>Ga0209542_10008298_pt1 | contig 19450 bp, 20 predicted proteins | sample RifCSPhighO2_01_FD_184028 | JGI IMG/M metagenome (GOLD analysis project Ga0209542, IMG submission 184028) | Soil microbial communities from Rifle, Colorado - Rifle CSP2_plank highO2_0.1 (SPAdes) (version 2) | ecosystem: Environmental > Terrestrial > Deep subsurface > Rock core/Sediment ...
TTGAAACCGCTAATTGGGCTGAACAAAACCACCAGCTTCACTGTATTTCCTATCCAGCGACTTTTTCTTTCAGCGATGATTATAAAAATCGCTACCCGGATGAAATTCTGGTGCCACCGATCGGACCAGTGCCGGCACCCAATAACGAACTGATTGAAAAAGGAATTTTCGTAACCATCACCGGCATTCCCGGTTTGGAACGGCTTTACGCCGAAGCCCGAGCGCTTGGCGTTAAGCTTTACAGCAACGATACTAAGGCGGTTGCCAGCAGTATTCGCGCTTTGCCGCACATTATTCCGAATAAGAATATTCTCTTTCAGTTTGCTCGTTCCGGTTGGAGTTCGATTTGGCTATCAATGATTGTCGGCACGCCTCTGGTGGTGCCGGATTTTGACCCAAGGGATGACCCGGAAATTTACTTTAACAACTTGGCCGTGGAAAAACTTGGCATCGGTTTGATTTATCGCGGCGAACCACTGACGGAACTGCTTCAGAAAGCTGAGAAAGTACGCGAGGCTCAAGCGAAAATTCGGGCGGGCATTCTGGCAAAATGGGGGACGCTTGACGGCACCGCCTACTGCGCCAAATTGTTTGTTGATGAGTTTTTGAAAGCAAAGTAAGTAATCAATCAGTTGTGGGCTTTCGCTCGCAGCTGATTTTTGTTATATTAGTAAGATGAAATTAAATAAAGTTTTGCATTGGCTGGCACTAGGCGGAATTTTTTTGGTGCCGTTTGTGCCTTTGGTGGTGGCCAACAATCTTTTTTTTCCGTTTATTACCGGCAAGGCGTTTGTTTTCAGAATTTTAGTTATGTTTGCCACTGGCGCTTGGTTGATTTTAACTTTGCGCGATCCGGAATATCGGCCAAAAAATTCTTGGATTTTTAAAGCACTCATCGCTTTTGTCATAATTGTCGGTTTAGCGGATATTTTTAGCGTCAATCCGACGAAAAGTTTTTGGAGTAATTTTGAACGAATGGAAGGTTGGGTAGGGATTTTTCATCTTTTTCTCTATTTTATTACAGTTGGTGCCCTGCTCAACGACTGGAAATATTGGAAGAGTTTTTTTCAAACATCAATTGTCGTTAGCGTGATCATGGCTGGTTATGGTATTTTTCAATTAGCTGGGGTTTTTGCAATCAATCAAGGGGGAATGCGTTTGGACGGAACTTTCGGCAATGCCACTTACTTAGCGGTTTATATGCTTTTTCATATTTTCCTAACCCTTTTTCTTTTATTGCGAGAACGTTTTAGTAAAGTTTGGCAATGGACTTACGGAGTTATCGTTGTCCTTCAGATGTTTATTCTTTATCACACCGCGACTAGAGGTGTGGTTCTAGGTTTGATTGGTGGGCTTTTAATTATGTTGTTGTTAATCGCTTTGTTTGAAAAGGAACGATTGTCTTTGAAAAAAACAGCTAAAGTAACGCTAGTCTCGATCATTATTTTGATCGTTGGTTTTGTTGCAATTAAAAATACCAGTTTTGTTCAAAACAACAATGCCTTGTCGCGTCTAGCGTCTATTTCTTTAAACGAAGCTGGACCTCGCTTCATGGTTTGGCAAATGGGTTGGCAAGGCTTCAAAGAGCGACCACTTTTAGGTTGGGGGCAGGAGAGTTTCAATTTTGTTTTCAATAAATATTATAACCCTAAAATGTATACTCAAGAGCAGTGGTTTGATCGGGCTCACGATATCATTTTTGATTGGTTAATTGCCGCCGGTTTGTTGGGACTTTTGGGTTATCTTTCAATTTTTGGAGCTCTTTTGTTGTCTTTGTGGCGAAGTAAAAAAGAACAGTTTTCTTTTTCCGAAAAATCTCTTTTCACTGGGTTGTTGATCGCATACTTTTTCCAAAATATTTTCGTTTTTGACAATCTAGGCAGTTACATAATGTTCTTTTCCTTGTTGGCTTTTTTCCATTCCAATTTTAGTGTTTCTTTTTCTAAAAAATGGGAAAAAAATTTGATGTTCACTGAAAGCACGACTAACAGAATTATTACACCATTGATTATTGTCGTGATAATTTTTGGTCTTTATTTTTTCAATGCTAAACCGTATTTAACCGGTCGAGCACTGATTGGTGCTTTAAGAGAAAAAACTGTAGATAAAAAATTCTCCTTATTTGAAAAAGCTTTGGCTTATGATTCTTTAGGCAGCGCCGAAATTCGAGAACAACTTTCCCAAACTGCTTTAGCAGTTGGAGTAGCTCAAGAAGCACCGGTGGAATGGAAGCAGAAATATTTTGATTTAGCCCGCTCCGAACTATTGAAACAATTAAGCGTCCCCAAGATCGGTGACGCTCGCTATGAATTGTTTCTCGGCTCATTTTTGACTCGTTTCCAACGTTATGATGAATCGTTAAGTCATTTGAATAAAGCCTTGACATTCTCGCCAAAAAAACAAATCATCCTTTTTGAAATTGGTTTGATTTACATTAGTACTGGTAAATACGATCAGGCACTTGAGGTTTTTAGACAGGCTTATGAATTAGAAAAAAAATACGTTGACGCTCGTGATTATTACGCGGTGGCCGCCATTTATGCCGGTAAGAATGATTTGGTAAAATCTCTCTTGGAACCGGTTTACGGCACGATTTTGGTAGATGGCGATAATTTTATTAAAGCTTACGCCGATACTAAACAATACGAAAAGGTCTTGGCAATTTGGCAGGCGCGAGTGAAAACTAATCCTAATTTAACTAAAAATTACATTGGTCTCGGCGCCACTTATCTTTTGCTGGGCCAGCGCACAAAAGCGATTGAGGCGATTCAGAAAGCTATTGAACTTGAGCCAAGTTTTAAAGAGCAAGGGGAGTATTATATCCGAGAAATCCGTGCCGGTCGAAATCCTTAGTATGATCGTTATTTTTTAAAATATGAAAATAAATATTAAAGGCACCAATCTTTCAGTTTCACCGGATATTAATGATTATTTGAACGAAAAATTAAAAAGTGTCGTTAAGCTGATTGACCAAAGCGATGAAACGGCGATGTTTGACATTGAATTAGGCCGAACTACTCGCCATCATCAGACCGGTGATATTTTTCGCGCTGAAATTAATCTTCACCAAAAAGGCGGTGTTCGCCGGGCGGTGTCAGAATCCGGTGATATTTTTTCGGCAATTGATTTGGTTAAAGATCAGATTCTTGACGAACTGCGCGGCTCTAAGGGCAAGCGATTACGTTTTATCAGAAAAAGCGGCCGGCAAGTCAAAGAATGGCTGCGTCGGTTTTATCGGCGTTAAGAAAAAATATGATTTTCAATTTTAACAGAAGATTATCACCGCTAACCTCTAACATTTTTTTATTGTTGTTAGCTGGTGCCACGACAGTTTTTTATTTCGCTGTAAGTAAAGCTAATGGCATGGCTGATAGCTGGTTAGAACAAAACTTAGAACAAAACAAAACAACCCAAGCCATTTGGCGTAATGAAGCGATAATTAAAACTTCAATGGGTGATATTAAAATAAAATTATTGGAGGAGAAAGCACCGGCAACCGTAACTAATTTTATTAAATTAGCAAAAAGTGGCTTTTACGATAATACAAAATTCCATCGGGTGATTTCCGATTTTATGATTCAAGGCGGCGATCCGTTATCAAAAGATGATACTATGAAAGAGCAGTGGGGAACTGGCGGGCCGGGTTATAAATTTGACGATGAAATTAGCGATGAACCGCTAGTAAAGGGAATCGTGGCGATGGCCAATAGCGGTCCTAGTACCAATGGTAGCCAATTTTTCATTATTACCACGTCGGCCACCCCATGGCTTCAGGGTAAACACACAGCTTTCGGCAGGGTAATTTTTGGTATGGATATTGTTGATAAAATTTCCACCGTTTCAACCGATGCTCGCGACATTCCAATTCAACCCATCACCGTAGAAAAAATTATTTTGAAATGAACTGTGAGTAAGAAATTTCTTTTTTACCCTCAGGTCTAACAGATTTTATTTTTAGTTCGCCATTTTCAAATTGAGCGATTTTAATAATAGCCCGGATTTTTTTACCGTTTCGTTCGGTGAAAAAATAAGCGCCGGGCCAACCAACAAAGGCTTGAATTTTTAGGAAGTTTTGAAACGGGTTATCGTTTAGGTCAATTAGACCGTCTTTTTTGGTAATTTTCGGACAAAAAGTTGCTTGATTGTCGTCTTGGGGAATCGGTTTGATTTCATCGGCAAGCCATTTCGGGAGCGTTTCCGCCAAAAGTTTACCACCTTCAGTTGCCAATTTTTTTGATAATTCTTTATTGTTTGGAATTTGATTATTCAAGCTTGAAGCTTCTAGTTCTCGCGAGGCTAGAATTGGCCCATGATCCATTTTTTCATCCATCAGCATTATCGTTACACCGACTTTTTTTTCGTTATTCAAAATTTGCGTTTGAATCGGCGAAGCGCCGCGGTATTTTGGTAGCAGAGAAGGATGAACGTTGAGCACTCCTTTTGGAAAAGAAGCAAGAATTTTTGCCGGTAGAATTTTTCCGTAAGACGCGACAATCCCTAGTTGTAAGTTGTAGGTTGTAAATTGTAGGTTGAAATTTTCTGGTTGGATAAAATCAATTTTGTTTGCCAGCGCCCAAAGTTTGACCGGTGGCGGTGCGATTTTTAAGCCACGGCCTTTTGGTTTGTCGGGCGAGGTGATAATCAGCGCTGGCAAAAAACCAGCCCTTTTTAATTCAGCCAAAATATCCTCCGAAAAATCATCTGTTCCAAAAAAAGCAAAATTTAGATTTTTCATAATTCTATTATTTTACAAGATATAAAATTCGTTGAGGCGCGGGTTTTTGGGAGGCTTGCGAGTGCGACTGGCGCGAGCACGAGGAATTTTTCAGTAGAAAAATATCCGTGCTCCCAAAAACTTGCGCCGATAAAGAATTTTAGGAATTAGGAATTTTTTGCCTTTCTAATTCTTCCGGCGTTACTTCCACCACTTCTTTGGCTTTGTCGGTGAATAAAATACCTTCCAAGTGATCAAGTTCGTGTTGGAAGATTTGTGCCAATAAACCACCGGCACCGCGAGTGAACTCTTTACCGTTTTCATCAAAAGCACGAATGGTAACATTGCGGGCACGGCTGACTTTACCGTAAAGCCAGCGGGCTGATAAGCAACCCTCCTCCGATTCCTTTTTCTTTTTAGAAATACTTAAGAGTTTTGGATTGACGCAAACTAAATCAGTTGGCAATTTTTCTGTTTTGTCGGTTTCTTTTTTATTAAGCCACTTACCAGAGACAATGAAGATCCGAAGCGCTGCGCCGACTTGGGGCGCGGCGATGGCCACACCGTCAATTTCATCGGCCAATGCGGTTTTCATCTTCTTGATTATTTTCTTGATTTTTACCGATTTGATTTCAATCAACAGCACCGGTTGGGCGATTTGTCGAAGAATTGGCTCATCAGCTTGATAAATCTCCTTAATTTTCGTCATTAGTCTATTATATTGAATTTAACGGATATTTCAAACAAAGCTTTCGGGATCAGCAGCTTGTTATTTTTGTGACCGCAAATTTTTAAGTATTCCGAAGAATTTTTTGCTGAAAAAATCACCCCGTTCACATTCCTTAAAGAGCCAATAGAGGTCTCTGATTTTAACATGAGCGACCAGTCCGTTTATTTGCCTCCATGTGGCAGGTTTAAATTTAGTGTCAATTCGTTCCAAATTAATTTTGTCCACAAAACGCTGTATACATTCTTGCCGCTCGCTGGTGATTTTGAGCGGTCTCTTGCTTTTCAATTTATCCAGGTAATCTTTAGGGATATCCATATTCAAAAAAGTTTGGCTTGGGGCGTTTTTTCTTTTTTTCTTCTCATTTCAATTTGCGGTGAGGCCACCGTAATTTTTCCGGAAACAATATCGGGAAGTTTTTTGAAATCAGTTCTTAAATCATTTAATACGGCCGTCGCCCGTAGGGCGGCCGCCGGATGATAAAACGGTACAATAATTTGCTCATCTAAATCAAAGATTTGGCCGTGAGCGCTGGAAATTTTGGCGAAAGGCAAGAAATAATTCATGGAAAATCGACCCAAAGTAGAAATAATTTTTGGCTTAATAATTTCAATTTGCCGCGCCAGATAGGGTTTATAGGCCTCAATTTCTTCCGGTAATGGATCGCGGTTTTCCGGTGGTCGGCGCTTGACGATATTGGTGATGTAGACCGAGTTTCTTTGCCAGCCAATTTCTTCCAGCATCTTGTCCAAAAGTTTGCCAGCTCGACCGACGAATGGCCGGCGCAATTCGTTTTCGGTAAAACCCGGCGCTTCGCCGATGAACATTACTTGGCAATCAATATTACCTTCACCGAAAACTAGGTTTGATTCTTGGAGCGGTAAATTTTCATCACCAGCGACTTCTTGCTCCAGTTTTTTTAGTTCCGCGGTTTTGTTCATAGATTTATTTTATCACACATTGAATTCCAGAGGATAAAATTTTGTGTTATATTGTTGCCAGCGCGGCGCGCCTTTAGCTCAGTGGTAGAGCGTTCCGTTCACATCGGAAAGGCCGTAGGTTCAATTCCTACAAGGCGCATTCGGGGTGTAGTATAGTGGCAGTATACGCGTTTCGGGTACGCGAGGCGGGAGTTCAATTCTCCCCACCCCGACCATAAAAACTTGACTATTTTTCTGTCAGTTGGTAATTTAAGAATAGATTTCATCAAGCCGTTTCTTGGTGAATTGGGTGTGTATAATGCGCACTCATTCTTTGAAAGTTTATGAGGAAAGTTTATGAGCAACCGAAATTTCCGACAACTGCTGGAGGCCCAGTGGTCTCAGGGCAACTTCGTCTGCGTGGGATTGGATAGTGATTTTGAGAAAATTCCGGAAGCCGCCAAAAGGTTAACCGAGGGTCATGGCATCCTAGGCGCGTCAGTTGGGGGTCATCTTTTAACGTTTAACCGCGCAATCGTGGAAGCGACAAAAGACCTTGTGTGCGCTTACAAGTTCAACTGGGCATTCTATGGTCAAGATATGTGGTGGTCGCTTCGTGAGACCATTGTGTATATCCGCAAGGTTGCGCCAGCTATCCCAATTATTTTGGACGCAAAATATGGAGACACCACTAACTCGAATGTCAAATGCGTCGAGGATGCGTTTGACTTTCTCCAAGCGGACGCTATCACGATTCATCCGTATCTTGGAGCCGACGCCCTTCAGCCATTCCTTGACCAAAAGGACAAAGGTATTTTCGTGCTCTGCCGGACTTCCAATCCAGGCGCGGGTGAATTTCAGAATCTCAACGTTCATGTAACAGCCGAAGAGGTCGACTATATGCATAATATTCAGGCACCGCCTTACTCAGCAGGAATGAGTGGGTGCTGCACCTCGATGTCGAACCACCTTGCTTACCGTGTCAGCAAGCATTGGAACAATAATGGAAACTGCGCGCTTGTCGTTGGCGCGACTTATCCTTCCGTACTTGCGGCTGTACGCAGTATCGTCGGCGATATGCCGATACTCATTCCGGGTATCGGCGCGCAAGGCGGCGACGTGGAAAAGACCGTTTCCGCGGGCAAGGACATCCGCGGACAGGGCATGATCATCAACTCCTCACGCGGTATCATCTTCGCCTCGCAAGGCGAGGATTTTGCCGAAGCGGCCCGTCACGAGACGCTCAAGCTTCACACTGAAATCAGTCGATGTAGGTCTGCCCAATTGTTCTGATTGCGGTTCAAGTCGCGTAATTCGGACAGGCGGTTGTTACCAGTGTCTCAACTGCGGAGTGACGATCGGTGGTTCGTAAAAGTATTCAATCGCAATGGATTCTCTGGGTTTGCTATTGTAAGGTAGCAAACCCTTTTTATTTTTGTTATATTTCTTTGTGTAATGGGCTCATAGTAAAATGGCATTACGCGGCATTCGCATTGCCGAGGTCCGGGTCCGATTCCCGGTGAGTCCAAAGCATCCATATCATTAAATCTACACCTAAATTTGCTATCGCGGAATTAGGTGCGAAATAAAATTTGGTAAAAGAAAAATAACAATGAAAGCTGAAAGAAAAAAAGTGGTGGTGGTTTCCGGCGGTTTTGACCCTTTATTTATCTTGATTTTATGCTAGAATTGATAGGTGAAAAGAAGGTGTAAGAAATGTGGCAAAAGATTTTATCCTAGACAATGGAATCACATTTTTTGTGGTTCAAAAACCAACAAAACCGGATGTTCATGGTTTAATGTAACCGTAACTAGAAGTAAGAGAAGGTGGCAGGATCCGAATTATAAAGAATATCAAAAAGAATATGGAAAAAGGTGGAAAAAAACACAGAGATTTCTTAATACTGACTACGCAGTGAGACAGTTAAGACATAAAATGAATTATTATTATAATGGTGGGAAAGAAGTTGGTAAAAAATGGCGAAAGAAAAACATAGATAAAATCCTGTTTTGGAACAAAAAAAGGACACTAGCAGAGAAAAGTGTTATAGGCAGTCATACTTGGTATGAATGGCAGGAACTGAAAAGAAGTTATAAGAAAAGGTGTGCTATTTGCAAGATTAATGAAGATGTACTTAGAAAAAAGTGGGGGAATAAATTTTCAAAATTAACCGAAGATCATATTATCCCTATAAGTAAGGGGGGGTACTAACTATATAAGCAATATTCAACCTCTCTGTATAAGTTGCAATGCAAAGAAAAAAGATAAATAAAAAAAAGATTTTAGTGGCAATAAGTGGAGGGATGGACCCATTTCATGTGGGGCATGTGCGTTTAATTCAAGCTGCCCGAAAGTTGGGAGATGAGCTTATAATAATACTCAATAATGATAATTGGCTAAAAGATAAAAAAGGTTCCGTTTTTATGCTTCAAGAAGAACGCAAGGAAATTTTGGAGGCTATAAAGGGCGTCGATCGAGTTCTGCTGACCGACCACAAACCGGGAGAATATTTTTTAGACAGAAGCGTTTGTCGTGCACTTAGAAAAATCCAACCGGATATTTTCGCTAATGGTGGCGACCGCAAACCAGATGGCGATCCGGTGCCCGAAGTTGCCCTCTGTGAAGAACTGGGTATTAAAATGATTTATAATGTAGGTGAAGGTGGCAAAGTCCAATCCAGCTCTTGGCTGTTGGAAAAATCGGCGAAACTAGCAAATACCAAAAGAAAAAGTTAAAATTATAGGGTGTTGGAATATTTTATAGTAAGTTATGGCTATATTGCTTTATTTGCTGGCTCCCTAATTGAAGGGGAGCTAGTTCTTATTGTCGCGGGTTTTTTGGCACATCTAGGTTTGTTTAATTTGCCTTGGGTTATCGCCGTAGCTTTGGTCGGCACGATTATCGGTGATCAGTTTTATTTTTATCTAGGTCGCCGACGTGGCCGACAGTTTTTGGAAAAGCGCCCGAAATGGCAATCTCGATTGGAAAAGACCCAAGCTCTTTTAGATAAACATCAAAATTGGATTTTGGTCGGTTTTCGTTTTTTATATCAATTTCGGGCGATTATCCCTTTCGCTTTTGGTCTAAGCCCGATGAAAGGAGAAAAGTTTCTAATTTGGAATGCTTCGGGGGCGCTAATTTGGACGATACTTTGGAGTAGTGGCGGTTACTTTTTTGGCAACACTTTGGCGGTGCTTTTTACCGATTTCAAACACTTTCAAACTGAAGCGATTTACGGTATTATTATATTAGCACTTTTGATTTGGCTGATTTATTTCTTGTGGAAAAAACTAAAATTTAAAAAATATGTTTAAAAAAACCATCAATTATTTTGATAAGCTGGAAGATCGAATTCGCTCTAAGCTCTCCCACCACCCAATTGTTTACAGTTTCATTGGCGGCGTGGCCATCGTGCTTTTTTGGCGCGGCGTTTGGATGACGGCTGATCAGTACGAATTTTTGACTGGTCCAGTTTCCGTTTTAATCAGTGTTTCGATTCTTTTAATGTCCGGTTTGTTTGCTTCATTTTTTGTCAGCAATCGGATTATTCTTTCCGGTTTGACGCGCGAGAAAAAACTAACGGAAAAAACCGAAGCAGAAGTTAAAGAAGAATTGGCAACTTTGGTCGAAGTTAAAGATAGTTTGAAGGAAATCAAAGAAACCCTGACGGAAATCAAAGAAGCCGACAATAAAAACTAGACTTTGTATTCGTAAAAGTCGTCGTAGGGAATTGTCCAATTGACAGTTTCTGCCACTGAAGCGTTCTCCATAATTTTGCGGAATAGCCGAATGGAATTGCCGTGAGCGGAAATGACAACGTTTTTATTCTCCCGGCGGATTTTTGCCAATAAAACATCAATAAATGATTGAACGCGAGTTTCAACCATAGCAAAACTTTCCCCTTCGGGCGGTATTTCAAAAAAATCGCGGTGAATCAAGTCAAACTTTTCTTGACCGTTTTGAGTGATAAATTCTTCGTGCGTCATTCCGTTCAATCGGCCATAATTTCTTTCAATCATTCGATCATCTTCAATAATTTCTTTACAATTGGAATGATAAAGAAGCACGGCTTTCAAAGTATCTTTAGAACGTTGGAGCGAGGTTTGATAAGCGATATCAAAATTTTTATCTTTAAGTTTTTCGGCGATGATTGCCGCTTGTTTTAAGCCTAATTCGGTTAACGGCGGGTCGTCAAAACCGGTAAACCGTCGAGCGTGATTGTAAGTTGTTTCGCCGTGCCTAAAAATGTAGATTTTCATAAGTGTGTTAAATTACGCTTTCGCTCTCTATTTTTAAAAGCTCATTATATTTTGCCAATCGTTCGCCTCGTGCCGGCGCGCCGGCTTTAATAAACGGCGCCGCCAGACCGACTGCTAGATGAGAGATGGCCGTGTCCAAAGTTTCACCCGATCGATGAGAGACGATTATCTTAAAACCAGCGCGCTTGGCCAAGTTTGCCGTTTCAATGGTTTCGGTAATGGTGCCGATTTGATTGGGTTTGATAATAATCGCGTTAGCCAGTTTTTTTTCAATACCCAGTTTGAGTCGATTGGTATTGGTGACGAATAAATCATCGCCGACCACCATAATTTTGTTAGTAAACTTTTCGGTGATAATTTGCCAATTGTTCCAATCATCTTCAGCCAGTGGGTCTTCCAGTGACATAATTGGATATTTAGTTAGCCAATTTTCATAAAAAATAATAAGTTCTGGCGCCGAAAATCGCTTGTTATCTTTTTTCAAAAAATATTTTCCATCCATATAAAATTCACTTGCCGCCACGTCCAAGGCGATTTTTATCTTGTCTGTTGTCGAGACTGATTTAATTGCTGCCACCATTATTTCTAAAGCCGCTTCATTTGAAGGTAATAGCGGTGCGAAACCGCCTTCATCGCCAATAGTTGTTGTTAAATTTTTTTCCTCCAGAATTTTTTTAAGAGCTTGATAAATTTCTCCGCCGATTCTCATCTTTTCGGCGAAGTTTTCGACTTCAATTGGCACAATCATAAATTCTTGAATATCGGTGGAGTTGAGAGCGTGCCGGCCGCCATTCAAAATGTTGAACATTGGTGTCGGCAGAGTCGGTTTTTCTGTTCCGGAGATTTCGGCAAAATATTGCCACAGTTTTTGATTATGACTGGCGGCGTTGGCTTTGGCGAAAGCCAGCGAGCTGGCGAGCAGCGCATTTGCTCCCAGCCGGTTTTTATTTTCTGTGCCGTCTTCTTCAATAAGTAGTCGGTCAAAATTTTTCTGGTCAAGTTCTATGCCGTTTATTATTTTGGCGATTTTATCATTGACATTCGCCACCGCTTTCAAAACGCCTTTGCCGTTGTAACGCATCGGGTCGCCATCGCGTAATTCTAATGCTTCAAATTTTCCGGTGGAAGCGCCACTGGGAACGGAAGCTACGCCGACGGAATCGTCAGAAAGCAAAATTTCCGCTTCTATCGTCGGTTCATCGCGCGAATCCAAGATTTCTCGCGCCCGAATTCTTTTGATTGTCGCCATATTGCTATTATATCCTTTTCCTGCGATAATGTCTCCATAAATTATGTCTCATCGCCTGCCCATAATTTTCTTTTCGATTTTGCTCGCCGTTGCCCTGGCATTGTCTTTTTTTATTCTACGGCCCTATCTCGGCGCTTTATTTGTGGCGTTGGTTTTTTATATCGCCCTGAAACCAATTTACAATTTTTTGTTGAAAATTTTTGGTGGGCGGGCGAATTTGGCATCATTAGTAGTTGTGGTGGCGGTAGTTTTGGCGATTATCGCGCCATTGGTGTTTTTTGGTTTTGCCTTGTTTGACGACGCCGCTAATCTTTATTTTAAATTGGCGAACGGGATAGAGCGGGACAGTTACATTATCAAAATCAGCACTTTAGTTGAAAAGTATGCCAAAGTTTTAACACCCGACGCGACGTTGGATGTAGAGGGCTACATTAAAAATTCCTTGGCTTTGGTGGTCGATCATCTCGGTTTGTTTTTTTCTAGTTTGGTTGAAGTTCTAATTAGCGCGGTCATTATGTTATTTGCTTTGTTTTTTTTGTTGCGCGATGGTCAGAAGTTCAAGAAAGAAGTTTTTGGTTTAAGCCCTTTAGCCGATAATTATGATCAAGATATTTTTGATTTTGTCGAACGAGCGGTCAACGCGGTGGTGCACGGCTCGTTAGTGGTCGGTTTAGTCCAGGGGATTTTGGTGGGCATAGGTTTCACCGTTTTCGGCGTGCCCAACGCTGTTTTGTGGGGCGCGTTGGCGGCTATTGTTTCCTTAATTCCCACCGTTGGCACGGCGGTGATTGTAATTCCGGCTGTTATTTATTTGATTATTGTTTCCAGTCCGGCGTTGGCAATTGGCTTGGCGGTTTGGGGTATTTTTGTCGTTGGTCTGGCTGATAATTTTCTCAAACCAATTTTAATGAATCGCGGCGTTCGCTTGCAACCGTTGTTGGTATTACTTTCGGTTTTGGGAGGTCTGGCCTTTTTTGGCCCAATAGGTTTTATTGCCGGTCCGGTCATCGTCAGTTTAGGTTTTTCATTATTGCGTCTTTATCCGTTGGTTTTGAAAGGTAATTGATTTATGAAAATTATCACTCACAACGGTAATTTTCATGCTGATGATGTTTTCGGTGTGGCCGCTTTGCTTATTAATTTTGCCAAAGAAAAAAAAGAACCGAAAATCATTCGCACTCGCGATCCGGAAACTGTTAAGACCGGCGATATTGTTTTGGATGTCGGTGGAGAATATGACGAAGGGCAAAACCGTTTTGACCATCATCAAATCGGCGGTGTGGGAAAAAGAACAAACGGTGTGCCTTACGCTTCTTTCGGTTTGATTTGGAAAAAATTCGGTATGGCAATTTGTGGTAATCAGGAAGTGGCGAATTTAGTGGACAAAAATTTAGTTCAGTTTATTGATGCGGCTGACAATGGAGTCGGTCAGTTAAAACTTTTTGTGGCTGAAACTTATCCATATACTATTGATAAAGCCGTTGATATTTTTAATCCCAGTTGGCGCGATGAAAAACGAGATTTTGATGATTGGTTTTTTAGGGCAGTAAACTTTGCTTCCGGTGTTTTACAAAGAGAAATTCAATTGGCCAAAGAAATTTTGGAAAGTGAGAAGATAGTTGAACAAGCTTACAATGACGCTACCGACAAGAGAATAATTGTCTTAGATAAACAGTATCATTGGGAAGAAATTATCAATAGGCATCCGGAACCGATTTTTGTAATTAATCCTAAATTGGGAGAAGGCGATACTATTGTTTGGCGAGTTGGGGCGATCAGAGATAGTCAAGCCAATTTTGTTAATCGTAAGGATTTTCCAGTCGATTGGGGGGGCAAAAGAGACGAAGATTTGGTAAAAGTTACCGGCGTCACTGACGCGTTATTTTGCCATAATAAACTTTTTGTCGCTTACGCCAAGTCCAAAGAAGGCGCTATTGCCTTGGCTAAAAAGGCGCTAGAGCAATAAATCTTTTATGCTTATAGACGAATTAAAAATTTATTTGAAAGCTGGTAAGGGCGGCGATGGCGTGGTGCGCTGGCGGCACGAAAAGAGCAAAGAATTGGCTGGGCCAGGTGGTGGTAACGGTGGTAAGGGCGGCGATGTTTCTGCTCGAGCAATTCGCGATGTCGGTGGTTTGATGCGTTATCGCCATGTCAAAGAACTTTCTGCCGGCAAAGGCGGCGATGGTGAAAATTTCGGCCGGCACGGTAAAAATGGTGACGATTTATTTTTAGAATTACCGATTGGTTCGGTTCTGAATAACGCGGAAACCCACGAACAGTTCGAACTTTTGAAAGAAGGTGAAACGATAAAAATTTTGCAGGGTGGGCGGGGCGGGTTAGGTAATGAACATTTCAAAACTTCGGTCAACACCTCACCCCGCGAAAGTACTTTGGGTAGCGTCGGCGAGACAGCTAATTTTTTTATCGAACTCCGATTGTTTGCTGATATCGGAATTATGGGTTTACCCAATGCCGGCAAATCTTCGCTTTTAAACGAATTGTCAAACGCTAACGCTAAAGTTGGCAGTTATCAATTTACCACCTTGGAACCGAATCTCGGCGCACTTTACGGTTTCGTTTTAGCCGACATCCCGGGTTTGATTGATGGGGCGGCACAAGGCAAAGGTTTGGGCCATAAGTTTTTACGGCATATTCGCCGGACGAAAATTCTGCTCCATTGTATTTCTTTGGAAAATCAAGATATCGCAATCGTTTGGCAAACGATTCGAGCTGAGTTGGAAAAATACGATCCCGAACTCTTAAAGAAAAAAGAAATTATTGTTTTGACCAAAACTGATTTGATTGATTCGTCAGCGTTAAAAAAAGTCGTAAAAAAAGTCGTAAAAATAGCGAAAAAACTTTGCCCCGACGTTTTTGCTGTTTCTATTCTGGACGAACAATCAATTAAAAAATTATCCGACTCGCTTGTGAAAATTTTGCGGGAATTGTAACTTTACGAAAGTTCACTTATTGCTCTAATTTTTGCGATAGCAATTTTTAGCGCAAATTGTATAATACAGGAGATATGAGGAACAAAAGAGTATTATTAAAAGAAAAAATTTTGTTATTACTTTTGGGTGGTATTGCTCTTGATTTGACTCATTCGCCCAAACAGTATTTTGAAATACTTGGCAAAATGGCTGATGAGTGGAAAAGTGTCAGAAAATCAAATGTTAAAAGATCCATAAAAAATTTGTATCGTCTGGAAATGTTAAAAGAGATTAAGAACAAAGATAATACTATTAGTATAATTTTGAGTGAAAAGGGTAAAAAAGCGGCGAGGATTTACAGCATCGATAATTTAAAAATTAATAAACCAAAAAAATGGGACGGCAACTGGCGAGCGGTGATTTTTGATATTCCTGAACGAATCAAAAAAGTTAGGGAAGCTTTGCGCATGCATCTGCGGAATTTTGGATTTTACGAATTACAGAAATCGGTTTTTATTTGCCCATTCCCGTGTGCCGAAGAAATAAATCAGATTATTAATTTTTACGACATCAGTGAGCATGTGCGAATTTTGATGATTCATTCATTGGACAATGAAGATGAATTAAGAGATAAATTTGGAATTTAGGTTCAAATTCAATAGTTTTAAATTATCCATTCAGTTTTTACCGTTCCATTTAAATATTCCTTGCTCTAACTTTTGCTATCGCTGGAATTAGAGCAAAAACAATAAAACAAACATACCCTTGACCCATCAACATTATTAGTATAACTTACATATAGATATTCTACCGGCCCTTCGTATTTAAAGGTATAGAGAAGTCTTTGATATAAACCTATGAAAATCTCGAATGAAGCCGTTTTTTCTTGGCCACTTAGTCAACCCATATTTTTATCTTGTCTTATCGGAGAGATTCAATGTCAATTGTCAGGTGTGAGTCATAACATGTTAAAACCGAAAATTGAAGATAACGCCTTTAAGCTCTATCCGGATTATTACATACCTGATCGTTGGGATGGATGGTATCCCGCGTGCGAACAGCCAGTTCGGTTCCTGGGATGGCTGGAGTATCAATTACCGGAGCGACTGATCGATATTTTAAGAGCCGTTCACAGTAATTTCCCGGGCGTTGGTTTTTATCGTATTACGCTGAGTGTATTGAGGCAGTCTGTTCGCGAACATTGTTTAATACTTATGGTGGTCAGTTGATTCACACCATTTTGTAAAACGGTTGCCCCTGCACCCGTTTTTCTTTTTTGTCTTTTATTGTATATACTAAGTACATGACTAACGACAAATATATTTCTACAATTGGATTGGAGATTCACGCGGAATTAAAGACACAGACCAAGATGTTCTGTAATTCCAAGAATGATCCTGACGAAACGCGTCCGAATGTGAATGTTTGCCCGATTTGTTTTGGTCACCCGGGAACTTTACCGGTAATCAATAAAGAAGCCGTTAAGCATGTATTGAAAGTTGGAATAGCTGTTCAAGGTAAGATTGCCGATTTTACCGAGTTTGATCGGAAAAATTATTTTTACCCCGATATTCCCAAGGGTTATCAGATCAGTCAGTACAAATTTCCTTTAGTTGTTGGAGGACAATTGAATAAGATAGGGATTACTCGTGTGCATCTTGAGGAAGATACGGGCACATCTTTGCATGAAGAAGGGGATTATTCTTTGGTTGATTTCAATAGAGCTGGGGTTCCGTTGATGGAACTTGTTACCGAACCGGTTATTCATTCCGCAAAAGAAGCGTCAGATTTCGCCCGCGAGTTGCAACTCTTGCTTCGTTATTTGGGTGTTTCGGAAGCCAATATGGAAAAAGGGGAAATGAGAGTGGAGGCGAATATTTCCATTAGTGATATAGCAAAATTTGGCACTAAAGTAGAGGTAAAAAATTTAAACTCGTTTAAAGCGGTGGAAAAAGCGATTGAGTATGAAATCAAGCGACAAGAAACAATTTTGGATGGGGGAGAGAAGGTGATTCAAGAAACTCGTGGTTGGAATGATAATAAAGGCGAAACCTTTTCCCAGAGGCAAAAAGAAGAATCACACGATTACCGTTATTTTCCAGAACCAGATTTACCCAAATTGAAATTAAGTGAAATACCAGAGTTATCAGTAAAATCGCTTCAAAAAGAATTGCCTGAATTACCATGGGTGAAGAGACAACGTTATTTGAAAGATTTCGACATCAAAGAGAAAGATATAGAAATATTTGCTCAAAATAAAAAATTGGCGAATTTTTTTGAAGCAACGGCTAACATTTTAGGCGATAAAAAATTGATTCAATTGGCGGCAAATTACATTATCAATGATGGTGTTGACGAAAAAATTTCGCCAGCCAGTTTCGCCGAATTGATTACAATGACCGGTAAGGGCGAATTATCTTCACGTGGTACCAAAGATGTTTTGGTAGTGATGTTGGAAAAAAGCGGTAAGCCAATAGATATTGCACAAGAATTCGGGTTGCTTCAAAAAAATGACGAAGCAACTTTGGAAAAAATTGTTAAAAACACCATCAATGATAATCCAAAAATTGTTGCCGAGTATAAAGCTGGCAAAATTGCCACTCTGGAATTTTTAGTCGGGCAGGGGATGAAAATGTCCAAAGGTTCAGCTAATCCAGCTACCCTACGTCAATTGCTTATGAAACATCTCTAATTTTTTTAGAAAGAGCGTGAAACGTTAAAAAAGCCGAAATTTGAGCTAATAAATTCATCTCGGCTAGCCGAGATGATATTTTATAACACTAATTTAGTTGTATTTACCAAATTATTTCTCGGCACATATTTTCTTGGAGCACGGATAAATTTCTACTGAAATTTTCCTCGTGCTCGCTCCAGTCGGGCTCGCAAGCCTCCAGAAAATATGCGCTTTCAACGAATTTGGCAATTTAATTTGTTAATTTACTAAAAAGTTGACAAAAAGAACAAATTTCAGAAATTTCTTTGCAAAACTCGTTGAGGGTGTTCCTTTGGCGAGAGCTTGCGGAGCGCGACTGGCGCGGAGCAGAGAAATTTGTCAGTAGACAAATTTCGTGTCTCGACAAAGGAATACCCGAGAAAGAGTTTTGTTGAATTTTCACCCAAAATTTGACTTTTGGACATGCCAAATTTATTAACTATCTCGGATAGCCGAGATGGCCTTATTTATCCACAGTTTTACTAGCCATCTCGGCTCGAATTTTTGGTATAATTTAAGATAAGTAAATGCCTAAAAACGAGCTCATTCTGGCAGGTAAGAAATTCATAACTTCTAAGAAAGCGGCAGGGCTTTTTGGCTACACTCAAGACTACATCGGCCAACTTTGCCGTGGCGATAAAATTGACGCTCGGCGGATTGGCCGTACTTGGTATATCAGCGAAGAGTCGATTTTTGAACATAAAAAGCTTTATGGAGGATCGGAACTTCAAAATAAGGAAATAATTTCATCAGAAATAAAAAAGATACCGATTAATAGAGAAGAATCTCAAAATCAACAAATTTTAAATATTCCTGATATATCCAATACCCAACAATCTGAAGTTAGTGGATTTAATTATGAAAAAGAGTCAATGCCGTTTTTGCCGACAATCGGTTCTGCCGATGCCAATGTCGCGTTTAGCGTAGGAAAAATTGTTAGACTGCTCATTCAAAAATCTTTCGGTTTTGTTTTATCAGTTGCGTTGGTCTTTGGCGGTTACGCATATCACGATGAAATTTTGGCTCAAGTGGCAAAAGGTTTTCACACTACCCGAAATGGAGTAATAACTACGGTTCAAAAAATTCAAGAACTAAGTCTTGCCCAATTGAGCGAGATTCAACCTTTAAGTTTTAAATTTGATTATATTGAAAACTTTGCGTTGGCTTCCAAGCTCTATTTGGATAAATCCTTAACCCCAGAAAAATTTCTGGCTCTAGTGGAAAAAGTGTTGCCGGAAAAACAGCGAGTTGCTTTGGAATCAGTTGCTAAAATCACTTATCGCGAATTGCACCCATTTTTCCAAAAAACCGCCAATTTTTTCGTTGTGCTTTTCGGTAAGCAAATTCCTACCGATTTTGCCCAAGAAACTAGTGGCGAAAAGGTGTTGGTGGAAGTGTTTGCAACTAAACCAAATTTTGAAACACCTGTTGTCGTGAAAGATAGAAAAAATCTGGAGACCTCCGAGCAAAATATTTCTAGTGGCGGGCAAACAATTGTTCTCTCACCACGCAATGTCATTCAAGAAATAACTAAAAATATTTCTTATGTTGGTATTTCGCGCGAAGAGTTTGAAAATCGGTTTCAAGACATTAGCACTAAACTTTTTGGCGAAACTTCACGACTTTTCACCGCTACCGCCAACAACAATACTTACATCAACAATGTTTATAGCACTGTCGCTGGCACCAACAATCTAGATATGCTTCACAAAGTAACCATCAGTGATTCTTCCACTTTCACTGGTGGCACTGTTACCGCTTCTACTATTACCGATTCGCCGATTAGCGGTTCGACAGGTTCGTTTACCACGCTTAGCGTTTCTGCTGACGCGTCGTTTGCTACCACGACCATAACCAAAGATTTGGCAGTAGACATCGATACGCTTTACGTTGACTCTGTTAATAATCGCGTTGGCATCGGGACGACTTCACCC
>Ga0209542_10008305_pt1 | contig 19438 bp, 20 predicted proteins | sample RifCSPhighO2_01_FD_184028 | JGI IMG/M metagenome (GOLD analysis project Ga0209542, IMG submission 184028) | Soil microbial communities from Rifle, Colorado - Rifle CSP2_plank highO2_0.1 (SPAdes) (version 2) | ecosystem: Environmental > Terrestrial > Deep subsurface > Rock core/Sediment ...
CGTTCTCCGCGCTCAAGAAAAAACTCGCTGCTCACCACGGCCTGAGGCGCGACCGCCGCTACAAAGTTATCTCGCAATTACTCAAAGATGCGCACTAATTCCAGCCTCCCGTTTCTTTCTTTAAACCGGAGATTCATCCAGCACTAAACCCAGCACCTTTTCGAGACCGCAAGGCGTTAAAAGGTGCTGGGTGAATTTTACTGCTGGAAAATTTATCAATGTATGTGTTGTAAATCCCCGCGGGGCTATAGGTCGTTCGATGATCGGAGAAAATGCAGTGCGAGTAAGATCGTCCAGCATTAAGCTTTTTCAAAGTTTGGTGCTGGATAAAAATCTCTCTCCTCTAAACACTGCGTGTTGTCCAACAATTCATCGTGTTGGCCTGTAGCCCTGTGGGGATTTTTTGTTTATGCACATACCCGCTTCCTTCATTTGTTTTTCAGCGCGGGGGGGTGTATAGTACAAGCACAGTTGGCTTCGGCCTCGCCCCCGCAAGGGGGAGAATGTAAGAAAAGACGCTAGAGTAATCCTCTGGCGGCTTTTCGTATGCTCTTAAAAATCTCTTTTTCTAGAAAACCGATCTTTCGTTCCAGCCGCCGCGTATCGACAACCCGCACCTGGGACAGATTAGCTCGCGCCGATCGGCCTTCAACCATGCCGACCGACACGCGAAGCGGATGATCGCGGGTCGATGTGGTAAGGGGAGCGACGAGGCATGCATCTTGCCCGAACCCCCTTAAGATGACACAGGGACGGACATACCACTCGCCCCTTCCGTCTTGCTCGGTGCCGATATTGACGCCGAGGCGGCACCACCACATTTCGCGCACCGTATACAGGCGCGGCTCTTCCGCGTTGGTTTTTTTCTTTACCTTGTTCCACCGGTCAAAGTCTTTGTCCATCTCCTCCATCATATACCTGATTTTTGCTACGTTCGCTCGCAAAAAAGTGCTCACGCGTGATAAAATGAGTCCATGAAAATCGTGCTCCTCGGTGGAGGAACGGGTGGGGATTTTTACCCGCTCATTGCTGTTGCCACGGCGGTGGAGGACCTTTGCGCCAAGCGAGTACTTCTCTAACCGATGCATCTTGTCCAACAAAGTCATCGTCTTGGCCTGTAGCCCCGTGGGGATTTCTGTTTGAATCAAATTGCTTCGACGGTGAGACCGGGCACGCGCTTGAAGTCGCGCACGTTGCGGGTGACGAGCGAAGAGCCAGTGAGGAGCGCGGTCGCGGCGATCATGGCATCGCCGAGTTTGAGGCCGAATCTGGCCCGAAGTTCGGCGGACTGTCGTGCGATCGGCATATCGACCGGCACGAATATGAGGCCGCGTAATATGCCTTCAATAGCACCGCGCTCGCTGGCCGGGAGCAGCTTTGGACTGAATGCTTCGGTAACGCTTGCCGCGGAGACGTAGATAGGCAGACTGGTCGCGAATAACTGGTCTATTTGAGCGACTGAGTACGCTTCATTCTGCGCGTAGTAGAGAATCGCATTGGTATCGAGCGTGTACACGGTTTACTTCTTCCTGATGATGACGCGATCCCACGATTTGCGAGCACGCACCATCTCTTTGAGAAGCACCTTCGCACGTTCCGGAGTTATAGCCCCTTTGAATTGCTGCATATAGCGCAGTCGCTCTTGCCCGCGCAACAGAGAAGGATGAAGGGGCGCGCGAAGGCGCTTTGTTTGCGCACTGGTCTTGGTCGCACCGTTTGCCATGCTGCAATCATATCACAGTACGGATTTTCCTCCATCCATTTGAAGCGAAATACACCTGTCATCAGACCTTCATCAACATCGCCGCCATGCTCGGCGTAGCGCCCTTGACCGGCATACCCCTCACCTTCGTCTCCCAAGGCGGCACCGCCATGCTCGTCTCCCTCGCCAGCGCCGGAATTCTGCTCAACATTTCGCGGCATCATAAAAAATAACCTCGCATCGAAATGTGTGTTATCATGGGTCTTTGTCGAGATTATCGGCCCTAAACACTTTCCATGATTGCATTTCCCGCATTGGTCGCGCTCGTCGTCGCTCTGATGTCCCTAAGGGACATGTCAAGGCCTCGCAGTCTGATAATAATTAATGTGCTCATTATCGCCCTTCTTGTTTATTTTATCGCAATTACTTTAGGCCCACCTATTGCAGATACCATAAATGATTCCCGGGTCGCGCAGTGTCCTCCGGCAAAGGTCGTTCCTGATGAAACATTCGGTATTAATTTTGGCAAGAGGTGTGATGATCCAAGTGTAAATCCCGTAGGTGCAAAGGTAGTTACGCTTCTATCTTCTCTCATGCCAGATAGGGAGCAACAATTTGGTGACCTTGGCAGATTCGTTCTCGCGATTCTAGGCCTGCTTGTTCTTTCCATCATTGGCTTCATCATGGAATTGAGTCACAGGAAAAAAAGCGGTCAATCTATGTGGCGTGCTTTGTGGTCGCCCTCATTTCCAGCTTTGCTGTCAATGATTCTTCCCTTCCTTGTTTTCTTCACGTTTACTAGTAGTTAGTCGTTCCAATACCGGCTGAAGAATCTGTACACTACACGGACCGAATTTTAGTGTTTGAGATTACACCGCGCAGCGATACAATACGCTGACGAAAATCGTTTTGCTCGGTGGGACGGGTGGGCATTTTTATCCGCTCATTGCTGTTGCAGAAGCGGTGGAGGATCTGTGCGCCGAGAGGGTACTACTCGAGCCGGAGCTCATTTTGTAGCCCAGCGGAGATTTTTGTTTTGATCAGATTGCTTCGACGACGAGGCTGGGCACGCGTTTGAAATCGCGCACATTACGGGTGACGAGCGAAGAGCCAGTAAAAAGTGCAGTCGCTGCGATGACCGCATCGGCAAGATCGATATTGTACGTGCGGCCTATCGAACCGGCGTTCTCCGCGATCTGCAGATCGAGCGGGATGATCGAGAATGCGGGCAGAAGAGCGTAGATGTCTGCTTCCTCTTGCGGAGGAAGTTTGCTAAATCGCAGGAGTTCTGTAACAGTGATGGTTGAAATTATAGAGAGGCATCAGGTGCGCCATCGGAGAGTTCATCACGCCACGCGCTCTTTCATCGTCGTGGAGGTGGTAGAGGATAACGTTGGTATCGAGCGTGTACATTTCTAGCCTATCTTGCGATTCCAGCTGCGACGGATCGTGGAGAGTGTGCGAACATCGCCCTTGAGTGAACGGTGCTTCCACGCGCCGCGAGCGCGACGTAAAATCGCCGCGCGATCTGCGGCCGTAAGGAGCGCGTTGCCATGATGTATTACTCGCGCGATTGTTGCTTTACTCATGTGCACAGCATACCACACGAAACGGTGAAGTAGAAATGAACGCAGGGCCGGATGTCTGCTCGCGAAGGAAGGCCCACACGTGATAAAATGAACTGATGAAGATAGTTTTGCTAGGCGGGGGGACGGGTGGGCATTTTTACCCGCTCATTGCGGTCGCTGAAGCGGTGGAGGATTTGTGCGCCGAGCGGGTACTCCTCGAGCCGGAATTTTTCTACCTGGGGCCGCCGCCTTTTGATCCGCCCACCTTGCTCGAGCACGGCATTACCTACCGTGCAGCGCCTGCTGGCCGGGTGCGACGCTTCGCGAGCTTGTGGAATGTGTTTGATGTATTTAAAACGGGGATAGGCATCATCCGCGCCATCCCGCAGATTTTCGGTCTTTATCCAGACGTTATTTTCTCCACCGGTGGATTCGCGGCGTTCCCCAGCCTCGTGGCGGCGCGTATTTTGCGCATTCCGGTCGTTATCTATGATGCTGACGCGGATCCAGGCAGGGTGTCGCTCTGGTCGTCAAAGTTTGCGCGCGCCATCGCGGTCGCGCATCCGGAAGCTGCGTCCAAATTTCCCACGCGCGTAAGGCACAACATAGCTCGTGTTGGCCACCCGATTCGCAAGGAAATTCTGGGGGTAGCCAAGGAAGGCGGGTTCGAATTCTTAAAACTCGACACATCGGTGCCCGCCGTTCTCATTATGGGCGGCTCACAGGGCGCGCGTGCCATCAATGAGACCGTACTCGACGCCCTGTCTAACCTCGTCACTCGCTACAATATCATTCACCAGACAGGCTCGGCCAACATAGACGAGACCACCAAGATCGCATCCGTAGTATTGAAGGATTCTCCTCATGCCGCGCGCTACCGCCCCTTTGGCCTTCTCGACACGCTCGCACTGCGTATGGCGGCGGGGGCGGCGAGCGTCATCGTCGCGCGCGCGGGAAGCGGCACGATATTTGAGATCGCCTCATGGGCCATTCCAGCTATCCTAATTCCCATCCCACCAGATGTCTCACACGATCAGACGGAGAATGCATTTTCATATGCGCGAGCGGGAGGCGCAAGCGTGATAGAGCAACACAATCTAAAGCCGCACGTACTTGCTGCAGAGATAGACAGGCTTATGCAGGACGCGTCCCAGAAAGCTGCGATGCAAGCGGCCGGCAGGGCCTTCGCTCAGCCGGAAGCTGCTCGCAAGATCGCGCGCATGCTGCTTGATATTGGACTGGAACACCAATCTGTATAGCTATATGATTGCAGACACAGAGATAAAATCGCCACGCGTACGTTTCCCACCTTCGCCGACGGGCTACTGCCACGTCGGTACAGCGCGTATGGCGCTTCTCAATTATCTGTTTGCAAAGAAAAACCACGGCGCGATAATAATGCGCATTGAAGACACCGACCGAGAGCGAAGCACCAAGGAATACGAAGAGGACATCATCGAAAGCCTCCATTGGCTCGGGCTCTCGTGGGACGAATTCTTTCGCCAATCCGAACGCACGGAGGCCCATGCACTGGCCATCTCGAAACTCCTCGATGCCAATATGGCTTACATTTCTCGCGAGCCGAGCAAGAAAGAGCCGAGGAAGAGCGTAGAGGTTGTACGCCTGCGCAACCCAGGGACTACCATCACATTTCACGATTTCGTCCGTGGCGATATTACGGTGGACACGAGCGACTTGGGGGACTTCGTGATTGCGCGCTCAGTGCGTGATCCCCTCTATCACTTAGCGGTCGTCGTGGATGATGCAGATATGCGCATTTCGCACATCATCCGAGGGGAGGATCATATTTCAAATACACCGCGTCAGATACTTATCCAAGAAGCCCTTGGCTATGCGCGCCCGGTGTATGCGCACTATCCACTCAGCGTGGCTACCGACCGCTCCAAACTCTCGAAACGCAGAGGCGACGTAGCTGTCCGTGATTTTCGCGCAAAAGGTTTTTTGCCTGCCGCCATATTGAATTACCTCGCCATTTTGGGATGGACGCCGCCATCGCAGAGCGAATTTCTCTCGTTTGACCAGATGATCACCGAATTCGATCTCTCGGGCATACACAAAAGTGCGGCAGCGTTCGACACCGAAAAATTGCGCTGGTACAACCGCCACTACCTCCATGAGATGAAGGCGGACGATTTTGCGAGTGGCGCTCTGCAGGTACTCGAAAAAGCGATAGGGGAGCGCTCTCTCTCCTGGAACGGAGCCGTTGGAAAGGCACTCGTGCCACTTATTCACGAACGCATCTATGTCTGGGATGATCTCCGAGAGCTGGTGTCTTCTGGAGAACTTGATCTCTTCTTCGCCGATCCCTCACTCCAGCCGACGCTCATTCCAGATAAAAAATCCACACCGGCGGAGGCAGTGCGCCATCTGCAGCATACGTTTGCAGTATGTAAAGCTGTTGACGCTGTGAAATGGACAGAGGAGGGCATCAAGAGTGCTCTCTGGGAGTACGCAACGGCAGAGGGCCGTGGAGCCGTTCTGTGGCCCCTACGCTACGCTCTCTCGGGGCGCGATAAGAGTCCGGATCCTTTCGCCATCTCCGCTATCATAGGCAAAGAGGCGACGCTCAGGCGCGTCACAAGCGCGATTACGGCACTGAAAAGCGTATGAGCGAGCGGGCGCGACATATCAGCGCTACCGTTGTGCTCCTGCTGTGCGCGCCGTCCTTCGCGCAGGCACAGAGCGCAGCAGAATTGCAGCAACAGATCGATCAGCACAGTGCCCAGATCACGCAGCTGGATAAAGAAATTGCGGAATACCAGAAACAATTACAGGCTACGTCGGCAAAAAAGCAGACGCTTCAAACACAGCTTGCTCAACTCGCCTTGTCTATCAAAAAAACGACCGCTTCTATCGATCGTACCAAGAATCAGATCGGCTCTACTGAATTGCAGATCCAGCAACTTTCTTCGGGTATTTCAAAGACCGAGGGCGCGATCGCAGGACAGGAGCGGGGACTCGCGGAGTCTCTTAGAGCGCTCAACGAGGCAGAGACGCAGCCCCTGGTCATCAAAATGGCCTCCGAGGGGGCTCTCACCGAAGTATGGAATGATCTGGCGGCAGCTGAATCGCTACAGATCGCCCTTGGGGAGCACATCGAGAGTCTCCGATCTGCAAAACAAGTATTGACCGACACCAAGGCGGCAACGGAAGAAAAGCGCGCACAATTGGTCAAGCAAAGAAATACGCTGCTCACGCAGCAGGGTTCACTCAATGCTACCAAGCAAGCGCAGAGCGAGCTTCTTGCACAAACGAAATCGAAAGAATCTAATTATCAGGCGATCATAGCGCAAAAGAAAGCGCAGGAAGCACAGTTCGAACAAGCTTTGAACGATCTCCAGGAGAAACTTCGCTATACGGTCAATCCCTCGCAAATTACGCCGGCCGGAAAGGGCGTCCTATCATGGCCACTCGATGGTGTGCGCATGACGCAGTATTTCGGCAATACACCCTTTGCCTCCGGCGGTGCCTACGGGGGCAAGGGACACAACGGTATAGACCTAGCAGCGCAGATCGGCACGCCTATAAAAGCAGCTCTCTCGGGCACCGTGATCGGTGCGGGCAATACCGATGCAGTGAGAGGCTGTTATTCCTTCGGCAAATGGGTCTTTATCAAACACGGCAATGGACTCGGCTCCATCTATGCGCACCTCTCCCAGATCGCAGTCATGGAGGGGCAGCAGGTGAGTACCGGTCAACTTCTCGGTTACAGCGGGGAGACGGGTTATGCGACCGGCCCGCACCTGCACTTCGGCGTTTACGTCGCGTCCGCTGTGCAGATCATTCCACTGAGCAGCGCCACACAAACCAAAACGCCGTGCGCGAGCGCTGTCATGCCGGTTGCGCCGCTTACGGGATACCTGAATCCGCTCAACTACCTACCGACGATCTAGCAGCTTTGCACGCCGCGGTTTCCTGCCGGGTAACCATTCTTCTTGCCAGGCCAGTTTGTCTACCTCGAAGGGAAGCGCGCGGCGCATACGTCGCATCGCTTTTTCTGGCGCGATAGGGAAGTGCTTGGAGTCATCGAGTGCGTCCACAATGGGTACCAAATCCTCCTCTCTCGTTATCCACTCGTCCGGCGGATATCGTGAGAGACTAAACGGCGCCGAATACGAGCGCATGGATTTGCGTCCGTCGTCCATAATGTATTCATTGACAAACGACATCGCGAGCTCACGCACAGAGAGGTAGATCGGGTCGCGATACCGCAGAATCGCATGATTGGTCTTACTGATAGCGCCCCAACGGCCTGCCTCCTTGAAGGGCGCGACGACGTGGTCTTGATCCGCATCAATGCTCTTGAGATCAAGGAGCAGTGGCTTTTTACCATGGTAGGCAAGTGCAGCAGCCGCAAAAAGCGCTCCCTCAAAACAATGCGCCGTCCGCTCCCGCAAAACCCGTCGCGGCGACATGTAGGTCTCCCCCAACAGCTCAAAATTAATCGGAAGATCGTCCAAGAAATCTTGTATTTTCTGCGGTGTAGAAAGTTTTTGGAACGCGCGACGCTCGGGGGGAGTCAATAATTGTTTGAGTCGAGCTGAATAGGGCATATAACCGCAGTATGAACGAGTATGTCGCAAAGAGCCATTGTGCGATGACGCGTCGTCGCACAATGGCGATAACATTGTTCCGACATCACTAAGTATAGTAATGTCGGAAAATGTTTATTGTGCGCGCTTCAAATCTGGGCTCCCCCAGACCGTCTTCATGTATTACACCACATGCGGGTCAAGTCCAAAGACTCGCCGGTCACCTCCCTTTGCAATGGCTGGACTTATTTTTCGAGAGGCGCTAACAAAGCCCTTCGTTTCAAACTCCTTTTCCGCACCCTATCCCCTATTTTATGCCAGGGGAGTCTTTCTTTGGAAGAGAAGAACTGAAATATTTTTTACCAGCGCGCTTGTTCGCCTCTCACGCCCGAACGATATGCTTCGATGCGGCGGCGGTTGGCGGGGGAAATTTCGTCTGGAAGGTGATCTATGTCGAACCAGCTTCTCGCCATGATCTCGAGATTGGGTTTGAGGGCGAGAGAGCCTTCAAAATCTCCGGTGTAGTAGACGCGCTGTGTGTCCCACTTCCCCCACTGCCCCGTGTAGGTGCCGATCTCACCAGCTATCGATTTGACAATGAATCCTGTTTCTTCGCGCACTTCGCGAATCGCAGCATCTTCTGGTGCTTCGTTTTTTTCCACGCCACCGCCCGGCAATGTCCATACCCAGGGGGCGTACCAGTGTGCCACAAGGACTATCCCCCTCTCGTCTACTACAATAATGCGCACACCTTGTACATCGCCCCGCTCTTGCTGTATTCTCGAAATAAGATAGCGCACTGCGTGAACAGTGCCGATGATCGAAAGCGAAAGGTATATTCCTATCTTTCGCACGATCTGCAACATGATGATGTACTATGTCTTCCACGGGATGTCAAATTGTGTGAACTCCGGCAGGAGTTTACGACCGTAGAGTAGACGGCTGATGATTTCAGCGTGCGAGAGCGCGCCAGTAAGCGCATTGTGCGGCTCTGGCTCTTCGGGAATGCCACAGTAGTTGAGTACTGCATCGAGGTTCAACGCAGAGCGACGATGCTTCACCGGCGGCTGCAGACCGCGATTCACCATGTGCATGTAGCAGAGTGTATGCGTATCTATGGTGCGATGTGCGAATGGCCAGTCGGTGTGCCCAGCGCGCTCCGCGGCGGCCTTCAAAAAATCGCGATCAAATGAGACATTCTGTCCTGCAAGCGTGCGTTCATCGAGGGCATCGCTCCAATGCAGGAATGCGTGGACAAGATCAGCCTCCGATTGTTTCTTGGAGTCCGTTATTTGTGCGCGCGTGAATCCATTTACCGTAAGAGCTTCGTCCATGATGTGCGCACCGTCCCATACGCGGCATTCTTCATAGAAACGATTGGACGGATTCGAGAGATCCAAAGCACCCACGCTCACGATCGAGTGCTTGGTAGGCTCTGTGCCGGAGGCTTCCACGTCTACTATCAACATAGCGGCATTGTATACCGAATCATTGACCTCCCAAACCTTTACAGGTTTTAGCCGCAGTGTAGCCCGCTTGCTGCGCCGCTTCCTCGCTCGCAAACCACACCTGGTTTTGCGGACTGATCTTCAAGGCCGCTGAACACCACGGAAAGTAGTACACGCTACCCGCTCTGGAGGCCACGATAAGTCCGCCCACGTACATGCCGCGAGGCGAAGCTTCTGCCCCCGCTCGTCGTATTAAAACAGGTGGCCGCACATCCTGGAGGGCGGAGAGACGACCGAGGCCGAAGGCACTGATACCTGTGAGAATGATCAGGGCAAACAAGCCCCACTCCCCGATCCCGACATCAAGGTGGCCCTTGATTTTCGTCCAATAATCCCTTATAGTCTTCATGCAGTAATTGTATTAAACTATTGCCTAAAACCTAGTCCCCCGCCCGAACGTACCGTTCGGTACGGGCGGGCTAAAATCATCATTTATGGCCCATACAAAAGCAGGAGGAACAGCACACAATCTCCGCGATTCCAATCCGAAATACCTCGGGGTAAAGCGTGCCGACGGGCAAAAGGTCGGTATCGGCGAGATCATCGTCCGCCAGAGGGGCACCGCGATCATGGCAGGCAAAAATATTGGTATCGGCAAAGATCACACTCTTTTCGCTAAGACCCCCGGTCAAGTACATTTTCGCACCGCGCGCAAGACCAATTACGATGGCCGACGGGTGTCGCGCCACTTGGTAGAAATCCTCTAAATCGGCCCGGCCGTCACGCCGCTTCCACTGCAAGCGTAAAGGCGGCCTCTGCGCTCGCTACCGCCACGTGTACGACATACTCCCCCACGTTTTTTATTGGGCTTGCAAGATCAGTGATCATTGAAGGGTCAACAAGGCCTACGTATTGCGCCAGTTGATCTGCGATATCCTCGCGGCGTACGCCCTTGAATAGATGCCCGTCTTTGTTGGCCCGTACGCGTATAACGACCCTTTTTCCTTCCAAATCGCGAACGCGAGCCGCCACCTGGCTATCATGCGAAGCTTGCGACTCCTTCTCAAGCTGCTGCTTCTTTTCCACTTCAGCCACCTTTTCCGGCGTCGCTTGCACCGCCATTCCCTGCGGTATAAGAAAATTAAGAGCATACCCGTCAGCGATGTCCTTCACCGCACCTCGCTGCCCCACCCCACGCACGTCCTTGAGAAATATAACTTTCATACTTGTCCTACGGCTTGGTGGACGTGGCGATTGCTGCTGGCTTGCCGCCCAGCATTTCTAGCGCTTTATCAAGCTGCGGATCGCGTCCATCAGAGTGACCCTCTTCCGTAAGCTCCACCTGCACGTCGGGAGCTATCCCCTCTCGCGGGATCTGGATGCCATCTGGGCCGAGCCACCTGGCGACCGTCAATTTCAGCGACGTGTCGCTTGTGATCGGCACCAACTCCTGTACGGAACCTTTCCCGAAGGTGTTGGTGCCAACTAGCTTGGCAACGCCATAATGCCGCAGCGCGGCTGCGAGTATCTCCGATGCAGAGGCAGAGCCTTTATCCACCAGCACGATCATTTGCAGATTTTTATTAAATACGTTATATCCAGCCGATCGATGAATCACGTTGCCCATATGCCCAGCGTAATCCTCGGTAACGATGACTGCGCCAGAAGGTAAGAACCAACTTCCGATATTGACGGCCGCATCAAGATAGCCGCCCGGGTTGCCCCGCAGATCAAGGATCAGCTTTGTGCGACCCGACTCCACGAATTCGCGCAGCGCCGTGCGAAATAAATCTGGAGAGTTTGCGGTGAAGGTCATCAGCTGGATCTCGAATATGCCGTCGGGCAGGGCGGTTGCGATCACGGTCGGTACGCTGATAACATCGCGTGTCACCTTGATGTCACGCGGTGCAGACCACCCTTCTCGCGCCATCGTGAGTACCACTTTCGTCCCCTTAGGGCCACGGATCTTGCCCACGGCGGTACTCGTGTCCATGCCCTCGGTGGAGATGCCGTCTATTTTAAGTATTTGATCGCCGCTCTTGATACCAGAAAGGAAGGCGGGCGTGCCTTTCAGTGGGGACACCACGGTGAGGATCTCATTTTTGACCTCGATCTCCATACCGACCCCTTCGAACGCTCCGCTCATATCCGAGGTAAATTGTTTACTCTCGACCGGTGGTAAGAAAAATGTATAAGGGTCGTGCAAGGATGCGGCCAGACCTGAGACCATACCGTATACTTTGCGTTGATTTTCCGCCGCAGTCGTGGTAGCGATCGGGCTCGACGTGGCGACGGATGCCGGCACGAATTTCTCATTAATCTCGCTCCAAGCCTTCCACACTGGCGAGAAATCCACGTCCACTGGTTGCGAGGCAGAAAGCAGCACCATCCCCTGCCCGGGACTGCGTGCCGCAAAAAGGTACCCGGCAGCAAATCCCCCCATGATGAGAATGATCACACCGAAGACGGTCGCCGCGACCGAAAGAATTATTTGGCGCTCTGCTTTCTGCACTCTGCGATTATCGCACGCGCTGCATCACTTCGCAAAATACTGATGCGGTTCAGAACATCTGCTCGCGCACTGCTCGTCGTGAGGATACGTACGCGAGAGAAATAAACGCGAGTCCGATGGTGGCGATGGCGACTTCGGGGATGTGCACGATAAGTCCGACTAGCATGGCGAGCGCGAGTCCGAATACCGCCCAATGCGCACCATGTTCTAGGTACGGAAGCCCGGCAAGTGTTTTCTTGCGCACGAGATATACGGTCATGGAACGTACGAAGTACGCTCCAATACCGAGACCGACCACGATGATCGGCAGCGCTGTGGTGATAGCAAACGCGCCGATCACCCCATCGAGCGAAAACGCAGAGTCCAGTACGTTGAGATAGATAAAAAGGATCAGTCCGGGGCGTACGATGCTTGTGGATTCCACATTGAGCGCGTGCGCCACCCCTTCAGTGAGCGTGAAAATAATTATGCCGATGAGGCCCGCGGTCAGAATCGTTGCGGCAGGATCGGGTGAAAGATACGAAATAGCAAGGAGTGTAGAGAGTGCGAGCGCTATCTCTATCGCCTCTACCCTTCCCCATCGCACCAGGTGCCGCTCAATCGGTGCAAACCAATGCACTTTTTTCCCCACATTGAAAAAATATTTCAGAGACACCATGAGAAGGAATGCCCCACCAAATGCCTTGATGGTAGTTTCCGCCTCGGCGAGCATTCCTGAATACGTTGCCGGATCCGAGAACGCGAGCGCCGTGATAACGAACGGGGAGACAAGCGCCACAGCACTCACGATCAGGATCGGCAACACCAATCGCGTGCCGAAAACCGATAGCAAAATACCCCACGTAAGAAACCGGCGTTGCCACTGTGGCGTCATTTCCTCAAGGACCTTGGCATTCACCACTGCATTGTCGAAAGAGAGTGTAACCTCTAAGATCACGAGCGTCACAGCGATAAAAAAGGCACCAAAACCTCCCCACCACCACACAGCTGAAAGGGCGGCGACCGAGATGATGGCGGGCGCGATGAACAGGGTCATGGCGGTGCAGTATATCATGCAGGCATTGTCTGCACTCACGTTCGGCCTGCTGGCCTCAGTACTTCCTCGCTCAACGCTCGGTTGCTAGGTTATAATGACTGCATGCAGACGAGGCTTGAGTATAGTGGCATCACGTGGGTAGATCTCGAATCCCCAAGTCCGCTTGAAGTGCGAAAGGTCGCGGAGGAGTTCGGTATTGATCCCGCTATTTCCGAGGAGCTGCTTCTTCCCGCCTCAAAGCCGCGCGCCGAGTTTTATGGCACCTACGCCTATGTGATTATGCACTTCCCCGCCTTGAAGCGCTCACACACAGCCCGCGAGCAGGAGATAGATTTTATTATCGGTCACAATTTTCTTATCACTGCTCATTACGAAATGATCGAGCCTCTCCACAAGTTCTCAAAAGTATTTGAAGTCAATGCTACTCTGGAAGCGCCGCCGCTTGGTGATCATGCCGGTTTTCTCTTTTTTTACACAGTGAAAAAGTTGTATAAGGCAGTCGAATATGAGTTGGAATTTCTCCGCAAGGAACTCGCGCTTATTGAAGAACACATTTTCTCCGAGCGAGAATTTCAAATGGTTTCGGCGATTTCGCGCAGCGCACGCGCGCTACTCAATCTCCGCCAAACCATCGAGCCACATCGGGAAGTTTTGCATACGCTTGAGGAAGGTGGTAGCGGATTTTTTGGCGAGACATTTAATCCGTATTTGCGTGCCATGTCCAATGAATACTATCGCGTCCATAATCACATTATGCGAGCGACAGACTCACTCCACGAACTGCGCGAGACCAACAACTCACTCCTCTCTACCAAGCAGAACGAAACGATAAAAGTCCTGACGGTCATTGCCCTCTTTATGCTGCCGCTTTCGTTCGTTGCGGAGGTCTTTGCAATGGACACTAAGAATATGCCGATCATAGGACTGCCCCATGATTTCTGGATAATCGTGGGCCTTATGGTCGCACTCGGCGCTGCCATGCTCGCTTTCTTCAAACATAAAAAATGGCTCTAAATATGGGGTTTTTAGGCTACATACGGCAACGCATGGGCGCCCGTGTGCCGCTGCGTCTTTACAACACGCTGACAAAACATGACGATGTTTTTCAACTGCCTGCTGGAGTAGGATCGGTACGTATGTACCACTGTGGTCCGACCGTATATGACACATCGCACATCGGCAACCTACGTTCCTACGTTTTTGCCGATCTGCTACGTCGCACGCTCATCTACAACGGTTTCGAAGTGAAGCAGGTCATCAACATCACTGACTTTGGGCACCTCAGCTCCGATGCCGACAGCGGCAACGACAAAATGAGCAAAGCGCTCAAGCGCGAGAAGCTCCCTCTCACTCTAGAAAACATGCGCGCGCTTGCCGAGCGCTATACCGCGCAGTTTATTCACGACCTCGAGCAGCTTGGTATTGATACGAGTACCATCAAATTTCCCCGCGCATCTGATTATATACCCGCTGAGATCGCGATGGTGCAAGCCCTTGAGGAGAAGGGCTACACGTACGCAGGTACGGAGGGTGTCTACTTCGACACGTCGAGGTACCCAAAATACGGGCAACTCGGGAATATCGACACCCAGGGACTTCGGGAGGGTGCGCGGGTAGCGGCTTCTGAAGAGAAACGTCGTCCCACGGATTTTCTGCTTTGGAAATCCGACAAAAAAATAGGGTGGGATTCGCCTTGGGGCAAAGGTTTTCCCGGGTGGCATATCGAGTGCTCCGCCATGATCAATGCGACACTTGGAAAACAAATTGACATCCATACCGGCGGAGTTGATCTGATGCCGACCCATCACAACAATGAGATCGCACAATCCGAAACCGCAACGGGAAAGGCGCCGCTCTCGCGTTTCTGGATGCATCATGCGTTTTTGAATCTCAATAAGGAGAAGATATCGAAATCTCTCGGCAACGTGATTAATCTTCATAGGCTCATCGAAAAAGGATTTCACCCACTCTCGTATCGGTATTACTTGCTTGGCGCGCATTACCGCACGGCTATTGATTTCAGCTGGGAAGCATTGGGGGCGGCGCAGACCGCTTTTGGAAAACTCATCGCACTGCGCCTTTCATCTGGGGAATCAGTCGGTACTGTTCCCGCAGAGTGGAAGAAACTTTTCCTCGCGCGTATCAATGACGATCTAGATACACCGGGGAGCCTCGCCGTATTGTGGGAAATGCTCAAGGACAAGCACGTCGAACCAAGGGACAAGCTTGCGGGCCTACTCGATTTCGACAACGTACTCGGACTCCATCTGGCCGAGCCCGATACAAATGCCAAGTCTCTCGCGCGAGCAGAATTGCGCGACGATGACATTCCTCCCAGTGTGCGAGATTTAATACGAGAGCGAGCCACGGCTCGCGAACAGAAAGATTGGGAGCTGGCCGACTCTTTGCGACAGCGCATCAACGACAGCGGATACCATATCGACGATGCCGAAGACGAGACTCGCGTAAGTGCTATTCCTCTACGACAAAATTGACGAGGCGGCCCGGCACGACGATAGTTCGTAGTATCTTTTTACTTCCGAGACGGGCGGCTACAGCGTCGAGAGCCGCTTTTTCTACTGTTGCCTTGTCCTCGTCAGTCGGAATCCGTACCTCACCACGCGTTTTGCCGTTGATTTGGATCGCGATTGTTACCTCATTCTCTACAAGGAGACCGGGATCAAATTGCGGCCAAGCTTCAGTGTGGACTGACTGTATCTCCCCTGTCCAAGGGGAGTCCTTGGACAAGTTGCCCTTGCCCTTGTTGTCCAAGGGGAGTCCTTGGACAACTCCCTGCCAGAGCTCCTCGGCCATATGCGGCGCGAACGGTGCAAGTAATTTTAGTAAGGTTTGCCATTGCCCCTTCCCCACCGTTTTCTCCTTCTCGACAGCATTGAGGAATATCATCAGGGCACTGATCGCAGTATTGAATTTGAGTGCTACGCAATCATCTCCGACTTTCTTTATTGTCTTGTGCAAAACACTCTGCAGCGATAAAACATCGACATCTTGGACCAATTCTTGCGCTCGCCAGACGCGTTCCAGAAATCTTCTCACGCCGACTACGCCATCGGGATTCCATGGGTAGCTGCCCACCTCGTTATACGGACCGACGAATGCCAGGTACATGCGCACCGTGTCAGCGCCTAGTCGCTTCACGATCTCGTCAGGGTCTACAACATTGCCACGCGACTTGCTCATTTTTTGGTTGTCGGGGCCCAGTATGACGGAGCGGTTCATACGCCGCTTGTACGGCTCGGCATCGGCCACCAAACCAAGATCAAAAAGTGCTTTGTGCCAGAAGCGAGAGTAAAGCAAGTGCATCGTGGTGTGCTCGGCACCGCCGGAGTAGAGATCTACGGGCATCCAGTGGTCCTGTTTTTTTCTAGCGGCAAACTCTTTTTTATTTTTGGGATCGGTATATCGTAAGAAGTACCAAGAAGAGTCCACGAAGGTATCGAGCGTGTCCGTCTCCCGCTCCGCCTTCCCACCGCAAGAGGGGCATTTTGTATTAACGAACGATTTGACCTTTGCTAGCGGCGACTTGCCATCACCTGTGGGCAAATAGTCTTTTACATCGGGCAACAGTACGGGCAATTGTTGCTCCGGCACTGGCACCGCGTCACATTTCGGGCAGTGAACGATAGGGATCGGCACGCCCCAATATCGCTGCCGCGAGACGATCCAATCGCGTAGTCGGTATTGTTTGACCATACGCCCGTATTTAGCTCCAATCTTCGGTATCGCCTCGTCGCTCGTAAGTTCTGAAAATTCGCCAGAGTCGTATAGGATGCCTCTCCCTGAAAAACAAACTTCGAGCGCATAGATCTTTGAATCGTTGCTTCCATCAGCTGGTTTTAAGGTCGTCTTTAAAGGAATGTTAAACTTCTTAGCAAATTCGAAATCGCGCTCATCATGCGCATCCGCAAAAACCGCGCCCGTGCCATAGGTGCCGATAACGAAGTCCGCGGTCCAAAGTGGAATGTGTTCGCCCGTTGCTGGATTGATAGCTTTGACACCTTTCAATTCAACACCCGTTTTTTCTCTGTTTTCTTGCCGCTCGAGCTCGGTTTTTTTGTTCGATGTAGCGATATATCGCTCTATTTCCCCTTCGTTCTCCAGCAATCCGCGGTGTCTGAGAGCGGCGGCAACCCACTGGTGCTCCGGCGCAAGGACAAGGTAGGTTGCGCCAAAAAGCGTATCAGCGCGGGTTGTAAATACGCGTATCGTCGGGCGCAGCCACATCAGGATGTCGGGCTCGGTATCGCCCGTGAAATGCGGTCCATTGGTCCGACAGAGTTGTGCCTTCACGCCGAGCAATTCTTCAAGGCGCGCTAGCTGACCTTCGGAAACGGCGTAGTCCCTCGGGTCGTGCAAAATTTGGATGGTTTTGACATTGGCTCGTATTTTGTTGCCATCGAATTTCCAAGAAAATTGTTTGTCGAAATTTCGTGGCTTATCTTTGAAGTTGCGGTCTGCAAATCCACCAGAAAGCACGAGGCGCGCGATGGGTTTGTGCAGTTTTTCTGCGACTTTCATCGCAACGACGCATCCCAAGCTACTGCCGAGCAAAACGGTGTTCTCATCGTACGAAGTCGCGGCGAGAGCGGCCGCGACCTGCTCATCTTCTGATGGTTCGTCGGGGTTCGGGAGAGCGGGGATGATGACCTGATGCCCCATTTTTTCCAATTCGCCCTTGAGCCAAAGCCATTTTGGTTTGTCAGGCCGACTTTTAAAGCCGTGCAGAATCACATACTTGTATTTCTTGTCATCGTCAAACACAAGTGGAAAATCAATCTCAATGCCTTCCGAGCGGCCGATCCAGTTGCGCTGAGACTGCTTGATCTCTTCAGGCCAGTCGAGCGTCTCGAGGTCGTCTATCAGGCGGTCGGCGTAGTCGGTAATTTTGAGATTCCACTGGAGCATCTGCTTCTGGTCGACGAGCGAATCACAGCGTTCACATTTTCCATCGATCACCTGCTCGTTGGCGAGTACCGTTTTGTCCTTTGGGCACCAATTGACCGCCGTTTCCTTGCGGTACGCAAGCTTTGCTTTAAAAAGCTGCAAAAACATCCATTGCGTCCATTTGTAATAGGCGGGATCGATGGTCTGCACCTCGCGCGAGAGGTCGAAGGACGTCCCCATCGAAGCGATCTGCTTCTTCATGTAAGCAATGTTGTCCTCTGTCCACTTGCGCGGATTCAATTTGTTTTTTATCGCCGCGTTCTCCGCGGGAAGCCCGAAAGCATCAAAACCAATTGGGTACAGGACATTCTTTCCCTTCATTCGCAAATGCCGCGCAAGGATGTCTGGTACGGCAAATGCGTACCAATGCCCCACGTGTAAATTGCCAGAGGGGTACGGAAACTCTACCAGAAGATAGAAATTGTCCTTCCCTGCTTTGGAATCCGGTGTTTGGTACAGTTTGGCTGTTTTCCAAACTTTCTGCCACTTGCCCTCTATGGCTGAATGATCGTACTTTTTCATGTACGCCTAGACTACCATATTACATGGCCTGCCCCGTAGCTAGCTTCGCTCTGCTACGGGGTTTTTGGGTTGAGTGGCGGGTAGAATTCCGGGTCGATCGTACGGTCAAAACACACGTGTCCGGCAGCATGCAGCCAGCTGTCTTGCTGCGGCATCCCCTTCACACCCACTGGCATCGGAGCAACAGCTCGGGTCGTTTCCATGGCCGTACCTTGCATCGGTGCATTGAACTCCGCACAGAGCTCAAACGAGAGCGGCCCCTTCACGGTGTAATCATACGGCGCGCCGGACTGCGCATCCACTGGAATGGAGAAGCCGCTTATCGGATCGGAAAGCTCGGAGAGCGACTTCGGCAACTTTCGCTTCGCCTGCCAGTAGGTGACCACTTGCGACTGGATACTTTGTAGGTCATTTACTTTTTGATTATCGAATCGGTAGAGCCTCGCCGAAGTCGGGGTGCCGACAATAAAGAAGCCGGCGACAATGGTGATCACGACCAGGGCGCCCGTCGCGTATGCAACCATCCGATTCCGCGCTGGAAATTTTTCCCAGTAGCCCCAGAGATCTGCGATAAAGTGCATAAATCCTACCGCGGCAACAAACAAGACCACGAGCGCTTTGAGTAGAAACCGCTCGGTGATGTCGAGGCCGTTCAAGAATGCATAGAGCACCCAAATGAGGTCTACGGCGATCGTAACTGCGGCCGCAAAGAGGGTGAGAAAGAGCGCCCAGCGCCTGATCCATATGGTGGCTCGCGTGGGATCGCGCTTGATCTCGCGATGGATGAACCACATGAGTGCGAGAAAGATCGGCGAGACGACGATCAGGGTGGCCATTTGCCAGCTGATACCGGATTGATACGGATCTACGTAGTATTGGAGCGGATCAGGAAACGTGTAGTCAATGTAGCCCCACACGAGTGCGATGTAATTGAATACACCCACGTACAGTGCGACCATCGTCCCGACCCAGAGGAAAAAATCTTTAGGCGTTACTTTGTGTTTGGGCGCGCGGTCTTTGAAATTTGAACGGTACGCATATAGTGCGTCGATGAAAAAACAAAAAGTGGGTACGGATTAACAACGCAGATCGAAGCGAAATTGAGATCCTGCGCAGGCGGAAGTATTCGATA
>Ga0209542_10008307_pt1 | contig 19436 bp, 23 predicted proteins | sample RifCSPhighO2_01_FD_184028 | JGI IMG/M metagenome (GOLD analysis project Ga0209542, IMG submission 184028) | Soil microbial communities from Rifle, Colorado - Rifle CSP2_plank highO2_0.1 (SPAdes) (version 2) | ecosystem: Environmental > Terrestrial > Deep subsurface > Rock core/Sediment ...
TGAAGCCCTTCTTCTCACTCCGATCTGAAACTACCGGCACTATTTTGGAAACCCCGAGCTCAGTCGCCTTCTCCACTACCCACTCCATCTTGTCTTTTTTAATGAGTGATTGATAGAGAGTGATTTCTCTATCTGGCATGATGCTCCCCTTTTTTGAAACTACATTCAGTTCTGCTTCTCTGTTGTTCAATTTTTCAATCACACAGTCGTAGTCGAATCCGCTGCCATCAAAAAGCACTACTTCACTCCCGACATTATATCGAAAGACATTTCGCCATTGGTGCAGAATATGCTCGTCCTTCACAACAATCTTGTTTTCGGCAATAGGAGTATTTATATAAAATCTATGCAAACGCATAAATGTATGCTATCATTTTGGCCATGAAAAACAACCCACAAAATTCAATATTAGTCCCAACCGTCATCGAGAAGACTCACCAAGGTGAGCGCGCTTACGATATTTATTCCCGTTTACTCAAAGAACGCATCATCTTTATAGGCGGCCCAATCGATGACACCGTCGCTAACCTTACTATTGCTCAACTTCTTTTCCTTCAGACCGAAGACTCCAAAAAAGATATCTCCCTCTATATCAACTCCCCAGGCGGATATATTCATTCTGGTTTAGCGATCTTGGACACTATGAACTTTGTAAAACCAGACATCCAGACAATTTGTATTGGTATGGCCGCTTCTATGGCCTCTGTCCTTCTTTCGGCTGGTACAAAAGGCAAGAGATTCATTCTGCCAAACTCGGAGGTGATGATTCACCAGCCTCATGGTGGTAGCGAAGGCCAAGCTTCTGATATCGAAATCAGCGCCAAACACATCTTAAAACAACGCGACCTACTCAATAAAGTCTTGGCCAAAAATACTGGTCAACCCCTAGAAAAAATCGAGAAGGATGTAGACCGAGACTTCTTTATGACTGCGGAGGAGGCCAAGAAATACGGCATTGTAGACAAAATTCTATAAACTGTATATAATCGCGTTATTACAACTAAACCCTGAGCGTACGTTTCTCTTACTTTCTAGTATGTTTTACCGAAAAAATCACCAAAATTTCAACAAAAATAGACTCAAGATAGACGCTATCGCTCCTTAAACTTATGTCATTAAAATTAGCGATGCTATTCGCCAGCCTCGCGGCTGCAGTAGGTATCGGGTTCGGATATTTCTTGCGCTGGATTATTTCCCTAGGTCAGCGAGGTTCCCTCGAACTTCGTTTGAAGCAGATGGAGCTCCATGCTAGAGAAGACGCTAAGCGTATCACCGAAGAAGCAGAGAAAAAGGCTGAAGAAACTTTGAAAGAGACTCGTACCGAATTCAAAGAAAAAGAAGACAAGATCAAAAAGACCGAAGATCGTCTCATCAAAAAAGAGGAATTTTTGGACAAGCGCCAAGTAGATATCGATAAAGAAGTTGAACAGATCAAAGAAAAAGTTTCTGAAATAAAAACAATTCGTGAAAAAGCAGAGACTCTAGAGAAAGAAAGGTTTGAAGAGTTACAAAAGGTCTCTAGCATGAGTGCCGAGGAAGCCAAAAACATGCTACTCTCTGAAGTTGAGAAAAAGTTTGAAGAAGATATGACCGTTCGTATCCAAAAGTTGGAGACTCAGGGGGCCGAAAAGTTTGAGCAGAAGGCCAAAGGTATACTCACCACTTCTATTCACCGTCTGGCCAACTCTGTGTCTTCCGAAGTATTTGCTACTTCGGTGGCCATCCCCTCTGACGAAATCAAGGGTAAGATTATTGGCAAAGAAGGCCGTAACATCAAAGCTTTTGAAAGAGCGAGCGGGGTTGAAGTGATCGTAGATGATACTCCGGGAGTGATCACCATCTCTTCTTTTGATCCGGTGCGCCGACAGGTGGCTCGAGTGGCTCTCGAAAATCTGATCCAAGACGGCCGTATCCAGCCAGCCAAAATTGAGGAAATGGTAGAAAAGGCCAAACAAGAAATCGGTAAAATTATAAAGGAGAAGGGTGAGGCCGCAGCTTATGAATGCGGTGTCTTCAACCTTGATCCACGTATCATCTCCATCTTGGGCCGACTACACTTCCGTACTTCCTATGGTCAAAACGTCTTGCAACACTCGATCGAGATGTCTCACATCTCCGGTATGATCGCCGAAGAGATTGGGGCCAACGTAAGTGTGGCCAAAGCCGGAGCTCTACTCCACGACATCGGCAAAGCAGTTGACCACGAGATCACCGGTACTCACGTCGAGATCGGCCGCCGTATTTTGCAAAAGTTTGGGGCTGATCCTCTCTATGTGAAAGCAATGGAGCCACATCATGGCGAGTATCCGTACGAAACTCTGGAGTCTTATATCGTTCAAGCGGCTGACGCTATCTCTGGCGCTCGACCGGGGGCCAGACGCGACAGTGTAGAGAACTACCTGAAGCGTTTGCAAGAGCTCGAGGCTATCGCTACTTCCTTCAAGGGAGTGGAGAAGGCTTACGCCCTCCAGGCTGGCCGTGAGATCCGCGTCTTCGTCACTCCATCTCTACTCACCGACCTCGAAGCTCGCAACACCGCCCGCGACATTGCTGTCCGTATCGAAAACGAACTCAAATACCCTGGCGAAATCCGCGTGGTCGTCATCCGCGAATCTAGAACATTGGAGTTTGCTAGGTAACTCTAATCTTCCCCCTTCCCCTTCTTTACCTTAAAGAAGGGGTGACTGCTATTTATTATTCTGTGAGTTAACAATGAGTTGCGTGGTTCCTCCCTTTAAAGTAAAGGGAGGTTAGGAGGGATTAGAACAACTCGTACTCCTTCCCCACTTCCGGATATACTGCCTCTATATCTAAATAGTCCCGAATTCGCTGGCAGAGGAAGAGCGAAGATTTTGGCTCACCCATAATACAAAAAACCTTCTTGAGTTTCCTTGTTTCTTGTCTGGTCCCCCTCTCTTGTAGTAAGAGAGGGGTTAGGGGTGAGTTATTTTCTGCAGTTTTCTCGACAAATTCCAACAAATGCTCCGAGTCTTTGTGTGAAGAGTAGCCCTTTATCACTTCTATCTTTGCTCTAACTTTTATTTCCTTCTTCCCCTCCCCTTCGGGGAGGGTCAGGGTGGGGCGCCCATCTTCAATTTTTCTCCCAAGCGAGCCAATCGACTGATAGCCAACCAAGATGATGGTCGCTTTTGGATCTGGTAGGTAGTGAGCCTCGTGGCTGACCACCCTCCCCCCTTCCGACATCCCCGAACCAGCCAAAATTATTTTGGCTCCGCTTTCGGTTTTTTCTAAATTTTTTGAATCAATAGACCTATCTACGATTTGCAACCCCGGAAAATCAAAAATTTCGTCTCCCTTTTTTATTTCTTCTCTGACCGAATCTTTGAAATCATCCGCATATTTTTTATAAATATTGGTCACCTTGAGAGCTAGGGGCGAATCTAAGAAGACTGGGATTTGAGGAATTTCCCCATCCTCAATCATATTATTCAGCTCATATAAAATAACTTGTGTTCTTTCTATTGAAAAAGTCGGTATCACCATCGTCCCGCCTCTCTTTATGCCATCCAAAATAGCTTGCTTCAATTTTCCTCTCCTTTCTTCTCTGCTTTCATGATTTCTATCTCCATAAACACTCTCCATAACCAGATAATCTATATCTTTTGGTATTTCTGTATCTGGCAAAAGTGGCGAGGGGCTGTTGCCCAAATCCCCAGTAAAAGCAATCCTTATTTTTTTGTTCGGTCCCCCCTCTTGAGGCAAGAGGGGGCTAGGGGGTGATAGGACAATTATCGCTGAACCCAATATATGCCCAGCATTTATCATATTGAACGAGCAATCTTCAAATAACTCTACTTTTTCAGCATACCTGCGGCCTTCCCAAAGTGAGAGAGTATTTTCCAAATCATTTTCATCAAATAGCACTTTATCTTTATGCCTCATTCGCATCACCTTGAGCTCGTCTTGGAGCATCGGTAGAGCCAGCTCCTTGGTTTCTAAGGTGGAGAATATTTTGCCTCGGAAACCGTCTCGCACCAGCTTTGGGATTTTACCAATGTGGTCCATGTGGGCGTGAGTGACCAGCAAAAAGTCTATCGTCTTTGGGTCATAAGCAAAGTCTTCAAAATTTTTATCTTCGTCCTTACGTAGCCCCTGTAACAGCCCGCAATCAACCATAATTTTCTTGCCTGAACATTCCAAAACCATATTGGCCCCAGTCGCTGTCCCCACCCCACCATAAAATTTTAATTTCATAAAATTTAAATTCTAAATTCGAATATCGAAATCCGAAATATTTTCGGATTTGGGATTTGGTGCTTCGGATTTCATTTCTCTAAGATACCCATATAGACACGCTACCAAAGCCCCCAAAAAATCCATAATAAAATCGAGGGTGGTATCAAATGGGTATTGAAGTTTGTTAAACACTGCCTCGCCAAGCAAGAGCTCATATATTTCCCAAGAGACAGCGATGAAGAGTATGCCAACAAGAGCCAAGATTAAAAATTGGAAAAAACTTCTTTTCTGAGGCAAGAAAAAACCAGAAAAAAAGTAGAACCATAGAAAAAGAAGCCCCCAAGACAAGCCAGCCAAAAAGTGTACTAACGAGTCGAGTTCTCGCACACTCCAATACCAGTTGTGTATATTTGCAAAGTAGTTTAGTACCCCTACTACAGCACAAAAGAAGAGCGCCTCCCAAAAAAGTGTCTTTTTAAACATTTAAATATATTAACACAAAACCCCGAGCCGTTAGACCAAGGGGTTCTATGTAGGCCGCCCAGATTTAATCCCTAATTGAAAAAATTAGGTGGGTGGACTCGATCAAGGCATTACGCCAAGAAAAGTTATCCTCCCTGAAAAAGTGCAATCTTAGAAAATATCCGAGCGACCTGAAGACATTATAGTTTAAAAAGCGCAAGTTTGAAAGTTTAAAAGTATGATTAACTTGTTACTTGCGCCTTTCTAACTTTTTACTCTAGTATCCCATCCATATTTACATCATACAAAATTTGTTCTTGAACAAGCTTATAGTTTACAAGCTCTTCTGACGAAAACCAATGTTTAATCTCTTTTTCAGCTTCCACAGTATTACCAGAAGTGTGGACCAGATTACGTATAGAACGATTGTCCGGATCAGACATGCTATACGAGTCCAGGACAAAATCTCCTCTTATGGTGCCGACATCAGACGTCCTTGGCTCTGTACTACCGGTCAACTTCCTAACTATATCTACGACATGCGCCCCCTGCCAAACCATGGCAATCACTGGCCCACTAGATAAATATTTTCTTAATTTCTGAAGGACAATGGCCGTCACCTCTAGTGGATCCCGCGAAGGTGGCTCTTCCCCTCTCTCCTCGGCTGCCCTTATTCTCTTTTCACCAGTCTCTCTACGCCAATTGGGGTCCAAGCTATAATGTTGCTCTACAAAATCCGGGGTCGGGACAAACATCTTTATACCTACCAACTTTAATCCCACTCTTTCATATCTCTTTATGATTTCTCCAACAAGGGTACGCTGGATACCATCTGGTTTGATTAGAATCAATGTTTTTTCTTCTTTTGGATGGGTCATGGGAGAGTTTAAAAGTTAGAAAAGCGCAAGTTTGAAAGTAAGTTAAAAAGTAAAAAGGCGCAAGTTACAAAGCTCTGATAAAGCCTGCGAGCATTTTTGATATTTCTATTGATAATGAATGCATATGATTAAAATCGTTCTTACTAATATACTCCAATTCAAGGCCCAATTGCAACATAGACCTAACCTCTCCACAGGAACCCTTTGAAATATAGAGGAACCTAGATAATTCTTTGTTTCCTTTCCTCTCAAATCCTTCGGCTATATTATTCATAACAGAAACCGCTGCCCTCTGAATTTGATCTCTAAATCCATAGTCCTTACTCGTTGAGAAAATTTTGTATGTGATGATTGATAACTCCTTCGCCTTTTGCCACACCTTCATCTCTTCAAAAGTTTGGATGGTCATAGTTATTGTCTTACACAATTATTCCTCCAAAATGAAAGGGTTGTAACTTATGCCCTTGTCGTACACATCGACCCCTTCGGTTTTCTTGAGTTTGTTCACGATCAAATATGTGATTGGAGTAGCTAAGATTTCATATACAACCTTGAATAGATAGATCGATCCAACAATGACGGCCATCTCTTTGAAAGTGATTATTCCAGAAAATGCCACGGCAATAAATACAATACTGTCCACTCCTTCTCCTACTATTGTTGAGCCAATAGTTCTCATCCATAACTTCTTTCCTTTCATCCAAACTTTCATTCTAGAAAGCACGAATGAATTACTAAACTCTCCGCAGAAATAAGCGGTCATAGACGCTAAAGTAATTCTCGGTACGCTACTAAGGATAGCATCATAGGCAGCTTGATTTTGCCAAAATGAGGCTGGTTCTAGCTTGCCTATGAGCCAGTAGAAGAAAGACATGAGTATGAGTGCACCGAAACCAGACCATACAATTTTTCTTGAGGCTTGATATCCATAAACTTCAGTAAGAATATCGCCAAAAATGTAACTAATAGGGAAAACCATGATTGCTCCGGATACAACGAATGGTCCGATCTCTATTAGCTTGCCAGCAGTTGTATTGGAAATCATAAGTACCGCAACAAACAAGATAGCAATGTATAAAAAGTATTTGCTATTGTGATAATTTTTGGAATTTGGTTCCGTTTGCATAAATTAAATCGTTAATGTTTATAATGGCTAAAATATTAGCATATTTCCTACTTTCAAACTTGCGCTTTTGTAACTTTCTAACTATTTTGTTAGGACTTCTATGCCACTTTTTGTTACTGCCACAGTGTGTTCAAAGTGGGCTGAGAGAGATTTATCACGAGTGATGTAAGTGTAGCCGTCCGAGAGCTTTTTGATGATCCGACTACCAAGAGAAAACATGGGCTCGATAGCGATCACCATTCCCGGTCGTAGCTCTGGCCCCTCTCCTCTTTTTGCTTTGTTTGGAACAAATGGCTCCTCATGCACACTGTAGCCCACCCCATGGCCAGAGAGGCCTTCTACCACCCCGAGATCATGCCTTACGGCTACTTCCATAATAGCGGCTCCGATATCGCCAATATGGCCGCCCACTCGCATAGCCGAAATGCCTTTGTCCAGTGCTTCTTTGGTGGCTCTTATGAGCTCTTCTCCCCTCTTATCTATTTTGCCGACCGACACAGTGATAGCTGCATCAGTGATCAGATTTTTATAAGTAAGGCCGAGATCGAGAGTGACTATATCTCCTTCAAACAAAATCCTCCCCGATTTGCCATCACCTTCAGTCGGGATACCGTGCACAATCTCTTCGTTTATAGAAACGCAAAGCGAGGCTGGGTAAGGCCGCTTGGCATCAGCTGGCTGATAGCCCAAAAACGAGGCCGTGCAACCAGCTTCATCAATAAGTTGCTCGGCATATGCATTGAGCTCATCTGTCTTCACTCCAACTTTTACCTTCTTTGCTACTTCTTTCAAAATCATAGCGTGAATCTTGCCACCTTCTCTCATAGTCGCTATTTCTTCTTCTGTTTTATATCTAATTCCCATGTGTTAAATATACTCTTTCCTTCCTTTATAAAATACTTGACTTTGAATTACAACGAATGTACTATCTAAGATAGGAGAAGCCTAACCTGATGAGTCTTTTAGAGATCATGGCAGTAGTCACAATAATTGCTTTGTGTCGCTTGTCACTCCCGAAATGCTACAAATGTGGCAAACGTGTGAGACCGGGGGAAGAGGACAACACTCCCTACTTGCACATGTGGTGCAAGTAGGCGCACCGATAGGCGCACCGAGGGGCTCAACTCCTCGGCGCTTTTTTTATTACAAATTCACCTTTGCCAAAATTTCTTTGTGTACTTCTTCGATACCTCTTTCTCCACTTACGGAGAAAAATTTATAGTAAGGATTGTCTTTAAAAAAGTTGATAGCGGGCAAAACATTTTCATTATACCAATCGAGTCTTTTTTCAATATCGAGCTTGGTGTCGTCTCCCCTCTGCCTGTTTCGCAAACGTTCGGCTGCTACCTCACGTGGTACTTCGATCGAGATGACGAAAGGCGCCTCCCGCTTATAAAATCGCATAGCTGAATCAAGTATCAGAGCTTCGTGTGGCCGACGAGCAAGCCCATCAAGCACCATGTGCTCCTCTCCAGAGACATGCCGGACCAAGTACTCGGACCAAATCCAGACTGGCAAAAACTCTGGCAAGAGGCCACCAGATTGCATAATTTTTTTGGTTTCTTGTGCGGTAAAAGAAGCTTCTTCCGAAAATTCCCGAAATTTCTGACCTGTTTCTATGTAGAGTACCTGCCTATCTGGCTCTCTCTTTTTCAGCTCACTGATCAAAAGCTTGGCTTGAGTACCTTTACCGGATCCCGAAGGCCCAAAGAATATAAAAGTTTGTGGTTGCATAGGAAAAGTCTATCACAACTAATATTCGCGTGCAGAGATTTGAGCGTCCACTTTTTTAACGAGGTCGATAACTACGGCAACCACAATCAAGAGTCCGGTACCACCAATAGCAACAGAATTAATACCAGTCAAAGCTTTGACCAAAAGAGGTAGCACGGCCACGAGTCCTAGGAAGAGCGCTCCGATCATAGTTAGACGTAAAAGTATTTTGGACATATATTGAGAAGTAGAGACTCCAGGCCGCACTCCCGGTATAAAAGCTCCGCTTCTTTGCAAGTTTTTGGAAATAGCATCAGGATCAAAAGTGATGGCGGTATAAAAATAAGTGAAGAGAAACACTAGTAGGAAATAAGCGACTGCATAAAACGTTTGATTAGCCAGCAAGTTCAAAACAAATTCAGAAATTCGCTGTATAAAATCATTGTTCACGTTGGCCAAAAATCGCACGATCATTTGCGGGAAAAGAAGTATTGAGAGAGCGAAGATGATCGGCATCACGCCAGCTTGATTCACTCGTAGTGGCAGGTAAGTCGAAACACCACCATAAACTTTGTTGCCGCGCACCTGCTTAGCATAGGTGACCGGGATCGGCCGCTCTGCTTCGGTGATTACTACTACCGCCCAGATCACAATAAGAGCCGCGGCCAAAAATCCTATATATGAAGGTAGTTGGGATGGGTCAAAGGTGAGCCAAAGTCGGCTCAAAGCGCCAGGCAGAGCAGAGACGATACCAGCGAAGATGATAAGCGAGACACCGTTACCAATACCGAATTCAGTTATAAGCTCTCCAAGCCACATGAGGAGAAGCGACCCAGCAGAGATAACGATCAGGTTTGTAAAGAGATCGAAGCCGCCCAGCTTGGCCAATACCCCTTGGTTTTGTAAGAGCGCCAAGAAGCCAAATCCTTGGATCAGGGCTAAAGGCACAGTAAGTAGCCTCGAATACTGGCTAAACTTCCTGCGGCCAGCCTCACCTTCCTCTTGATACATCTCTTTTATCTTTGGAAACATGACGGTCATAAGCTGCATGATGATCGAAGCAGTGATGTAGGGAGAGACACCCAACATGATGATGGAGAGGTTGGAGAGTCCGCCTCCGGAAAAGATGTTTAAGAGTCCGAAGAAATCGTTCCCGGAAATAAACTGCTCTAGTCGGAGAGGATCAATACCCGGGATTGGGATAACTGCGAGTACCCGAAAGATTACCAGAATACCAACCGTAAACAAAATACGGCGCCTAAGTACCTGGTCTCCAAATGTGAGCTTCAGTTTGTGAATCAGATTTTGCATTCTTTAATTAAAGCCTTAAGCCTCTACCGAACCACCGGCCGCTTCTATAGCCTTCTTGGCCCCAGCTGATACCGGTACCCCCACCACCTTCACTGCGACGTCTATTGTATCACTTCCTAAGATCTTGATGGTGGGGATCTTGCCATTTCTAAGCCTGATGAGACGTTTGGCAAGGAGAGACTCTCTGTTTATTATCTCGCCTTTAGCAAAGATAGTAGCTAGATCTTTGACTTTAACCACTGAGGCATCGGCAAACCTAGACTTCAAAAAGTTTTTGCCTCGGCCGCGAAGTTTCGGGATACGCTTGATGATGTCGCGCATCTCTGGGCGCTTCTTGTGGCCGGCTCTAGCATTTTGACCTTTGGTACCTCGGCCAGAAGTTTTACCGCGTGAACCGCCACGACCTACTTGCCGCGCTTTTTTGTTGGTAGTATTTCTTTTTAGATTATGGAGTTGCATAATTGAGTTTAAAAGTGAAAAGTTTAAAAGTTATAAAGTTTCTTGTTTTGCACTTTGTGTTTTTCTGATCATAGAAAGTGCTTTGATAGTAGCTCGAGCAATGTTCAATTTGTTTTTGGATCTAGAGAGAATCTTTGAAGAAACCTCTTTGATACCAGCGAGCTCAAGCACTGTTCGGACGGCGCTTCCAGCTACCACTCCCTTACCTGGAGCCGGCATTAGAGCCACTCGAGCGCTGGCGTATTTGGACTCGACTGGGTGTGGTATAGAGTTGTTCTTGTTGAGGTTGACAGTGATGATGTTTTTCTTAGCGGCCCGAGTAGCCTTGTCTACAGCAATCGGAGTATCCCCGGCTTTGCCTAAGCCTACCCCCACTCTCCCCTTGCGATCACCAACCACAATAGCGATCGAGAAGCTAAATCTGCGACCTCCCGATGTCACTCGAGTCACTCGACGAATACTGATGATCTTGTTATCAAATTCTTGGCGGACACGCTCCGGTCTACGCGAAGGTTTGCGCTCATTTTTGCGCCTGTCTCCTCGGTCGCCTACTGGATTATCTCTTTTTATTTCTTTTTTTTCTGTTTCTTCTGCCATAGTTGTAATTAAAATTTAAGTCCAGCTTCTCGAGCGCCAGCCGCTACCGCCGCCACAGAGCCAGTGTAAATATAGCCACCACGATCAAAAACCGCCTTGCTGATTTTCTTCTCTTTGGCTTGAGCTGCAATGGCAGCCCCTACTGCTTTGGCTTTGTCGGCTGTAGTTTTGCCGAGGATACCCTTACTCGTAGCTGCAGCCAGTGTTGCACCCTTCGTGTCATCGATCAACTGAGCAGTCATGTATTTATTGGAACGGAATACAGCAAGTCTTGGCTTTAGAGCAGTACCAAAGACCTTGGCTCTAATCCTCTTTTGCCTCCTATCTCTTTTTATTTTTTTAATCTTTGTATCCATAACTTTTTACTTGCGCTTTTCAAACTTTAAACTGACTTCTTCCCTTGCTTCCTTCTCACTATCTCATCGTGATAATGGAAACCTTTGCCTTTATACGGCTCTGGCTTTTTCAAAGCTCGTACTTTGGCCGCAAAAAATCCAACTAACTCTTTATCAATACCTGTAAAAGTCAGTGCATTTTTCTCGGCTTTCACTTCGAGACCTGCCGGGATCTCTAGTTCTACTGGGTGCGAGAATCCGAGCGCTAGCACTAGACGGGTACCGCTAACGCTCGACTTGTAGCCCACTCCATCGAGAACCAGCTTCTTTTCAAAAGGAGTATTCACACCTGCCACCATATTTTTGATATGAGAAGCGTAAGTGCCCCAGAGAGCTCTCGACTCTTTGTTTTCTTTGCGAGGAATAAGCGACACCAAGCTACCCTCAACCACAATATTTATTTCTGGTCGGAAATCACGAGTCAAGGTACCTTTTGGGCCTTTCACAGTAACTGTACCAGAAGCAAAATTTACTTCTGTTTTCTCTGGTATCGTTATTCCTTTTTTACCTATTCTACTCATTTTACTTTTTAACTTGCGCTTTTTTACTTGTTACTACCATATTGTGAAGAGTAATTCGCCGCCAAGGTTTGCTTTCTTGGCATCCATATCGGCCATGATCCCATTTGGAGTCGAGAGCACAGAGATACCCACTCCTCTGCGGTAAGGTTTTATATTTTTCGACTTTTCATAAAGCCTGCGAGACGGCTTCGAGATCCTGTTCACATCTCGAATCTTTGGCGAACCATCTGCTTCATAGAGAACATCTACATTTAAATATCGAGGAGTAGTGCCTTTCATTTTTTGGCTTACGGCTCCGACGAAGCCTTTGGTCGAGAGCAGCTCGGCTACTGCCAATTTCATTTTGGAAAAAGGTACCGAAATAGTATCTCGGCGGGCCATTCCCGCGTTTTTGATTCGTATTATAAAGTCTCCAATTGGATCGTTTACCATGAAGATTTTTTAACTCCTGGGATGCGGCCGTCATTCGCCAGTTCACGGAAGCAGATGCGGCAGAGAGCGAAATCTCCCATATAAGCTCGGCCTCTACCACATTTGAAGCAACGGTTCACCGCCCGAGTACTAAACTTAGGCTTCTTGAGTGACCTTGCAATAACTGACTTTTTTGCCATATCTATAAAAATGCCCTCCGCCCTAGCAAGAGCTAGTGACGGATCCGGGCCCTCCCAGACTATCAAATAAGAGTGTTAGAGTCAAATCTAAGGTAACCCACGTAGCATGTTTATAAAAGAGACTACCTTTTGGCCGAGGAAATTGGTGAGCGAGGTCTCACCCTCTCTCTCGCCTCTCATAGTGAAGAGCGAGAGGTCCACCTTGATACTCGACTTTGGCAGGATGATGGTGTCTGGCTGGAAGATAAAGGCTTTGCCCGCGTGGACTATCTTCCAATTGAAGAGGTTTATTTCTGCGTTTGAATTGTTGAGGAGTTCTAGGTACCCCTCCCCTACCGATATAGATATTTCTGGCGCTACCACTCTTACCTTGGATCTACTTGTGGCAACTGCATCCCCTGCTTTGGCATTGAGGACCACAATATATTCGCCAGGATACTTATAAATATGAGTGACAAACTGCCCTGCTCCTACGAAGCCATCCCCAAACGACCAAGAGAAGTTTGCCTTTGAATCCGGTACGGCGTTTTTCTTGACCACTGCTTGGAAAGATATCGGACTACCAGGAGAGGTCAGCCTGTCTCCACCATGCGCTACTTCTAGCTTGCTGTTGATGGAAGACGTAACTGGGGCTATAGAGCCAGAAGTAGCAGATTGGGCCCAAGACAAACTTGGACTATATGTCGGACCACGAGCTTGTTTTGGTTCAGACAAGCTATTTGCACTACCTGGTGTAGGGACCGATGCCATCCACGATCCGTCTATTCTCTGGAGAGACGCTCCGTCGCCTTTTGCACCAAGCTCTTTAATATAAGAAGCTGCATCGACTATTTTTGAATTAGGGTCCAAGATTTTTATCTCATCTTCTTCTGTTAGAGATAGGTTACTTTGGAAAAGACTGCCGCTGTATGCGGGATAAGCCTTCTTAAACACCTCTGGGTTTTCTGAAACAACCAAGTAAGACCCGGTAGTTATATTCTTCGGTCCGGACACATGAGAGACAGATCTGTTCAAAAATTTCCCCTTAGTCCCACTTTGGTCTGCCACCTTCCAACTATCAAAATCGACCATGTTCCCCTCTGCCAAAAGCTCCACCCATTCACCACCGTGGCTAGAGTCGGATCCTTCCGGATCGTACATGATCTCGTTTATGACCGCTTGACCACTCGCCGCAATTGGCAACGTAATAGAAATGATCAGAGCAGCTTTCACTCCAAGACTTTTCATACCAAAATTTTATCACACCCAAACAATTAGGAAATGTGGAAGTGTTCTTAACTAACATCCTTGCTTAAACTATTCAAAATATTGTCAGCAATCTCATTCGGAGTTTGGTTTGCATCGACTGAAATCTGGTTATTTACTCTTTTGAGAAGCTCTTTGCTGTGTTCGAGGACAAAATCTTGCTCTTCTTCTTTTTTGGCAAAGTGGTTGTTGGTGCGTCTATTCAAGCGATCTTTCACCACAGCATCGTCAGTGTTTAGTATAAACACTCGATCAAATTCGTTTGCGACTTCTCCAATATTTTCTGTAATAACTGCGACGAATACATCTTTGTCCTCTCTCATACAAGAAAGAAGTTTCTTAAGAGTATCGATATCGCAGTACCAACCATGTTTAGTCAGCCATTCATAATCTCTTCCCACTTCTCCGTATTCAGTGACCTCCCCAGTCTCTTTATCCTTCCACCTACACATGCCAGTGGCATCAAGATCAATCACCACATACCCTTGGCTTTGTAGCTCCGCCAAAATAGTTGTCTTCCCCGTCCCCGCTATACCTGTGATTAGTGCTTTCATACTATATTTTCTTATATCTCACCGCACGACCTTGGCCAGTGCGTTTTATTTTATTCAGCCTAAGCAGTTTTTCAAGTACCTGATTGACGGTAGGACGACCTACATCTGTATGCTTCACAATCTCCCCAGCACTTGTATCGGCCACACTTGAAATATACATCCAGACCTCCATTTGTTTTTTAGATAATATATCCTCAAGGTGTTCGACCTCAAGGAGTGCAATTGCTCGCGTACTTTGCTCTTCAACAACACCCAAAAAGAATCTGAGCCATGTTTTTATAGATTGCTCGTTAGTATCAAAAGTAGCTTGGCTTTGTCGTAATGCTATATAGTATTCATCTTTTCGTCTTTCAATTATCTGCTCATGTGAAATGTAGGGTATGTAGAGATACCCCGCGCGCAACAAAAGTAGGTTAGTGAGTATTCGCGACAAGCGACCATTACCATCTTCAAATGGATGGATTTTCAAAAATTCCACCAAGAAATTCCCGATAACAAGTAAGGGATGGGTCTCTTTTTTCTCCAATTCCTGAAACGTCCATTCAACAATCTCTGTCATTTCTTTCTGCACAAGCCACGCTAGCGTTGTTTTAAATATAATTTCCTTCACTTCTCCTTTTTCGTCTTGAATACCGACAAAGTTTTCCTTTTGTTTGTACTTACCACGATGCAATGTATCTTTTTCGGAGTACTGCAACATCTCTTTATGCAATTGCTGTATAACTCCTTCTCGAAGTGGAAGAGTTTCGAAACTACTAAAAACTTTCGGCAATACTTCCAAATATCCTTTTACTTCCTGCACATCTCTTTCTCGAAATTTTGTGACCGAAAGACCACGCATCACTTTTTCCACTTCCTCGTCATTAAGATGTGAGCCTTCAATACGAGTAGATGCACCCGCAGAAGTGATGATGACTGATTGACGGAGTGTTGTAAGAGTAGATGGGGTTAGTTTGCTTCCCGCACTCCATCTGCCTTTTATCTCGTCGATGCGCGCAATAAGCTCCCAGATTTTACTGTCTAGGTTTGTAAGGCGTTTCTTAAATTGATTATTATTTTCATCCATAATCTTATATAGTTGATATATGATATTGTATATGATTGTATATGAAAAAGCAACATAATCGTGAAAAACATCAAAAAAATAACCTTTTTCACGATAAAGCTTCCGTTATCCACAGGTAACGATAAATATGTATTGACAAACGATAAGCCTTAGATTAAGCTATACTTATTAAAAATTAATGACAACCGCCGAAGGCGAGCGGTAATCGTATGATTAAAAGAAGTTCAACAATATTGCTTCAGGCGGTAGTTGTGGTCGTAGGTATTGGTGCTCTGGCACTCATGCTTTGGGAACCCCACATTGAGGGTAGAAACGTGAACGCTACCCTCTATAAGATTTACTTCAATGATCCATTCTTGGTGTATGCCTACACTGCATCCATTGCCTTTTTCGTAGCGCTTTGGCAAGCTTACAAGCTTTTGGGGTATGTAGGCCGAAATGAAGTATTTTCGCAAAGCTCAGTGAAGGCTTTGCAAACCATCAGATACTGCGCCATAACCATTGTTGCTTTTGTTGTGGGAGCAGAAGCCTACCTATTCATATTTAATAGAGGCAAGGATGACATTGCAGGGGGTGTCTTTATGGGTCTTTTGATGATTGCTGTATCTGGTGTGGTCGCCACTGTCGCCGCTATGTTTGAAAAGACTCTACAAAGTGCTGTCGATATAAAGTCAGAGAATGATTTAATAGTTTAAGCCGCACTCCAATCGACGGTATCGTGCGGCACAATTTCGCTAAATTGTATGGCAATTATCATAAACATCGACGTGATGCTGGCCAAGCGGAAGATGAGCGTCACCGAGCTAGCCCTGAAAGTCGGCATCACCATGGCCAACATCTCTATATTGAAAAATGGCAAGGCAAAAGCAATTCGCCTTGGAACGTTGGGAGCAATTTGCAAAGCCCTCCAATGCCAGCCTGGAGATATTTTGGAATACCACCGTGCGTAGCCGAGCAGTAGTCGTATGACTATGACCGCTGAAAGCGAGCAGTGGTCGTATGACCATAAAAGGAAATATGAAAAACTAAGTTAAATGTGGTAGTCTAGAAAATATTGGAAGGGTGTCAGAGTGGTCTAATGTGCGACTTTGCTAAAGTCGTGTGCCCTTTAAAAGGCACCGAGGGTTCGAATCCCTCCCCTTCCGCCAGATTACCAAGTTTGAACCGAAGTAGAATAAGGGTTTCTTAGATCAAAAGAGGGGATGTTTATCCCCTCTTTTGATCTGGACAACGATCTCCGTATTTGATAAACTTATACGAGTAAAGTTATATCAAATGCCGAACAAGAAAAAAATAACAAAAATCGCAGAGAACCTGAAGAGGTTTAAGGAAGACAAGCATTTATCTCAAAGCGATCTGTGTGAGAAAACTGGATTGGCGTACCATACTATTGCGAAGATAGAAGCAGGAGCGACTTCCGATCCTAGAATCAGTACTCTCAAGAAAATAGCCAAGGCACTTGGTGTTTCTATTGATGTATTGGTGGGTGGAAATGAATAACATGAAAAAAAACATTAAAAATGAAATTCCACTCATAGCAATACGCCCCCCTCTTAAATGGGCTGGGGGCAAGAGATGGCTATTGCCGTATTTGAAGCCACTATGGGAAGGACATACTGAAAAGCGCTTTGTGGAACCTTTTTGTGGAGGTTTATCCGTATCTTTAGGGCTAACACCAAAAAAAGCGTGGATAAATGATATCAATCCACATGTAATTAATTTTTATGACCAAATTAAGAAAGGTCTGACTATAACACTCAGATTTAAAAATGAAGAGGATACTTACTATCGAAACAGAGACAGATTTAATACTTTAATAAGAGAAGGGCAAGAAAAGAGTGCGGAGGCTGCAGAACTTTTTTACTATCTCAATAGAACCGGATTCAACGGACTTTGCCGATTTAATAGTCAGGGCTTTTACAATATTCCTTTCGGTAGAAATAAGAAGATAAATTATGTGAAAGATTTTCTAGAATATCGGAAGTATTTCAAAAAATGGAAATTTACAAGCAAAGATTTCAATAAAATGAAACTAGGAGATAATGACTTCGTATATGCCGATCCACCTTACGATATGACCTTCAATCACTACTCAAAAGGAGGATTTTCTTGGGAGGATCAAGTTCGTACAGCAAAATGGCTCGCAAAACATACGGGACCAGTAATCCTCTCCAACGAAGCAACACCTCGTATTGTTGAGCTCTATAAATCTCTTGGCTTCAAGCTAACTATATTAGATGCGCCTAGAACCATCAGTTGCACTGGGGATAGGAAGAAAGTGAAAGAGGTTCTAGCGACAAAAAATCTTTAATCCTTTAGGCCTACTGCTCTCTTAAGCAATTTCATCTTTTTGTCGATATTAGCGATATACTCCTTCTCATTCGGAGCAAAGGTACCCATTTCTCCGATATTGATTTTGTTAAGTTCATTTAGAACAATCTCTAGTGCATGCTGAAGAGTATGTTGCAAGATTTTTGCTGCAACCGTTGTTTTAACGTCTCCAGCCTTCTCGCGATCTTCCATAATCCTTCGAATATCTTCAGGAGTTCCTTCTGAAACCACAAATGCAAAATCGCGCACGTTCGACATGCCCGCTGACGCCTCCGTTATAACAGGCTCTTTTCCATTCAGCCCAAAATATAAATCCAAGATTCTCTCAGTGCCTTCTTCAGAAAACGTTGACAAAGACTCGTCATAGCCAAAGAAAGTCTTCAATGCCTGCTTATTTAAGGTCTCTTCAATCATTGAGAACGAATCAGGACTAATAACATTTCTTGCATTATTCGAAGCGTCGATCAATTGAAGATAGACTCTGTAGAGCCTCACCTTCTCTCTTACATCGGAGAGCTTTACCGAGTACATCGCCGCTACGCGCTTTGCTGTGGCAGGAACATACTGAAAATTTTCAGGATCGATTGCCATCGCCGCGTCACCGGAACAGTGCGCCAACATGTACTCCCTGTAGAGATTGAAAGCTGCCGGCAGAGGTTTCCATGGAAGAATCGAACCGTGGTGCCGGAGTCCTAGAATCTTACGCATTAGTTCTTCCGCACCCGGCTCGCTCGTATCAATCACTATGCATGGAATTTGTGTAATCTGCTTTTTTAACTCAGGAGTAATTTCTTCAGATTCATCATCGAGTATTTTCTTGATTGCTGAAATACGGCGATTACCTTCGATTATGAGATATTTTTCCTTCACCTTTTGAACAAATATCTTGTCAACGTGAATGAATCCATCCGCTCTGATAGCAGCAACCAATTCTTCAATTTCAAAATGGTTTGTGCGCGACAGCATCTGCTCGTAAGCTGCTTTCTGCACAGCAGGATCGGCCACCTTCTCAAATGGAATTATTTCATTGTGATGTTTTGAAAATCGTGGATTGTTCGGATCAAGCAAAAGATCCTTGATATCGAGCGTCTTTTCCTTAAGTAGATCTGGGTTTATTGCCATATATATTGTTATTATTGCATTGATAAATAAATGAGGCTATCGACATGTTTTTTGTTTGCCTTCAGAGTCGCTGCTCGTCTGAGGGCAGCCATGAGGCTTGATCTGTAAGCTCGACTACTCATCGGATAAATCTGTGATTCCTGTGGGTACTTTTTCTCAATGAGATAATCGTGGTTGAGAGGATAGTACTCGTCGATATTCTCGGACAAATCATTGAACATCCGAATTTGTTTTATGTCTCCATCCTGCATGGTAATGGAACGCCATTTCCCCAGGCCCTGATACGGAACATCATTGAATAAGAGGAGGCTCACTCGTTTGCCGAAAAGAAGAGATAAAAGTGCTGACTTCGGTATATCGCCAAGAACAACATGTAACGATATGAGCTTTGCGATCGCTCTAATGGTTTTTACGGGCCACATTCCTTTTGCGTCGATGATAGTGGGTTCAAGATAATCTGAGATTTCTGCAAACAGCCATCGATTATCGATTCGATAAGCAACGTTCGGGAGCTGGTCGACTATTTCAACAACAAAAGCCCTCGCATTGTCATTATCCTCGGGATTTCGTACGACTCTACCGACGCATTGAAGGTAGTAGAGAATTGAGTTTGTTGGAGTGGCCATGACAACAGTGTCGATATTCGGATCGTCATAACCCTCATTCAATATTTTGCAGTTAACAAGGATCGAAGATTCCTGCGAATGGTGCCACTCTAAATATTTCTCGTTCGACAAATCCTTATCGTTAGTATCACCACCGTAAATATACCCAACGTGCTTAAAAGGGTTGCCCAGTCTCTCGTTTTCGGTCAACAGAGTTTCGTACAGACGCTTTACGTGAGCATT
>Ga0209542_10008308_pt1 | contig 19434 bp, 27 predicted proteins | sample RifCSPhighO2_01_FD_184028 | JGI IMG/M metagenome (GOLD analysis project Ga0209542, IMG submission 184028) | Soil microbial communities from Rifle, Colorado - Rifle CSP2_plank highO2_0.1 (SPAdes) (version 2) | ecosystem: Environmental > Terrestrial > Deep subsurface > Rock core/Sediment ...
AGGAGTCCAGCCCCTAGGAATCTTATATTTTTCATCCAGCAACATTGCTTTGTTTATTCTTCTTATTACGAAAGTCCTTTCTTCCTTCCTTAAATTACAATATGCGACTATACATTCATCATGTAATTGATAAATATCAACCATTCTACTTTTAACCTCATCAGAAGATAAGCTATAATAATTTATTTTGATTTTTTTCTTCTCCTTAAAAGCCCTCATTAAAAGTAGCCTTATTCCTTTTTGATGATAAATATAATTAACGATTTTTTGAGAAGAATTAATCTTTTTAATAAATTTAGTTATTTTCTTATTATTTATTTTTGATAAAGCTTTGGTAATTTCGCCAGTTTCTTTTTTTCTCAAATATACCATTAAGAAAGATAGATTTTTAGATTAATAATTATTTCTCTTAACTTAATCAGAACAATTATACCTACATTTTACTTAAAAAGCAATATTTGGATACTTTGTAGGTATAATTTCCCTACCTCAAAGCCCCAACACATTTATATACAAACATAAATAGATTAGAACATGGCATCAACACCTCCTGGAGCAAAGAAAAGAAAAATGGACTACATGGTAGATCAAGCCACATTTGATGATTTTATGAAAGCTTGTAGTAGAAAAGGATTTGCACCACAAGTAGTTCTTGAACAAGCAATGAGAAAATTTGTTCAGTCTGGACAAATTTAATAAATTAATTCAAATTCTAAAGCTTTATAAGGCCTCATTTAAATAGTTAAATATGAGAAATTTTAAATCAAATACAGAAGATAGATTTAGAGGAAGATTTAGAGAAAACCAGAATTCTAGAAGATTTAATAATATGTATGATGTTACTTGTAACAAATGTAGAAATAAATGTCAGGTTCCATTTAAACCAACAGGAAGTAAACCTATTTATTGTGACTCTTGCTTCAAAAAAAATAATCAGTTAAATGAAGACAAATCATCGGGTTCTTCTTCAGAGCAATTTAATCAGATTAACGCAAAACTTGATAGAATACTTAAAGTATTGGAAAATTTAGAAGTTGAAGATGAATCAGAAGAAGAAAATGATGAGGAAGATTCAAATGATAAATAATATAAGGGGGTATATAAATGAAAGGTAAAGTAAAGTTTTTCAACGAAATGAAAGGATTTGGATTTATAGCTGGTGAAGATGGAAAAGAATATTTTGTCCATAGTACTGGACTTAAAGACGGAGTATCTATTCAAGAAGGAGATTCAGTCACATTCGAAATAGAACAAGGAGATAAAGGTCCAAAAGCTGCTAAAGTTTCTAAAGAGGAATAGTTTGTTTTTTCCAGTTAAAGTGAAATCTTAAAGATTTTATCAAAATCTAAAGACAAAATCATAAGTTTACTTAAGAAAAATAGGGCTAAATTAGATATTATACTTGTTAAATTGTCCTAATCATATAACGCAGCTAATCATTCCAAAGATTTATGAGTTAATTGTATTTTATCAATCTGAAATTCTTTTTGAAAAATCTTCCAAAAATAATAATCTTTATATGGATTAGGTACTTTATTTAGAAAGTTGATTATTTTACCTATTCCATGTCTCTTTATTAAATACATTAAAGAAAAATAACTTAAAGCATAAAACTTCTTTCTTTCATCAATAGTTTTGAATTTTGTGGCTTCTACTGAAAGATATCTCCAAGAAATTTTATCCTTTTTAAGACTTACTTTTGTAATTTTAAGAGGTTTATAATATTCTTGGTTTAGCATAGCTAAACCCTCCGCAAACCAGATAGGTCTTGTATGTCCTATAATCTTCTTATATAAAAGATGATTAATTTCATGAAGGAGAACAGATTCGTATAATTTATAATCTCTTTTTGAAGTTAAAATTATTATTTTATTCCACTTAACGCAAGCACCACCACCAATTTTCTTGTATTTTGTTTCTTTAAGATAATCTTCTTCTTTATCGCAAAGTATTATGCTGAATTTATCAGGATAACATTTGTATATCTTATAATTATTTTTAAGAGCAGAGTTAATTGCTTTTTTAATAAAGTTGATATATTTACTTTTAGATGAATAAATTAATTTTATATTTCCAATTTTTGTTATAATTTTATCCATCTGGATAAAATGTATTTTGTTTATATTAAATGTTTCTAGTTAATTGTTTAGATTATTTATAAGAAAAAATATAACCACTATTGTTCATCTTTATGATAAAAGTCTAATATCACAACTATTTGATTTTTTATGTCATATGCGTATGAAAGTCTATGTGGTGGAAGATAAACTTCCCTTGTACCTTTTCTGTTATTTTTCATAGGCTTTCCAATTTCAGGATTATTTTGAATTTTAAATATCAATTTTTTTATTCTTTCTTTAATTGAAGTATCTTTTATTTTTGAGATTACTCTCTTAAAATGATCATCAAAGTCAATTCTTACCATTTGTCAATTTCTTTTATGAAATCATCAAATTCCATTCTATGAAATTCACCCCTATCATGCCTTTTCCATGCTTCTTCTGTTCTACGAGAAAAATCTAAATCTTCTTTAAATTTTTCGTCTAAGTCATCCGCTCTTTTAAGTAAAAAACTAGACTTATCTTTGATGATAAGAAATCTATCTCCTTCCTTCAAATCTTTTCTCATACTTGCAGGAATTACTATTTGTCCCTTTGAACTTATTGTTGCTGTTTCTATTTCTACCATTGTAAGGTATACCTTACTTAGTATATAAATTTTTGGATTTATTGTGGAAACAGCTTAAATACCTAATAATACTTATTAACTAATAATATCAAGATGAAGATATCTAAAAAAATAATAAGAGAAATATTAGAAATATACGAACTTGGAAAAGTCAAAAAAATAAAATTAATTGAAGGAGGGAATATCAACCACAACTTTGTTTTTACAACTAATAAAGGAGAATATATCGTAAGATTTTTGGGTTATAAATTAGACAAATATTGGGAAAAACAAAAAGAATTAGAATTTAAAGTTCTCAATTATTTGATTGATGAAAAATTTCCTTATGACTTACCAAGATTTATAAAAAATAAACAAGGAGATTACATCTCAAATCTAGATAATTATCTAATAGAAGTCTATCCAAGATTAAAAGGTAATAATATTATAATTCTGAATGATAAAAATATAAAAGAAATGGCAAAGGCCCTTGCTACTTATCATAAAGCTATGAAGAACTATAAAATCCCTAAAGATTTTAAGAAATTAGACAATTATGAGTGGATTAGTGAAGAGCTAAATGATATGAAAAGAATTAAGCCTAAAAATTATTTAGATAAGTTAATGTTAGATAACATTAATATTTTTATTAATGCACTTAAATTAAAAAATAAAATAAAAATAGAAGGTCTTTTAATAGTCCACTCAGATTTTCATAAATATAATCTTCTTTTCAATAAAGAAAAGCTAACCGGCATTTTAGATTTTGAAAATTTGACTTATGGGCCAAGAATAAGAGATTTATTCTTTGAAAAAGACAATTTTTCACATAGTCTTTTATTTATTAATGAATATAACAAACACAATAAACTTTCCAAAGAAGAAATTGACTCCCTAGTCAAACAAAAGATATTGAGAAATTGTTACTCTTTTAGATGGGCTTATAGAGGAACAATGAAAAACACAAATAAAAGAGTTGAAATGTTGAAAGACACTATAAACAAATGTAAAAGATATCTTGAATTTGATAAAGTATTAAAAAAAGAATTTAAGAGTTCTTGATACAAATAACACCCAAATCTTAAATACCTCCCCTCCCCTCAACAATCATGTCAAAAACACAAACCGCAATATTCGGAATGGGTTGCTTTTGGAAGCCAGAACTCCTCTTTTCGGAAATTGAAGGCATTTTATCCACAAAAGTGGGCTATATTGGAGGAGATGAGGAAAAATATCCTAATCCCACTTACGAGCAAGTCTGCTCAAACGAAACGGGCTATATAGAATCTATTTTAATAGAATTTAACCCTAAAATTATATCCTATGAAGAAATACTTGAAATATTCTGGAAAAACCACAACCCTACAACAGCAAACAGACAAGGCCCAGATATAGGAACCCAATACAAATCAGCCATATTTTACAATAGTCCAAATCAGAAGAAAATAGCAGAAAAATCAAAGGAAGAAATTCAGAAAAAATACGAAGATAAAAAAGTAGTCACCGAGATAAGAAAAGCAGAGACCTTTTTCCCAGCAGAAGACTATCATCAAAAATACCTAGAAAAGAGTGGTTTGAAGAGCTGTCACATCTAAAAATCCTATTTTCTGAAAAAACAGAAGAATAAAAATATTTATAAATAAGAATATTTACATAAGTTATATCAAAATGGAAATAAAAAATAAAAGAGGTTTTGCATTTTTGCTATTGTTAGCATTTGTTATGTTACCATTCGTTTCTGCAGTAGACACTATAATAAATGTAAAAACATATAAAAATCATCAAGTAAGTGTATTTGTCCTAGCTCCAAGTGAACAATATCAACTACTTGAAAGCTATCATGTTAATTCAGGCGGTACAGGAAAAGTTTCAGTAACATACTCAGGAGATTCAAGTTCATTAAAAATTAATGTAAAGATAACAAGCGAAGGAAAAACTGTTCATCTTGAGAAATTTGGAGAATTTGAAGCAGGACAAAAACTATATCTTCAAGTTATCCCAAATGAAATCTCAAACAATTATAAAGAATTAGAAGAAGCTGAAGAATTAGCTAAAACAAATGTAACCACCACAATTGAAAATCTTACCACAACTTCAAACGAAACAACAAATGCAATTCAAGTAGAGACACTTGAAGAAAACAACACAAAGTCATACCTAACAGGCCTATCCGTATATAATGAAGAAGGCAAGTTATCAGGAGTAGCGTACACTATAATAATAGCTCTGGTAGTAGCATTTCTAATAGTCCTCTTCGTTTTTAGCAGAAAAAAATTCAAATCAGGGAACGGCCCATCAAACAGCAAACCATCATTTACTCCACCAAGCAACTTCTTCGGAGGCGGAGGAAGCGACCCTTCCGATAATAGAATAAAAGAACTAGAAGGAAGATTAAGAGATGCCCAAACACAACTTAACCAACTTAAAAATAAAGATAGAATAGAACAAATAAAAAGAAAACTTGATATGGATAGAGAAGAACTAGAAAAGCTTCAAAGAGGCGAAGACAACTAATATCTATTTTTAGCAAGGAGGAGGGAGTAATTATGGGAAGAATTAATTTTGATCTAAATGGGCAAATACTAAGCGTTGACGGAAGCTTTAAAGGAAAGGTAAAAGATTCTAAGAATGAAGAAACTACTTTAACAAAAACAGAAAACTTACAATTTCTTAAAGAAGAATCCTATGAAAAGGAAGACTCAGATGAATACTGGAGTTTACACAATAACGATAACAAACTAAATCCTTTGATTTTCTCAAATGGAAAAAATCAGAGAGATATAACGAAAGATTGTGTGGAACTAATTAAACAAGGAACAAAAGTAATATTCATAAATGGTGCGTGTGGAAGTGGGAAATCTGCAATCGCACTAAATATTGCAAGAGCACTTGGAAAAACAAGCATCGTAGTACCCGTAAAAAATTTACAAAAACAATATGAAGAAGACTATTTCTCAAAGAAACATTTAATTAAAAAAAATGGAAAAAAGCTTAAGATAGCAGTAATAACTGGAAGAGAAAATCACGATTCCATATATAAGGCAGGAGTATCTTGTGCCGACCCCTCGCTTCCTGAAAATATAAAAATAAATGAAAGAAATTACGAAGAAATACTAGCATATTACCACTCAAATCCTTTAATAAGCCAAAAAGAAGAAATAGACATAGAGAAGATAAGAAGAATCACAATTGCCCCTTCAAATCCTTATTGGAGTCCAATAATGCCCGCAGAATTTGAACTAACTTCTTTAAAAGACGCAAAAAAAAGGAGGTACACTGGATGCGATGGAAGAGAATATATATTTTACCACAGAAAAGAAGGATGCTCTTATTACGACCAATATCTTTCCTACATTTCTGCAGATGTAATAATATACAATTCCGCAAAATATTTAGCTGAATTAAGCATAGGAAGAAAACCCCAAACAGAGGTTGAAATAATAGATGAAGCAGATGAATTTCTAGACAATTTATTCAAAAGTGAAGAGATAAACTTAACAAGATTTATATCTAATATTAAAAGTCTTCCTTTAATTGATGAAGAAGCTATAAAACCCGCAGACGAAATAATAAAACTTTCTGAAAACGAAGAAAAAAACAAAAGAGTTTTAGGAATTGACGAAGATAAGATATTCAAAATATCTGAGACAAATTTTCTTAAGATATTAAAAATTCTGGCGACAAATAAATCCTTAGAATATGAAATATTAGTTGACGAAACAAATTACTCAAATAAAATACTTGAATTCGCCAAAGAATACAAAGAATATTTAGAAGATATTTATGTAACTTTCAGAAAAGAAGAAGAAAATATTTATGCTGCTTTTTCAAGCATTAATTTATCTGCCAGATTAAATGACATACTAAAAAAATCAAAAGCTATAATATTTATGTCGGGAACAATTCATTCCGAAGCCATATTAAAAAATATCTTTAAAATAAAAGATTTTAAAATTATTGATGCAGAAACAAACAGCCTCGGGAGTATAGAAATAATAATGACTGGACAAGAATTTGATTGTAAATATTCAAATTTTTCCTCAGGTCTAAAATCAAGAGAAGACTATCTAAGAGCATTATCTGCCTGCTTCAACAAAGCACCCAAACCTTCATTAATCCATGTTAACGCATTCAATGATTTACCAAATGAAGAAGAAAAAGAGAGTATGGGATTATTTAACTCTCCAAGTTCTAAAGGATTGAAAGAAATGCAAGAAAAAGACAAGAAAGGAGAATTGGTTGAATCATTCAAGAAAAATAAAATAGATTCGTTATTCACTACAAAATGCGTAAGAGGAGTTGATTTTCCAGGAGATATGTGTAGGTCAATAATTTTTACTAAATATCCTAATCCAAATATAAAAGACGCCTTCTGGAGAATTTTTTCCCAGACATACCCTCAAGATTATTGGAATTTCTACAGAGATAAAGCTGGAAGAGAGTTTTTACAAAGAATTTATAGAGGAGTCAGGTCAAAAAATGACCATGTATTCATACTATCTCCAGATATAAGAGTCATTGAATCAATAAAAAAAATACAAAGAGAAGAAATACAAATAAAAGCAAACTAAATTGGCCTTATAACATAATCCTCTTCTCTATCCTCTATTAAAAATCCCTTTTCTTTTACAATATTTCTAATTATATCTGCCTCCGCAAACTTTCTATCCTTCCTCAAAGAATATCTTCTATCAGCCAAGTCAGATATTTCCTTAGGAATACTAATCTTCTCCCTCTTTAACCTTTTCAAGTTCAGACCAAAAACCTCATCCATTTTATTTATCAGAATAATCTTCTTTTTACTATCAAACTCTTCATCATCCAATATCTCAAAAAGCACCTGTAAGGCCCTTGGAACATTTATATCATCGGACAATCCATCCTTGAATTTTTCAAAATAAATAAGCGATTTGTCAATTCCTTTGCTCTTTCTATCTTTTATATCTAATATTTTTCTCTTTATGTTCTCAAAAGCATTCTTTGCAGACAAAAGATTATCAAAAGAAAAATCAAGAGGTTTACGATAATGAGTCTGAAGACAGAAAAATCTAAATTCCATAGGAGAAAAATCCTGTTCCCCCACCAAATCCTTCAAAAGAACAATATTCCCCTTTGACTTTGACATTTTACCTTCTTTCATATTTAAGAAACCACCATGAAGCCAGCAATTAACAAATTTCCTATTCGTATAAGCTTCACTCTGTGCTATCTCATTAGTATGATGGGGAAATATCAAATCTACTGCTCCCGTGTGAATATCAATGCTTGGTCCAAAACTTTCCATAGCCATTGCAGAACACTCAATGTGCCAGCCCGGTCTTCCCTCTCCTATTTGACTCTTCCAAAATACCCCCCCATCCTCACTAGAGCGAAATTTCCAAAGAGCAAAATCATTAGCATCTGACTTCTCATACTCATCAGAATTTATCCTAGACTTCCTATCTTTAACTTTTTCAAGCTGTGCAAGAACCCCATAATTCTTAGACTTACTCACAGAAAAATAAATACCATCTGAACTCTTATAAGCATATCCTTTATCCATTAAACCCTTTATTATTTTTACCATCTCCTTAATATTTTCAGTTGCCCTCATAACCCTATTAGGAAGAATTATATTCAATTTTTTCAAATCACTAATAAATTCCTTTTCGTAATACTTTGTCAATTTCTTCAAAGATATTTTTCTCTCAATACTTGCCTTTATTGTTCTATCATCGACATCTGTAATATTCATAGTATGTTTAACCTTAAAACCAAAAAACAATAAACTTCTCTTCAACAAATCATTGAAAATATAAGTTCTAAGATTACCTATATGAGCATAATTATAGGCAGTAGGCCCGCAAGAGTATAGGCTAACTTCTCCCTTCTTAATAGGAACAAACAACTCATTCTGCCTCGTAAGACTATTATACAAATAAACTTTATCCATCATATTAGATTGAAAATAGAGATTATAAGTTTTACTAAATTAAGTTTACAATCAATCTACCAACTAAAAATATTATATTTACTAAAAGCATATCCATCCTTAAAATAAACAGCTACATTTAAAGAATAATTTCCATTATTTTGTAAAGGCACATCTTTCAAACTTGCATTTACAATATTACCATCAAATCTTTGAGAGATAAAAAGGGAGGAAGTATCAAACTCGTTCCATATTATAACTTTATAAAAACCTTCTTCTAGAAAGTTTTTAGGAGGTTTCCATGAAACAAAGATTTCATTATTATCTCTTTTCCACTTTACTTCACTAGGATATCCAATATTATTTTGAATATAATAAACAGAATCGATCAATATTACTTCTCCATTTTTTATAAATTTAAAGTTGTATTTTCCAGTTTGAGGAAGTGATGAATTGTAAGGTCCATATAATACCCATCTTCTTGTTATTTCTCCAGAATAATTGTTTACATTAAAATCCTTATTTAGCAAATATTCTTTCCCATCTGGAGAATTAACAATTACTTTTTCTATATCCCATAGAAAACACTCTTCCAATATTTTAAATTCTCCAACACAATTTACCTTGAATTCATAACTTTTTCCATAAGGTGAATGCTGTGACCAAACCTCAGAAAATACTTTTTTCTCCTCCATTAAATTTACATCAACTTCCCTAAAAATATCTTCTTCTCCATTTGATACTAGAGACGAGCCTTCCTTATCTAACTTATAACTATCATAAAAAATATTATTAAAATACACTAATAGACCAACTAAAATAAACCCCATCAATAAAGCCCCTAATAAGAACCCATACTTTTTTTGCATATAATATATACCAAATAGTAAATTTAAAGTTAACGCCCTTATAATGAAAGGTATCTATCAAAAAAACCAGAACCGATTATTTCCTAACCCTTAATATCTTCTTAGCAAAATGCATTATAATAAAATCTCCAAAATCTTCTAATTTGATAGCTTGAGACACATTAATAGGAAGTATTGACCGAATATATTCATTATACTCTTTTAATTTATCAACATCTACACCAAAATCTGCCTGACATAAATTAAGAGTATTCCAATCAAAAGAGCTATCTTGGTAAATAACCTCAACCCTTTCTCCACCTGCTTCCTCTGCTATATCAATTAACTCCTCTTCATTACAAAAATATCTATTCTCAACCATACTTGTGTACCCAGCAAGTTCATCTTTCTTTCTAATAATTCTTTTAAAATATTCATTTATCTTTGGAGTTTGCCCCATACATTCCCAAATAAATAATTCTCCGGCTGGTTTTAATGAATCTAAAGAATTTGCTAAAATTCTAACCTGTTCTTCTTTACTAACTTCATGCAATCCCATCTTAATAACTATTGCATCAAGGGAATCTTTAGGAAAAGAAAAGTTTCGGGCATCTTGCAAAGTTCTGTTTACAGAATGTCCTTTATCTTCATAACGCGTAAGAGGTATTGTTCTATCCAATTGATAAGCATCTAAAAGAAAAAGACTAAGAATTATCCTCTTAGACTCACAAAATTAAAACTTTTTGACTTACAGCACCATATCTCCACACATTATATCTCCCAAACACATTCCCTCTCTAAGATTCAAACTCTTTAACAAAAACTCATAAGCTCTGCTATCATCACCATGTATTCTAGAAAAATCTACATTTCTTACATCCCATCCTTCAATTCTTTTAACATCATCCATAAAGAATTTCCAAAATTACTAGCTTTTAAATTAGATTTGTCTAAAATTAGACACATTTAAATAAGAGAAATGACTGAAAATTATATGGACACAAATAAACTAATGTCACTTGGACTAACAGAAGCAGAATCTCTCATATATTACACTGCACTTAAACTAGGAAATTGTAGTGTAAAACAAATAGCTAAAGAGTGCGGTTTTCATAGAACAAATATATATGATATATTAGAGCAATTAAAAGAAAAAGGTTTGATAACTTTCTTTAAAGAAGGAAAGAGTATGAAGTATGATGCTTCAGACCCAAACAATCTTTATGAATTATTAAAAGAGAAAGAAGAATTGCTTGACACTCTATTCCCTAATCTAAAAGAACTCTATAATAAATCTTCTGACGAAATACAAGTTGAAGTCTATAAAGGTGTTGAAGGTATGAAATCCGCATGGAGAGACATGATAAAAGAGGGAAAACCTTTATACGGCTTTGGTGTAAAGGGTCAACTAAGAGAGAAACTTCAATTATTTGCAGAGCAATGGTTAAGAGATTTAAAGAAGAAAAAGATACCCTATTATGGAATTTACACAAAAAGAGGAAACAATCCCTCTTACTACACTGAAATAAGATATGTTTCAGAAGATTTAAGCAGTCCAGTAGCTACTTTTATTTATGGAGATAAAATAAACATTAATATCTGGGACCCGAGTCTTCTAGCAATAGTTATAAAGTCAAAATTAGTATCTCAAATGTATAAGAATCACTTTAATCTCTTATGGAAGATTGCTAAAAAATAAATAACTAAATCAACAACTCCCACAAAGTCCAAACAGCCAAAGCCAACCAAAGTAAAATATAAATCATCATCCACAAACTAAACCTCTTAGAAGACATTTTCTTTATCATAGCAGACATATCCTGTCCAAAAGAAAGAAAAGCCAAGCCCATAAACAATCCTGTAAAGGCCATAACAGCCACAATATTAATTATACTCATACTTTTAACAAGATAACAAAAAACTACCAAAGTAAGAATTAAAAATAAGACTCCAAAAACAGCCTTATTTCTATAAACTTTTGAAGTAACTTTTTCATACCAAACTTTTTTAGCAAAAAGAACAAAAACCAATTTCACAACAACCAGCAAAGAAAATAAAAACGCAATCCATTCAATCGGACCAAAACTACTAATCACCCCAAGCATGTTTAACTAAAGACTTTTTAGTATTTAAATCCTACTTCACCCATCTCTTCTTAGAATTAGAGATAGCTTCTTCTATAGGTATTGTATCTTCTTCACTAATCAACAAATCAAGCAACTGCTTTTCTTCAAAGTTTTCTATTAACTTCTTAATTATTTTAACCATTTACTCCCTAAATCCTTTCTAATCTCTTTCATAATCTCTTCACTAGGTTTCTTAAATTTTAAAGAACCGAATAATTCTCTCAAAACATTATTCTTATTTTTACTCATAAAATTACAGATACTTATTTAATATAAATATTTCTATTAACAATCTTCAACTACCAAAAATAATCTACCTATAAACTCTCTTCCACATAAAATAAGAAACAAACATCAACACCAAAAAAGGCAATGTAGAAAGAGCTAAAAGTATTCCATTTCCGTTCAATAAGAAAGAAGCTGAAGCTCCAATGAAATCAAAAGCAAAACCTGCATAAGCCCACTCCTTCAATGTTTTAAACTTAGTCTGCAATATCGCAAAAACTCCAAGAACTTTTGCAACGCCCAATATAATATTAAGATAAACTGGATAACCTAAACTAATCATTACTTCATTTGCCTTATCACCCTGCATCAATTCAGAAATACCTGAATAAGCCATACCCAAAACAAATAGTAGGGTCACACACCAATATACTATTTTGAGAGTTTTTGCTTTCATAAATATAAAAACCAATTTAGAGTATTTATATTTATTGTGAAAACCAAAAATATTAAATCTCCAAAAATGTAACGCTTAAATATTATCCATCCATTATAATATTATGAATAAGCATGCTCCTGAAGCACTTAAATGGATTGTTAATATATTAAAGACCAATAAATTTCCTTTTAGAATTAGTGGAGGCTTAGCTGTAAAGATTTATGGTTCTAAAAGAGATTTATATGATATTGATATAGACATACCTGATAAAGCCATAATAAAATTGCTCCCCCTCTTTGAAGAATTTAAATATAAAGGTCCAAAGCGTTACAAAGATAATGAATGGGATTGTTATGCTATTTCAATTAATTACAAAGGTCAAGATGTAGATTTAATAGGAAGTAAATCTCAAAGAATATTCAATAAGAATACTGGTAAATGGGAGAATTTTAAAATAAATTTATTAAATATCAAAAGAAAAAGTATTTTTGGACTTACCATCCCAGTTATCCCAAAAGAAGAATTAATTAGTTATAAATCTAAAATTAGAAGAAAAATAGATTTACTTGATTTAGATTTCCTAAACAAAGCTAATCATAAATAGTGCAATAATTACTTAATATCTCAATAAAACCCTCCCCCTAAACATTTATATACCTAATCCTTATAAGGATTATATGGAAAATAAGATATTAACGCCAAGAGAACTTGAAGTTATAAAAAAAAAGCTAAAAAATGAAAAAATAACTCAACTAGACTCAAATATCTTAACAAGGTCTATAAGACCAAAACTTAAAGAGATAATAAGTATCAACGCAAATTACCTCTTAGAAAGATTGTCTTACAATCCAAAAAATAGAGCAATAGAAAACCAAATAAAAAAAACTATTTTAAAAAATATAGTGCAAGTTGAAGCAATAATTGTAATAGGTTCAGCCATACAAACAAGTTACAATAAATATAATGATATTGATATAATCATTGTAACTAAAAATAAAATATGGGATAAAATCTATGAGAGAGAAGAAATTATATATAATCTAGAAAAAGATTCAAAGAAAATAGGACTGAATTTAGACATTCAAATAATATCTAAAAAAGCCTTGCTAAATTCATACTCAAAAAACCCCTCATTAATATATCAATTAAAAGATTACAAAGTTATCTATGGAAAAATTAATATTCCTAAAAAAATAGAACTATCTAAATTAGACCTCCTTATGAAACTAGACTGGAGCGAACCAACTCATAAATTAGACGGAAGAGAATTATATGAATGCATAAGAAATTTATGGTTAGTTAAATTACTAATGAAAAAAGTTATTGACAATGAAAAGTTATACTCTGAGATTATCAATGAATTAGGAAGGAACCTAATTATTAAATTAAAAAATAACAAAGCTTCAAAATTAGAAAAAATTTTAGCTTTAAACTATTTAATTGATATGGTAAAAGAAACTGAAAAAGAATTAAAGGGGGAAAAATGGGAAAAAATAGTGCTATTGAATCATTAAGCAAACTTATAGCTAATACAATAGTGCATAAGTTATTAGTAGAGAAAACCACAAGACCTGAATCTACTAGTTATTTAGAATCTGAAGAAGTAGAATATAGGTCACAAGCAGAAAAGAAAAGCAGACTTTTTAATTGGAATGAAAAGGACATTGACATAATCAAAGAAGAGACCTTAAAAAAGATTAATAATAAATTCAAAAATAAATATACTGATGTCCAAATATCAAAAGAAGAAATAAGAAAATTGATAGATGAAGAAATAGGGCAGGTTATAAAGACTAATAAATAGAAACGCCCGGAGCAGGATTTGAACCTGCGAATCCTTGCGGAAATAAGTTCTCCAAACTTACGCGGTAACCACTGCGCCATCCGGGCCATCACAGAAGATAAGAAAAGTCCAGTATTATAAATCTAACGCTTTCCTCAAATTATTTTCTTTCTTGGAATGCCAAAAACCTATTAATTTAAAATAATTAATACGTGATTCTTTACTATTAATAAATATCATCCCAACTTTTGAATGGTTTCTAGATTTTGGTTTATATTCATAATAATTACCCTTTATTTTAAAATCTAAAAGTAACTTTAATACCTTCTTCAGCGATTTAATATTAACACTTTGAATTTTTATAACTTTATTACCAACATAACCTTCAGCAGAAAAGAAAGCCTTAAGCCAACTTTCCTTAGCTCCTTTATTTTTAAATAATCTATGTGGAAAAGACCATTCATAAATACCGAATTTAGATTCTTTTAATAAATCTAAAACAACAAATTTGCTACTAAGTCTTGCTACATAAACATTATCTCTAAAACTTACTGAAGGTTTTTTTCCATAAACTTTTTTTATAAAATTTAAATAAGTTTTAAGCATTGTCTCATTATCTGGAAAAAAATCAAGTTGGTAATGATAAAAATTCTTTTCTTTTCTAATTTGTAATGATCCGTCTCCAGCTAAAAAACCACACAAAGCAGATTTCATTATAAGTGTTTTCTCATCATCTCTAAGAGTCTTATTTTCCTCCAAAGATATCTTTCTCCAACGAGATAGTGCCACTTTTCTATTTCTCAAAGATAAATTCATTTATAAGCTAAAATAGTTCAGATTAAATATCTTTCTATTAAAACGCAGTACCATTGTGCCATGTGGGCTCATATATATTCAAGAATACTGGCTTTTAAAACTTTTTAATTATTTAATAAAGACTTAACATGTGAATAAACTTCATCACCGACCTGCCGAACCGATTTCAACGAACCAATCTTTCCATTAGGAGCACAATCAATACGAGTCCATTTGAATTTTTCCGCTAATTCAATATAGGTTCTTTCAGCATTCAATAGATGTTGGGGGTTTGCTTCATGCCCATCAGCTTCACCACCTCTATTTCCCCTCAGTTGAAAAGCCACACTATGAGGCATATATAAGAAAAGAACTAAATCTGGTCGAGGTAAATTAAAAGACCCATATTCCAATTTATCCAACCAATCTATAAATAAAGCTCTTTCCCCACTATCTTTTATCTTTCCTCCCTGATGACCCATATTTGATTCTACATAACGATTACAAAAAACATGATTCCCAGCTTCTAACTCCGATTCTATAAGAGGAGCGGTAGCTAAGCGATCTAAAGCATAAAAAACAGAAGCAACTTTTGGATTAACGTCATCAACTGGACCAAATTCCTGCCCATAAGGAGACTTTCCAAGATATCTCTTTACAACATCCCCTGTAGGAGTATCATATCGAGGAAAACTAAAAGAAGCTAAATTAATTCCTTCTCCTCTTAATCTTTTAATAATCTCAAGAGTTTGAGTTTCTTTTCCAGAAGCATCAGTTCCTTCTATTACTATTAACTTACCTCTCTTCACCATAACCTCAAAAAAACCAAAAGACAATTTAAATTTATATTATAATGTAAAATATATATCGCAGAATTACTCTCTTTAAATATAAAGATAACTGGATTGTGAAATGGTTAGATATAATTCTATAGATGAAATTCCACCACATATCAAAAATGTACTAAATAGATACTTTTCAAATGTCGGAGGAGATACATTTGTAATAACCGGTCTACCCCACGAACTAACTGGTGGAGCCTTAGCTAGATATTCAAGGGCTCAAACAGGAATGCAACTAACAACAATAAATGAATTTCTAGATGAACATGGGGAACCATCACAACAAAGAGGAACAGAATTAATGAACAGAGTACTAAACGCATTCGGTGATGATTCTGTTGGAGAATTGGAGGGAGCGCATGTAGGATTAGAAAATGTATCTCAACTATTAACTAAATTAATAGAATGGCCAAGAATAGGGGGTTCACCTATTGAACAATCAACAAGATATGTAAAATACGATCAAAAAGATAAAGATGGAAAATGGAGATATCTAAGACCTCAAGAAGTAATTGAAGCAGGAAGGCTTACTCAATTTGAAAGAGTAAATGATAGAGCCTTTGAATTATATAGTCAAGCAATAGCAAAATTATATGAGCACTTTGAAAGAGAATATCCAAAAGATAAACATACAATTGAAGTTGTCAAAGGTACTGAAAAAATAAAAATCGGAGAGTCTGAACTAAGATCAGATGAAGAAAGAAAAGCTTTCGAAACCTCCTATAAATTTACAGTAAGATGCGCTGCACTAGATGTAGGAAGATGTATTCTCCCCGCCTCAACCTTAACTCATTTAGGAGTATTCGGAAATGGAAGATATTTCACTGGACTTCTAAACGCGATGAAAAGCGATGAACTTTTAGAAGCAAGAGAAAGAGCAGGAAAACTTGAAGCTGAATTAAATAAAACAATACCTACATTTGTAAAAAGAAATAGAGAAAATCCTCAATTAGCAAAAATAAACGAAAAAATGAGAACATTTGCGTCTACATTATTTAAAGATATAACTCCTAGTGATGACTCTGTAACTCTAGTACCTAGACATTCCGACTTAGACGAAATAGTTGCTTCAGCACTCTTCCCTTATACTAACATATCTTTAAGTCAAATATTAGAAAAAGTATCAAAACTTCCAGAAAGTAAAAAATTAGAAATAAATAATATTTACATGGGAGAAAGAAATACCAGAAGAGATAGAACAGGAAGAGGAATTGAAGCAGGTTATCCTATAACTTTTGATTTAGTTGGAGGTTTCGCGGAATATCGTGATTTACAAAGACATAGAATGTTAACTCAACAACGCCAATTAATTGGAACTGGTTTAGGATTTATAATGCCTGAAGAAATAAGAATAATCGGACTTGAAACACCAGTATTAGAATTAGTTGATATGATGAATGAATTAAATAGAGATATAAGAAAAGAAGAAAATTTACATGCATCTCAATATGCAACACTATTCAATCATAGAATGAGATTTATGATGGGAATGAATTTAAGAGAATTTCAGCATCTCGCAGAACTAAGAACGCAACCGGCCGGACACCATAGCTACAGAGCAATGACTATGGAAATGACAAAAAAATTAATACAAAGAGACCCTTGGACAAAAGAATTCCTAGGATTTGTAGATTTCTCAGACCCAAATAATAAAATAGCAAGAGCAAAAGAACAATCAAAAATAGCAGGTAAAAATCTAGCAAAGGGCGTATCTTCAGAAGGAGACCTAGATTAAATCTCTAACAAAAGGCCAGCTTATCTTTGTCCAATTCTCAATTTGATTTCCAGAATCAGCTAAAATAGACTCAACTTCCTCAACAGAATAAAACTCACCAGACTTCATTCCATCGGCAGGAATAACTTTCTCTTCATTAGTAAAAACAACGCCTACAACTCCAGTATGTACTTTGTTATACATATCTGCTTCATCATGAATGTATCCTATAATTTCTGGAGTAGGATATTCTTTCATAATAACTTCCTCTTTCAACTCTCTAATCATTGCTCCGAAAACAGGATTTTCCATTTTACCCTCACTATCAAAATCAATATGACCTCCAACTCCGCCAGATATTTTACTAACATGCCTCATTTCTTTATAATCTCCAGCTGAAATTGCTCTCTGATACAAAAAGACTTTCCCAATTTTTCTATTGATAAGCCAAACATAACTTATAATCTGCTGAAAACTTGAGTCATTTTCCAAAGAATCATTTCTCTCTTTATATTCAAAATTTTCAAGAATATCTTTCATATAATCTTTCTCATTTAAAGGAATAAAACCTAAAAAGAATTTTTCTCTAAAAATTTTATCGTAAGGAACAACTAAAATCTCTCTTACCATGCTCAATCTTTAATATCAATTTTAATTTGAACACTTCTCGGTATTTGAAGTTTCATAATCAAATGTAATATTCTATCTTCAGCAGGAACATCAATTATTCTTCTATGAACTCTCATTTCAAATCTATCAAAAGTTGCAGTTCCTCTTCCGTTAGGACCTTTCCTTGTTGTAACTTTTAATCTTCTTGTTGGAAGAGGTATTGGTCCTCTCATTACAACTCCAGACCTCGTAACTATATCTCCTATTGAGCCTATCACTTCATTTAACTGAGCTATATTTATACTGCTTAATTTTATTCTTACTTTCTGCATAATCAAATCCAGAGAAATTTGCTTTTTAAATCTTGCTGTTATTTTCGCCCAAAATTTTCTTCAACAAGTTTATCAATTTCTTGCTTTGGAGGTACAAAAACTAAAGAATTAGAACGAGCCATTCTAGCAGATAAAAGTGTCATTCTTTCAGATAAAGTAAATCCATAAATACTTCCTTCATTTTCCAACTCTATTAAAGCTGGTTCAATCGCACCTAATCTCTCTTTATTAGTATAATCTTTAGGACTTAAACCATAATACTTTTTAGAAATAGCTTCTGCTAAACTAGTGTCTTTCAGTGAAAAGTCAGGAAGATTATCAGAAGGAGAAAAAGCAAGTCTTTGAAAGACATCAGAATCTCTAAAACACCCTCTCACCAAATCTACATTCCAGGGAGGTGAAAAAACAATATGTATTAATAAAGGATTCAATCTCTCAATTAATCCTGTATGTTCTCGTGCAAAATTGAAACCCTCAATCGTAGCAGAAAAATTGTGAGAGACTATAGTTCTAGAAGACTTATCAGACTTATCTACTTGATAGACTCCAATAAAAAAGGGAGTTAAAATTCAAGAGGCAAAAGCTCTTTCAACTCCTCTCCTCTATCCAAATTTATAGGGTAATAAAGTTCTGTTGGACTACCCGCCATATATACATAACTTGATGTCATAAAAAACAAGAAATTCTACTCTATAAAAATCTTTCCAAACTTAATTCATCCATCAACAAACAACAGAATCTTTATCCAATTGCTTTTTTCCAGCAAAAGACACCATATTGGAAATAGTCTTCTCATTTATTCTCTCAACTGCCTCTTTAGTATAAAAAGCAATGTGAGGTGTTAAAATAATTTTATCACTAAATAAAGTCTTCTTCACCTTACCAACACCCTCACTATTCTTTAATTTATATTCATCTTCAAAAACATCCAAGGCAACTCCTCCAATCTTCCCATTATTAACATATTCAATCATAGACTTACTATCAATTAATCCACCTCTAGTGGTATTAATAATAAAAACACCATTCTTCATAATAGAGAAAGCCTTTTTATCCAACATATGATGACTTTCCTTTGAATAAGAAGTATGAAGAGTTATTATGTCTGATTTTTTTAACAAATCAGGAAGTTTGACATACTCA
>Ga0209542_10008309_pt1 | contig 19432 bp, 19 predicted proteins | sample RifCSPhighO2_01_FD_184028 | JGI IMG/M metagenome (GOLD analysis project Ga0209542, IMG submission 184028) | Soil microbial communities from Rifle, Colorado - Rifle CSP2_plank highO2_0.1 (SPAdes) (version 2) | ecosystem: Environmental > Terrestrial > Deep subsurface > Rock core/Sediment ...
TGGCTGTTTGGGCGGCGGCCAGACGGGTGGAAGCAACTACTTCATCCTTTATATCGTTTAATTTTGAAATGTATGGATTGATTTTGGAAAAAGGAATACTAAACTGCACATCAGAAACAGCTTGAGTTGATACTGGAGAAAAAACCAAAAAAGCTAAGATTAAAAATCCAAGTAGAAATTCCACTCTTAATAGTGTTTTCCTAAAATTTTTATGTATCATTTTATTTTAGGACACCTTAATTATACCAAAAATACCCTTTTCCTAAAAGGAAAATAAGTGGGGATAACCCCCACACTTACTTTAGTATCGCTTTTTATTCTGCCAGCCAAAATCTAGCTTAATCAATTGTTATAAGAATATACAAATAAAGAGGTACTTTCTTTGAAAAAGCAGAATAATACGAAAGTAAGTGTAGGGGGATAACTCTTTAGAGAAAATAAATTACCTAAAAGGCATCGGCTTAGAATACATATTTGGATTTATGGTTTTATTGAAACAATGTTTGCCGGCAGGATGCGTCCAAGGAGCAGATGCGCCACCGTACGGCATTACTGTATCTACATAAGGAGATGTTTGCGACATTTTATCATCTGAAGCTTTATTAAATTCCGCGCAGAGATTATATGTTGTATCATCTATCTTTTCATATTCGTATGGTTTTTGAGTCTGAGGATCCACTTGAGAGACGTAATAGTCTCCACCCGACATATCTTCCTTAGTTTTTGGCAAGAATCCTTTATTTGAATAAAAACTCGTAACTTGATTATTTATATCTTGCAGATGATTTACTTTCTGTTGGTCGTATTTTAATAATTGTTGTGTTCGAGGTGAACCGAGGACAGAAAAACCCCAGACAATTACTCCTGCAATAATCAAAAGAGAAACAAGGGTCCAAACTTTTCGAGACATAACATTAAGCTTGCCCATAATATCAGAAATGTAATAAAAGAACACGGCCAGAGCAACAACCAACACGGATAAGACCTTCATAATAAATCCCGTGGTCATTTCTTGCCCGTCAATAAAGTAATACAAAACAGTAATCAGATCTCCTGTCGTCGCAAACCCCGCCAAAAAGAGCGTGATGTATGTCAGCCATTTGCGTATACCGACATATCTCTTTTCCGGCTCTTTGGTGTATTCTCGCTCCATTAGCCACATCAGTAAAATATAAATAGGAAAAACAATAATAAGGCTTGCTACTGGCCAGCTAATAGAATAACTTCCATAATAGCTATAACTATAACTGGTCGTAGTAGGATAGGCCTTGTTTATTACTGTAAACAGAAGACTGATAAGGTTACCTACAAATACACCGAGAGCGACAATTGCCCCTAAATTAATAAAGAAATCTTTTGCACTTGTTTTTGTTTGTGTTTCCATATAGAAAAGTATATCATATGTTTATTAAAGATAAAACAACTATGTAAAAACATAGTGGTGGTGTTTTACACAAAATTATGAATAAAAAATTTGAAGATTTGTCAAAAAAATTAACGTCGTCAATCGGGTCAGCGAAATCTATTATCATTCACACAATTTTTTTTATAGGTATTTTTTCTTTGCGATTTTTTAATGTCTCCGCTTCCGATATCCTACTGATTCTCACCACAATAGTATCATTGGAAGCCATTTATCTGTCAATTTTTATTCAAATCACCGTCAACAGGCAGAGTGCTGAGCTTGAAGAAGTTTCGGAAGATATAGAAGAGATTCAGGAGGATGTGGAAGAGATTCAGGAGGATGTGGAAGAGATTCAAGGAGAAAAAGAAGCCTGATAATAGCTTCGTCTCTTCCCATTTTTTGTCCCTGCGCCCTTCCCGGAGTACCGGGTGGGACCCTCGGGAAGCAAAAAATAGAAAGAAACTTCGCATTTCCTACAAACAGCTGAAACATAACTTTTGGAGGGGTTTCGAGCGCGACGGCGCGAGAACTTCAGGATTTTTAAAGCTTAAAAAAATCCGTACCGGAAAAAGTTGATGTTTCAGCTGTTTTATAAACTCCAAACTGCGGTGTTGGCAAGCGAAATAACACGATTATTGGACTTTTCCAAGACGCAAAGCTCCCCCGCTTCTACCGTTCCACAAAAATCCTTCATCATCTCTTCCAGCGCATAACTAAGTGTAAGTGAGGAAGAATCGGTAGCATAAGAGGTCAAAATAACAAATAGTGGTTTATCGCTTAAAACTTTTTGCGCGAGAGTTAGGAGCTTCGGCAGCATTTCTTCTAATTTCCAAGTCTCCCCTCTCGACCCCCGACCGAATTTAGGCGGATCCATAATTATTGCGTCATATTTATTTCCCCTTTTTAGCTCCCTTTCTAAAAATTTCAGGGCATCGTCTTCTATAATCCTCATAGGTGCTTCGGTCAGCTCAGCATTTAATTTTTGATTTTCTTTTGCCCACTTAAGAGTCTGCTTTGAAGCGTCTACATGCGTCACCTCCGCCCCGGCCTTAAGCGCGAACAAACTTGCCACACCGGTATAGCCGAATAAATTTAAGAACTTTATCTTTGGCACATGCGAATTCGGCAAAGAATTTTTAAGAAACGTGTGGGTCCCCTGCCCTTTTGACTCCGAGGGCGCAGTTTCAAGAAAATTTTTTGCCGAATTCGCTTTATTAATTTTCTCTTCTATAAAATCCCAATGTAAAGCCTGCTCGGGGAAAAATCCTAAATGCCGAAATGGAGTAGGGGAAGCCAAAAATTTAATTCCCTTATATTGCATCTCCCACTTTTTGTCAAAGTCCGCCTTTGACATTTTCCACCCGGCTTTCGCCCCAACTTTGGAGCTCCAGAATTTACCATCGATATTTTCCCATCCTTTTGTCAGGGTCTTTGGCCAGACAGCGTCTTCATATGGCCGCACAAAAGTATGAGAGCCAAATTTCTCCAGCTTCTCCCCTTCTCCGGTATCCAGAAGTTCATAATCAATCCAGTCTTTTGAATAAAAAATTTTAATTTCCATACTTTTTTATAAACCTCATTGCAGGCGCACTTTTTGAGAGGCCTTTCGCAGGCTGACGAGCCGAGAAGTTCGCTCCGCAAGATTGCGGAGATAGATTGCCTATCAAAAAGTTGTGCCAAGAAAGAGGTTTAGTCATATTAAAAATTCTATTACGTCTCCGTCTTGCACTATATAATCTTTTCCTTCTGTTCTCACCCAGCCCCGCTCGCGAGCTTTGGCAAAAGAGCCGGCTTCTATGAGCTTATCATAAGCCACCACTTCTGCCCGAATAAATTTCTGTTGAAAATCAGTATGAATGGAACGTCCGGCAAATGGCGCTGTTGCTCCTCGAAGCGTTGTCCAAGCGCGGGACTCATCTTCACCCGTAGTGAAAAAAGTGATTAAATTTAATAAATCGTAACTAGCCTTAATCAAATTATCCAATCCGGTGCCAAAAATCGGGTCAACCTCTATGTGCGGACCGGGTAGTTTAGAAATAAAGTCACGTTTCACGCTATCTGCCGCCTCGGAAGTATTTAAAACATATAAAGTGGGCTTCTTTATCCCCGCCTGCTCCAGTTCAAAATTTATAACTTCAATATCAAAAAGTGGGTCAATCTTATCGTGGACGTGTATCATATCTTTGTCCTCAAAAATCCGCACCACTTCAATGATTGCGTCTACCTCCCTGATATGCGAGAGAAATTTATTTCCTAAACCAGCACCCTCGCTCGCTCGCTTCACCAGCCCGGCAATATCCACAAACTCCACCACAGCCGGAATAGTTTTCTTTGATTTAGATATTTCCGAAAGCTTGTTTAAACGCTCATCCGGCACGGGCACAATGCCCACCGATGGATCAATCGTGCAAAAAGGATAATTCTCCGCCGGAACGCTTTTTTTGGTCAATGCGTTAAAAAGCGTAGACTTCCCCACATTCGGCAAACCGACAATACCTATACTTAAAGACATGAAATGATATTAGCAGAAATTCCAAAAAAAATCATTGTAAAAATTATTCGTCCAAAATTTTAAAATCGTCTCCCGTATTAGAAATAGTCTTTTTTTGACGAAGAAAATAGACTGCGCCTGCGCTGACTCCGATAAAAATAACTGAAGCAATCATCAGTAAATAAGAATTAAAGTTATTTGTTGTCACATCGCTCTCTATAACTGAAGCTCCCAAATTATCAGCTGGAACTAAATTTTGAATTTCATCCAAATTTTTATTTTTATCTTGATTAATAGACACTTGCGCGGGAATTTTATTTTTGGCAATGACAACTTTAGCTGGAATTGTTGAAGCTGAATAATCAAAGGCTATTTCCCCTTGCGGAGTCATCAGTTTCAGAGTATTTTTATCTTCAACTGAAAAACTGGTGAGCTTGGAAGAAATAATCATTTTCTTTTTAGGCTCTAAAATTGTATTTCGGGGTATTGTAAAACTTTTTCCATTACTTAAAAGAAACCACTTGGAAAGATCGGCGTTATAATCGGTATTATTTGACAATTCCACGAAAAAATCTTTTTCGTCCCCTACTCTGGATATCAAAATTTCCGCCGGCACTACCTTGACTGCCATTTTGTCGGAAGCATCCGGCACGTTTCCATAATGGTTCAAATAATATTCCAGAGTCACAACATATTCGCCTGCATAAAAATAAGTGTGGACAAATTGCCCTATATCATTCGCCTTTACTTCTCTGGAATCGCCATCGCCAAAATTCCAAAAATACTTCCCAGAATACAACTTCTCCCCAGAATACCCGAAGGCATTTCCTTCCAATTCAATCGGCATCCCCACGAAAGCGAGAATTTTCCCCGTAATTTGAGTTTTTATTTTAGGCTGTTCCGTTGTTTTATTGTTTATTTGACTCGTGGCTGTAGTTTGAGTGGAAGAATTCTCATTATTTAAACTTCCAGTCCCGGAAGGAGCTGTGAATGAAGACGAAGATTCGTTGCTAGCCCCTGGCGTAGGAAGAGCCACAACCCAAGAGCCGGAAACTTTCTGTAAACTTTGACCCGTAGTTGGATTAGGCGGACACGGATTTTGGCAATCACTCGCCTCCCCCCAACCAAAACGGTTTATTAATTCTTCGTTCCGATATAAGAGAACAGTATTGTTTGAAGCTACTCCGGTATTTGATGGAGGCCAACTTGCATTAAGAGTCCCTTGTCCTGTGTAGCTTGTTTCGTTTGCTATCAAAAAGTATCCCCCGGCAGGAATCGACTTACCTTCCAGCCGAACTTTAGACACCAGGGTAGACTCTAGCCCTGATTCGGTTTTTTTCTTAATTTGCCAATCGGTCAAATCTACTGACGAGCCACCTGTATTATAAAGCTCTAAAAACTTCTCTCCTGTAGGCAAAACCTGCACCTCATTTATTACCACATCCGCCCGTGCTAAATTAAATCCGGAAAAGAAAATAAGCCCTATAAAAAACAGAATAATTCGTTTTGACATAATTATCGCTTGTTTATTTTTATGCTACAATAGTACCATGAGCGCTCAAGATAATAAAATAGACTTTTTGGCAATTGGGGATATTATCACAGATCTCTTTATTCGTCTTAAAGATGCTAATGTGCATTGTGATATTGATAAGGAAAATTGTCAAATATGTATGCCTTTTGGAGCTAAGATTCCTTTTGAAGCAGTGTATGTAACAATTGCAGCTGGTAATGTCGGTAATGCTGCTTACTCTGCAGCTAAATTGGATTTAAACGCAACCATCGTATGTAGTGTGGGCGATGATAGAAATGGAGAAGATTGTATAGAAACCCTGAAGGAGCGAAAGATTAGTACGGACTTCGTCACTATACAAAAAGGTAAAAAAACCAACTACTCTTATGTACTTTGGTTTCAAGATGAAAGAACAATTCTCAGAAAGCATGAGGAATTTTCTTATAAGCTACCCAACATTGGTAATCCGAAATTAGTCTACTTTAGCTCTATAAGTGAGAGTGCTTACCCCTTTCATAATGAAGTGGTCGAGCATATGGAAAAGAATTCTGATATCATGTTTGTTTTTCAACCAGGATCTCCAGAGATAAAACTTGGAACAGAGAAACTTAAAAGGGTCTACGCGCGAGCGGACATATTCTTTTGTAATGTTGAAGAAGCGAAAGAAATACTTGGAGTAGATAAACTAGAAATCACAGAAATTCTCAAACGCATGCATGATCTGGGTCCGAAAACTGTAGTAATCACTGATGGAGTAAAGGGCGCTTACGCCTTCGATGGTCAAAATATGTGGAAACAAATGCCGTATCCTGACCCAAAGCCACCGCTTGAACGCACGGGAGCTGGTGATGCTTTCTCATCAACGACTGCAATTTCTATCCTGCTCGGCAACGACCTACCCACTGCACTTTCATGGGGAGCAGTAAACTCAATGTCTGTGGTTCAATACGTCGGAGGGCAAGAAGGTCTCCTCTCTCGCGAAAAACTGGAAGAATATCTCAAAAACGCTCCGGAGGATTTTAAAGCAAAAAAAATAAACTAAATTTTCCTTTTTAAAACTCTTTTCACCGCTTCTTTAATAGAATTTTTTCCCATGCCGTAGTGTTCTATGAGCTCGTCCGGCGCGCCGGACTGACCAAATTTATCTTGCACTCCGATGAATTCCATGGCCGCCGGATAATTGGCCGCTAATACTTCTGCTACAGCTGAACCCATTCCTCCGGCAATTTGGTGTTCTTCTACTGTCACTATGGCTTTACATTCTTTGGCGAGAGAAGTGATGGCATCCGCATCTATCGGCTTAATAGAAAACAAGTTCATTACTTTAGTTTTTATTCCTTCTCCGCCAGCCGGCGGATTCTCAAGTTCTTTGGCCGCCAGTAATGCCCGGTGCATTAGCCCGCCTGTAACGATTATGCCCACTTGCGCCAGCCCCACGTCCGGCATCCAAAAAATTTCCGCTTTTCCCATATTGAACGGAGTCTCTTCCGTGGTAACGACAGCTGAATTTGCACGACCCAGGCGCAGATATGCCGGTTTACCTGTTTTAGCCAAAGCCAAAGTCGCTTTCTTTGCTTCTATGGCGTCACAAGGATTAATAACATCCATATTCGGCATCACCCGCATCAAAGCAATGTCTTCAAGCGCCTGGTGTGTTCCACCGTCCGGACCGACAGATATGCCCGAATGCGAACCCACGATAACAACTTTCCTGTCATTGTAAGTGATGGTTGTTCTAATTTGTTCCCAATTGCGCCCCGGAGAAAACATCGCATAAGAAGAACAAAAGGGAATTTTCCCCATCGCCGCCATTCCGGAAGCCACCGTTACCAAATTCTGTTCAGCCACTCCCACCTGCACAAATCTTTCAGGAAATTTATCCGCAAATAAATTCATCTGTGTGCTCTCGGTCAAATCTGCGCAAAGCCCTACGACATTTTTATCGTTTTCTCCAGCCAAAAGAAGTCCCTGCCCAAAACCTTTACGGGTAGGTATTTGCTCGCAATCTGTACTGAATATCTTAGGATTAAGTTTTAGTTTTGAATTAAGCATTTTAAAATCTTACATTTCTTAATTCTTCTAATGCCTTGGCTGCCTCCTCTTTATTTGGCGGTTTACCATGCCATTTATAATCTCTTTCCATAAAAGAAACTCCTTTGCCCGGTATGGTATAGGCTATGATCACCGTCGGCTTTTCGTGTATAGCGTGCGCTTCCTCCACGGCTTGGTTTAAACTTGTAAAGTCATGCCCCCCCACTTCTATCACGTGCCAGTTGAAAGCGCGCCATTTATCCGCTAATGGCTCGAGTGGCATGACTTCTTCCGTATCCCCTTCAATTTGTATATTGTTTCGGTCTACAATGGCAATTAAATTCCTTAACCTATGCTTGCCAGCAAGCATCGCACCTTCCCAGGAATTCCCCTCATTGAGTTCTCCGTCTGACATAAAACAATAAATAAATCTATGCGTATTTAACCCATGGTCAAGCCTCTCCGCGAGAGCCATACCAGCGGCTTGAGAAAGACCGGAGCCAAGGGGTCCGGACGAAGTTTCCAGCCAAGGCATATACTCTCTGTGCGGATGCCCTTGCAGCCGGGTACCGAATTTGCGCAATGTTTTCAATTCTTCAACCGGAAAATATCCCGCATGCGCCATAGTCGCATAGTAGACCGGACAGATGTGTCCGTTTGAAAGTATAAACCGGTCTCGCTCCTCCCAATCCGGATTTTTCGGGTCGTGCTTTAAAACATGAAAATAAAAAAGTGTGAAAATATCCGTCATACCTAGAGGCCCAGCCGTATGTCCGCTCTTCGCCTCCAAAAGCATCTCAATAATGGAAATGCGGATATCATTCGCCTTCTTTGATAACTCTAAAATTTTTCCTTCATTTAGAAGCATAATTTCATTATAGCAAATTTATCTTTTCTAGAGTAATATCTCTAAGATTATCTAAAACTAAATCTGCTTGCAAAAAAGCCTCATCTCCTTTGTTGTATTGATTTGGTACTGCAATAACTTTCATATTTGCATTTTTACCTGCTAAAACCCCAACTGACGCATCTTCAAAAACTACACATTCCAAAGGTTCTACGCCCAACTTCTGTGCAGCAAGGTTATAGCATTCTGGATCAGGTTTACCATGGGTAATCATATCTCCTGTAACTAGTATGTCAAAATATTCTGAAATATTTGTTTTTTCAAATACTATATCAACATAACTTCTCTCCGTGGATGTGACTAAGGCGGTCTTAAAATTACCATGAAGTAGTGTTAGTAATTCTTGTGCTCCATCTAATAATGCAAGTTTGTGTGCGACTAAGTCAAAAAAAACAACATTTCTTTCTTGAAGAATTTCTTCTCCTGATTTATCAGTAAGAAATACTGTTGTAATCCATTTATTAAATTTTTGACCTATGCCTTGTCGGTGCATAGCTTCTGTAAACTCAAAATTAAACTGCTTAAAATATATTTTATTTGCTTCAAGGTAAAGTTCTTCGGAATTTATTAAAAAACCGTCCATATCTATCAGTGCTGCTTTATACATATTATACTATTTTGAATATTTAAACTTTAATAATACTTGAACGATACTGATAACTAATGCAATAGCATTGGTTAAAATTAAATGCGAGGCATTTATTAATATTCCATAAGTTAGCCATAATGCGCAATTTAAAAAATATAATACCAACATTCCCCATGATAAATCCACAACGCTTTTCGTTTTGTAAGATTTAAAGACCTGTGGCAACATTAAAGATACACCAATAATAGATGCCGCATAACCTATGACGCTAATAAGAATGTCGTTCATAAATTCTTAAATCTCTCTACAAGTCCTATTTTATCATAAGAATTAAAAAGAACCGAACCGGTAATTAATTTTGTTGCTCCAGCTTCCACTAACTTGGGTGCAGTTTCCTCATTCACCCCGATATCAACTTCAATTGGCAAATCAGGATATTTTTCTCTTATTAATTTAATTCTATTATAGACGTTTTCATCAAGTGTTACTCCCCCGTAACCAATTTTGTCATTCCCCATACATTGCACAAAATCAATAAAAGGTATTAAAGAAAAAACATTAGGAAGTGACTGACTTGGCTTAAATGCAATCCCGATTTGGATGTTATCCCTAATATATAAATCTATGCCTTCCAAAAAGTTCCTAAAATCTTCCAAACTTTCCATCGCCTCCATGTGAAGAATCACTCTTTTTGGCCCAAGCTTCATGTAAATATCAAAATTTTCTACTGCGTCGGCCACCATCAAATCAATTTCAAAATCAAACTCATCCCAAAAAGGCAGGCCTTGTTCTTCATTTATTATTTTTTTAAAATCATAATCATCAAAACCTCCATTTGTGAAAGGCCAGGTCTGGCTCGGAACAAAAATACCATCACAAAAATCAATTTGGATAGTTGAAACAATGCCACGCAATGATCCAATCTTATTTTTTAATTCCTCGTAAGTTTTGAATGGCAAAACTGATGCTATTACTTCAATCATAAATTTATTCCATATTTAACTTTTCTTTTTGCTTTCTTACTTCTTCCACCAAAGTGTCGTGAAAAACTCCATTTGAAGCGATAAAATAATTATGTGGGAATTTCCATACTCCCCCGTCAAGCTTTGTGATTTTACCGCCAGCCTCTTGCACTAATAAAACTCCCGCCGCAAAGTCATAACTATGTAAACCAAGTTCAATACTTACTTCAACCCCGCCTCGCGCTAAAAAAGCTAAATCAAGCGCGCAACATCCCAGATCCCTGACTGTCAGTCCTGTGAATTGCTCAGGTAAATTATGCATTAAAAGCCTTGAGAGTTTTCTATCTTCTATACTTCTGCCTTTACCGCTTACCAATATGGCGCGCGATGAATCGTCTGTTGATACATTTATTTTTTTACCATTTAAATACGCTCCTTTATCTTTTTCAGCATAAAAAAGGCTTCTGGTTGCGGGATTATACACGACTCCAACAATAATATTATTCTCATACTCAAGCGCAATCGATAAGGCAAAAAGGGGGAGGCCATTCGCAAAGTTGCGTGTACCATCTATAGGGTCAATTTGCCAGGTATGTACTCCATTATTCTTAGTATGACCAGTTTCTTCTCCCATAATAGAATGTTCCGGAAAAGCTTCCCATATTATTTTTTTAATTACATCTTCAGACTCTTTGTCTGCAAGAGTGACAATACTTTTATCTTCTTTGAATTCTTTCAGGATTTCCGTTTCAAAATATTTTTCCAGAATCCGGCCAGCTTCTAGGGCCGCCTTGATAGCTATTTCCAATTCGGGTGATTTGTTTTCCATATTATTATTCTTTTGAATCGAGCTTTTGTATTCTTCTAATGTGCCGTGTGTCACCGGAAAATGGCGTCTCTAAAAATATTTGAAGAGCATTCTTCACTTCATCTTCATTAATAAAACGCAAGCCGAAAGAAATCATATTGGAGTCATTATGCATACGGGACAACCTGACTATTTCATACGGATCATGACTTTCTCTTCCCTCAATATCAACAGAACTCTTGGGGAGCATGGGCCCATAAAAAACAAGTGTGCGGACACCAAGAACCCTGTTGGCGCAAATTGCCTCACCAAAGCCGGATCCGCCAATTACTATACCCCTGCTTTCCTTATCTTTTGATACAGCTTCCGCCACCGGCCTTATGAAATCCGGATAATCGTCACCGGCATCATATTTAAAGGCGCCTTTATCCTCTACTTGATGCCCAAGCTCACTTAGATATATCTTCAATTTCTCTTTCAACTCATATCCTGTATGATCCGTGCCAATAAAAATTTTCATGCACGCATTATAGCAAATTAAATAAAAAATAGTATACTCTACTTATGCTTATACAATTTACCAAAATGCACGGGCTGGGAAATGATTTTGTCATGATTGAAAATATGGAAGGGAAAATCAGGCTTTCCCCCGAGCAAGTTCGTTTTCTATGTGACCGGCATTTGGGCATCGGGGCGGATGGGGTCATTTTGATTGAATCATCTCCCAAAGCGGATTGTTTTATGAATTATTACAATGCTGACGGATTTCCGGCAGAAATGTGCGGCAATGGTGTACGGTGCGTAGCCAAACTTTTAAAAGACAAAATTCTGCAAAAAGTTATTCCTCAAATGATTTTTAAAATAGACACACGTGCAGGAATTAAAAACGTGGAGTGCTTGGATGACAACACTTTTTCCGCAAATATGGGAAAACCAATTTTTGATAGTGTTGATTTCCCAGATAAATCTTTGGAACTTGAAGGTTTGTCTTGGAATTTTGTTTCTATGGGTAACCCCCATGCAGTAGCTTTCGTAAAAGATGTTGATGCTTATGATGTCTCAACCATAGGGCCAAAAATTGAAAATAATCCAAACTTTCCAAATAGAATAAATGTACACCTGGTGGAAGAAATAAATAAAAAAGAATTTAAAATAAAAATCTGGGAGAGGTCGTGTGGCATTACGCTTGCTTCAGGCACAGCGGCCTGCGCTGTATATGCAATTGCGCGCAAATACAAAAATGCTGAAACAGAAGTTACCATGCAACTACCGGGCGGTATTTTATCACTTTATGAAAACAAAGAAGGCGAAATAATCATGCGTGGCCCCGCGACAACAGTCTTTGAGTCCACAATAGAAGTTAAAGAATAAAGATTTAGGTATTTACTTAATTGTGCCAGCTGTCTTTAAGACGTGATCTACGAGCGTATACGTATAGCCCATTTCGTTGTCATACCAGCCCATAACTTTCACTAAATTTCCTCCCACCACCCGAGTCATTTTTAAATCCGCGATACATCCATAATGGCTTCCTAAAATATCAGAAGAGACGAGCTCTTCATTGGTAACTGTAAAAAGATTTTTCCATCTTTTGTCTTGCGCCGCTTTGCTGAGAATTTCATTTACTTCAGGAGTTGTCGTTGTCTTTTTTGCAATAAAAGTAATATCCACAATAGAACCAGCTGGCACAGGGACTCTTATGGCAATACCATCAAATAACCCTTTGAGTTTAGTAAAAGCTTTAGTCACCGCTATGGCCGCGCCTGTTGAGGAAGGCACAATGTTTTGCGCCGCGGCACGACCCTCACGCAAATCTTTTTTACTAGGACCATCAATGAGCGCTTGGCTGGCTGTATAGCCATGTACAGTATTTAATATAGCTTTTTCAATTCCTAAACTCTCATCCAAAATCGCAATAAGTGGCGAGGCTGCATTCGTCGTGCAGGATGCATTTGAAGTAATATCGCAAGTACCGAATTTTTCTTCGTTGATACCAAGCAAAATTGTCTCGCCTAAAATTGTCCCGTCTCCGTCTTTACCGGGAGCGGAAATCACCACCTTCTTTGCGCCGGCTTGTATATGCGCATATGCTTTTTCATATGAAGTAAAAAACCCGGTAGACTCCACAACCACATCCACACCCAAATCTCCCCAAGGGAGTTTACTAGGTTCTTTTTCCGCTAAAACTTTCACCTTTCTATTCTCATCTATAACAATATAATTATCGCCTGTCCCGTTAGAGCTTTCGGCTCGCACGGGATGTTCCCATTTTTTGTAAACAGTATCATATTTTAAAAGGTAAGCCATATTCTCTACACTACCCAAATCGTTTACCGCTACTATTTCAATCTCCGGCTTATCCCAGGCCACTTTCAGAAATGCCCTTCCAATCCTGCCAAAACCATTGATTCCAACTTTGATTTTTGTCATATATGTATTATATCAAAAACATAAAAAAGTGCTATTATACTAAAAATGGAAGACAGCTTCACACACCTCCACCCCGGTACCACATCGCTTCGCTCTGGCTACGGGGCAGGTACCCCACTCGCAACATATATGACACCACAATTCATACATTTACATACGCATAGTCATTACTCTTTACTAGACGGGCTTTCTAAGCTTGAAGATTTGGTGGATTTGGCAAAAAAATTTAACATGCCGGCCATGGCTATCACCGACCATGGCAATATGTATGGCGCGATTGAATTCTACAAACTGGCAAAGGCTTCCGGCATCAAGCCAATCATTGGGGTAGAAGCATATATGACAGCGGGTTCACGCCTTGATCGTATGGTGGAAAACAGCACAGGCAAAAGATATTATCACCTCACTCTACTCGCCAAAAATTTGCAAGGTTATAAAAATCTAATGAAACTCGTCACCATCTCAAACTTGGAAGGCTATTATTACAAGCCCCGAATAGATAAGGAAATTCTGCGTAAATATTCGGATGGAATCATTGCCCTCTCCGGATGCCTCGGTGGAGAACTTTCTCAAAGCATCATCAGAAATAATATGGAAAAAGCGCAAGAAATTGTGAAAGAATATCAGAATATTTTCGGCAAAGAAAATTATTTTTTAGAAATCCAGTGCCATCCGTCGGTGGAAGACGACAAAAGAGTGCGTGAAGCATTGATCAAACTGGCAAAAGAAAATAATGTTGATATGGTGGCAACCCAAGACTCGCACTATCCATGCACGGACGACCATGACGCGCATCATACCCTGCTTCAGATCAACACGCAGGGAGATATAAAAGACGGAGCTAAATTTGAGTTCTCCGATGATGATTTTTCTTTTTTAAGTACGGAAAAGGCATTGGAAATATTTAAGGACATCCCGGAAGCAGTGACCAATACTATGAAAGTGGCGGATATGTGCAACCTGGAACTGGAACTGGGTAAATGGGTTTTTCCGGATTTTAAAATTGAAAAGGGCAAAACTTACGACCAGAAACTGCGTGAACTTACTTATGATGGATTTGAACGACTAGGGCTAAAAGAAACGCCTGAAGTAAAAGAACGAGTAGAATATGAGTTAAAAATTATTTCGGATAAAGGCTATGAGCCATATTTTCTTGTAGTGGGAGATCTTCTGCGCCATGCAAAAGAGCAGGGCATATTGACCACCATAAGAGGATCCGTCGCGGGCTCAATGGTCACCTATCTCTTGGGAATTACAAACGTAGATCCCATAGCCTACAAACTCCCCTTTGAAAGATTTCTGCATTCACGCCGGCCTTCCGCTCCTGATATAGATATGGATTTTGCGGACAATCGCCGCGATGAAATGATTGAGTATGTAAAAGCTAAATACGGCGAGGATAAAGTGGCGCAAATCGGAACCTTTGGTACGATGATGGCCAGAGGGTCTGTGCGTGACGTAGCCCGGGCGCTTGGTTATGAATACTCTATTGCCGATCGATTATCAAAGATGATACCTATGGGAGCGCAAGGCATGCCTATGACCATAGAACATGCGATGGAAATAGTACCGGAGTTCGCAGACGCTTATAAAAAAGAGCGTGATACAAAAAAAATAATAGACTTGGCAAAAAAGCTGGAAGGATGCGTGCGCCATATCTCAGTGCATGCGGCTGGAGTAGTGATAGCTCCACTGCCACTCATTGAATACACACCGCTTCAGTATGACCCGAAGGGCACCGAGGGCAAGGGAAAAATAATCACCCAATACGATATGTACAGCATAGAAGAGGCAGGGCTGCTTAAATTTGATTTTTTAGGAATCCGTAATTTGGCAATTTTGGCGGATGCGGTAAATTTAGTAAAAAGATTCTACAATATAGATATAGACATAGAACGCATCGCTCTTGACGATAAAAAAACTTTTGAACTACTGGCCTCGGGTCAAACCGAAGGCCTGTTTCAATTAAACGGTTCCGGTATGACCAGATATTTAAAAGAATTGAAACCGACATCCATCCACGATATCAATGCCATGGTTGCCCTATATCGTCCGGGTCCGATGGAATCCATCCCCGAATACATTAAACGAAAACATAATCCGAAACTTGTAAAATATCTGGACCCACGAATGAAAAAATTTCTGGGGGAATCTTATGGGCTCATTGTCTATCAAGACGACCTACTGTTCTGCGCGCTCGAACTTGCCGGCTACAACTGGGAAGAAGTAGATAAATTCCGTTATGCTGTCGGCAAAAAAATACCGAAGGAAATGGCGGCGCAATATGAAAAATTCACCAAAGGCATCGTCACAAACGGACAAAACCAAGAATTTGCCGATAAACTTTGGAAACTTTTTGAACCCTTCCAAGCTTATGGTTTCAACAAAGCGCATGCGGCTTCATATGGGAAAGTGGCCTATCAGACAGCATATATGAAAGCCAATTATCCGGTGGAATATATGGCCGCGATTCTGACCGCGGAGTCCGGCGATGTGGAGAAAATTTCTGAAATAATCAATGAATGCAAAAATATGAATATACCCGTCCTCCCGCCGAACATCAATGAGAGCTTCGGCGGCTTTACTTGCCTGTCCGAAAAGACTGGAATAAATATAAATAAAGAAAATAAAAGCGCGAAAATCAGATTTGGCTTATATACGATTAAAAACTTAGGCACGGATATATCGGACGCCATCATCCTGGAAAGAAAAAATAATGGCCATTTTAAATCCATCACGGATTTTCTAAACCGCATCAAGCATAAAAATCTAAATAAAAAATCCATGGAAGCATTAATCAAAACGGGCTGTATGGACGAATGGGTCGACCGTGGAGTAATGCTCGCAAACTTGGAGGCGATGCTCGCATATAACCATGAAGGCTCCAAGCAGAATCAAAATCAAGTCTCGCTTTTCGGCGGATTAAAAGAACAAGCTCCGGAATTCAAAATGCAAAATACACCACCAGCTACTCAAGCAGAAAAATTGCTTTGGGAGAAAGAATTACTGGGACTCTATATCTCCGGCCACCCGCTTGACCGCCTACGGGAAAAATTAAACAGCCGCGATGTAAATATCAAAAAAATAAAAGAGAATGAAGAAGGTAAACTTGGCAATGGCATGCCAGTCACCATTGCCGGTATCATAGAGTCTGCCCGGCAAGTCGTGACTAAAAATAATGAAAGAATGGCATTCCTGAAAATCGCGGACTTGACCGGGTCCATGGAAGCCGTGTGTTTCCCTACTCTGTATAAAGACGTCATTGATATCTTAGTCGCCGAAAAATGCATTGCCTTCTCCGGCAAGGTCTCCAACCGTAACGGTGAAAAAAGTATTATAATAGAAGCAGTAAAAGAGATTTAATAATTAACTAATAATTTTATGGATGAGAATAGGCCACCCGGTAGTAATAGAGAATTTGAAAGAGAAGAAATAGCTTTAAAAGAAAAAATTTTGGGAGAAACAGCGAGAATTCAAGAATGGGAAAGAAAAGAAATAGAAAGTATCCAACAAAGACTAAAAAATTCTATTATTATACTGTCACCCCAATTACCTCCACAAGAAATTGAAGAAATAAAAAAAAGAGCCTCAAGGGACATCATACAAGCCAGAGAACTGGCTAAACAAAAATTACAAGCTGTATTAAAAAGATTAAATCAAGATATTGAAAAATTAAAAAAGAAATATAATATAAGCAATACATCACAACAAAAAGAAAATAAAATAATACAAACCATGCATACTAAAAAAGCAGAGCATTTTAATGACCCAGATGCTAATGAAAAGATTGCTATAGAACTTGGATGGCCTTTACCAAAAAAACATTAATTATAAAGACTCATTGCTTTATCTTTGCCTTCGGTAAAAATGGTTTCCACCGCTTCGGCAATTTTTTTTGAAAGCTTTTTGAGTGTTTCTAATTCTGATTTTTTAAATTCACCGAGGATAAAATTGATTATGGCTTTTTCCCCTTTTGGTTTTTTTACCACACCCTTCGGAGTCGCAGGCGAGATACCAATTCTAATGCGCAAAAATTCTTCAGACTTTAAACTCTTAATGATAGAACCAAGTCCGTTGTGCCCGCCAGAAGAACGATTGAAAGAAATCTTTATTTTCCCCAATGGCAAATCAATGTCATCATATATTACAATCAAGTCTCTTAAAGCTTTCTTGCCCGCCAAAGCTTTAGCGACGGCGGGACCCGAATTATTCATAAAAGTGTCAGGAGTGATAAATTTAATCTTACTGTCTTTTATTTTTTTTTCAATCATAGCCACCATAATGCGTCCCGTATTATGCCGAGAGTTTGCATATTCAATTCCAGGATTTCCTAAGCCAACAATTAATTTCATAATTGAATTATGGCATACAAACTTTATTCACGTCAAGCGTTTTATGTGCTATATTGTAGAAACTATGAGAGAAATAGAAGATGCAATTGCTCAAGTTGCGGGAGACGTTGTTGCGGGAAAGGCAACCACAAAGCAGCCATTCTGGGAGCTGGTGCGTTTCGCTTTGGTGGCGCTTATTATCGTTCTTCCCATACGTTTCTTTATCGCAGAACCTTTTGTAGTCTCAGGAAGTTCGATGGTGCCTACTTTTGAAAATAAAAATTATTTAATAATAGATAAAATATCCTATAGATTCAGTGAGCCTCAAAGAGGCGATGTAATAGTTTTCGAGCCCCCTATTAATCCCGAAATATTCTATATCAAAAGAATAATCGGCCTGCCCAATGAAACAGTAGATGTAAAAGGAAATATTGTGACCATAATAAACAAAGAATACCCGGGAGGATTCATACTAGACCAATCATTTATTAAAAATAGCGGGGGTATTGACGGACATAAAGAACTCAAAGATGGAGAATATTTTGTAATGGGAGATAACAGACCGGCCAGTTCCGATTCCAGAATTTGGGGAGCGGTAAAAAGAGACCTTATTACAGGAAAAGCGTTTTTGCGTTTATTACCGCTAAAAAATATAGATATATGGCCAGGTAATTACTAAAAAGAAAATAAATCCCAGTAGTAGAGCAAAGCTCACTACGGGACAGGTAAAATATGAAAAAGATAAAACAACACATAATGCATAAAAAAAATAAAGGAAAGATATCAAACATTTCCTCCCCTAAGGGAATGAGAGATTTAATTGATGAAGTATATTACAATTTTCAAGGTTTTTTTGAAAAAGCCCAGGAAGTGGCGGTATATTATGGTTTTAAGCCGATAGAAACCCCAATCTTGGAACAAGAAGACATCTTTACTTCCTCTATCGGGGAAGGCACGGATATTGTGGATAAAGAAATGTATACCTTGAAAACAAAAGGCGGAGACCACCTAGCGATGCGGCCGGAACATACCGCTCCTCTGGTGCGCGCTTATATCGAGCACGGAATGCAAAGTATGCCTCAGCCGGTAATGTTTTATCAATACGGTCCGGTCTTCAGGCATGACAAGCCCCAACGCGGGCGCTACAGGCAATTCTCCCAATTTGACTTGGATGCGCTCGGCTCCGACAAAAGCATCATGGATGCGCTCGTAATAAAAGCAGGTATGAGTATATTGGAAGAAGCCGGAGCGGAAAATCTTTCCATTGATATCAATTCTATCGGTGATAAAGAATGCCGAAATGGATATATCAGGGAACTCACCGGTTATTACCGGAAACATATCAAAAATCTAAGCGCTATAGACCGTGCCAGACTGAAGACCAATCCCCTGCGGATCCTGGACTCTAAAGAAGAAAAAACAAAAGAAGTGAATATCAATGCCCCGGACGCGATTTCTTTCCTTTGCGTCTCCTGTAAAAAACATTTCAAAGAAGTACTGGAATATCTGGAAGAAATGAACATCAATTACAATATCAATAAAAATCTGGTACGTGGTCTTTCTTATTATACCCGCACGGTTTTTGAAGTTTATGCGAAGAGCGGAGAAGAAAATGACATACCAATGCAGATAGCCTCCGGTGGCAGATATGATTATCTGGCAAAACAAATTGGCGGGAAAAAAGACGTTCCTGGAGTGGGATTCTCTATGGGAGTGGACAGAGTGGTGGAATCCAAATGGTATAAAAAGCTTTCACCGCGAATATTGAAAAAGCCAAAAATTTATTTTATCCAGCTTGGCTCCGAGGCGAAATTAAAAAGCTTGAACATAATTGAAATACTGCGCAAGGCCCATATTCCCATCGCGCAGTCGCTTTCCAAAGACAGCCTTGGTTCACAGCTCTCTATCGCAGAGAGATTGAATATTCCTTATGCCATAATCTTCGGAGTTAAAGAAGCATTGGAT
>Ga0209542_10008310_pt1 | contig 19431 bp, 16 predicted proteins | sample RifCSPhighO2_01_FD_184028 | JGI IMG/M metagenome (GOLD analysis project Ga0209542, IMG submission 184028) | Soil microbial communities from Rifle, Colorado - Rifle CSP2_plank highO2_0.1 (SPAdes) (version 2) | ecosystem: Environmental > Terrestrial > Deep subsurface > Rock core/Sediment ...
TCTCTTAATTGAGCAATTAATTAAGATAGTCGAGATGATATAGTCCGGCCTCTATGGCGACATAGAGAGTTGCTCGTAGCTACTGTTAATTCGCGAGCAGATTAACAAAGGAGAATCGTCCTAAGGTCGGCCACATTTTACAGAAATGTCAAGTGTGTCCGAAGATTGGGACGGTTCAACTTCAACTTAGAAAAACGCTACCTCGTCATTCAGTAATGGATGATAGATCTTAAAATATACGCGGCTCACATGAGAGGCCATACGCCGCGCGACTTACGTAACAACCAACGCCCAACTACTAACTAACAACAAAATGCAAATGCATTCTGTTGGATGTTATATGTTGGAAGTTAGAAGTTGCGAAGCCGAAGACATGGTCCAAGGTTAGGATAACTTGAGCGAAATTCCTAGAAGACTGGGACGTTCATCGAAAGATGAATGGAAAATTCTGCTATATGCTGGAAACTCCGAGTATCCAACAGTACCCAGATAAATTATTTGGGTGAAAATCTGTTGGTGCGGACAATCAGCAGGGAAGTCATAATTGACCCCTCAACGACTACACGCAGAATCGTCGTCTAAAAACGACGAATGATATAGTCTGAACTGCATAGCGATATGCAGAGCTCAACTCGCGTTGAGCCGCCTTGCGAAAGCAAGGTCAATATCCTCGATACTCATGAGGATAGTAAGTAACAGATTGTGTCTGGTAACTGGATTGCCAGCGTCGAGAGCGATTTCGACGAAAAATCCGGCTTATAACGGTGGAGTCTTCTCCGGAGCGCTTCAGACGAGGCGTGCTGATGGAAAGATAATACCGTGGGAAGTCAGCTCCACTTTGCCCTCAACTAGCAACGTGGAGAATGGCCATGCTGACGATTGCAGATGTAAAAAAGAGAATGGTTGGCAAGAAAGTCCTGGCGATTGAGGCATACTCATCCGATATGTCTCTGATCGATAAGGATGGTGCCATCGCGTTCTTTGAAGTTCGTCTCGAAGATGGAACGAAACTGCAACTAGTCTCAACCGATCGAGGCCCCCTGGGTTTTGTACTCTGGGATCGATAGGTCCATGAATGCTTTAGTCCTCGACAGACTATCGTTGAGGCTAAAGTGGAGCTGACCCCGTAACGACTCAGTGCAATGCACTGGAAGTGCCTCAAAAACACTTAACACGCCGGCACTTACGAACTGCCAACCAAAAACTTCCAACAAACAACAAAATGCATTTGCATCAGTTGTAAGTTGGCTGTTGGGCGTTGGCGGCCACTAAGTTGAAGATATAGTCTAAGCCTTGTCGAAAGACGAGGAAATGTGCGCAAATAGCATTTCAGTTGTCAGTTAGAAGCTGGCAGTTGGAAGTTGCTACGCTGAAGTTCAGACGCGCACGAATGGTATAACGAGTTGGGAACTGTCTCGAGGATTTGCCCGGTGAAAATACAAGGGCGGTGAAGATGCCGCCTTCCTGCAGCTAGACGAAAAGACCCCAGAAGCTTTACTGTAATTTGGTATTGAATATACGATTTTTCCGCGTAGCGTAAGTGGGAGGATTTGAAGCAGGAGTCTCGGCTCCTGTGGATCCGCCAATGCAACACCACTCCTAAAAATTGTATGTTCTAACTTCTACGGCAAAACCGTAAAAAGACAGTACCTGATGGACAGTTTCGGTGGGGCGCTGTCCTTTAAAATAGGGACTAGGGTTTAGGGGATAGGGTGTAGGGAAATCCACACTCGATCAACTCCTAGTTTCTGAGCGCCTAAAGTGGTCTTATCCACCACAGACAAAATAAAAGGGGGACTGCGGAGAGTAATCTTCGCAAGCAAAGTTAGCTATATGTTCCCGATTTGTCCAAACGCTTGCGTTTGGTTACAAATCGCAATCCCTCTGGTCTCAAAGCCAGATATTGCGACTAGATCGGGAAACTCATCAGTCAAAATTATCCTTACGAAAGTGGGGATGAGGAAGACCGGTGGGGCTGGAACATCTGATGACTACGTTACGTTGTCAGACAATCAGCAGGGAAGATTTGTGAACTTCAGTGAGGATAAAGAGAGGAAGGAGGTGAGCTAAGTGGAGCATTGGCCTCTAAGCCAAGTAGCATTTTTTACCGCGGTACTCGCGCTAATATGGCTAGTTGGCTGGCTTGTCAGCTAAACCCTTTTTCTCGGAACGAGTCCGGAGAACTCGTTCCCCTCCTCACTGAAGTTCACAAAAACCCTCAGAGACTACACGCTACCCATCCGTGCAAGCGGATGATGATATAGTCCGACCTCTGCAGCGATGCAGAGAGTGCAACAGAAATGGTTGCGCCCGCTCAAAAGAGCGAGTAACAAATTGCCTAAAAAGTAACGGAGGAGCCTATTAAGGTTACCTAGTCGCGAATGGAAACCGTGACGATAGTGCATTGGCATAAGGTAGCTTGACTGCGAGTCGTACATGACAAGCAGGCGCGAAAGCGGAGCAAAGTGAACCGACGGTTCGCATTAGATGCGACCGAAGATTAACGGATAAAAGTTACTCTGGGGATGGGATCTGAAAGAAGGTCCTCGTTGTCCCCCTGAAAAGAAATTTTCAGAAAAAACATGGCTTATAACGGTGGACCTGCGTTTAACTCCTCAATGGTAGTACCATTGTGGTTATACGGCGCGAGGAATACCGTGGGAAGTCTTGTGGATTTCATTGAAGGTTTGTAGAAAAGGAGGTACGAAAATGCCAGACACTGCTCTTTCAGAGCAAGAGGTGAAAAAAATAGTCTCAGGGCTTGAACGCCTCAAACGGCTGACGCTAACCTTGGCTATTTCCGTTTTCTTCACAGGCTTCAGCCTCGGCGCTTTGGTTGTGAAGTTGACCAGCACCGTTTGCAAGTGAACCTCAACAGCCTGAACGCGACACGACACTGTGGTCGTAAGCGTTCGGGCCTTCAATGAAATCCATAATGACCCCGTAACGACTGGATTCAATTCGCACAAGGTGCGATGCGATGAAGATAGCGAATGTCCGACTGAAGTTGGAGAAGCATCGCTATAACACGCCATCTCCTAAGCCGCGCAAGCGGACGGATGAAGATATAGTCTAATCAAAAACAAAGATTGAACAGGCTGGTATTGCCTAAGCGTCCAAAGCGACGGCAATGTTCGGCACCTTAACAACGACAATGGGGTGTCTAGAGTAGAGATACTCTACAAAAATAAATCGGCTATTACGGTGAACTCCACATCAGCTAAAAAATACGTGGACAATACCGTGGGAAGACTGACGAAAGTCAGAACCCGTAGAGACTACACGCCGATCCCCTCATCTCGAAAGAGAAAGGGTGAAGATATAGTCCGACACTCCCAGTAATGGGAGACAACACAATAAGAAGTTACAAAACAAAAAAGTGATGATGTCAAGCGATGTCGGCTCATCACATCCCGGGGGTGAAGAAGCTCCCAAGGGTACTGCTGTTCGCAGTTTAAAGTGGTACGTGAGCTGGGTTAGACGGAAGTTGGGCCCAGTGACCCTCAATATCGAGTAAATAAAAGTAGAGGGGGTGAGACATGAACAACCTCAAGTTAAACTAACTCATAACGGTGGAGCCCTAATGTATGGGATAATACTTATACATGGGTAATACCGTGGGAAGTTAATGACAAGTAAAATTTCGTCGAGAGAAGAAGAAATTCTGATTGGCACCATACTCGGTGATGCACATTTAGCACGGTTAAAAACCGGTGCGCGCCTCGAAATGATGCATTCAGAAAAACAGAAAGAGTACTTAGAGTGGAAGCATAAAGAGTTGAGAGAATTCACATGGGCACCTCTTCGTTTCGTTACAATACGCGATGCCAGAAATGGGAAAGTGTATCGTGAATGGCAATACGGAGGTCGCGTACACGAAGCAATTACGTGCTTGCACAACTTGTTCTACACGAACAGGCGCAAGATCGTACCCAAAAATATCAATTCAATTCTAAAATCACCACTTAGTCTTGCCGTCTGGTTTATGGACGATGGAGGAAGAAGAAATGACAGTTACGGACATTTCCTCAACACATTGGCCTTTACCGACGACGAGCACGAACTACTCCTTGACTGTTTACGAAAGAATTTCTCTCTCGAATGTCGTTTGCATTGGGTGCAAGACGGATATCGTATCTATATTCCGCGCAAGGAAACAGAACGATTCTGTTCAATCGTGCATCCGCACGTTGTACCTTCAATGCAATACAAATTGTCATTTAACCCCGTAACGACTTCGTATGCTCGGCTCGACCGAGCGCGATATAGGGGACGCACGTATGTTCGTGGCCCTTATCACACGTTGGCATCTCGATCTCGAAATGTTGAGATGAAGGTATAGTCTGGTCCCGCTCGATAAGAGTGGGGAAATCAATTGTCAAACCGTCCAGGGCGCGATCTGTCTTTAGATTGCTCGTTCCCTGAACACGTTTGAGCCCGTAGGTTCAAACGACATCAGAAAATTCACGGCGGTCTCTCCTAGGAATAGGAGAGAGAAGAAGTTGACTATATCGGTGGAACCCGCAAGGATAATACCGAGGGAAGTCTTGTGGACTTCATTGGATGAAGTGAAAAGAAGGAGGAAGAGATGAGTGGTCCTGCCTATGACCTTGGACGAAAGCATGGAACTAAACGAGGCTTAATTACCGGCATCGTCTTAGGCATCGTCGGTACCGTGTTGCTGTATTGGACATGGTTCGGCTACCTTCCAGTGTTCTAAACAACGCGGGCAATTGCAGGCCATGTGTTTGCAATTGCCCATCCAATGAAGTTCATAAGATCCCGTAGAGACTAAACGTCAACCATCCTCAATCGCTCTGCGATCGGATGAAGATAGAGTCCAAGTGTAAAATCAAGATCATTACATAGCGTGAGACAGGTTGGTCTTAATCTGCTGTAGGCGTTGATTCTTGAGGAGATTCGTTTCTAGTAAAGTATTGCTACTTCAGGGAGAGATCCCTGATGACAACGTGGCTTATAACGGTGGAGTCGAAACAGGTTCGTGATTCTAGAGTGCCATTCCGCGGCGGTCCCGCAGAATTGACTCGTTTGAAGATCACAGATGCTGTCGATAATACCGTGGGAAGTCTTGTGGATTTCAGTGAGGGGAGGAAGGAGGTACAACACATGGGATGGAATGATCCTGCGTTGCCACACTTTGTGGCAATTTGTGTGGGCATCGTTGCCCTCTGGATCTTTTACCGATCCTCCTCAACAAAGGGGAAGTAGTTCCTTCCTCTTGGGATTGGCCTTGCAAGGGGCCAGTCCCACCTTCGCTGAAATCCATAATGACCCCGTAACGACTGGGTGCCCTCGGCACCCGACTCATGGATAGAGGAATGCCTCCCTAATTTTGAAATAACAAAATTGAGGAGGCACTGCTTCCATGGGTAACATGCCACCAACCTCATTCGCATGAGCGAGAAGGTTGAAGATATAGTCTGTGCTCCATGAAAGTGGGGAATGAACGACGAGAGGACCGAAATGAACGAACCTCTGGTCTGGGGGCTGTCACGCCAGTGGCACCGCCCCGTAGCTATGTTCGGAATGGATAACCGCTGAAAGCATCTAAGCGGGAAGCCAGCTCCAAGATAAGGAATCGTTATAGACCCGTGGGAGATGACCACGTTGATAGGCGCTAGGTGTACGTGCAGCAATGCATTCAGCCGAGGCGTACTAATACGTCGATCAGAACTCTCGTTGGGAATTGTGGGAATGCGTGGTGGGTAGCTTTCAGCTGTCAGCTTTTAGCTTTCAGTAGAATGCGCACTCAAAACGTGTCTGTAACAAATCTTCTGATTTCATATTATGTTGCTCCCCGACACACTGAAAAGTGTGACGGGCCCGTTCACACGAACTTTGTTCGTGTGTCGGGTTCAGTTGTCAGCGAGTAATGCTCGTTGAGACTCAAGGCATTCGGAAAGTGGGCGTGCGTAGCTCAGTGTTAGAGCATTACCTTGCCAAGGTAAGGGTCGCTGGTTCAAATCCAGCCGCGCGCTCCATGAATTCGGCCTGATTTATTCGGGCCCACTTTCCGGATGCTTTGAAAAAGATTGAATGTTCTGTGCTAGTGCTTCGTCGCTCGGGTCACACCTGTTCTCATTCCGAACACAGCAGTTAAGCCGAGTTGAGGCGATGGTAGTCGCAAGGCGAGAGTAGCTAGGCGCTAGCACAGAGAATTCAATCGCACATCCAGTCGTCTTACTCGGCGATTTTGTGTTTTAAACCCTATACCCTATACCCTATACCCTATACCCTATATACTATTCCCATGTCCTGGGCCTCACGACGCCGCTTTCTCTATATCTTCGGCTTTCTCGTCGTCGTGGGGGCAGTTACGGTCATCCCGCTCTGGATATACTTCTACAAGCCGGGCGATTGCTTCGACGGAAAGCAGAACAATACCGAGACCGCGATCGATAAGGGCGGTAACTGCCAACTTCTCGACGAGCGGGCACTCCTGCCGACGACGATCGTCTGGACGCGCACGATGCCGGTGCGGCTCCCGGGTCAGGAACAGGGGAGCTTCAGCGCCGTCGCCTATATCGAGAATCCGAACGTGAACGCGGGCGTGCAGAAGGCGCCGTACCGTTTCAAGCTCTATGATACGAACAACATTCTCGTTGCCGAGATCGAAGGCGTCATGGCAATCATGCCGGGGACGGTGACGCCGGTTTTCGAAGGCGGCATCAATACGGGACACCGCACGGCAACACGCGTCTTTTTCGAATTTACCGCGCCGTTGATGTGGGAGCGTCTTTTTGATGCGACGGCGCCCATCACCGTCCCCACGAAAGAGGTCGTGAACGCCGACAAGGAACCGCGGCTGAACGCGATGGTGCAGAATAATTCCGTCATCGACCTGCGCGACGTCCAGTTCGTGGCGACCATCTTCGACACGGCGGGGAACGCCTATGCGGGTTCGGCGACCGAAGTGCAGTTCCTCGAGCGAGGGATTCAGCACGAGCTGGTCTTCACCTGGCCGGACCCCTTTCTCTACCTTCCGGGGCGCATTGACGTCCTTCCCGTCATGAAGCCGCTTCTCGAGCCGCGATAAGGCAGCTTCATAGCACGAAGAAAGAGAATCGATATAATGCCCCTACTATGCTGCGGGCACTCGGAAGTTCCATCACCAGCCGTTTCAGAGCATTCGCACACATCGATTGGTTTCTTTTCGCAAGTGCGCTCGCGCTCTCCCTTTTGGGGCTCGTCACGATGCAGCCATTGGGGCAAGGCGGCGAGACATTCTTCGATAGGCAGATCATCTGGATAGTGCTCTCGGCCGCTGTCTTTATACTTGCGAGCGTGCCGGAATACGCCTTCCTGCGTCGGACACCGATCGTGGTCGGCATTTTCTGCCTCACACTTGCCCTCTTGACGCTCGTTTTCGTGACGGGGACGATTGTGAAAGGTGCGCAGAGCCGCTTCGATATCGGGCTTTTTGTTGTCCAGCCGTCGGAATTCGCCAAACTTGCGCTCATCATCGTCCTCGCGAAGTATTTCGCGCGTCGGCACGTCGAGATCGCGAATTTCCGGCACATCTTCATCTCCGGCGCCTACGCGGCCGCGATCTGTTTTCTTGTTTTTCTCCAGCCTGATTTTGGGAGCGCCATCATTATCGCTTCGATCTGGCTCGGCATGGTCCTCGTCGCCGGGATTTCCTGGAAACACCTTGCGGCGCTCTTCCTCACGGCGCTTATCGTCGCGGGGGGCCTCTGGGCGTACGTGCTCCAGGATTACCAGAAACAGCGCATTCTCACCTTTATCCATCCCCTCGCCGACATCCGCGGCGCCGGGTACAACGCGTATCAATCGACGGTCGCGGTCGGCTCCGGCGAGCTTCTGGGAAAGGGCATCGGCTTCGGGACGCAATCGAAGTTGCGTTTTCTTCCGGAATATCAGACCGATTTCATCTTCGCGGCATATGCGGAGGAATGGGGGTTCATCGGCGTTCTCATCGCGCTCGGCCTCTATGCGGTCGTCATGGTGCGGATCTTGGTTATCGCCGGCTACGGCGCGGATAACTTTGCGGTGCTCTTCGGCGTCGGCGTCGCTCTCATGTTCCTCGCGCACATCATCGTCCATATTGGCATGAATCTCGGCCTTTTACCGGTGACGGGCACCACGATCCCCTTCATGAGCTACGGCGGCTCTCATTTACTTACCGAATTCCTCGCGCTCGGTATCCTCATGGGACTGCGCCGCCGCGGGAAGACAGTGACGCGCATCATCGATCAGACGGAATCAGTGGGCGCCGCGCTCGTATAGCGCGATCGTCTTCTCCATCATTTTCTCGAATGAGAACGTCTGCTGGACGCGCTTCAGGAGCTCGTCTTTGAGCGAGCGCGCCAAGGTCGCATCGCCGAAAGCGCGCTCGAGCGCGCTCGCAAGCGCGTGCGTATCGTGCGGCGGGACGAGGAGCCCAGTGAATCCGTCCAGTATGATGTCTTTCACGCCCGCAGTATCGCTTGCGACGACGGGGATATAGGCGAGTCCCGCTTCAAGAAGGACGTACGGGAGCCCTTCTTTCTGTGACGGCAGGACAAAGACGTCGAAGGCGCGCAGGTACTTCGCCGCGTCCGGGATGAAGCCGAGAAGATGCATTCGTCTCCCCACTCCTTTCTCTTTCGCGCGCGCGAGGAGCGCCTCGCGCTCTTCGCCGTCGCCGATGATCACGAGGTGCGTGTCTTCGGGAAGGAGCGCCGCGCAATCGATTGCGCAGGCGTAGTCCTTGTTCGGATGCAGTTCTCCCACCGAGCCGATCCAGCGTGTGCCTTCCGGCATCTGCGGATCGAGGCCGCGCAGTTCTTTACGAGCATCATGTTTCGAGAGGAAGAGGGGAGAAACGATGCCGTTCCAGACGAGGTGGACTTTGCGACGGAGGAATGGCATTTTTCGCGCCCGTTCGAAGGTGTCGTTGGAAATTAAGATTGTTGCGTGTGCGAGGAGTATTGTGGCCCATGTTGCGAGTGTGATGAGAATTTTCTGGAGCGCCGGCCGCTTTTCGTCGAACGCGAGACCATGCGAGGTGAAGATACTACGTGGGATACGTGCGAGCCGTGCCGCCAGCGCCCCAAGACCCCCCGCTTTCGAGCTATTGAGGTGGACGATATCAGGCCGCTCCGCTTTGAAAAGACCCACGAGTGCACGAAATGCGCGCCAATCGTCGGCGAGCCTGATGTCGCGTCCGAGCTCTGGGATGAGAATAGTGCGGATGCTCTTCTCGAGAAGCATCTTTGAAAGCTGGCCAGGGTGTCCGCCTGCCCCGTTAGAGACCTGTTTGTACGGAGAAGAAGTTGCTTTTGTTGCGTCTCTAACGGGGGCTGGCGCCGGGCCGAAGGCGACGATGACGTCAAAATCAGCCGGAGAAAGACTGGTGGCAAGGTCGAATACGTACCGCTGGGCACCGCCCCAGTTGGACTTAGTTATAACGAACAACACTTTCTTTTTCATATATATGGCTTGCCTCCACACCAATGGCGGCATTGCTGCCACGTGTTTTTGGTATTTTGTTTCGTACCCATGTGTGTGCCGCAAAACATGGTAGCTTACATACTCAAATTAGCAGCAAAAACACCATGCCGCTATTGGTGTGGGGGCTTGAATCTTAGCCTTTTTTATGGCATTCTGCTAGTCACATGAATCTCGTCCCGAGACGTGATTACCTCATCCTCCTTGTCGGGGACGTCCTCGTTTTTGCAGCGTCACTGTGGCTCGCACTCTTTCTGCGCTATTTCGAGGTGCCGGAAGCGTGGTTCGTGCGGCTTCACATTCCGCCGTTTGCGATCCTCTTTGTCGTGTGGATAGGCATCTTCTTCCTTGCCGGCCTCTACGGCCGGTATACGCGGCTCTTCCGCAGCCGCTTGCTGCCGACGCTCATCTACACGCAGATCATCAACGTCTGCCTCGCGGCGCTCTTTTTCTTCTTCATCCCTTTCTTCGGCATCGCGCCGAAGACCGTGCTCTTCATCTATCTTCTCGTCTCGTCGCTCCTCATCGTCCTGTGGCGTGTCACCGTATTTCCGCGCCTCCGCAATGGCCGGCGGCTGAAAGGCGTTCTTATTGCCGCGGGGCCGGACGTGAGGGCTCTCGCGGAAGAGATCGGGGGCGATACGCGCTATCCCTTTGCATTCGAATACGTCGTCGACACGGAGCACACGCCCTCGCACGAAGTCATCCAGCATGCATGTCGCGTCGCGGAAGAGGACAATATCGCGTTCCTCGTGGTAGACGTGACCGATGCAGCGATCCAAACGGCGCTTCCTATCCTCTATGACGCCGCGTTCCACAAGCAGCGATTCGTCATGGTGAATCTCATGGATCTCTATCAGGAAGTGTTCGATCGCGTGCCGCTCTCCCTCGTCCGCTATGAATGGGTCCTCGCGAACACGAACATCTCGCCCGCCTATGACATTGTGAAGCGCGGTATCGATATTCTTTTCGCGCTCGTTGGCGGCGTATTCTCGCTTCTCGTGTATCCATGTATCATCCTCGCTATCAAGATGGACGATGGCGGCGATATTTTCATCACGCAGGAGCGCGTCGGGCGATACCAGAAGCCGATCGTGGTCTATAAGTTCCGCAGCATGACAGGGAACGACAGCGGGAACTATGGCGAGAAAGGGAAAAGCGAGCTTACCGTCACTCGCGTCGGGAAGATACTGCGCACGCTGCGCCTCGACGAGCTGCCGCAGCTCTGGAACGTCCTTAAAGGCGATCTCTCGATCGTGGGCCCCCGGCCGGAATTCCCCGCGCTTGCCGAGCACTACAACGCGCGCATTCCATACTACAACGCACGGTATCTCATCACTCCCGGCCTCACCGGCTGGGCGCAGGTCCTGCACGATCGCCATCCGCATCATGGGACGGATGTGGCCGCGACGAAAGAGAAGCTTTCCTACGATCTCTATTACTATCTCCAGCGCTCACTCCTTTTGGATCTCTACATCATGTTCCAAACAGTGCGTATTGTCTTAACGGCGCGGGGAACGTAGTATCAACACATGGCACGAAAAGCAGTCGTAACAGGGGGTGCTGGGTTCATCGGGAGCAATCTTTCGCACGCACTCGTTGATGCGGGATGGGAGACGATCATCATCGACCGCGATCCCTCGCTCCGCCGCGATTCGCTTCCGAAAAAAGCAGCGCTCCATGAGATCGATATCAAGGATACTGATGCAATCCAGCCGCTTTTCGAAGGAGCGGCTGTCGTCTTCCATACCGCTGCGGTCCCGCGCGTGCCGTATTCCATCGAGCACCCCGTCGAGACGACCGACGAGAATGTGATGGGAACGGTCTCGGTCCTCACGGCCGCCGCGCGCGCGAAAGTGCGCCGCGTCGTCTATTCGAGTTCCGGCTCGGCATACGGGGACCAGGAGACGTTCCCGCTTGCGGAGACGCTCCCGGCGAATCCCGTGAATCCGTACGGCCTCCAGAAATACGTGGGCGAGCTTTTCGCGAAGCTGTGGGTCAGCACCTACGGGCTCGAGACGGTTTCCCTACGCTATTTCAACGTGTATGGCCCCGGACTCGATCCGGAAGGGCCATACGCACTCGCGATTGGGCGGTTCCTCATAGCACGCAAGAGCGGCACGCCGATAACGATTTACGGCGACGGCACCATCACACGCGACTTCACGCATGTGAGCGATGTGATACGTGCCAATCTTCTTGCCGCAGAAAGCACGAAGGTGGGGAAGGGGGAAGTCATCAACATCGGCGCGGGGCGCAACATGTCCATCCAGGCGCTTGCGGAACTTTTCGGCGGTCCCATCGAATATGGGCCGCCACGCATCGAGGCGCACGACTCGCTCGCCGATATCCGGAAAGCGAAGGAGCTTCTGGGCTGGGTGCCGCAGGTGACGCTCGAAGACGGCATCGCGGAATTAAAGAAAGAGTTCGGCATTGCATGACCCCCACACCAATCATCGTCTAATTGCCACGTGTTTTGGTTATTTTTATTCCGCAACAGTATCTGTGCCACCAAATCTGGTAGCTTACATATGTACCATGAGCAATAAAACACAAGACGATGATTGGTGTGGGGGCATGATTATCGATGGCAAAGCGATCGCGGAAGAAGTGTACGCGCACCTCAAGGCGTCGCGGCCGCTTACGCTCGGCATTCTCGTCGGTGAATCTACGCCGGTTATCGACTCATTCGTCCGAATCAAAGAAAGAGCGGCGCAGCGTCTGGGCGTGAAGCTGGTGCGGGAAGAGCTTTCGGGAAGGGCCGCGACCACGTCTGACGTGGTCGCGGCCGTGCGTTCTCTCGCTGCGAAAACCGACGGCATCATCGTCCAGCTTCCGTTGCCGAAGGAAATCGATGTCGAAGCGGTTCTTACAGCAATTCCGCCTGAAAAAGATGTTGATGGGATTTCATCAGCGCCGCTTGTCCGCCCGCCAGTCGCGGGTGCTATTGCGGAAATCCTTTCGCAGACAGGTACGCAAGTCCTCGACGCGCAGGCGGCCGTCGTCGGCTCCGGTCGTCTCGTCGGGAAGCCTGCGGCGGAGCTTCTCAAAGACCTCGGCGCGCATGTCTCCATCATTCACAAAGGCGACACGCTCGAAGCGCTCAAAAACGCCGACATCATCATCCTCGGTGCAGGTGAGCCGGGCCTCGTGAAGCCGGAACATTTGAAACAGGGAGTGATTCTTATCGACGCGGGTACAAGCGAAGTGGGTGGTAAGGTCGCCGGCGACGCCGATCCCGCATGCGCCGAAAAAGCGTCCGTCTTCACCCCCGTCCCCGGAGGCGTTGGCCCCATCGCGGTCGCGATGATTTTCAAAAATTTGTTCACACTCGCACAGGGAAAAGAATAGATTACAATATCCACAGCCGATATACCCATCACTTAACGGCCGTCAGATGGGAGGTATATACTTCTGATATGGTTCGTGCGCATAAAGGTCATATCCGCAGAACTCGCCTAGGAACAGTCGAGCGGGAAGTTTTGGAAGAGCTCTCTGCCGGGGATCTTTTTATCGGTTTTTTATGCTCGGCACGATCAACGCGCCGCATGTACAAAATCGCACATGAACGCGCAAAACATCGTTATCATACGCGACTTGCTATTGAGCGTCTTGCGAGAGAAGGACATATTCGTCGTAATGGGGAACTTCTTTCCATCAACACGTCAGGGCGTCGGCTACTCGATCAGACGGTAGAGAATGTGCGTGCAACGCTCCGAAAGAAAAAATGGGACGGCAAGTGGCGCATCGTCACGTTTGATATACCCGAGCAGTTGCGGGAATCAAGGAACGCAGTTCGCGCCATTCTAAAACGAGCAGGATTCGTAAAGCTTCAACACAGCGTATGGATTTTTCCGCACGAATGCGAAGAACTCGCGCGGCTTATCAAAGAAGATGCGCGACTGTCGCACCACGTGCTGTATGGTGTTCTCGAAAAAATAGAGGATGACGCACGGCTTCGCCGTGCTTTTTTGTAGATAAGGTCGGAAAATGAGCGTATACCTGCCGTTTAACGGCCGTCAATCCGATAGTATATTCTTACTATTCGCCAAAAATATTTAAAGAATTTGTTTGAGCTTGTAGGGAAGGCAGATTTGCACAACAAGGACACGAATGTCGAAATAGCGCAAACAGTGGCTTAAAATCTTGAATTAGATAGAATACTCCGAATGTGGAAATACCGTCTCTCGGCCCTTCTCACACTCGTTCTGGGATGCCTTTTGGGCTGGTACATCTATAATTCCGAAGTAACCGGCTCGCGTCCGTTCAGACTCGGTCTCGACCTCTCCGGCGGCACGCAGCTCGTCTACAAGGCGGATGTGAGTGCGATTCCGGGCGGGGACGTGAACGAATCGATGAACGCGCTGCGCGACACCATCGAGCGGCGGGTAAATATCTTCGGCGTCGCCGAGCCATTGGTGCAGACGGAAAAAGGCGGGACGCTCGCGGGGGAGTCGCAGCAGCGGCTCATTGTTGAACTACCTGGTGTTACCGATACTGAACGTGCGATCGCGATGATTGGACAGACGCCGACCCTCGAATTCCGTATGCTCAAAGAAGGGGCAAGCGTGCCTGCGGAAGGGCAATCGGTGCCGGACATGAACGCACTCTTCGAGCCCGCGGCCGTAACCGGCAAGAACGTCGAGCGCGCGGAACTGCAATTCGGCCAGGGCGGCGGCCTCGCGAACGAGCCGGTCGTCGTGCTGCATTTCGATAGCGAAGGGAAGCAGATCTTCGCCGACCTCACGCGCGAGAACGTCGGCAAAATATTTGGCATCTTCCTTGACGGGGTTCCCATCTCGACACCCGTCATTCGCGAGGTGATTCCTGATGGCACGGCGGTGATTTCCGGCAATTTCACGCCCGACAGTGCGCGCGAGCTGGTACGCAATCTGAATTACGGCGCGCTCCCGGTCCCTATCGAGCTTTTGACGACAGAGACCGTCGGCGGCACCTTAGGTGCGGAAGCAGTCGAGGACGGCATTATGGCGGGACTTTGGGGCGTCGGAGCCGTTATTCTTTTTATGCTTCTCTGGTATCGCTTGCCGGGCCTTATCGCGTCGCTCGCGCTCGCTATTTACATCCTTACGTCGCTCGCGCTCTTCAAGCTCATTCCCGTGACCCTCACTGCCGCAGGTATCGCCGCATTCATCCTCTCCATCGGCATGGCGGTGGATGCGAACATTCTCATCTTCGAGCGCATGAAAGAGGAACTAAAGGCGGGAAAGGGCACGCAGGACGCCATTCGCGACGGCTTCGCGCGCGCGTGGCTCTCCATCCGCGATTCCAACATTTCCTCGATGATTACCGCTATCATCCTCTTTTGGTTTGGCACGTCGCTCGTGAAAGGATTCGCACTTGTCTTCGGTCTTGGCGTTCTCATTTCGATGCTCACCGCGATCTCGGTTTCCCGCACATTCCTCCTCGCACTCGGTTTCGCGGCCGAAAAAGGCTTTGCTCGCTTCCTCTTCGGGAGCGGAGTGAAATAACGTATGTTAATTATCAAATATAGAAAGGTTTTCTTTGCGCTCACGGGAATCCTCCTGCTTCTCTCGCTGGCGTCCGTTGCGTTTTTTGGCCTCACGCTCGGTACCGATTTCACCGGAGGCGTTCTCGCCGAAGTGCGCTACGGCGCGGACCGTCCGGGAGTCGAGGAACTTTCACAGTCGCTCGAGAACGCCGGATTCACCGGTCACATAGTGCGCGAATCAGAGAATAACGCCTACATCATCCGCGCGGGAAATGTCTCAAGCGAAGTCCGTTCGAAACTGCAAGATACCACCTCGCTCGGCAATCGTTTTCCGGCGACAATCGAGCGCTTCACGGAGATCGGCCCCACTGTCGGCATCGAACTGCGCAACAAATCACTCATCGCGCTTTCCTTAGTACTCGTTTGTATCCTCCTCTACATCGCGTTTGCCTTTAGGAAGGTCTCGCAGCCGGTCTCCTCCTGGATCTATGGCATGATTGCGCTCGTGACGCTCCTGCACGATGTCATCGTACCCTCGGGCTTCTTCGCGCTCCTCGGCTACCTCTTCGGCGCGCAGGTTGATACGCTTTTCGTGACCGCCATTCTCACTATCGTCGGTTTCTCCATCCATGACACCATCGTCGTTTTCGATAGGACGCGCGAAAATCTTCGTATCAATCAGGAGACGCGGCGCAAAGAGGATTTCGAGATTACCGCTGGCCGGAGCCTCAACCAGACCTTCGTTCGCTCGGTAAATACCTCGGTGACCGTACTCATCTCCCTCGGCGCACTTTTCTTCTTCGGTCCTGAATCAACGCAGGATTTCGCGCTCACCCTCATCGTCGGCATCATCGCCGGTACGTATTCATCGATCGCCCTCGCGACACCGCTCCTGGTCGCGTACGAACGCTGGAAAGTAAAACGCATATAAAGAGAAAGGCTGTGTCGCGGAAGCGACACAGCCTCGAATCTCACCAGTGCCAGCTTCTAGGAGTGTCACCAACTCTCTTCTCTGGCCGATTGTCACGGCGAGGAGGAGGGGTTCTCTTTCGTTGTTGCTCTGGTTCGGCTTCGGCAGGTTTTTCAGGACCCTGCTTGTCCTTTTCGTCCGCCATTGTTCCCTCCGGTCAGACGCTTAAGCTTTGCCTACGCAAAACCCCCTCCGAAGGAGGGGGTTGGTGTGAATTCGTGGACGAGATGGCTAGTTCACAACAATCCTCTCCTTCGCGAGGGAGTGTGTAAACCAATACCAAACGAAGCTGGCGCGTTGGAGGATAGTGCGGACTGTTGAATGCATAATCTGAGGATAGCATGGTCCCAGATTCGCGCAAGCTCCTTGACAGGAATTTGGTGTTTTATACGATATGAATATGTCGCAACAGATTAGCAGAGCAAATCTCCTTAGCCTCCTCCTTACCACCACAGGTGGAGGCTTTGCTCGTGTCTAGAAAATAAAAACCAGATACAAGCGAGCCCTCCACCAAAGAGGGCTCGCTCTTTTTAGGCCTCACTTAGCGAAAGGAGACTAGCATGACCGGGCAAAAAGAGGAAAAACGCTTCGTCTGCCAGATATCCATCCGGGGCGGCGAGAGCATACTCATCGGCAGCGGAGGAACTGATGCCGATGAGGAATCCGCGCTTCAAGCTGCATGCGCTGACATCCTCGGCGTTCTGGAAAGGGCTCGGAAGGAGAGGGCGGAAGCCGAAGCGGAGAGGGTGGCACAGGAGTGAGTCGCCCGGCCCCCGAGCATGCTCGGGGGCCTTAATGTACAGTCTTTTGCTTGACAGCCTCTATTGATTGGCTATACTGCGCGTATCCATCTCACTCTACTGAAACTAGAGCTTCGTGAGATTACGGATCCCACGTGGCCATTTTTGGTATGTGGGTTGAACATTGAAATATGGATAGAGTAACAAACAAAGCACACACAATTGTGAAGCAAGAGATTTCCTCGCAACTGAAAAGTTTGGAGGAAATCGAAATGAAACCGAAATGATTTTTCAAGGAGAAAAATCATAGTTGTCGGCGCTCGCTCAGAAATGAAAGTAAACTTTCATTTCGTTCGGCTCGCGTTGGCAATCAAGTAAAGAAAATAAGGGACAGAAGCATGTGTAAAAAGACCCCCAAGGGGATTGCGATTTTCTACCGATCCTCACGGCTCGTGAAAATCGGGAATGCGCATTCTTTTGTTCCGTTCAACCTAAAAATAGAAACTTCGTTTCTATTACTGAGAGTTTGATCCTAGCTCAGGGTGAATGCTGGCGGTGTGGATAGGGCATGCAAGTCGAACGCTGGAAGCTGGACACTGGAGACTAGAAACTGGAAAGAGTACAATGCGGCTGTGAAGAATTTTCGAGATCTCGAGGTATATCAACGGGCAAGCAAATTGTTTGCGAAGATATATCGGATAGTACGCACCTGGAGTGCGAATGATCAGCGAGAGCTCGGAAGTCAAATGATTCGGGCCGCGAATTCAATTCATGCAAATATCGCTGAAGGGTATGGCAAGACTGTCCCCGATTTCAAACGATATTTGAATAATTCAATCGGATCATGCGATGAGGTGACAAGTCACATTTCCGACGCGCATAACGTCGGACTCATTGCCGAGAATATTCGTGACGAGTTATTGAAAGAGTACGACGTCGTTGGAAAACAACTGACACGACTCAAACAGAATTGGAAGTAATTCTTTTCCAGTGATCTAGCACCTAGTCTCCAGCTTCTAGAGTGGCAGACGAGATAGTAACGCGTAGGAACGTACCCAGAAGTCGGGCACAGCTCGCCGAAAGGCGGGGTAATTCCCGATGGTCAGGTCGCATCACATGCAATGTGATGCGACAGGTGTTAGGTTACAGGTGTTAGGTGTTAGGGAAATTTGAATTCAGAATTCCCTAGAACCTAGTCCCTAGAACCTAGAACCTGTCGCATCGTGCTGCGCGCGATGCGACTTGTAAAGATTTATCGCTTCTGGAGCGGCCTGCGTAATATCAGCTTGTTGGTGAGGTAATGGCTCACCAAGGCTATGACGTTTAGGGGAGCTGAGAGGCTGACCCCCATCGATGGGATTGAGAACGGCCCATACTCCTACGGGAGGCTGCAGTCGAGAATATTCGACAATGGGCGAAAGCCTGATCGAGCGACACCGCGTGGTGGATGAAGTCCTTCGGGACGTAAACATCTTTTATGAGGGAGAAAGATAGTTGCTGGTCTATGGTTGATAGTTGCTGGTTTATACGGAGCGCAAAGTGCGTTTTTGTATTTCGACTACTAACTATTTACTATACACCAGTGACTATTTTGATGTTACCTCATGAATAAGGGGCTCCTAACTCTGTACAAAATGCGCACATGGCTGTGCGTAGAGGAGCAAAATCGAGCGTTTCTCAAATTGAGAAATAGCGCGTACCGTAGTGCAGCATTTTCGAGCAATCGAGAATGAAAACTTGGCTATATGTTCCCGATTTGTCTGCGACCAAAAGCTACAAGCAGTGCGAGTAGCTACAAATCGCAATCCCGCTGGTCATGAGATCAGTAGGTATATAAATCGGGGAACTCGTCGGAAGTGGTTTGATTGAAAAATCAAAATCGCGTTAGACTGGCGGGGCTGGAACTCTCTTCGGGGCTGCGCCCGGCACTTTCTGGAATTCAAAGAAAGTGACGGGTCCCAAGAGACAATCAGCAGGGAAGTCAGGTATACTTAAAATTGTGTTGTGTAATCTCACTAAACAGCAACGAGATGTCCTTGTGGGTCTTATACTCAGAGATGGTTCTCTGGAGTTTAATGACTATCGAGGAACTCGACTGCAAGTCAAACAATCGGAAGCGCGGAAGGAGTATGTGTTCTGGCTGTATCAACAGTTCGCACATATGACAAAGACGCCTCCGCAACAAAGAATGGATACGCGGCAATGGTATTTCGGGACTCGTTTTTACGAGGATCTCGAAGATATCCGGAAGCTTTTCTACCGAAATGGAAGAAAAGTCGTCCCGAAATCCATCGAAGAGTTGTTTGATTCGCCAGTTACGCTCGCGGTGTGGTTTATGGATGATGGGAGACTCGATTATCGAGAAAAATCCCATTATGCGTACCACATCAGCATTGATTCGTTTACCGAATCAGACGTACAGCGATTGCAATCGTTGCTTTTAAAGAGATTTGGCATCGTGGCAAAAACATATTTGTCACTGTGTCGAGGAAAATTATATCCGAAGCTCTACATTGGGAAGGAAGGTCGCGATGCATTCCGCACAGCGATTACTCCGTATCTTTTAGAATGCTTCGAGTATAAATCACCTCCACAATATGTATACCTTGACCCCTCAGAGACTACACGCCGAGCATCCCGAGTTAATCGAGGGATGATGATATAGTCCGATCCTCCTAGTGATAGGAGAGTTACGTTAGGTGGCAATTGGTATTTGTTTTTGGAAAGTATTTTCCAGTAACTAGTAACCAGCAACCAGTAACCATTTCGGCCAGCAGGAG
>Ga0209542_10008311_pt1 | contig 19430 bp, 20 predicted proteins | sample RifCSPhighO2_01_FD_184028 | JGI IMG/M metagenome (GOLD analysis project Ga0209542, IMG submission 184028) | Soil microbial communities from Rifle, Colorado - Rifle CSP2_plank highO2_0.1 (SPAdes) (version 2) | ecosystem: Environmental > Terrestrial > Deep subsurface > Rock core/Sediment ...
TTTGGCGCAGCCGATCCCCCATGGTGTCGCCGATGTAACCAGAAGCTTTCAGAATTTTATCCAGAATCGCGTCTGCCTGTATAATCGCGAGTACCCAATCCGCCGGATTGGGTGAGGCCATCTTTTCTTGAACCTCTATCCAGGGCTTGGCCACGATCTCTTGAATCGCGGCGGCTTTGTCGGGCGCTGTTATAATTTCTTCCGCGGGGCCGAGCGTGTTGATTTTAAATAACGTCGAAAGATACCAGTAAAGCGCGGCTATACTCACAACCACCGAAAATATCTTCAAGCCGAATAACGTAGCTGACAACGGCAGGCCCGCGAGAAGATCCACGAATTGGAAGTAGTAATAAAGAGGATCCATACGCTTAAATCACAAATTCCAAATTACAAATAACAAATTTTAAACAGTGCCGATAGTCGATTCGCATGCTTTAGCGACCCCCAAGAGTCTGGCCTCATCAAACCATGAGCCGATAATCTGAAGACCCACCGGTAGCTGCTTCCCCTCTTCCTCAATATTACCGCACGGGATCGAGATCGCCGGCACGCCGGAAAGGTTAACCGCCACGGTGTAAACGTCCTCCAGGTACATTGCAAGCGGATCTTTGCTTTTCTCCCCGAATTTAAACGCGACTGATGGAGTGGTAGGCCCCATGATAACATCAATCCCACCAAAAGCGTTTTCAAAGTCCCGGCGGATTAACCGGCGGACCTTTTGCGCCTTCAAATAGTAAGCGTCGTAATACCCATGCGATAAAACGTAGGCGCCGATCATGATGCGGCGTTTCGGCTCGCTGCCAAAACCCTGGTCGCGCGTGTTTTTATAAAGTTGGAGTAGATTACCGGAGCCGGAGGCCGAGAAGCCGTAGCGCAAACCGTCGAATCTGGCGAGGTTCGCCGAAACTTCCGCCGGCATGACGATATAGTAAGTCGGCAAAGCGTACGAAGCGTGCGGCAGAGAAATATCCATAAGGATCGCGCCGGCCGCTTCGAATTTGTTGAGCGAGGCGCGAATGGCTTTGGCAACTCGCGGATCAAGTCCCGCGCCGAAATATTCGCGCGGCACGCCTATGCGAAGACCGGCCAGCGGTACTTCTCTCATCGCTTCAACGGGAACTGCGGCACTGGTGGCATCGTACCGATCCTGGCCAGCAATGGCTTGATAAAGAATCGCCGCATCCTCGACGGTTTTGGCGATCGGCCCGATCTGGTCGAGTGAAGAGGCCATGGCGATAAGGCCGTGGCGCGAGACACGCCCGTAAGTTGTTTTTAATCCTACGACGCCGGTGAATGCCGCCGGCTGGCGAATCGAACCCCCCGTGTCCGAGCCGAGTGCTGCGACCGCCAAATCTCCCGCCACGGCAGCGGCAGACCCGCCGGATGACCCGCCGGGGACGCGTAAGATATCGCGCGGATTTTTTGTCGGACCGAAGCCGGAGTTTTCCGTCGAGGAACCCATAGCGAACTCATCCATATTGGTTTTGCCGAGGATTACAGCCCCGGCCGCTTTCAATTTTGCCGCCACCGTTGAATCGTACGAAGCTATATACGGTTCGAGAATTTTAGACCCGGCTGTCGCCGGCAAATCTTTTGTAAGAATATTGTCTTTCAGCGCCAAGGGAACCCCAGCCAGCGCGGAGAGCGGCTCGCCGGCGCTTATTTTTTTATCTACCGCCCGCGCGGCCTCGCGCGCGGGCGCGTCCGCCACAAAAAGATAACTATGGATCTCCCGATCCCTCTTCGAGATAGCTTCAAGATACGCGATAACCACCTCCTCCGCGGAAAATTCTTTTTTGCGCAGCCCCGCAGCTATCAAGCCAATCGCGAGATTTTCAAGCTTCATAGTCGAGAATCTTGGGGACTATAAGACCGCCGCGTTCATCCGACTTCAAGAATGCGGTTTTTAATTCAAGCGGGTCACCCAGTGCTTGGATGCTTGCGGCATCTTCGCGCGCGACATTAACCGCACTTGTGCCTCCGATCACCGCCTCGGACTCTCCGGTATCCGCCGACTGCAAAGTTGCCACAAAATCAAGAATGGACGGGAGCTCCTTTTGAAATTGCAAGAGTTCCTCGTCGGTGAGATGAATCCGCGCAAGCTCCGCCAAATGCCTGATGTCTTTTTCTGAAATTGACATGACTGTATTCTATAATCTACCCCAATAATTTCAAAAACTCTTTTTCGGTGATTGTTTTAACTCCCAGCTCACGTGCCCGCTCGAACTTAGACCCAGGCTCTTCCCCCACCACGACATAATTTGTTTTAGAAGATACAGACTCAGAAATATCGCCGCCGCGATCACGAATGCGGCGCTTGGCTTCATCGCGCGTGATAGACGATAGCGCGCCGGTTAGAACGAAAGTTTTTCCTTCGAGCGCCTGCGAGACTTTGGCGCGCGCCTCCGCGACGGGATGGACACCGGAACGTTTGAGTTTGTCCAGAAATTCCCGGCTGCGACTACGCAGGAACCAATCGTGAATGCTCGAGGCCACGACGCTCCCCACGTCTCGGATCGCTTCCAGGTCCGCCGACGAAGCGCGGAGAAGCTCCTGAATGCTCCCGAAACGCCGGGCTAAATCAATTGCGGTCTCCTCGCCTACATGAGAGATACCGAGGCCGAAGATAAAACGCGGCAATGAAATATTTTTTCTATCCGCAATGGCGCGAATCAAATTCTCGGCTGACTTTTCGCCGAAACGATCAAGAATCTCGATATCTTCTTTTTTCAAATTAAAAATATCGGCGGCGTCGCGAATAAGTCCCTGATCGAGCAGGACGTCAACGATCTTCGGGCCAAGCCCCTGAATATCGAAGGCGCCTCTCGAAACAAAGTGATATATCCGCTCTCTTTGAACCGCCGCGCAGTGCGGGTTTGAGCATCGATACGCCACCTCGCCGTCTTTACGCGCCGCCTTGGAGCCGCAAATGGGGCAATGCGCCGGCATGCGAAATGCGCGGGCGCCCTTCGGCCGCAGACGCTCTAATACCCCGACGACGGCGGGGATTACGTCCCCCGCTCGCTTCACCACCACCGTGTCGCCGATTTTCACTCCCAGCCGCTCGATCTCATCCTGATTATGAAGCGTCGCGCGCGAGACCGTAACGCCGCCGATCGCCACCGGATCCATGACAGCGACGGGCGTTAATACGCCGGTGCGCCCCACTTGCACGATAATATCGCGAAGAATTGTGGTTGCCTCTTCGGCTTCGAATTTGAAAGCAATCGCCCCGCGCGGCGCCTTGCCGGCAACGCCCAGTTTATCAAAATCCGCGGTCTGATTTACCTGTACCACAACCCCGTCAATGAGACATGGAAGCTCCTCGCGCTTTTGGGAAACTTCATGCCAAAATTTGATTACCTCATCTAAGGTTTCGCAATTACGCGCAAGTTCTACGGTCTTGAAACCCAAGATTCTAGCGGCCGCATGCTCTTCTTCGTGAGTCTTAAGGCCCAAATCGGTTACTAGGTCATACGCCAAGAAATCCAGCTTGCGTGACGCAGCTACTTTCGGATCCAATTGGCGGATCGAGCCCGCCGCGATATTCCTGGGATTAGCGTGAAGCGGCAGCCCATTCTTCTTTTGTTCGCGATTTGCCGCCTCAAACGCGGCCTTGGCCATGTAAATTTCGCCGCGCACCTCCAGATGACGCGGAAGAACGCGGACTGCATTTAGAACCCGCGGAAACTCTATAAAAATTTTTTGGATTTCATCGGGCGTGCGCCCGATTTTCGAAAAATCCTGCATCAGCGATAAGGGAACCGATTCAACGGTTTTCACGTTGTCAGTCACATCTTCGCCCACCTTCCCGTCACCGCGAGTCGAGGCACGAACTAGGAGTCTATTTTCATATTCAAGCGAAATCGCGAAGCCATCAACTTTAAGCTCCGCGAAATACTTGAGTTTCAGGCGCGGCTCAAGCCGCTTAACGCGCTCTTCCCATTCGCGCATCTCCTCCGGCGAGAAGGCGTCATTCAATGAAAGCATCTCTGTTCGGTGCGGCACCTTCTTGAACTTCGTAAGGGCCTTCCCCCCAACCCGCTGGGTTGGCGAATCGGGCGTGACAAGATCCGGGAACCCCGCCTCCAGGCGCAGAAGCTCTTTTTTCAGCGAATCGAGCGCCGCATCGGAAATCTCCTGCCGATCCAGCACATGATAAAGATAGCGGTGGTGGTTAATTTCCGAGCGCAGTTTCTCAATGCGTTTTTGGGCTTCTTGTTTAGTCATGCCGTCAGTAGATAATCTGAAACGCGCGCTTCACCGTTCTGAAAGAGCTGGTGCAATCCGAATGTCCGACGCTTTTTATCTTCGACTGCCCGCCGAACTTAATGACGGTAATGTCGGCGATGCGCGAGTCCAGGTAGCCGAAGGTAAAACAGTTAATAAACCCTGGCGTATCTAAATAAATAGACAGGGCGCCGCCGGGACAGGGGGTTTCTGCGTCAGGCGAGGAATTCATCGGGCAAATATCGCCCAAGACGAGGTCGCGGTAGAGCGCGTATTCAAGTCCCTGGTCGGAGGCATAAAGCGCGCGGAACGAACGCGATAGCTCGCCGGAGATTTGCAGCTCGGTGAAGATGATATTAAAAATTCCGAGACTAATCGTCATCAGCGCCGCCAGCACCAGAATCACCAGAAGCAATGTAATCCCTGATTTACGTATTTGAAAATTAAAAATTGTCCCTCGACAAGCGTGAAACAGTGAGCGTCGTCGAGCCATTTGTAATTTGTGATTTGGCATTTGGAATTTTATAATTAGAGGTCTCTCACCCTTTGAGTAACCGTGGTCTGCAAATTAAAACTCGACTGCAGTTGTGTTTTCGCCCCCGTCGCGGCGCCGGATAGGACCAGCGTCACCCGCGGCTGGCCGTCGCCCGATCCGGCCGCCTCGCCCGCGACATACAAGAAAAACTGGCTGATAGAGATACTCGGCGCTACCAGCGGCAAACCGTCCGTTTCGCAAGCGCCCGCCCCTTCAAGCCGCAGAATGGTGCCCGCGGGTTTGCAATACGATACGCTCGTGCCGCGCGAGCTTGTGAAAGTAATCTTCTGGCACTGCTTTAAACCGTAAACGGAGCCGCATGCCGGCAATTGGTAATTTGATCCTTGCCTTAATTCTTTGGTCATTGACTCCACCGCGAAACGGACATTATCCTGAATATTTTGAATGTTCGAGGCTTTTTCCTGCGCCGACTTGACCGACAGAGTGATTCCGATCGAAGCCACCACCACTACGGAAAATATGCCGGTGGCCACGATCATCTCTAGCAAGGTAAAGCCCGGGGCTCGCCTGCGACCAAAATCAAAATGCAAAATGTCCCGAACATATCCCGAACGAAGTGAGGTTAAAGTTTGTGATCCCGCACTGTTCGCGAAGGACGCACTCATATTTTCTGATTGTCGGGCGAGATATAACGGGATCCTCACAACTGGTAACCGCTCTTCGCCAACTGGCGAATCGCGGACAGTTGCGGGACAAAATGCAAAATTTTGGCACCGCTTCGCCGCGTCAGCCGCGGCTCCGCGCGAATTTTTTAATTTTGAACTGCAATTTTGATCTTTGATTTTTGATTTTTGCATTTAGGTCTATCTCCAGTTAAATAGAATTTCGTCCAGCACAACTTCCTTGGCGACGCCGCGCTCGGTCCAATATACTTTGGATCGCACCCTAAATTGATTGCTTGAATCCACGCCCGGCATCGGCTCGAAACATGTGGAAGAACGCGTAATCTCAACCACCCGCCGGAAAGGCGTTTCCGCGCCAACGCTATGAGTATAGAGCCCTGTCGCCGAATCAAGACGAAGCGGGGTCATGTCATATGACAAGAGCGCACTATTCGAAACATCAATCTTATACTGCTGATTGCAGTCCGCGGCCGAACCGATGCCCGCGGTCCACTCCGGGCTGCCATCATAAAACCCATCGGATATGTCCGCGATAGTATTGTTGTCGCGGATGCGGCGCACCAGCTCAATCCCCTCCTCTGCCAGATTCGCCGCTACCAGCTTATTCTTTGCAACTGAAGCGCTGGAAAGACCTTGAAGCGCCAAGCCAAACGCTCCCGAAATTCCGCCAAGAATTATCCCAAGCGCCACGATAGTCTCGAGCAAGGTAAACCCCGTTAGAAAATTTGCATGGGACTTTTTATACATAGTGCGCGAATTATCGAGTTGAAATCTAGAGTAAAACTTTTGGCTTTTGTTAAATTTTCTAAACGGGGCAAACCCCGTTAGAGGTTTTAAGATAGTTTTCCTTAATCCCAGAGAGAGGGAGCGAAAGCGCCTGCCCGCCATAAGCCTTTCCCTTGAGTTTCGTAAGCAGTATGGGAGATAAAACATGTTACCTATAATTCCTTAAGTTCGGGTGACAGGCAGATGGCAGGCGGGGCTTCGCCTTAGATTCTTCCGCCTAAGAAAGGGCCGTCTTTGAACCTCTAACGGGGTAAACCCCCGCCGCGCTCGCGATTGAAAATTAGAAATTGAAAATTTCATTATGTTATTCCGTCCCTATGTACCCGGTGATCCATACCGAAACGGTCTTCTTCAAATTCAGATTCGGGGTCTTCATTTCAACTTTTACGAAGGTGGAGCCAATGGGACTGATGCCGTCGGCGCTAATCGTCATTCTCGCCTCCGGGGCTCTAAATACCACGTCAAGCACATTGTACTCCGATGTCACGCAGCTTCCGCTAACGTAAAGGCAATTGAGTTTTATGCCGCGTTGAAACCGGCCCCTTGAGATAACTCCGTCAAAGCCCTCGTCGTATCGGTTCGGAGTGCCCCCGGTCCTGTCAACGAATAGAATATAGCTATCGGGCGCGGCCATATTGAAATGGGCGCCGACGATTTTGGGGCTCAACTCAAGCGATCCGCCTTCAAGCCGGACATTTGAAACTGCCAAGGCATAGTTTTGCAGTCTGCGAAAGTCGAGAGCCAGTTCTTGGCGCGCGCGAATGAGGGCTCCGCTCTCGTTAAATCCGGGGAAATTCGCGAGCAGCACCGCCGAGATCAGGACGATAATCCCAAGCATCACCACAATCTCGACCATGGTAAACCCCACTAGAGATAAGGCGCCCCTAGGCATCCGCCGCTCCCGTAGGGAGCGGATCTCTAACGGGGTAAACCCCGTTAGATAATCTACACGAGACTTTTTAGACATCACCTACGAATTACTTTGTTGTATTGGAGTCAAATGATAGATTAGCGCCGTTAACCACATTCTTTAACAATACGAATCTCTTCCCTTTTTTATCGTTCATACCGGAGTGTAACCTGGTCTCCGGGCGAAAGCCCGCGCGAGAGGCTGTCTTGTAGAATGTCACCATTCAAATAAAGCCGCCATTGCCCGTTCTTTTCAGTCGATCTCAACCCATCGAGCTTCGTTATTGCGCCGTTCTTGATCTGTAAATCAAGTTCTCCGACCTCTGCTACTTCATAAAGAGCCTGCCGCACCTCGAGCCCCTCTCGCGCCGGCCCTTGGAAGGCGCGTTTCGAGTCTCCAAAGTCAATCAGAACTCTGACAAGCGCCGGCGCCTTGGATTTGTGCGCCGGGGTCTCCTCTGTGTTCGCGTATTCGCTGGAGAGTTGGTAATTGGCGGCGAAAAACACGGCGATGCCGAGAGCAACGATCAAAAGAAAAAACACCCAATAGATTGGACGGTGTTCTTTAGCATCTTTTAACGCCAAATCCGGCGGGACCTGCACCATATGCCTTTCATACTAAATCAGCGGCACCAAATAAGGAAGCAGAAACTGCCCCCAAAAGAGCGCCACAGCAAAACCAAGAATAATAAAGGGGCCGAAGGGAATCCGGCTCTTTCTGCCATAACCGGCAAAAAGCATAAGCCCCAGACCCCACGCCGCTCCAATCCAAAAGGCGGCAAGAAGCATAATAATGGCCCCCGGGTAGGGCAGAAAGAGCGCCAGCGCCCCCGCAAGCTCCGCATCTCCCAACCCCATCCCTTGTCCTCTCGTAACCAGCCATGCCAGACCAAAAAAGAGCGCTGCCGCCAGCGCCAGCAAAAATTGGGAGAACGGGAGCGAACTGAAAATTTGGGGCACAGTGCCTCCCGAACCAACCAATGACTCGGCCGCCAACAAGGCGACACCGACGAGCGCGGCCAAGCGAAGCGGGCTCACTGCGATCAGCTTGGTGTCGTAATCAATCAGGAAAATCACTGTGGCAAGCGCGCCAACGGCCAAATAAACAAACGCATTAAAATACGGCGCGACGGCGCCGAAATAAGCTGAAATAAACGGAAACGGCGGCACCCCCGGCGCCGAGAAAATAAAATAATTCGCGAGCGCAACAACATACGCCCCCATCCCAAGCTCGACCAGAAAATAGCGCGGGCTAATCAGCTCACGGCACCTTCTGCAGCGGCCGCGAAGCGCGAGAAAGGAGAAAAGCGGGATCAGCTCGAACCAGCGAAGCGATTTACGGCAATGCGGACAGGCGGAGCGGCCCCGGAGAAACTGCTCGCCGGCGACGACGCGGAGCGCCGCCGCATTCAAAAAACTGCCAAGCGAGGCGCCGAGTAAGAATATTACTGCGGCAAATAAATATACTGTCATTCACTTCAGTATACGCAGTATCGAACCGTTTATAAAACCCAAAGCGCCCCGATGGGCCGGGGCGCTTCCAGAGTTGACTAGCTACGAGCTTACGGAGTTACATCATAGCAGAGATCTGTGCCCGCGGTTGCTGTCGCATCCGCTCCGCATGCGGCTGCTACGCTTAGGCCATCAGGACCAGCTCCTGCTACCGCATCCAGGTCGCGATCAGCAAGAAGCGCGCCGGCGGCCGCACCCTGCTCAAGCTTCGCGCCCAAGTGGTAAAAGAGGCATGTGCCCGAAGCCACCACGCAAGCGCCGCGCGTGCTGTCGGTATAGTTGTCGTAGGGATAAGACGCCGCCGTAGACGGATCCTTCGGCTCGACTGGCATAAACTTGTCGGACGCCAATACCGCAATTGTATCGGCATACTCGCCGTTATTAGAGGTTGCGAAAAGTTCAAGCGCGTTCCGGATCTGCCTAATATCAGCAACGCGCCTGGCGTCTCGCGCCTTCTGCCGCGCTCTAGTTAGGGAGGTTAGCACAATAGACGAGAGGAGGCCTATAATCGCAATAACCACTATAAGTTCTATGAGAGTGAACCCCGTTACAACCCGACCTAAGCGCCGGGGCATCCAATGAGTTTTTTGGATTCTATTTTCCTCCACGCTCCGAAGGGTTGTGCGTGCGGGTTGTAACGGGGTGAAGCCGCTACGAAACCTGGATGATGTTGATGGGGTCATAAAAAATTAATCAAGATAATCTCTATCGCTAAGTATACCATACCACCAAAGCCGCCTATCGGAAATGTGCATAAAAACCAAAAGCGCCCCGATTGGCCGAGGCGCTTCCAGAGTTGACTAGCTACGAGCTTACGGAGTTACATCATAGCAGAGATCTGTGCCCGCGGTTGCTGTCGCATCCGCTCCGCATGCGGCTGCTACGCTTAGGCCATCAGGACCAGCTCCTGCTACCGCATCCAGGTCGCGATCAGCAAGAAGCGCGCCGGCGGCCGCACCCTGCTCAAGCTTCGCGCCCAAGTGGTAAAAGAGGCATGTGCCCGAAGCCACCACGCAAGCGCCGCGCGTGCTGTCGGTATAGTTGTCGTAGGGATAAGACGCCGCCGTAGACGGATCCTTCGGCTCGACTGGCATATATAAGGTTACCAGCCCTGCTACCGTGTCGGCATACTCGCCGCTGTTTCCATCGGCATAAAGCTCAAGCGCTATCTGAATCTGTTTGATGTCAGCAACGCGCCTGGCATCGCGCGACTTCTGCCGCGCGCTGTTTAGGGAGGCCAAAACCACCGAGGCCAAGATGCCGATAATGGCGATGACGACCAAAAGCTCGATTAAGGTAAAACCTTTTCGACCATGAAGACGAACCGACTGAAAAATTGCTTTTAACATATAATGTTGTTTAAAAAATAACGCTTAGACCAATTTTTGTACTGGGTTTAAGTATAAGCCATAGAGCGCCAATTAGCTATGCGGCTGTGGATAATTAAGAATTGACTGCCAACTACAGCATTATTTGACTATGGCTTGTTATTCGGTAGCATCGGTCGGCAACCCACGCTCTTCGGCGGCTAAAACGCGTTAGAAAGATTATAAATCGGGACCAAAATTGCGGCCACCAGTCCTCCGACGGCGATGCCGAGAAAGATGATGAGCGCCGGCTCGATTAAAGAGACGATATTTTCTAGCAAGTTATCAACCTCGCGCTGGTAGAATCTGGCGATACTCCTAAGAATGCGGTCCAACTGCCCAGCCTCTTCGCCGATCCGAATCATCTGGACCACGAGCGGCGGGATCTCGGGAGAAAGCTCGAGCGCGTTTGCGATAGTGTTTCCGTCTTTTACCGAAACTACAGCATCAAGCATGGCGGCCTTGTACAAGCGGTTGCCGACGACATCCGAGGTAATCTGAAGCGCCCGCAAAATGGGGATCCCGGAGGTAATCAGCGTGCCCAAGTTGTCGGTGAACCGGGCGAGATAGATTTTTTTGTAAAGCCCGCCGAAGATCGGAACCCGCAGCTGGATTGTATGCAACATAAGCTCGCCCTCCTCGGTTTTGTAAAACCGCCAGAGTAAAAAACCGCCGATCCCTAAGAGAATCAAAAGCAGCCAGCCATAGGCGCGGAGGAAATCTGAAGTGCTAATCACAACCTGCGTATAAAACGGAACTGCTTGGCCCGTTTCTTCGAAGATCGAGGTCAGTTTCGGAATCACGATTGTAAGCATTGTGATTACAACGCCGATAAATGACGCCAGCACGAAGGCTGGATAAATTAGGGCGTTTTTAGCCTTAGAGGTAAGGGCGTAAGACCGCTCCAGGTAATCGGCGAGATAGGTGAAAACCTCCTGCAATTTGCCCGACTCCTCGCCGGAACGCACCATGCTGACGTAGAACGTTGAGAACACGTTCGAATGCTTTGCCATGGCGGCTGAAAGGGCCGAGCCGCCGTTTACATCATCCAAAATGCCGACCATGGCTTCTTTCATTGAGACCCCGCCGGCTTCGTTGACTAGGGTTTTTAACGCCTGCACCACCGGCACTCTCGCCTCAAAGAGGGTGGAGAGCTGGCGGGAAAGCACCACCACGTCCTTTTGCGATACGCGGTTGAAAAACGCCAACTTGCCATCCTTAAAAAACGAGCGCGCCTCGCGGACGGGATCAATCGAAAGAATTATGAGGTTGTTGCGCTGCAGCGAATCGATCGCCATCTCGAGGTTCGGCGCCTCAACGTTGCCGTCCCGGGGCTCGCCCTCGCGCGTGCGAGCTTTATATTGGAAGGTGGCCATACCAACTAAATCAAAATTTAAAAATTAAAATGCAAAATGACAGATCAAAATCTTAAAATTCATCGCGAAGCGATATCAAAATTTTGCATTTTAATTTTTGATTTTTTAACTATCTACGCATGAGAAGCTGCAGCTCGTTCGGGTTCAGCGAATAAGCCATAGCGTTCTCCACCGTGATTTCGCCGCGGCGGATCAGATCCGCCAAGGAGCGGTTTAGCGAGACCATGCCGGAATCGGAACCTGTTTCGATCACCAGATCGATTTCATGGGACTTGTTCTCGCGAATCAGATTACGGACAGCGGAGTTCGCCAGCATCACTTCTACCGCGGGAATCAAACCGCCGTTTATGCGCGGCACGAGCCGCTGGGAAACAATGCCGATGAGAGTTGATGCAAGCTGCGCCCTGATTTGCGACTGTTGGGCCGCCGGAAAAGAATCAATGATGCGGTCAATCGTCTGGGCGGCGTTATTGGTATGCAGCGTAGAAAAAATCAGGTGCCCGGTTTCCGCGGCGGTAACCGCAATCGAGATTGTTTCCGGATCCCTCATCTCGCCGATCATCGCCACATCCACGTCTTGCCGGAACATGGAGCGCAGGGCCTTAGCGAATGAATGCGTATCAAGCCCCACCTCCCGCTGGTCAACCAGCGCCAGATCCGAAGCAAAAACGTATTCGATAGGGTCCTCAACGGTGATAATGTGATCATTCCGGCTGTGGTTGATGTAGTCCACCATTGAGGCAAGGGTTGTGGTTTTGCCGTGCCCAGTCGGCCCCACTACCAAAAGAAACCCTTGCGGCCGCTTGCAAAAATCCTCCAAAATCGGCGGCAGGTTAAGCTCGGCGAAGGTGCTGATTTTGCCGGGGATAAGGCGCAAGGCCGCGCCGTGAAAAGCGCGCTGAAGATAAACATTAGCGCGAAAACGAGCCTTGCCGTCGAAATCATACGAAAAATCTATCTCCTGTTCCGCTTGAAATACCGTGAGCTGCTCCGGCGTCAGCATGGCCTTCACCAACCCCTCGGCAATTTCCGGAATAACAACCTCTTTTTTCAATAGAGGCACCAACCCCCCGTCAACACGAATCATGGGGTGGCGCCCTACGGCAATATGCAGGTCCGACGCATTTTCCTTGATGACAATTGCGAGCAGATCGTGGAATTCGTCTTTGTAATTCATGGGTGCGCGACTTATCGCCTACTGCCTATTTACTAAGCAATTGATTGACTTTTTCTACGACTTCGCTCGGCGTAAAATGCGCTTTCACGATGTACTCAACCGCACCCAGTTTCATGCCCCGTTCAATATCCTCGCGCTGTCCAAGATTCGTCAAAAGCACAACCTTAACTTTAGAAAGGATGCCGGCTTCGCCCAAGCGGCGCAGTACATCAAAACCGTCATAGACCGGCATTACTATATCCAGAAGCAATACATCGGGAGTCCAGCTGGTTGTTTTTTCAATCGCCTCTTTGCCGTCTGCGCCGGTCTCGACGTCAAAGCCCGCCTCCTTGAATTTCAAAAGATACATCTCGGAGATGTAGGGATCGTCGTCAATTATGAGAACCTTGGTCTTTTTGTTGCCGTTGTCCATAATCCGGATTCCGTCGCGGCCGCAGCGCTTCTTATGCTTGCGGCAGTCAGCAGTCAATTTGTTACGTCACCTCCATCAGCTCTGACACGCCAATTATACCATCGAGCACTTTCAAAATGCCATCTTGGCGCATGGTGATCATCTGCTGGCGCCTCGCCTCTTCTATGATTTTTGACTCCGTCCCGCCCTCAACGATGACCCGCTCAAGCTCCGGCGTCATGGCGAGGACCTCAAAAAGCCCGACGCGCCCCGAGGTCCCCTTAATACAGATCGGGGAGACTTCCGGCTGGTAAATTTGCCATGGCTTTCGCGCTAAGAGCTCCTGCTTGACGCCCTCCGGCATCTTCATAACCTCATCTTCAACAAGCTCCGCCAGCGGCCCGCCCTCCACCAATCGGCGGGAGTCTGGGCAAAGTTTGCGCGCGAGGCGCTGTGCCACGGCCAGTATCAGCGTCGAAGGAATCAGGTACGGATCAACCCCCATATCAATCAATCGCGGGATGACGCCGACGGCATTGTTGGTATGAAGCGTTGAAAGGACCAGATGGCCCGTCAGCGAGGCGTGCACCGCGAGCTGCGCCGTTTCCTTGTCGCGAATCTCGCCCACCATGATGATATCGGGATCCTGGCGAAGGATGTTACGCAGCCCCGTAACAAAATCATAGCCGATTTCCGGACGGATTTGCGACTGGTTAAGCCCTTGGATGAAGTACTCGATCGGATCCTCGAGACTGACTACGTTAACCCCCTCCTGGTTCAAGATCTGCAAGAGGGCGTAAAGCGTCGTGGACTTGCCGGAGCCCGTCGGCCCGGTGATAAGTATCATGCCGTACGGCCGCTGGATCGCCTCCTGAAGCACGGCGAGGTTACGGCCGGTCACTCCCAAATCCGGCAATGTTTTCACTCCCGCGTCCGGGTCAAGAATACGGATGGCAACTTTTTCGCCAAAGGGCGTGGGGAAAGTAGCCACGCGGAAATCCACCTCTTTCTCCCCCACTTTGGCATGGAACCGGCCATCCTGCGGGACCCTGGTCTCGTCAATCTTCATCTTGGTCAGAATTTTCACGCGGTTGATGATGGCGTGCAAAGACGAGGGCGGGAGATTCAGACTGGTGTAGAGCACGCCGTCGAGTCTGAAACGGACCCGCACCCCGTCATGAAGCGGTTCGATGTGAATGTCGGAGGCACGGCCCTCTACGCCGTGGCGCACAATGACGTCAACAATCTTTGCAATCGGCGCGTCCTCACTGATAAGCCCCTTGGTAATATCGCGTTCGGCTTCGGCAAGCAGCAGGTTTCCTCCCCTTGCCTCCTCTTCGAACTGCGACAAGGCCTTGGTCACCTCCCCGCTGATGGATTTATATTCATGCAGCACCAGCTGGAAATCCGACGGCGTGATCAAAAACACTTTGAAGGGGCGGCGCAGGCGCGCGGAGATGAATTTCAGCGCCTGCTGGGCGGAAACGTCGTCCGGGTGCACCATGCCAACCAGGAGCTCCTCATCCAAGGACCCGATAGGAACGAATTGGTAAAAACGCGCGGACTCTTCCGGAATCTCGCGCAGAAGTTCATAAGGCACCTTAGTCCCCATCAGGCGTTTGGTGGGCACTCCCAGAATCTCGCTTTTCACTTCAAGCACCGCATCCTCGCCGATGCCGCGCTGGTATAATATCTCTTCCGCAGAGAGCCCCAGCTTTTTAGCCTCGGCTTTAACGTAGCCGACATCATCAAGCGCGATCACGCCCTTAGAAACCAACGAATCCAGAAGATTTTTCTTTGGCATAGGGAATTAACCGTGAATCTTTACGAATACATACACGAAACGGTACGAAAAAGTTTTCGTATTCCTTTGTTCGGGTTTCTGTACTGATTCGCGTTTTACATCTCAAAAGGGCAGAAAAGGATTCACGCGGCCGCGAGTCATGGTCGAGGTCGCGGTCTGCCCCACCGAACGAAGCTTCTGGAAGAGTTTATCGTCAAAAACCGCGAAATTCAGCGAGACTTCTTTTACCTTTTTCAGTTCGGCCAGTTTTGCCGCAATCTCTTCAGTGTAGGGAGTTGAAAGACTAGTATCGAGTTCACTGCGAGAAGCGCCAAAATTAGAAAACAGATAATACCCCCCGCCGAGAAGCAGCAACGCGATGATGGCTAGAAAAATGATTTGCCGGTTCATGCCTGTGTTGTCTAAATTTATAAGCGAGACCTTGTGTTGAGCGTAATAAATTTAGCTACAACACAGAGCACCCCGTTAGATACCATGCTTAAAAGCATGGGGGCTTCCTGGAATATGTGTTCCTGTTTGTCTGTTTGAATGTGTGCCATAACTCATTATCTAACGGGGTAAAGGTTTTGCTGCGAAATATTGTTCTCCGCCAGTTGGCGGAGCCGGTTGGCGGATCGGAAACTTAGACAAAGCCCTCTACTGATAATAAATATTCGCGCGGATGCTGAACGCGGCGTCGTCCTTTTCGCTCGCGGCGAAGTTAACCACCGAAACGTCAATCAGCCGTTCCTGGAATTCAAGATCTGCAATCAACCGCCGAAATGCATCATACCCGCCGCTGACTTGGATGCTAAGGGGCAGAGTAAAGACGCCGCGCCGGACGTTAAACTCATTGCCGGTTCCGGCGTTCTCCGCGGCCTCGAGCACGCCGCCGGTGTTGGCCGGCGCGCCGAAATCCATCGAGTTCAGGCGCATACCGTTACGCGCCGCTATAAGCTCCAAATCAGCGATGAAATTCGCCGTTCCGCCGCCCTTGGGGATCATGCGCTCCACTTTATCGAGGGACGCGGCGCTTATATTATTGTATTCGTTGCGCAATTCATCGGTTTTCGCCGCCAGTTCCTCAAGCTCGTCAATGGCAAAATTAGCTGCGTTATAATCAGCGCGGGTCAGCTTCATGGCGCTCCATTGGTCAATGAAAAAGAAATAAAAGACGCTGGCGCCGATGGCGAGAAGCACTAATGACAAAGTTGAGCGTGACATAATAAATCCCGTTACATCCGCACTAAGGTGTGGAGTTTTTTATTGATCTTTTTTAAGACTTTCATATTCATTTTCATTAAGACTTTCCCATCTCTTGGATGTAACGGGATAAATTTACTTGCTTTCGCGCCACCGAAGCAGCGTCGGCTTAAATGTTATGCCTAACTTGAACTTCAAACCTCCGTTTTCTGAAAGCGATAAACCGCTGAAATCGACCCGTTCCACCTCGCTGACCGATTCAAGCGTTCGAATCTGCTCAGCGAGCGCGGCGTAGCTTATGGTTTCCCCCGACAAGTCAATCTTCCGGGAGTCGGCGCCGAAGGCGAACGACATATACCGAACCCGCGAAAGCGTGTTTCCTTCGAGCATGGAAAGGGCGTTCGAACTGAAAGCATGGCCCTCCAGAAGCCGCCGCAGGCTTGCGAGCCTCCGATCAAGCTCTAAAATCTGATCAATGTTGGTATTATTTGGGCCCTGTGGATCCCGCAGATCCAGCTCGAGCTTTTCAACCTCCGCCTTCAAATCTGCGGTCTGTTTCTGCAGAATTTTGTGATAAGCATAAACGCCGCCGGATAGGACAATCGAGCCGAGGCATACAATAATTGAAACGATGAGCAGGCCGTTGCCAACCGCCTTGTTAATCGAGATGGACGAGCGTTGTTGCGCCGAGATCAGCCCTTCGGGCATAGGTTTAATTCAAAATGCAAAACTCAAAGTTAAAAATTTTGGTTGCCGCGCCAGGCGCGGCCTTGATTATTATGATGCTTGACCCTGTTAGAAGCCCGATCCGCGGACGGATCGGCATACGCCTCGGACGTCTTACTTCTAACGGGGTTGATATCCAAATTTTGAATTTACTTTGGCGTGATATTTCTCAACGCGAGCCCGACGGCGGTCGCGAAACTCGGACCGATATCTTTTAAAATTGGCTGCATGAAGGCGGGATAGGTCACGCGGGAGAATGGATTAATTTGTATGGTCTCCAGGCCGAATCGCTTCGCGGTGTAGTCAATCAGTCCCTTGATCCGCGATCCGCCCCCGGTAACCACCACTCTTTCGATGCGGCGTTCGGTTTTGCGGTTGTATGAGCCGAGAATCCGGTCAATTTCGGAAAACAGAAGCTCGATTAACGGCGACATGACGCTTGCGACTTCGCGATCCTCGGGACGCTCCGAGATGCCGATCTCCGTCTTAAACGCCTCGGCGCGCTCGAGGGTAATGTTCAACCCCCGCGCCAGGGCACTCGTCAATTCATTCGACCCGCGGTCGATGTTATGCGAAAGCATCACCACTCTCCGGTCAACCACCGTCACGGTTGAGGATTGTGAGCCGTAATTGATGAGTGCTGTTATGGTCTTATCGTTGGCCAGGAGCGAGCGCACCAGGCTGAAAGTCTCGATTTCCAAGCCCGCGAGCGTGAGATTCGCGCCTTTGGCTACGCGCTCGAACTTCCCTATCACATCCTTCGGGACCGCCACCAGAATCGCCTTGGTCTTGGCGAGAGCCCCGGTTTCCGCGGCATCGCCTTCATCTATAATCTGCCAATCAAGCGACACCTCCGAGATCGGGATGGGAATGTAGCGCCGGGCCTCGAAGGGAACCGCCCGAGCCACCTCGTCGCGATCGCCTGTCGGCAGTTCCACCATCGTAATGAAAGAGGAGATCGAGGGAACGGCAAAGACCGCTTGGTTGGCTGTTACATTCGCCTCGCGCAAGATATCTACCAGCATCTCAATGATGTCGGAGTCGCGGAAACGTAAAAACCCGCTGCCGATGCCGCTTCCGTCAACATTCTTCAGATAGGGAGCTGTGCGCAGCTCGCCGTATGTTTCAAGGATCGCGCGCTCTGATTCCTTGCGTAATTGTACAACCTTGACTGATGAAAAGCCAATGTCAATACCCACAAAGCTCCGCCTCCCGCCGAGAAGAAAATTAGGGAAAGACGGAAGCGATAATTTTTTCAGAAATTCAAAATCCATCGCGGTGCGGTTGCGTCACTCTAAACATTATAACAAGCCTGGAGGCTAAAGCCTATTCCGAAACAGTAATCGCGCCCTCGGGGCCTCGAGAGAATAATGGTGTTATACTAAAACCTATGTTAAAAGCCTTTTTTAGCTTCGCGCTCGATATACTCTTTCCCAAGCACTGCGCCGGCTGTCAAAAAGAGGGTGTATTTCTTTGCGAAAACTGCAAGGATGCCATACGTACGATTCCGCCCGCTTGCTTCGTTTGCGAGAAACGGTCGCCCGACGGGACCATTTGCCAAAACTGCAGGCCCGAAACGGCCATTCGCCGGTTTCTCGCCCCTCTCTCCTTCCATGACGCTACCCTGCGAGAATTAATACATAACTACAAATATCACGGAGCCAAGGAGATCGCGGAGGCGCTTGGCGAATACATCATCAGCTCCCTCTGTACGTACCGAATATCTCCGCCGCCAAACTCGATCCTCGTTCCCATCCCCCTGCATCCGAAGCGCCTCCGCGAACGCGGGTTTAATCAGGCGGAGCTGATTGCGAGAGCCATCGGCGAAAAACTGGGACTCGCGGTTCAGATGAATATTTTGACCCGCAAAGTTTATCGCCAACGCCAAACAGAGATGCACCGCCGCGAAGAGCGCGCCAAAAACGCCGAGGGCGTTTATGGAGTCGAGGCGCCCCCGCCCGCCGAAAGCACCTTAATTTTAATTGATGACGTTGCCACCACCGGCGCCACGCTGGAAGAGGCCGCTAAAGTTTTAAAAGCAGCCGGCGCAAAACAGGTTTGGGCCTTTACCGCCGCACGCTAACCTTAGACCGTTTTTATGGTATACTGGATTAGTGGCCGAGCGATATCATAGAAAACCCAACACAAGGTGCAATATTTGCGATAAGCCTATCTATCGAAGACCCATAGAGTTACAAAAGAGCAAAGGTCGTGCTTTTTGCAGTACCATCTGCTATGGTCTCTCATGTAGAAGAGAAATACCGTGCGTTGTATGCGGGCAACCAATTTTAGCCGGACTCAATAAAAAGACTTGTAGTAGGAGTTGCGCAAATAAGCATAGATTTGGTATCCGGTACAAGATCGGTAGACCACAGGATAAGGTTGTATCAGAAAAAGCTCTAAAAATTCGGTTAATAAAAGAGCGAGGAAAATTCTGCGAAAAATGTGATTATGATAAGTCTGAGATACTGCAAGTCCACCACAAAGATCGAAATAGAAGCAACAACAGCTTAGAAAATTTAGAGCTCATTTGCCCAAACTGCCATTATGAGAAGCACTATTTAGAAAGAAGTTTGGCAAAAATAAATGGAGGGTTGCGCCGAATGGTAAGGCACCAGTCTTGAAAACTGGGGCTCCGCAAGGGGCTTGCAGGTTCGAGTCCTGCACCCTCCGCCAATTGGAATTTTGCAAGAAAGAAAGCTCAACCTCACGGCGCGAGACGCGCCGCTCGCATAGGATTTGAAAGGGCTTTTTTGGCGAAAAGGAAAAGGATTTATCAATCAAAATATGG
>Ga0209542_10008312_pt1 | contig 19430 bp, 21 predicted proteins | sample RifCSPhighO2_01_FD_184028 | JGI IMG/M metagenome (GOLD analysis project Ga0209542, IMG submission 184028) | Soil microbial communities from Rifle, Colorado - Rifle CSP2_plank highO2_0.1 (SPAdes) (version 2) | ecosystem: Environmental > Terrestrial > Deep subsurface > Rock core/Sediment ...
TTCATCAAGAATAAGTATCGGCGCCTCTTCGTAAAATACTCTGGCCAGAGCCAATTTTTGCCACTGGCCTTGCGACAACTCAACCGCATCTTCAAATTTTTTGCCCAAGCGCTGACTATATTTCTTGGGAAGTTTTTCGATAAATTCGTCTGAGCCTGATTTGCGGGCAGCATCTCGCATTCGGCTCTCGTCGTCTTTTTTGGGGTCGCCGAGCATGATATTATCCTTGATCGTCAAAAAGAATTTAACAAAATCTTGGAAAAGTATTCCTAAAAATTTATACCAATGATCGGAGTGGATCTCTCTTAAATTCACATCGTTAATTAAAATATCGCCTTTTGTCGGATCGTAAAAACGAAGGAGTAATTTAACAAGCGTTGTTTTGCCCGCACCGTTCGGCCCTACGACTGCCAAATGTTCTCCCGGTTTTAAAGAAAAACTTATATTTTTAAGCACGGCCGGTCCATTCTGGTAAGCAAAGCCGACATTATTAAAATCAATTTTAGGGGGTTTTATTTCCTCAAATTCATATCCCGGCTCCGGTTCTTTAATTAGTTTTGGAAGTTCTTGGATATCAAAGAAATAACCGACATATAGGCTGTTCTCGTATAACCTTGAGAATTGATTCCCTATTTGTTGTGAAACTTGGGATAGCCTATCCAACATTTGAGCATAGAAGATATAAGAACCTACCGTAAGCACGCCGGCCACCGTAGGCCCAAGTTTTATGTATGCCAAAGCAAATAGTACGGAAAGCTCTATTACCAAAGGAATATACAAGCTGGCCATATAATTTTTCAACGGCTCTTTTTGGCTTTCGAATATTGATTTTTGGATTTTGGCAAGTCTTTTTAATAACGCTGGACCAGCTTGGAATATTTTTATTTCCTTTACACTATTTGGGTCATCTAAGACATCCATTAGATAGGACAATTCTTTTGATTCCGGCGTCTTTAAGTTAAATACATCCCACTCAACTTTTGTATATTTGTTTTTTAAGAAGAATCTTGGTGCGACAGAGGCGGTCATCAAAACCGGGATCCACCAACCAAAGGGAACTAAAACGATGAACGAAGCTATAAATCCGCCGACAGCCCCGACCATATATGAAAAGAAAAGAATAAAATTAGAGATGCGGTAATTATATCCTTGCCGCGCCTTTTCGATTAAATTTTGTATTTCTGGATTTTCGAAATGGCCCAGATCTAGCTCGGATAATTTTTTCGATAGCCTGTAAGAAAGGGCGTTAGTTAATTTATACCAATATATTCTTTCGATATATTCGTAATGGAAAGCGTTCCGGAGGTGGTCAAACAAATCCAGGACATACCTAAATGCAAATAGAGATATCAGTGTAATTGTTACCACGCCAACGGTATTTTGGGCGGTTACTACTTCGTCTAGGATCAATTTATAAAAGTAACTGAAAATAATCGGGGAGATAGCCGATATCAACGACAAGGCAAATACCCACACCAAGGCTTTGTTATCTGTTTCCCAGCCCAGCCGGAGAACTTTGCGGATATTTATCCAAAGAGTTTTGAGAATATGTCCTTTCTTTTTAGGCGGCATTTACTAATTCTAGCATTTCTTTGGCGAATTTACCTCTTGAAAATTCGGCGGCATGAGATTTAATGAAGTCTGGATCGTAGTTTTTATAATTTTCATTCAACCGTCTGATCCCGTCAGCTAGCCCTTCCGGAATAGGGTCATCAAAAAATTCGCCAGTCTTACCCTCGATCAATGTTTCTATTGCCCCGCCCTGCTTCAAGGCTAGCACTGGTTTGCCGAATGACATTGCCTCTATGGGCGTAAGTCCAAAGTCCTCTTCCTGGGGCATAATGAACGCTTTGCAGTTTTGATAATACTTAGGCAACTCCTCATCTGGCACGAAACCGACTAGCTTTATTGTTTTTCGATTTTCGATTTTAGCTTTTAGATTCTTGTATTGCGGACCCGAGCCGACTATCAGTAGGGGCAAGTTCAATCTATTGAAAGCATCAATGGCGATATCAATATTCTTATGGGGAAAGAGCCTGGATACGATCAGATAGTATCCAGGATTTTTAAATTTTAAATTTAAAATTTTAAATTGTTCGCTGTCATTAAGATTTATGGGGGGGTAGATAACTTTAGAATCTTTTCTGTAGTACTTTTTTATACGACCCCGGACATGTTCTGATATGGCAACAAATTGATCTACTCGCTCCGAGGCTTGTCTGTCCCAAATTCTCAAAACATGGCGGGCTAAATTGGATTGCCAGCTTTTGTTTTCGTAATCCATGTGTCTGTCCCATAAGAATCTTGTTGGGCTGTAGCAATAACAAATGTGCTTTGTTTTGAGGCTAAGAACCAAGCCCTTTGAGAATATAACAGAAGAGGATATAACTACATCAAAGTCGGAAAGATCAAAGGATTCAACTGTGCTCGGCATTAAAACCAAAAAGTATTTATAGAACTTATTGATTAGGGGAATTTTGTTGAGCCGGCTAGTGATTATGCTTGCCTCAGGAAGGTATTGATTTATGAATTTTTTATTTGCAAAAATGGTATATATGGGCGCTTCTGGGAATATTTTGTGCAGCTCAACAAGGACGCGCTCCGCGCCCCCTAAATTACTTAACCAATCGTGAACTAATGCAATCCTCATTATCGTTTGGCTACGACGTTTCTCTTGTAGGCGTCGAGGTTGTCTAGTACTAGCCCCGTGCCGCGGGCGACGCAAAAGAGCGGATCGTCAGCAATAGTTGCTGGCACGCCGGTAACTTTGGCGATAAGAGTGTCTATGTTTTTAAGAAGCGCGCCACCGCCGGAAATCGTTATTCCTCTATCTATAATGTCCGAGCAAAGCTCTGGCGGGGTAGCCTCTAAGACGTTTTTGATTATTTGGACTATTTCCCGGAGTTGTTCGTTGATTGCCTCAGTAATTTCGTTTGTGCTTATTTCGATTGTTTTTGGCAGTCCGGTGGCCAGGTCCCGGCCTTTAATATTTATTTTTTCTTCGTTGGCTTGTTTTACGGCGCTGCCGATTGATATTTTTATCAATTCCGCAGTTCGCTCGCCTATCGCCAGACCGTGCTTCTTTTTTATATATTCCACTATTGCTTGATCTAATTTGTTTCCGCCGACTCTAATCGAAGACCAGCTGACTATTCCCCCCAGAGATATTACAGCCAGCTCTGTGGTTCCTCCTCCGATGTTAAGTATCATATGTCCCATGGGGTTATTAATCGGTATCTTTGCTCCTATCGCTGCCAAGACCGGTTCTTTGACCAAATACACCGCCTTTGCTCCGGCGTTAAGGGTTGACTCGATCACCGCTCTCTTTTCTGTCGAGGTGATGCCGGCTGGAACGGAGATCAATACTTCCGGTTTTATAAAATTTAAAAAGCCGCCGGCTTTTTTGATGAAATACCTAAGCATAGCCCCGGTAACCCGATAATCTGCAATAGCGCCATCAACCAACGGCTTGGAAATGATAATGCTATCCGGCGTTCGCCCGATCATTTCTTTAGCTTCGTTTCCAACAGCCAAAATTTTATTATCTAAAATCGATATCGCCACAACCGAAGGTTCGTTGATAACAATCCCCTTCTTAGGAATAAAAACTACGGTGTTTGTTGTGCCTAAATCGATCCCAATCTTTTTCGCCATGCATTACTCTTAGCACATAGGGGTAAAATTGAAAATAGTACAATTTCTTGATAAAATGAATTACTATCTATGACCAGGAAAACCAGACGACTATTATTTTACGTAGCATTTGTTATTTTTTTGTTTTTGAGCTTTGTGGCAGTTATTTATGCTCGTGGCTATAAGTATAGTTTTGATGAACAGAGATTCGTTCGCACCGGGGCTATTAGCATGAAGTTAAATACAGACGCGAATGTTTACATAAACGACAAGCTTACTGGCACGACGTCGTTTTTGGGCAATTCATTTTCAAAAGGCGGGTTGTTGCCCGGCCAGTACTCAATCAGAATATCCAAGGATAACTACACTGCTTGGCAAAAGAAAGTTTCTGTTCAAGAGGGTTTTGTGACAGATTTCCCCAAAATTATGATACTGTCGGAAACCGAAGAAGAAAGGGAGAAAATTATAAATGAAATAGAAATTATTTTTGAAGGCAAAAAACCTTCTTCTCCAAGCGACCCGTTTTATATCAAAAACAAAAAGCTTTATTCAAATAATGGCCCCGAGCCAGAGGTAATTGCTCAAGAAGTTCTTGGCTTTTCATTATCGCCAAATGAGAACAAGTTGGCTTGGTGGAATACCAACAATGAGATCCGGGTAATGTGGCTCAAGAATGCTGACTACCAGCCGTATAGAGGCGAGGAAGACATAGAGTTGATTACGAGGTTTTCCACTAAAATTAAAAAAATAGACTGGTTCCGCGGAGAGGATCATATCGTTGTGGACTCACTCGGATATAAAATAATAGAAATCGATACCCGGGGCGGGATAAATATTATAAAGTTATAAAAACTGCCTTGTTGAGGCGGCAGCTGGGCCCAGTCATATTCAAAACAATCTTTGCAATTCGGATCGTTGTAACCCCGGCAAAACGGCGAAGCCGGACGAGCCCCTTCTTTTTTCATGGCGTTTTGCCACGACAACTCTACTGAGTTACTGGAAGCATAAAATGTGGCTCTCCGGAATTAACACTACTGAGCAATGAATCGTTTTGTATTAAAATAGCTTCTAGCGTTTTAGGCTTATCATAAAAAGAAACTTGGAATGTAATAGTACTAGCAAGTCCACCGAAGCACTCAATATAAACATCTGATATAGTTTGCTGTGCCAAAGTAGTTGAAGCTCCTATTGGTCCAGCACCCGCCACCTCAACATCAGATTTAATATACAGGCAAGGGGTTACGGGTATAACTGGCCCCTCTGAAATAAAAACAAGTTTTACCAGATGTTTATCTGTTTCTTGGTTTAGGGGAGAAGCTACCCAGTTTTTTTGATTGGCCCATAAATATTTAGATTCCATGTTTATGTTAGTTGTAATATCTCCCGCATTATTTCCTCCTATTAAAACACCTCCCGGAGAATCTTTTATTGAATTATTCGGCGTGCTTAAAAAATAAACCGACACAAGAGACCCTAAGGTTAAAGTAATATATATTATTAACTTTCTAATCTTTCCCCTTTTTAGATCATTAATGACTTGCTCTGCTTCGTTGTAGGTAATCATAAAAACATAATAAACTCTTTTCTACTCAAAAATCAACTGTTTCGAATCTGTGGCATGCATTTCCCACGAGAAAACCGACGTCAGGCGAGTGGAAAATCAAAAATTCATGGCCTATCGAACAGAGTTTAGTCTGGTCTGAGCTTCGATAGCTGCTCGATACTGATCAGACCATGCTTCCAGCAGAATTACTTTATAGGTGATCCAGATGACCCAAAATATCAATATAACAATAGCCAGTTTAACCCAATTTTGTTTTAGCCAGGTCATAATTAAAATTCCTTAGTAAACTCACCTGCCTCACAGAGACTCTTTTGCTCTAACAAATACAGCCTAGTTTTAAATGAAGTAATATTATTGTCGGGGGTAAAATCGTTGCAGTCTATCCCCTTCCACGTATTAGCGGTGGCTTTATATGTAACCACACACACATCATCGGACTCATTATAGTTAGTATGTAATACGTTAGAGTAAGCCTTACGTTCTCTCTCGTAAATATCGTAGCATTCATCCTTACGTTTTGATGTGTATTCTTTCTCTTCTTGTTTTCTTTCGTCTTGGTATTTTAATTCCGCTAGTTTATTTTTTTCTTCCAAATAATTTAAGTATGAATTCGAAATTAATAAAACAACTAGAAGCATTAAGATCTTAAACAGATGAACTCTTACCCAACTTATTACGGGTTTTATATCTATCTTCTTTAAAACGTTTTTCATGTTTGCTAGCAAAAACCAACCACCAGGGTCGATTTTTTAGTTATTCATTTTCTCCAAAGTTTGCTTTAAAACTATCGGCCAAGATTGCAAAACCTTTCATGCTTCCGTACCTTGACGCACCTTTATCCTTGCCGCTTCTCCAAAAATCGTCCTTAATATTCTCATCAAAACACTTACTTAAAAGTCGGGTGAGATTATATTCACTTAATTCAACCTTGTCTTTAATTGCTTTTGTTAAAACCGTATTTGCTAAACTATGAAGAGAAAAAACCCCAGGCGTTTTTTGTATTACATACTCTCTGGGGGTATCAAAAGTACCAGGAAAAATTCTTCTGACCGCGTTCCAATACGTCTTTAATATTTTAAATACTTCATCTGGCTTTTCGTCTGCCAAAATACCTGTCTTGCACAAGGGTTTTAGAGACGTAACAAAAGCATTTTGATTAAGGATGGTAGTTCCCTTGGGTGTGTTCGGCAATCTAATTCTCCCAGTCCAGGGATTTTCTGATTTAGTGTTTAAGAGGTCTACTACATTTAATGCCTTCAGTTCCCACATGTGTCCCGGGTACACAGATTCAAAGCGTTCCGTGTTGTCTCTTGCTAGCTCAAGTTTGAGTCGCTGTGCCAAATCTGTAGAAACTTTTTTTTGAGTTGAGTTTAAGACAAAGAATTGCTCTAGCTCATCTATAGGAGGGAATCCAGACAAGAACACTACGGGCATTTCCCATTCTAAAACATCTTCTATTTTCAAATTTTCTAAAGCGTGTCTAAATCCTTCTATCCTTGTTTGTCCATCAACAACCCACACAGGGTAATCGTCCAAAATTATTTCTCTGTTTTTATTATCAAATTTTATTTCTTCGTGAGAGCAAGCCAAAATATTAGCAGGAAAAATTGGGCACGCATTTTTTTCTATAAATCGAGCGATCAGGTTTTTTCTCCCTTCTGCTGGATGTCTTTGATAACCTTGCTTTTTAGTACCCATTTTTTCTTTTTCCCACCAGTTAATCTGAAAATAGCTCTTATCAAGTAGATACCTGACTTTAACGGGTGCAATATACATATTGCGCTCAGGACCGGTTTTCTGTGTTATCTTGAGAGCGTCTAGTTTAAGTTTTTGTGCCATTTGGTTTGATTAGTTAATTTATTAAATTTTCGTAACCTTTTATCCCAAAACTAATAATTTAATACTAATTTATCAATACTAATAATTTAGATCAAGAATATCCGTTTTAAATTTTCTTGTCAAATTTTATAGATCACACTTATCCACAAGTCCCTTTGTATTATAATAAAAGACGCCCTTTCGGGCGATCTTTTATCGTTTGCTCCAGCGTGGAGATTTGCGGGCTTTTTTGAGACCGTACTTGCGTCGTTCCTTGACGCGAGAGTCGCGGGTCAGGAAACCAGCCTTTCTAAGTTTTTTCCTGAAATTGTTATCAAACACGATGAGGGCTCTTGCTAACCCATGCTTAATGGCGTCTGCCTGTCCAGCAAGGCCGCCACCGCGGACTTTTACAGTGGCCTTGAACCTATTCAAAGACTTTAATTTTCTTAATGGAGATTCGACTATGGAATGAAGATTTTTGTTGGAAAAGTAGTCGGTATAGTCCTTGTCGTTGACCACGATTAAGGCTTTATCTTCTTGGACTTGATCAGTCGATTTACGGGTGAATAAGCGAACCAAAGCTACAGATTCTTTTCTTCTGCCGGTTGCTTCGAAATATTTCGCAGATCCGTTGCCGTTCTTTTCTTCGGCCGGGGTTTCTGTTTCAACGGCTTGGACTTCTAATTCTTCGGTTTTAGATTTTTTAGCGTTCATTATTTATCTATTTTCAAATTCTTAATTATCTTATCTCTTAATTTATTTTTTGGAAGCATATTATAAATTACTTGTCTTATCAAATATGCGGGTTTCTTTTCCCATAATTCTGAAAGCGTCTTTGTTTTGATGCCGCTATGATAGCCTGTATAACGATGGTAGAGTTTGTTTTGAAGTTTCAAACCAGTGAATCTTATTTTGTCTATGTTCTTTAGGATTACTTCGTTTTTTGGCGTTTCATTCGGTTTGTATGAGACTAGATTTTTGCCACGCAAAATAAAAGCAGCTTTGCTGGCTAATCTTCCTAATGTTTGATTTGTTGCGTCTATTTCGAATTTATTCATAAATTATTGTACAAATTCAACTAAAGCCATGGGCGAACCATCGCTCCTTCTTCGGCCCACTTTTACGACTCTGGTATAACCGCCTTTTCTATCTTTGAATTTGGGTCCTATTTCGGTAGTCAGTTTTCTTGCAGATTTATCGTTTACGATTTCAGCAAGGTATCTTTTTGATGCCAGGTCGTCTTTTTTGGATCTCGTTACCAGCTTATCTACGAATGAAGATAACGATTTAGCTTTTGCTTCCGTGGTTTTTATTTTTCCATGATCAATTAAAGCCGTGGCCAGGGCTTTGTATAAAGCTTTTCTTTGGTTTCTTTTGCGTCCGAATTTTCTTTTATTTCCACGTCTCATTGGTTTATTTACTCTTTTTCTTTGTTACTTTTTTCTCCTTTTTTTCTTCTTTCTCTGCTTTGTCTACTTTCTCTACCTTTTTCTTTTTAACTTCCGGTTCTGTTTCTTGGGTAGAATCGCTAATCAGTTTAAAGTGGCTAACTAATATTTCGGCAGACTTTTTCATGGCTGTTTCCGGTGAAATCGAACCATCAGTCTCGATATCCATAGTTACTTTATTGTAATCTATTCTTTGTCCAACACGGACGTTTTCTATGTTGAAGTTAACTATTTTAACGGGAGAAAATATGGCATCTACGGCAATTACGCCTATTGCCAACTTTTCTTTCTGTCTTTGCTCAACCGGAACATAACCTACACCCTTCTCTACATCGATCTCTATGCTTAGCTCAACCTTTTTATCAGTAATAGTGGCTATATGCTGGTCTTCGTTGATTACTTCGATATCGGAATTAAGCTTTATATCCCCTGCTTTGACTTCCCCTTCCCCTTTGGATTCCAAAGTTATTTTTACCGGACCGTCGGTATGAAGTCGGAACCTGACCTTTTTAATATTTAAAATTATTTCTATTACATCTTCTAAAACACCGGGGATGGTTGAGAATTCGTGGTCGACCCCTTTAATTTTTATTGCAGTGACGCCAGCGCCTTCAAGGGAAGACAAAAGAACTCGTCTTAAAGAGTTGGCAATTGTCGGTCCATATCCTGGCAAGAGCGGAGATATTTCGAATACCGCCTTGTTTTCCTCTCTCGACACCACTTTTATTTGTTCTGGTAGATCCATTTTATTTGTGTGGAATACAGGTTAATAATCCCCATATGCCACAAATTAAGACTTAACGGGAATAAAACTCTATTATTGCCTGCAAATCATTTGCTTGGATTCCGCTCTCTTCCAGGGTTGGCAGGGCTTTAACTTTGCCTTTTAATGTCTCTTTATCAATTTCAACCCATGCCGGCGGATCATATTTTTTAATCCATTGAGGCAATAAGGATGTAAAATATGGTGATTTGGCACTGCCCTCCCTAACTCCTAATGAATCACCAACTTTAACTTGATAAGAAGGAATCGTTACTTTCCGGCCGTTTACTAATATGTGGCCGTGGCCCACCAGCTGTCTTGCCTGGTCTCTTGATTGGGCGAGACCCATTCTGAAAACAGTGTTATCTAATCTGGTTTCTAGCTTACTTACTATGGTTGAGTAAGGCTCTTTCTTAGATTCCAAAGATTTCTTTATGTATGATTTAAATTGTTTTTCTAACAGTCTATAAATATTCTTAACTTTTTGTTTTGACTTCAGTTGTAAACCAAATTCAGAGAGCTTTCTTGTCCCCTTTTTGCCGTGCATTCCCGGCGGGTAAGGCTTTTTGACTAATGCAGACTTAGGCGAGTATGACCTCTCCCCTTTTAAGAATAGTCTTTCGCCTATTCTTCTTTCTATTTTTTCTTTTGGTCCTCTATATCGTGCCATAAATTTATACTCTTCTTGGTTTAGGCGGTTTAACTCCGTTATGGGCGACTGGAGTCGCATCCATTATGGAGGTTATATTTATACCGGTATTTGCCAGGCCTCTTATTGCAGACTCCCTGCCTGGACCTATGCCCCTGACTACTATTTTTAAATTGGTCAAATTATATTTCTTGGCTTTCTCAAGGCATTCCTTGGCGACTAGGTTGGCTGCATAGGGAGTTGATTTCTTAGTACCCTTAAATCCCATGGCTCCCGCAGATGACCAAGCGATTACCTCACCTTTGCTATCAGAAATCGTGATCAGGGTATTATTATAGGAAACCTTTATATAAGCTACCCCGTTTATTACCTGTCTTTTAGAAGATTTTTTGGAAGCTGAAACTGCCGGTTGCCCATCGGTTTTAGCTTCGTTTCCATTGGATGTAATTATTCTCTTTTTTCCCATATTTTATACTATGTTTTTTCGGATGAAGGTTTTCTGCCTGAACCCATAGTTTTTCTTACATTTCCTCTGGTCGTTCTGGAATTGGTCTTGCTTCTTCCGTGTATCGGCAGCCTTCGAGAGTGTCTTGATCCTCTCCACGCGCCGATTTCTTTTAATCTTTTTACGTTCTGGCCGATTTCTTTTCTTAAATCTCCTTCAATTTTGTAATTTGATTCAATAATTTTTTGTATTTTATTGATTTCATCAGTTGTTAAATCTTTGGCCATTTTGTCTTCGTCTATCTTGGCTGATCGCAGAATGATCTTACTGGAAGATAAACCTATGCCATAAAGGTATGGCAGAGAATACAGAATTTTTTTGTTGTCCGGTATTGCTGTACCGAATATTCTTGGCATGTAATGTTTAAATCTTTAAATATTTAAATATATCTAACCTTGTCTCTGTTTATGTTTTGGGTTTTTACACAAACAATACAGGCGACCTTTTCGCCTTACTAATTTACAAGCACTACACATTTTTTTTACTGATGCACGAACTTTCATGTTTACAATCTTCTAACTATACGGCCTCTTGTCCCATCCGGGCTTAATTCGACTGAAACCCGATCGCCTATCATTACTTTGATATAATTGATTCTCATTTTGCCGGCAAGATATGCCAAAATTTCTTTTCCATTCTCTAGCTGGATTCTAAAATTCGTATTCGGCAAGGCTTCGGTTACCGTCCCGTTTATTTTTTCTTTTTGTTGGTTATTATCCAAAATCTTGATTATTTGAACTGTCCGACGAAGGCCCACCACTTAATAATCATGGTACCGTCGGATCGCCTTATAACGTATATTTCAATGAGACATTTAGCCTCCTTATGTTATCAAAAACGCAAATTAAAGTCAACAGGGATGTGTCGAAAGCGGCCTAGTATTCTGCCTGGTATAGCACCTTGTCTCGATTTTTTGGAACCTTATTTACCCAGAATGGTGACAAAATCACTCTTGCCGATTCTATGTCCGGATTGTTTTGAAGATAGCTTCTTATGTCTTTTTCTTTTTTCCCAAGCAGGCTCAAAATAAGCTCTTCCTCGTCGATCGGAGCATAACCATTTCCAGTCACTATTATATCAAACTCTAAGTTGCCGGTGGGCGTTAACTTAACGTTGTCGTACTCCAATTCTATTTTGTCAGGAAGAATAACTAAATTATTAGTATCCCTAGAGTGTTCGCTAACTAGCTTATATAGATCTTCTTCTTTGAAACCTACTGTTTTTATGGAGGCCGATACCGTCATTGTAAAATCCGACGCAGCATCATCTATCTCTGCCGTGGATTCAGGGTTTTTAATCACCACGCCTGACGGGTCTATTATTTTAAACTGGGAAGCTTGGGATTTTAAAGCCTCCTCGGTATCTTTAGACACTTTCTGGGTTAAAGCTTCCTTTGCGGAATTATAATCCGATTCGCTTACTACAGTAGCCTTTCCATTTATTCCGCCATGCATAGACTCATCTGATAATCCATAAATTTTCTCATACCGTTCGGTATCGCCTTTCTCTCTAAAGGCTACTATTACAAATTTGCCAGAACTTACATTGTATTCCTGGCCAGCCTTGTCGGCTATCACCTCGACTTCTATTGTTCCGGTTGTCACTTTTCCATTCTTTATTTTGGCCGCGGGCACGGTTATATTTTTTAGTGTCCTGAAAACCAATCCGGCCTGCCCGGCCCGGGACTCGGACTCAAACCGGGTGGTTGCTACTAACGGTTGAGGAGTAGTTAATTCATTGTGGACGGTAATTTTGCCTCTTGCTTTCTGGACAGCGTCTTTCTGTCCGGTAGCTTTAAAGGTTTGGCTGACAGACTTTTCGATAGTAAATAATTGGCCTGGGATTCTATTGAATGCGGGATCGGTGCCGGCATATCTGTCTGATGCCAGAACTCTCAGTTTGAAATCAACTGGACGTTTTTCCGGCTTGACTATGATTTTTGCGCTGCCCGTAGATATGTACAAGACGGTTCCCAACAAAATGGCAGCCACTATTGCCAAAGCTGCGATGAGATTTATTTTCAGGTTTATTTTTTTCTTGCCTGACCAATTTATCTTCGGAGCCCTGTCGGCCCAAATATTGGAGGATGTCGCTCTTTTTTCCTGTTCTTTCCAAACATTGTCTATGTCGATGTTTACTTTCGAAGATTTTTCCCTTTTCGGTTTTATCTTCAAGTTTTTGGTGTCTTCCTCTTCTTGAGTCATTACGTCAGCAACTTTTTTGACGGCATTAACGACTTTGTACTCCTGAACCGATTCCTGAGTTGGTTGCTCTTCAGAATATTCGTTTACAGTATTTATGAAGTTGGCGTCGTTTTTATTTTTAGCTAAAAGAACTTCAAAATTATATTTTTTTGCAATTTTGTTTATGTCGGGATTGGAACATAGGAAAGAAATTGTTTTCTCTGTCTTGGAGGCTTCTTCGCCCAAGATCATAAAATCCTTTTCATCCCTAAAAGCTTTGCAGGTTTTGGGCAATACAAAAATCACTTCCTTGGCCGAAGCGCCTTTAAAAATATCCAGAATTTCCCCAAACGAGTCGTCCCTCAGGACGTTAATAATCTTAGTTGCAGGCATCGTGGTTTATTAACCTTAATATAGCATATTATTCTTTAGATACAAATCAACAATGTTTTTGACTTCCTGTCCACTTTTGGTTGCCATAATTTCTGTCCGTAGTTCTTTTGCTCCAGGCCAGCCGGAGATATATATCTTGAAGAACCTTTTTAATACATCATAATTTTTGCTTGCCCCGAGGCCGCAAAGCGGCTTTTCGGGGTTCGGGCCCCACAATTTTTCAAAGTTATTTATGTGTTCAATCATAAGCTCAATCCTTTCTTTTGGTGAATTTACTTCTCTGCCTGAGAAAAACCAGGGATTATCGAATATCCCTCGACCTACCATAATCCCGTCTAGATTATATTCTATAGCCTTTTGTTCGAGGTTATCCATATCTTTAACATCGCCGTTGCCTATTATTAATGTTTCGGTATCTTTGGCCAGCGCAATTTTTTTGGCTTTTGCTATTTCATCCCAATGAGCCGGGACTTTAGACATTTCTTTTCTTGTCCGGCCATGGATGGATAAAGCGGCCAAGCCTGTCTCCAATAGTTTTGGAATCCAATCCTCGGTTTCTATTTTGTTGTATCCAAGTCTTGTTTTTACTGATATGGGCAACGAACCCCCGCCCTCCTTTGCTGCTTGAATTAGCTCTTGAGCCAGTTTCGGATTTTTAATCAGAGCCGCGCCTCCTCCTTGTTTCTCAACTGACTTGTCCGGACACCCCATGTTTACGTCTATTCCGTCATAGCCTAATTCTTTAGCGAGTTGAGCGCATTTATAAAAATTTTCAGGATTGGCGCCGAAGAATTGGACAACAATCGGGCTTTCAGATTTTTCATGATACAGCTCGCCGGCGAATTTATCTTTGCCCGCATTTATGATTCCGTCACAAGAAATAAATTCTGTATAAAACACATCCGGCCTGCCGCATTTGGTGACAATTTGCCTGAATGCAAAATCTGTCACATTTGCCATGGGAGCCAAAACAGTAAACGGTATCTTTAATTTTGACCAAAATCCTAAATTCATTAAGGTATATCTTATTGGATTGACAATTTTTTAAATAGATGTATTATAATCATAGTTTTTTGAAATAAAAAGTAGTGTTTGATAACTTTTTTGTACTCATGAGCTCCATGTTGGTTATTAGTTATATTTTCAGTTTTGTGCTCATAAGAACAAAACTTTTTCGCACATGGTCTTGGAAAAAGTGGTTTAATGTGTTTTTGATTCTGAATGTTCTGGACATTATCACTACTTACCCATACTTATCAAGGCTGGGGTTTGATTGGCATGGAGAGTTTAATCCTCTAGCGAGAGATTTGTTTATCAATTTTGGTTTCTGGAAAGGCGTCATCATCGGCAAGTTTCTTCTTATCCTGTTCTTGTATTTGTTTCTAAACTTTGCCTTTAAAAAAACTAATTTGGTAAAAAGATTCTGTGTGTGCTCAATATCTGTTATCGGTATTTTTGTTATACTGAATAATCTTTATGGGCTATATGTTATATCTCAATGAGTTAATCGGCTTCGGCCGATTTTTTGTTGCCAGAGATCTATTTTATCAGATTTCCAGGAATAAAAGCGGGGCGCTCTCGCGCCCCGGGGCTTCAGCCCTCGATGGTGTACTTGACGGACGGGTGTGTCGCAATGACCTTCAGGATATCGCGGAGCACGTTTGTAATTTCCGAGTGCGGCGCCGACGTCGAGAGGGTGATCTTCACGAACTTCGGCATCTCCGGCATCTCGGGCACGACGTAGGGAGTACTGTTCTCGCGTTCTCGTACACGAGGACGCGGTTCCCGGTCTTCCCACGCCTCCTGCATCAGCTGTTCTTTGTGCTTGGTCAGCTCCACGAACTCAAATTCGGTGCTCTCGCTGATGACAGAGCTGACCATTGAGCGGCCTTCCCGGCCTTCGTTCACGGTGGCGAGCCAATACACCTTGACCCCGGCGCTGGCGTGCCGACGAAGAGACTCCACGAAATCCTGGTCTGCCGAGACCACGAGGATTTCGTTGACAACCTCCGGGTTGAGGCTGTTGATCCTGTCCTTCAGGATCTGGTCGTCTTCGCCGCGCTGATCGAAGGGTATGACATCGAAACCGATGTTCCGAAGCATCTTGCCGATCTTCTTCTCGCCGTCGACATTGATCGTGAAGACCGGCTTTGAGATGAGGTGGTTTCCGGTTCCCCCGATTTTGCCCCCGGCCAGAAGGTCATAGAGCCCGTGATAGTTCAGCTTACCGATTCCCAACGGCTGGCGCATCCAGTTGAGGTTCTCACCGTCGACAAACACAGCTCGCATTAGAACTCTCCATTGTTAGTAGGTACTACGAACAATACAATTATACCACAGTTGCACGAATTCGTCTAGTACCGGCGGAGACGGCTTCTTCTTTGGTGATTTTGAATTTTCCGATTTCTCCAGTTTGAGATACGTGGGGACCACCGCATAACTCTTTTGAGAACGCCTGCCCGCCTATGGCCGGGTCTCCTATCGAGTAAACATTTACTTTTGGCGGATACTTAAGTTTAAAAAATGCCAAAGCACCGGATTTGATCGCTTCCTCATATGACATTTCTTCTTTCGTAACAGTCAAATCCTTGCTAATAATATCGTTTACCAAATCCTCCACTTGCTTTATTTCCTCCGGAGTTATTTTACGCGGGAAAGAAAAATCAAACCTTAACCTTTCAGCGGTGATGTCAGATCCAGCTTGTTTGACTTCTGGACCTAAAACTTTTCTTAAAGCCGCGTGTAATAAGTGGGTGGCGGTATGAAGTCGAGTAACTCTTGCCAATTCTTCTTCATTTCCAGCTTTCAATTCTCCTGTATCAAGAAGTAATCCATGACCGCCGAATTTTTTCTCTGCGCCAGCCCGTGACTTTTCTTGATGCTTTTTAAACTCTTCTTCAAAAGATTCTCGTGACAAATTCTTCGCTCTATCCCCGCCCATTTCTTTTATAACTTCAAATGGCAGTCCGTAACTCTCATATAATTTGAAAGCGGATCCAGAGTCTATGGATCCTAATTTTTCTAATTCTCTTAGCCCTTGGCCCAAAGTCTTCTTGAATTTATCTTCCTCTTCATTGAAAACAGAAATGATATTTTGCTGATTAAGTTCAGGATAAAATTCTTGGTAAGTATTGCATATGGATTGTACGATTGCGCCAAAATCTATTTCCGGATGGATTTGTATTTGGGTTATGACCCTTCGCATCAGCCGTCTTAATACGTAGCCCTGCTCTTTATTGGATGGGACAACTCCTTCGCTTGCAATGAAGCTGATAGCCCGAGCATGGTCTGTGATGATCCTTTTGACACGGTCATCTAAGTCTTCGGGCAGTCTGGACATGGTTGGTAAAAGCAGATCAGTTTCGTACATTGAAGATCTGTTTTGGGCAAACATTGTAAGTCGGTCAAAACCCAATCCCACATCTACACCTTTTTTCGCTAATGGTTTTAGGTTTTTATCTTTATCGGAATAATATTCGTTAAAAACTAATGTGCCCACCTCAACATCGTCAATATAAACTTCATTGGCCGGCCCGCATGGCCCCTCGCTGCCGATAGGCCCCCAAAAGTTATCTTTGCGCGAACCGCGGCCGATCTGGTTTTCAGAAAAGCCCAAGCTTTGCCATATTTTAAATGATTCTTCGTCAAAGGGCGCATTCTCGTCTCCGCCAAAAACAGTAGGTCTTATTCTGTTTTTATCAAAACCCAAAATATTTATTAAAAATTCGTAAGTCCAGTTTATCGTTTCTTTTTTAAAATAGTTTCCAAATGAAAAAATGCCAAGCATCTCAAAGAATGTTCCATGGCTGATATCCCCCACTTCATCTATGTCGTCGGTACGGAGACTTTTTTGGATGGACATGACATCCAGCGAGCCGAAATCTTTCATCGGGTCGGCTTGGCCGGTGTAATAGGGCTTAAATTGCTGGACGCCGGCAGTTGTAAAAAGAACCGAGGAGTCAGTCGGCAGAAGCGATGAGGCTGGGACGAATTTGTGTCCTCTCTCCTCAAAAAACTTCAAAAATTTTTCTCGGATCTCGTTGTGACTCATTTTAATGAGGATACCAGAATTTTATCAACTTGCATATTTATAAGTGCTTGATAGATTTTAATAGCACCTTTAAATAAAAAAATTATGAGCGTCAGCGAAAGACTTGCCCAAGAAGATCGAATCTTGCGCGAGATCCGGATGACCCTATCTTCATATCGAAGCGTTTCACCTTTAGGTGAGACCCGTCGACGAGGAGTTGTGTATGCCAGTTCTCCTATAACATCAGGCCTGCGCCTTTTCAATCTGATGCGCAGAGAAGGTGTTAAATCCCCCGACGATTTAAAGCAAAGCCCTTTATTTAGAAAAGAAGTTGTGGATGCAAATATTTCTAATGGTGAAAAATTTGGCAACGAACTTCGTCGCAATGGTTACCCGCTTGTCATAGTTCCGGGTGCATTTTTTGCAAAAGGCTGGACCCAGGGGCATTATATGTCCCTGTGGCGTCAAGTCATTATTCGTTTTTCTAGTAAAATTGCCTTTAACGAAAATTGGCAATGGTCATCTGGTTGTGTAGAGGAATTTTTAATCTCCATAGAAAATGATAAAATAATGTTGAACTCCGACACTAAAAGGATTGAAACTCCACGACTTGCTTCAGAAATGATACGTGGGGCAATAGATCAAATAGATGACTGGGGCTTTGATGCAAAGCCTTTGTATGATATTTGGCGCCAAATTGAGCTCGCTCTAGAGACAAAGACAAAACTTCGAACAGGTACATAATTATCGATAGATTGTAAAAAGCCCTCATTGGGCTTTTTTTGTTTCTTCTCTTCTTTTTTGTGCTCTTCTCTTGATTCTTTCCAGTCTTTCCTTTATTTCTGTCGGAACTTCGTTCTGCGAACCTTTCTTTCCTTTTCTGCGTTTTAAATGCTGCCAACACCGACAGAAGATATCCGTACGAGTATTACCCATTATTGTCCACAAAGTGCTGTTGTTGTTATTTTAATGTTTTTGGTACTCTATTTCAAGTCCTTTGATTTAAGCGATGATTATACCGTCTGGAATCGACTGTCTTTTGCATGACCATATCGACGGATCAATGCCTATTCTGGAAATTCTACCCGAACTATACAAGCTAAGTGGCTTGGAACTTCCGGATCAGTTAAGGGATTTTGTAAATTTGGCCGATTTAAAAAGCAAAGTAGACGCTTGGTACAAAGACACCCTCCTTGATATCCCGACAAAATTTGGCCTTGTTACCAAAGTGATGCAGAACCCGGACACCTTATTTCTTGTCGGACGGCAATATGTCAAAGTGCGTGCCGGCCAGGGTATACGGTATTGTGAAGGGACCATTGCTCCCCAGTACCACACCTTTGGCGACAAAAAATCAGACGCAAAGCTGACGGAAAGAGAAGTGATTGCGGCTCTAGTCGAAGGCATCAAAGCCGGAGAAAAAGAATGCCCTCATTTCGAAGGCAATATCCTTGTGACGATAGGCAGAGAATTGATTAGAGAAAAAGGCCACAATGAAGTATTTAGGATATTAAGAGTCGCTGTTAATGAGTGTGATAGGGATTATGTTGTTGGCTTTGGGCTTGTCTGCGACGAGGCAAAATATCCCCCTCATGAGTATGTGCCGGTATTTTTAGAAGCCGATAGGCTTGGAATTCCGACTGATCCACATGCCGGAGAATGGGCAGATTTGCCAGGTGAGGAACACGATTCCCAAGAAGTTCAGCGTCGGCTTTTGGAAAATGTCCATGTGGCGGTCCATAGTATGAAAGCTAAACGTGTCGGACACGCTAGGCTTATCTGGCAGGACCCAAACCTTTGCCGATATATGGCTCAAAACAATATTGGCGTGACCAGTTGTCCCGGCAGCTATTTGAATACCGGTTTAATAACTAGTACAAGAGAATTAAGATTAAATTTTCTACTGGGGATGGGAGTCAAAGTGTCTCTAAACCCGGATGACGATTTGTTTATGCAAGGCGTGGATGAAGTGTACTGGCTTTGCCACAAAGAATACAAATTTAATGAAAAAGAGAAACAGCTTCTTAGAATGAATGCTTGGAATACCAGATTCGGACATCGCAAAACACACGAAATTTAAAAGACCCTAACGGGTCTTATTTTTTTGGTCTGAGTTTTTGGATGCAGTCTTCCATTTCTTCAAGGCGTCCCCTGACTGTTCTTGACATAAGCAGCATGTCATAGATTTCTTTGTCGCTTCGTCTTTGAAGCATAGCACTGAATCTGTCCTTCTTTGTATCAAGAAGTATCTCTGATTCTTCATAAGTTCTTTGGAAAAAGCTTCGAAAAACCCTAAAGTCATCAGACGGCACCCTCAAACGTCCTCGAATCGATATGCCTTTGTCATCCGCCATTCTTCTGGCTAGATTTCTGGCCTGTCTTAAACTCAAGCCATCCTTAACTGTCGTTTTTGCTATTCTAATTTGAAGGTTATGGGGAAG
>Ga0209542_10008314_pt1 | contig 19428 bp, 20 predicted proteins | sample RifCSPhighO2_01_FD_184028 | JGI IMG/M metagenome (GOLD analysis project Ga0209542, IMG submission 184028) | Soil microbial communities from Rifle, Colorado - Rifle CSP2_plank highO2_0.1 (SPAdes) (version 2) | ecosystem: Environmental > Terrestrial > Deep subsurface > Rock core/Sediment ...
CAGGGCTGGCACTGGGAATATTCAATTATCGGGAGCGAAAGTTTTTTGGGAAATTATCAAATACCTCAAGATTGCGGCTTGGTTTTTATTGAAGACGATTTGTGGGTTGGCGGCTTAAGCCAAGGGAGCAAAGTTAAGGGGAAAATAACCGTTGTTTCGGCTGATTTGATAAATCCAATGGGAACCACCGATGTTTGGCTCGGCGGAAACATTGCTTATACCGCGACTGACGGCTCCGACGGATTGCTTTTAATCGCCGAGCGCAACAATTTAATCGTTTCAAATTCTCCGGACGATTTGAATCTTGACGGCGTTTATGTCGCCCAAACCGGCAAGTTCGGCAGAAACCATTATTCCGGCTCCGATATGAAAAAAAACAAATTAACGGTTTACGGCTCAATAATCAGCAATGGCCGGGTGGGCACGAAATGGACTTGCAACGGCATATTTTGCTCCGGCTACAAAGAAAGACAAACAAATTACGATTCAAAATTAAGTTTAAACCCTCCGCCTTTCCTGACGGCGATTTCCCAAGAATACCAATTAAAAGACTGGGAAGAGGTTGAATGACACATATCACGTATCACATATCACGTATCACAAATCACATATCACAAATCACAAAACACATAACACATAACACGAGACAGGTTGTTTCGTGTTACGTGTTTCGTGATACGTGTTATGTGTCTCGTGATACGTGTTCTTCTCCCCGGGAGGAATCGAACCCCCATCCGCTCCTTACCTGCCCGCCGTTGCCTATGCCCCCGGGAGGAATCGAACCCCCATCTAGAACTTAGAAGGTTCCTATTCTATCCGTTGAACTACGGGGGCAACTTTGGCAGGCGGGGAAGGGAGCTATTCTGTCCGTTGAACTACAGGGAGATATGCGTTATGTGTTATGCGATACGTGTTTTGTGATACGTGTTATGTGATTCGTGATTAAGGTTATCCGCAATTTCTTTAAAAATCAAGTTTAGTTGTTTGTTGTGTTTGACTTATAAATTTTTGTTGTGTTAAATATAATTAAAATGAATACAATTACTATTCCCAAAAAAGAATTAAAAACAATAGTTAAAGAGAGTGTTCGAGAAATTTTTGAACAGGAATCAATGAAGTTTCGAGCTTTATTTACGCCCTTTGTGTCTCAGAAAGAACAGAAAGATATTGAAAAAAAATATAACAAACCTTCTCGGAAAATGGCAAAATCAATAGAAATCAAGATATGATATGAATTGGCGTATTGATTTTTCCGCAAATTCTTTAAAATTTCTCAATAAAAATAATATTAATGTAAGTTTTATTATTGATAAAATAAAACTTGCGTTCCTAAAATTTAAAGGAGAAAGCGTAAATATTGATATAAAAAAACTTAAAGGAGGGTGGGAAGGATTTTATAGAATTCGTTCCGGCAAAATAAGAATTATTATTGAATTTCAATTTGAACAAAGCCGCGCGTATATTGAAGAAATAGATTGGCGCGGAGACATTTATAAGTAGGAATAACTGCGGAGGTTAAATCTCCATAATTTCTCCATAGTTAACAGAGAGGTAATAATTATTGAAGTTATCCACAATTTCTTTAAAAATCAAGTTTAGTCTATAATATATTATATTGTTTATGGATAAAAAGCGTTTTTTGTATTTGTCCGCTGTTTTGCTTATAATAATAATAATTTTAGGAGTTTTTGGATATTTTTATTGGCAGAAGAAAAAGGAGGCTGAATTGGAAAGTTTGTTAAAACAAGAAAAAAAAGAGCCAATAAAAATTTTAACCAGAGAAGAAATTTTGGAAAGTTTGACCGCGCCAAAGGCGACAACAAGCCCCGTAAAATTTCTGGAATCGGACGCGAGCAAAAATATTCCCCAATCTTGGATTCAATCAGCAACGGAAAAAAAAGTTTTGCGAACCTTGACGGCTCCGAAGCAAAACGGAGCGACAACGATAAAACCGAAAGAAAGGGAAAAAATCTTAGAATCTTTATCCGCGCCTTAAAAAAAAGTGAATAACTTTTTTTAAAAAAAATAAAATTAATTTATAATATAATATACGCAATCTATGAAAAATCCCGTATTTTTATTTAAAGAATTTTTAAAAATCGTCGGCGTTTTGGCGATTGCCATTCCAGTAGCCGTTCTTTTCGCCGCCTGGCAGGAGCCGAGCGTTTCTCCGACAGGAGGCAATGTTGACGCTCCTTTGAATGTCGGCGCGACGGGCCAAGGGAAAAGCGGCGGCTTAATACTTAATACCGGAGGCGCGGCAAACGGCCTTATTGTTGACAAAGGCAACGTCGGCATCGGGACGACAGACCCGGACTATAAGTTGTCTTTTGGACCAGATCAAGGGGGTGTTAGTAATATATTGGCTTTGTCCGATGAAGCAGATCCAAACCTTGCGATGAGAGGAATTGGGCTTCTTACGGGTGGTGGACAGTATGGGATTGGGTTTTGGGCAGATCTTGGTGCTGCTGCTCCAACCACAGGCAATTCTCGTATGTATATTTCAGCAAACGACGGCAACGTCGGCATCGGGACGGCGAGTCCGCATTATAAGCTTAGTCTGGGAACCGACACGCCCGGGGTAAAATTAGCTCTTTTTGATGATGGATACAGTGTGATGGGTTTTGGAATAGCCGGCAATGATTTGGAAATCGGAACATATGGAACTGCCCATGATATTGAATTTGGACATTATTCTAACAATGGAACTTTTGTGCCTTTACATGTTATGATGGGAAGCGGCAACGTCGGTATCGGGACGACGAATCCGGGGTATAAATTAGATGTTCAAGCGGGGCAGATTAATTCTTCCGGCGGTCTGTGCATTGCCGGTGATTGTAAGACAGCATGGAGTCAGGTCGGCGGTGGCGGCGTGTCGCAAATCACAGCCGGTACAAACATCACTATTACACCTACAGGTGGAACTGGAAATGTAACTATAAATAGTAGCGGCGGAGGAGGCGGTGGCGTTCCTTCCGGCGCAATCAGTTTTTTTAATTTGTCGTCTTGCCCTTCGGGCTGGTCAGCGGTTCCATCAGCCGTGGGTCGGTACTTGGTTGGAGGAGGAACTTTGACTTTGACCGTAGGAACACCTTTGGGCAATGGAGAAAATCGCCCAACTGGTTATCATTTCCATTTTGTGAGTTCATCTGAAACTGGCGACGGCGGCGGTAGTGGATCGTTCGTTGCTAATAATCCCGGTTCTTCAGGGGGTCGTACATCGTCTGCACCTTATGACAATAGTGGCCCATTCTTTCTTACAGCCGGCACCAACGCCCCCTACATCCAATTTCTCGTCTGTCAGAAAGGCTAACTATTGAGGTTGAATCTTAATAGTTAAATAGTTTCTCAATAGTTTTTTGTTTGTCTTGCAACGAGTTTGCTCTGTTTTGGAACTTGTGATAAAATAAAATATGATCGCAATAACTATTCCGAAAAATTTAATAAAAGACGATTTAGTAATCATTCCTCGCAAGGATTATGAGGATTTTTTAAGATTACAAAAAGTGATGCCCTTAATAGAATTAACTCCGTCGCAAAAACGAGATTTAGAGCAATCTCGCAAAGAATTTAGTCGCGGCGAGTATATTACTTTAAGGCAATTAGAAAATGAACTGGGAATTGCGTCTAAGAAAGCGCGTTAAAAAGTAATCCGCGTTTTTCGAATTGAACGTCGAGCTTCAAACACTTATTAGAACTTTTTGACCGTCTAAACTACTATGGAGGTTACTATGGAGGTTCAACCTCCATAGTTAATAGTTTTTTGTTTGCCTTGTGGCGAGTTTGCTCTGTTTTGGAACTGAAGAAATATGGAAATTAATCTTTCAAGAAAAAGCAATTGATAAAATTATGTATAAAAAGATTACATATTGACTTCAAGTTTCAGAGCGCAGTAGGATAAAACATATATGAAATACTTAATAATTATTCATAAAAGTAAATATGGTTATGATGTTCGTGTCCCGGCTCTTCCCGGATGTCATAGTCAAGGAGCAACTGAAAAAGAAGCCTTGATTAATATCCAAGATGCTATCCTTACTTATCTTGAAATAGAAAAAGAAGAACTCAAGGGAGCAAAAATGAGAGAGGTTGAAGTTAGCCTTGCTTAATCTATTTTTTATGCTTTATCGCCTGTGAGAGCTTCTTTCAAGAGGCAGGGCTGGGGTGAGCGAGGACGAGCGGGAGCGCAATTAAAAATTATCCATAAATTATACGATCGTGAATTTTATGGATAGTTGTAATTTTGATTTTATTTTCTATTCAGACTAATAATAGATATTCTATTCAGACTAATAATAGATATTATGAAATTCCAGAAATTTGTTTGGCAAATCAACTGTTGAGGTTCAATTTCCATAATTGGAGTTATCCACGCTTTTTTTAAATTTTGATTGTGGTAAAATTGTGGTAAAATTGAAACAAATCTATGATTGGCAAAAAGAGGGAAAAAAAGAAAAAAATCACCCTTGAAACAGTGGCGGGAATGGTGGCTCGGGGATTTCAGGCGGTGGATAAAAGATTTGAGGGAATAGACGAAAGATTTGAGAGAATAGAAGAGAAAATGGAAGAGGGTCTGAAAAAAATTTGGGCCAAGCTTGAAAGTTTGGAACGAAGAATTATGTTTTTAGAAGATAAAATAACCGAACATTCCAAAATTTTAACCGAACACTCTCAAGAATTAAAAGAAATTAAAATTATGATTAAAAAATATCAAGAATCCCGAGAAACGGACAAAAAATCGGTTGAAGTTTTGGAGAAAAGAGTTGAACGTTTGGAAATAAAAGTTTTTGGATAAATTATGCGAAGCAAGTCAAAAATTTTATTGGTTTTAAGCTTAATTTTGTTCGCGGGTTTTTTCGCTTTTGTTTACGCGCAAGCTTCTTGCCAAAATCACAGTTTATCCGGCTACGCCTGGTCGTCAAACATCGGTTGGATTAGTTTTTCCTGCAAGAATGATATTACGGGAGGAGCTCCAAATTACGGAGTTGATGTTGATTTAGCCGGTCTTTTGTCCGGTTACGCCTGGTCGTCAAACATCGGTTGGATTGGTTTTAATCAAAGCGATTTAAGCGGCTGTCCTTCGGGAACTTGCGAAGCAAAACTTGCTTCTGCCACCGGCCAAGTTTCCGGCTGGGCAAGGGCTGTGGCTGGAACAGCCGGCTCCGGCGGCTGGGACGGCTGGATTAAATTAAGAGGAACTAATTACGGAGCGTTGGCGGACGCGCCAATAGCCGGAACTTGCGACTGGAGCGGTTATGCCTGGGGCGGCGACGACAACAGCCAGGATGCCGTAACCGGCTGGGTAAATTTTAAAGGAACAAATTACGGAGTCAAGGGAACCGGAAGCGGATGCGGTTCTCCAAGCGCTTACAACCTTTCTGTCGCTAAATCCGGCAGTGGAACCGGCGTTGTAACCGGCGATATTAACGGCAACGACGGAACTCCGATTAACTGCGGCGCTGATTGCGACGATGATTACGCTTCGGGAGCGTCCGTTGTTTTAACCGCCGCTCCCGACACCGGTTCAACTTTTGCCAATTGGAGCGGAGATTGTTCGGGAACACTGTCAACTTGCGCCATAACCATGAACGCGAATAAAGCCGTTAGCGCGATTTTTAATTCATCATCGTCTTCGCAGTGTTCCGACGGAGTAGATAACGACGGAGACGGGTTGATTGATTTCCCCGCCGACCCTGGTTGTTCATCGGCCAGCGACAATGACGAGAGAACTCCCAGATTTAGAGAAATATAAATTCCAACGCCCCGGGGATATTTATGCGAGGTTTTACCATTATTGAATTATTGGTGGTTATCGGAGTTTTTGCCGCTATAAACGGAATGGTTTTGGCGAATTATCCAAAGTTTACAACCAGTTTAAATCTTGGCAATGTAAGCCAAGATATCGCTTCTGTTTTAAGGCAGGCTGAAGGCTACGCTATGGGAGTGCGGGCTTTCAACGATCCCGTTTCCGGAATCGTTTTCCCTCCTTACGGCGTTCATTTTAAAAAAATAGAGCCGGACAAATTCAATATTTTCGCCGATATTAACGGGAACGGCAATTACGATATCAACGAATCAGCCGGAGAATTTATCTTAAATAAAGTTAAAATAGTTGATTTATGCGTTAATTATGACTCTTCTCCGCCGGGTCAATGCAATAAAGCCGACATTAACATAGTGTATAAAAGACCCGATCCCGCCGTCACCATAAAAAGTCAAGGAGAGAGCGTATCCAATGGAGCGGTTATTCTTGAATCTGTCGGGAAACAAAGCGCCGTGATTTTTTGGATAAGCGGACAAATTTATGTTAAAAAGCTATAAATCGCAAATCGCAGATCGCAGATCGCAAAATAAAAGAAGCGGTTTTTCCCTGCTTGAAGCGCTTGTCGCGATTTCAGTTTTGATTATTGCGTTTTTGGGAGTTTATGATCTTGTTTCATTCGGCGTTTCTCGGGCAAGTTTCGCCAAAAATCAAAATATCGCTTTTTTTCTGGGGCAAGAAGGAATGGAATACATTATTAACAAAAAAATGACCAATTCATCGCAAGGCAATGATTGGCTTGATGTTTTTTTTAACTCCTGCCAGTCTCCCAACGGCTGTTACGCGGACGCGATTAACGATTCAATTACTCAATGCCCCGAGAATGGCTGTCCGAAAATCAAATTTGATTCGGCAACCGGCTACAATTACCTAAACGGAACGGATACTGTTTTTCAAAGAAAAATAATTACCGAGACGATTCAGCCGGACAAGGAAATTAAATTAACGGTTGAAATGAAATGGCGGGACAAAGGTCGGGAAAAGAGCTTTGTCGTTGAAGACCGCCTTTTTAATTGGTGGTGAAATTAATATGAAAAAAGGATTCACTTTGTTTGAAATGATTGTGGCGGTTGGCGCGTTTATGGTGTTTATGACAATCGCGATGTCGGGGCTTTTGAATTTAAACGACGCCAACAAAAATTCAATCAACTTCAGCAATATTATGGACAATGCCCGTTTTGCTCTGGAAATAATGGCAAAAGAAATAAGAACGGGAACGACCTATAGCTCTTCCGGAAGTTCTACGCTTACATTTCAAAATGCTTTGGGACAAACGGCAGTCTACCGATTAAATAACAATCGGATTGAGAAATCATCGGACGGCGGAAATTCTTTTCTCGCTCTTACGACAAGCGATGTAAAAGTGGATAATTTAAAATTTGTTGTTTCCGGAGCCGCGTCGGGAGACGGATTCCAGCCAAAAATTTTAATCGGAATAAAAGCGAGCGTTTCGTTCAAGAATAAAATAACGGAGATAAATCTGCAAACCTTGGTTTCAAGCAGAAACCCCGACTCGTAAACATGAACCCCGTTAGAAGTCTTAGATAGAAAAATTTTGATAAAATTTCTCTGCATCTAATTAACGGAGATATAATAAAAAGCGAATTATGTTTGGAATAAATCATAATAATCACATAAGGCAGACTTCTAACGGGGTGAAAAACGGATTTTTATTATTGTTGGCCGTTTTAATTATCTCAATAATTTTGAGTCTTGGCCTTGGCGTGGGCAATGTTGTTTTAAACCAGATTAAATTGAGCGGCGCCGGCGAAGATAGCCAGATCGCTTTTTACGCGGCTGACGCCGGCGCGGAAAGCGCTTTGTATCGGGATTTAAAACAAAACGAGTTCCCTTCGGGCGGAAGCTTTATTTTAAGTCTTGCGAACGGTTCTTGCGCGGAAGTAAGCGTAACGAAAGCGGGCAGTCCGGTTTTAACAACAATAGAATCGCGGGGCAGAAACAGGACAAGCGATCCGAATCAATGTTTGAAGATTGAGAGAGCGGCTGAAAGAGGGATAAGCTTAAGCTATTGATTTATGACCCCGTTAGAAGCTTAAAAACCAGGTTGTTGCTATAACAGGATGCTGGGCTATCAATCATTATGATTTTCAAAAAGAACTATTTTAAAGCTTCTAACGGGGTGACCAAAGAAGAGGCGAGAGAGAGGATTGAAAAACTTAAAAAAGCCGTCAATCATCACCGTTATTTATACCATGTTCTTGATCGCCAGGAAATTTCCGATTCAGCTCTGGATTCGTTAAAGCGCGAATTAAAAAAACTGGAAGACGAGTTTCCGGAATTTATCGCGCCCGATTCTCCAACCCAAAGAGTGGGCGGAAAGCCGCTTGATAAGTTTAAAAAAGTTTCGCGCGCCGTTCCGATGCTCTCGTTGGAAGATGTTTTTTCGGAGGAAGAATTTTTAAAGTGGCAGGAGCGGCTTAAAAAAGTTTTAGGAAGAGCGTCTCCTTTGCGGCTGTTCGCGGAGTTAAAATTTGACGGCCTCGCGTTAAGCTTGATTTATAAAAACGGCCTTTTAATTGAGGCGTCAACAAGGGGCGACGGTTTCATCGGCGAAGATGTAACTCAAAATATCAAGACTATTGAAGCCATTCCGTTAAAACTTGAAATTCACAATAAATCCGATTTATTCAGCTTAGAAGCTAAGCTTCCAAGTAGAGTTGAAATAAGAGGGGAGGTGATTATCGCCAAAAAAGAATTTGAGAAAATTAACAAGGAACAAGAGAAGGCGGGAGAGCCGAAATTCGCCAATCCCCGAAATTTGGCGGCCGGCTCCGTTCGCCAGCTTGACCCCAAAATCACAGCTCTAAGGCGGCTTGATTTTTACGCGTACGGTTTGATTGCCGACTTTGGCCAGAAATTTCATTCCGAAGAACATATTATTTTAAATTCTCTCGGTTTTAAGAGCGATAAGTTTTCCCGGATTTTTGGAAAATCGGAAGAAATTTTAGGTTTTTGGAAAAGAATTGAAAAAGAGCGGGAAAAACTGCCTTTTCAGATTGACGGGCTTGTCACAGCCATTGACGACAACGACTTGTTTAAGAAAGCCGGTGTGGTCGGAAAAGCGCCGCGAGGCGCGATAGCTTTTAAATTTACTCCGGAAGAAGCCACGACGATTGTTAAAGATGTTATTTTACAAATCGGAAGAACGGGCGTCATAACGCCCATTGCGATTTTGAATCCGATTAAAATAGGAGGAGTTGTCGTCAGCCGCGCCACTTTGCATAATTTTGACGAAATTCAAAGATTGGGAATAAAAGCGGGAGACACGGCGGTTGTGGGACGCGCCGGCGATGTCATTCCCGAGGTCAGAAAAGTCCTGAAAGAATTAAGAACCGGAAAAGAAAAATCAATTAAGATTCCGGTTCATTGTCCGGTTTGCAAAACGAAAATCGTCAAAGAACCGGGCGAGACGGCTTACCGTTGTCCAAACAGAAATTGTTTGGCGATAAAAAAAGAGAAAATTTATCATTTTGTCGGAAGAGCGGTTTTTGACATTGACGGCTTGGGTCCGAAAATCATTGACCGGTTGCTTGACCAGGGATTGATTCAAGACGCGGCTGATTTGTTTGATTTAAAGCAGGGAGATTTAATTCCTCTTCCGCGGTTTGCCGAAAAATCAGCCGAAAATTTAGCGGCGGCGATTCAGGCGAGAAAAACAATTGAGCTTCCGAGATTTTTAATGGGGCTTGGCATTTTTCGCGTTGGTTTTGAATCAGCGCGGGATTTGGCTCAACATTTCGGAAACATTGAAGCGATTGAAAAAGCGTCAATTGACGACTTAAAAAAAATATCCGGAATTGGCGAAAAAGTCGCGAAAAGTATTTATGATTGGTTCCGCGACGAATACAATAAAATTTTTTTTAAAAAACTGATGAATAGAGTCGCGATAAAATTTTATAAAAAACCGCCAAAAAAACCAATCGGCAAGCTGGCTGGCAAAAAATTCGTTATCACCGGCATTTTGAAAAGATTCAGCCGCGAACAAGCGAAAAATAAAATTATTGAATTGGGAGGCAAAGCAAGCGAAAACGCGACGCAAGATGTTGATTATCTGGTGGCGGGCAAAGAACCGGGCGGCAAGCTTGAAAAAGCCAAGAAATTAGGGCTCAAAATTATCAATGAGAGGGAATTTTTGGATTTAATCGGGTAGGGGTTATCCACCCCTCACCCAGAAAGCTTTGTTAATACATAGTTTAAATTGAAAGCTTTTCTGGGTGAGGGGTTATCCACAATTTTTCAATTCAGAGGCTTAATAATGTTGTATAATAAAGTGTAATGAAAATTAATCCCGGCCGATGGTTGGGGGTCGAATTAAACTATTATTTAAGTTAAAACATTTAAAGATTTAAAATTATGTTGCTTCAAACATGGGGTGGGGTTTTAACGGATTCGTTTCAGAAAATCGGAGGCGGAGTAGTCGCTTTTCTGCCAAAATTGATTTTGGCGCTTGTGATTTTTATTGTCGGCTGGGTCATAGCGGCCTTTCTCGGCAGAGTCGCCAATCAGATTATCAAAGTGTTGAAGATTGACCAGGCATTGGAAGCGGTCGGAGCGGGAGAACTTGTGACGCGAGGCGGCTTTAATCTTAACGCAGGCGCTTTCATCGGCGGGCTCGTGAAATGGTTTTTCATCGTTGTTTTTCTGGTAACAGCGGTTGATGTGCTTGGTTTGAATCAGATTAACGCTTTTTTGAGCGATGTTGTCTTGGCTTACATTCCAAATGTTATTGCCGCAACGATTATTTTGGTTGTGGCGGCGATAATTGCCGGAGCGGTTGAACAGATAATCGTCGGAGGCGCGAAGGCGGCAAATCTGCCTTCTTCCAGATTTTTGGGCGTGGTTGCGAGATGGTCAATTTGGATTTTTGCGATTTTGGCGGCGCTTTATCAATTGGGAGTTGCAGGACCCTTTGTCCAGACGCTTTTTATGGGCATTGTCGGAATGTTGGCCCTAGCGGCTGGTTTAGCTTTTGGACTAGGAGGAAGAGACGCGGCAACGAGATGGATAGAGAGAATTCAAGAGGACATTTCTCATCGCGGATAATAAACAAAAAGCCCCAAAATACGAATATCTTTTTTTGGGGCTTTTTCGTTCTTGAAGGGGGTCTTTAACGGGGTTGACTTTTATATTTTAACTTTATAAGATAAATATACATATTATGGAGCAGTTAGAAAAATACTTTTTTACAAGGAGCGGCTAAAATACGACGATGTTTTGATTGATTTTAGCAAGCCGCTTCCAAAAGCGGTTTTTTAGTTTGTTAGTTGGCTTTCGGATTGTCTTTGTTCTGTCTTCGTTTTTTGGGTAAGTAAGGATTGTCGGGAAGCCAACGGATAGTTCGTTAAAAATTAAATACAACAGGTAACAAGCAAACAAAAAATAAGTCAATATATATTCTAACAGGACAATTAAGGGTAAATGGCGGATGCCTTGACTTTGAAAGGCGATGAAGGACGTAGCGTACCTGCGATAAGCTCCGGGGAGACGGGTAGCAATCATTGATCCGGAGATTTCCGAATGAGGAAACTTTGCCGCGCAAATCGCGGCAAGCTCCGACCTTGTGTCGGAGCGGCGCACCCAGGGAAGTGAAACATCTCAGTACCTGGAGGAAAATAGAACAAAAGTTTATTTCCTTAGTAGCGGCGAGCGAAAAGGAAAGAGCCCAAACCGAGTACATAATTTATTATGTGCTCGGGGTTGTAAGATGAAAACGCTATCTTGCTTTTCGCAAAGCGCTTCAAAGCGTTTTGCGATTTGCGGGACAAGAAAGAGTCACAAATTTATTTGTTAGCCGAAATCGGCTGGAAAGCCGCGCCAAAGAGGGTGATAGCCCCGTAGGCGAAAGCGAATAAACTCTTCAGTTTTTATTCTTGAGTAATCCGACACACGAATGGGTCGGATGAATCCGGGAGAACTAACTCCTAAGGCTAAATACTTTCAAAGATCGATAGTGAACTAGTACCGTGAGGGAAAGGTGAAAAGCAGCCCGGGAGGGCGGTGAAATAGTACCTGAAACCATTTACCTACAAAGAATCGGAGCCGAGCGCATAATTTATTATGTGCTCGGTGACGGTGTGCCTATTGAAGAATGAGCCAACGAGTTCTCTTGTTTTCTTTGTCTAATCCCGTAGGGGAGGAGGCACAGTGAAAGCGAGCGTGAATAGCGCGTTCCCCGCGATGAGTGGGGATTAGAAAACGAGGGAGACCCGAAGCCAGGTGAGCTTGCCATGACCAGGGTGAACCCCGCCGAAAGGCGGGGGGAGGCCCGAACCGGTAAGTCGTACAACGCTTTCGGATGAGTTGTGGTAAGAAGTAATAAGCTAATCGAACCTGGTAATAGCTGGTTCTCTCCGAAATAGCTTTAGGGCTAGCGTCCCGTTTAGATTCTCCAGGTAGAGCACTGGTTGAGCAGCATAGGGAGAAATCTCGGCAGCTCAGTCAAACTCCGAATGGGAGAATTGTTCCGGGGCAGTTAGACCATGGGGGCTAAGCTCCATCGGTCAAAAGGGAAAGAGCCCATGATCTCCATCTAAAGTCCCAAAATCTTTGCTAAGTGCGAATAAGGCGGTAGGATTTCACAGATAGCGAGGAAGTTGGCTTAGAAGCAGCCATCTTTTAAAGAGTGCGTAACAGCTCACTCGTTAAGAAATCCCGCGCCAAAAATACATGGGGCTAAGCAAAGTACTGAAGATGAGGACCGAGCACATAATTTATTATGTGCTCGGTGGTAGGAGAGCGTTCTTAAAGCGTTGAAGCCTAATCGCGAGATTGAGTGGAGCTTTAAGAAGTGAAAATGTTGGCACAAGTAACCACAAGTCCGATGAGAGATCGGACCGCCGAAAACCCAAGGTTTCCTGGGCGATGGCAATCAGCCCAGGGTTAGTCGGTCCTAAGGCAATGGCGAAAGCCGCAGCTGATGGACAGCCGGTTAATATTCCGGCGCCTCCTCGTTTTTCCGAGAAGATGACGAAGTTTAGTAATTTGAGCGAATTATCAGATTTTCGTTCTTGTTCCGAGAAAAATTTCTTAACTGAAATTTTTTGATGGAGCAAGAGGAAATCCGCAAGGATGAACTTAAACCAGCAAGCTTCCCAGAAAAGTCTTCAAGGGTTAAGAGCGGGGAGTCCGTACCGTAAACCGACACAGGTGGGTTGGCTAAGAACGCCAAGGCGAACGGGTGAAATCTTCCCAAGGAACTCGGCAAACAAGCAGGCGTAACTTAGGGATATGCCTTGCCGAGCACATAACTTGTTATGTGCTCGGTTGCAACAAAAGTTCCCCAGAGGACTGTTTACCAAAAACACAACTCCCTGCGAACTCGTAAGAGTATGTATAGGGGGTGACGCCTGACCAATGCGAGAAGGTCAAATATGACCGGTGCTTCGCACCGGAATTTTCAAGTCAAAATTTTCAATTTTCAAATCTTGGAAATTGATAATTGAAAATTGGAAATTCCAGCGCGGAGCGCTGGGTTGTATAAGCCCTCGTCAATGTCGGCGATAACTATAATCGTCCTAAGGTAGCGTAATTCCTTGTCGGCTAACTTCCGACGTGCACGAAAGGCGTAACCATTTGGGGACTGTCTCGGGAAGTAGCCCGGTGAAAATACAATACCGGTGAAGATGCCGGTTACCTGCAGGTAGACGAAAAGACCCCGGAAGCTTTACTGTAACTTGGCATTGGGTTTAAGTTTTAAATGCATAGTGTAGCGGGGAGGGGATGAAGCTCCGATCTCGGTCGGAGTGGACCCGCCAATGTAACACCCGTCTTTTAAAATTTAAATTCTAACCTTAAAGGCAAAAACTTTTAGGAACAGTGCCTGGCGGGCAGTTTAAATGGGGCATTTCTCTTCTAAAAAGTAACGAAGAGGCCTATAAGGTCGGCTAACTCCGGATGGAAATCGGAGTCGTCCCGTAAGAGGAAAAGCCGGCTTGACTGTGAGGCGGACAAGCCAAACAGGCGCGAAAGCGGAGTCTAGTGAACCGACCCCTTGCATTAGACGCAGGGGGAGATTATCGGCTAAAAGTTACTCCGGGGATAACAGGCTAGTCGTGCCCAAGAGTTCATATCGACGGCACGGTTCGGCACCTCGATGTCGGCTCAGCGCATCCTGGGGGTGAAGAAGCTCCCAAGGGTTATGGAGTTCACATATTAAAGCGCTACGTGAGCTGGGTTCAAACCGTCGTGAGACAGGTTGGTCTCCTATCTCCTGCAGGCGTTGATTCTTGAGGGGAGTCGTCCACAGTACGAGAGGACCTGGATGAACTAACCTCTGGTGTGCGAGCTGTTCTACTAAGAGCATCGCTCGGTAGCTATGTTAGGAATGGATAACCGCTGAAAGCATCTAAGCGGGAAGCCAACCCCAAGATCAGGAATCTTAGGTTTCTTGAAGACTACAAGATTGATAGGCTCCAGGTGTAAGGCGAGTAATCGTTTAAGCCGAGGAGTACTAATAAACCATCCGTCCTGTTAGAATATATGTTGATTTAAATATTATGTTCCGGTGGCTCGTCGTCGCGGAACCACCTGTTCCCATTTCGAACACAGAAGTGAAACGCGATTGAGCCGATGATACTCGCAAGGGAAAGTAGGCAGTCGCCGGAACATAGTATTTAATTTCATTGTTCGCGATTATTTATCTTCCGCTTCGCGCCATCAAAGTAATAATTGTTTTAAGCGCGATTGTAAAATCTAAAAACAAAGAGCGGTTTTTGACATAAAACAAATCGTATTGCAGTTTTTCCATCGCGTCCTCAACCGACGCGCCGTAAGGAAAATTTATCTGCGCCCAGCCGGTTAGCCCCGGTTTTATCAAGTGCCTCATCTGGTAATGGGGAATTTGTTTTTCCAATTCTTTCACAAAATCCGGCAGTTCGGGTCTTGGACCGATAAACGACATGTCGCCTTTTAAGACATTCCAAACTTGCGGCAGTTCGTCAATTCTTGTTTTTCGCAGGAATTTTCCGACTCTCGTTATTCTTTCGTCTTTTTCCTGGGTCCATTTCATTTCGCCTTTTTCCATCAATTTTTTTTCATCCCAAACCGTCATTGAACGGAGTTTTACCAGATTGAAATTTTTTTGGTTTTTCCCGACTCTTTTGTGAATGAAAAACACGGGGCCTTTGCTATCCAGCTTTATCGCGAGAGCGATAAAGGGAAAAAGAATTAAAGTAATGAAACCGAAAATCGTCGCCATAATCAAATCAAACGCCCTTTTGAGCGCTTCATAAGCGTTCTTTTTTATTTCCGAAAGATTTTCCAAAAACCAGATTTCATGAATCAGAGAAACCGGAATTTTGCCTAAAATCCTCTCGTAAAAAGTCGGGAAATCAAGAAAAATTATCCCTTGCGGAAGCGCTTGATAAATAAAACTCAAAAAATCTCTCTCGCTTCTAATGTCTTCAAGCGCGACAACCAAAGAGATGTTATTTTCTTTGATAATTAAGGGAGTTTTGTGGTTTAATTCAAAAGATAAAAGCGAGGTTTGCGCGCTTTTTCCGTTTTTTGGATAAATTATCGCAAGCGGGTTATAGCCAAGCGAGGGATGAGATTTTAAAAATTCGCAAAGCTTTTTCGCCTCTTCTGAAAATCCAAAAAATAATATGTTTTTTTTGGCGCTTTTCGCGAAAACCAAAGCCATTAGTTTTCGCCAGGCAAAAATCAAAATTGAGGCGATCAAAGCGTCAAGGGCGAGATTGGTTTTCGGCGCGATTCCAAAAGCGGGGACAGTGTAAAAAAGGACAATGCCGATGATAAAACCAGCCAGCATTGTTTTCGCCAGTTTTTCCTGAAAAAGAGAGCCAGCGTCCAGAATTTCGTTTTCATACAGGCCGCTCATAAGGAAAACCAAAAACCAGACAAAAAATAAAATTGTAAAAGGTAGAAAGTGAATGACAAAAGCTTCATAAAATCCTTCGGCTCCGTAGCGAATAAGCAAGGTTAGAACCAAAGCTAAATAAAAACCAAAAATATCGCCTAAAAATAAAACAAATTTCTGGAGTTTCATAATATCTATTATTAGTCTAAATAGAAAATAAAATCAAAATTACAACTATCCATAAAATTCACGATCGTATAATTTATGGATAATTTTTATAATATAATAAGATTCAGACAACTTCCGCTAAATAACACTTTTCGCAATAAACAATCTCGGGTTTTTCGGAAGCGTAAGAGGTTTCAAATTCATTAGGACAATGTTCTTGTTTGTGATGAGGATGTTCTATGGTGTTTTGATAAACCTTGTTGTCGGAATGATTTCCGGCGCACTGGCATTTGCGATGCCAGAGTTTAAGAGGATTTCTTTGTTTAATTCTTTGGTAATGACGGCAATTGGGGCATAATCTTGGCAAGGGAAGATTCATTTTGCGGTAGAATTCCAATTCTTGAGGAATTATTTTGTATAGCTTAGTGCAATTATGCTGACTGGCTTTTTCTGAATCCTCGTCCCAAGCTTGGCATAAGATGGCTTTGCTTATAATGTCATCTTTTACATCTTTAATGTGGTCGGGCAAACCTTTCCAGCTTATATCCGGCTCCAGGGTTCTTTCTTCTTGGTCTTTCCAGGAATAACCCTTTTCCTCTACTTCTTTTTTTGACAAAGGAAAATACTCTTGGGCTACGGTTTCGTTATAACTAAAAGGGCTTAATTCAACGGGAAAGAACTCGCCGTATTTATAAACTCTTCCTTTTTTATCTACATAAGGCATAGAGTTCATATGTTCTATGATTTTGGGAACGAGGGCTTCGTATTCTTCTTTGGTGTATTGTTTGTTGAGGATGCAGTATTGTTTATTGTGGAGACCGACGCAGGCGAAGAGGTTTTCATTAGAAATAGGACACATAATACAGTATTCAAGATTTTGGCAACTCGAAAATGAGAATATATTGAATTTTAATCGAGAACTGTTTATACCCACCTGACAACTATCGTATATTAATTCAGTGCCGTCGCCCCAAATAGAGTAATCGTAACAATCTTTGACACCCGGTTTAGAAATTAAACCATAGCAATGTTTGCAATTCTCCGCGTCCTCTATAAAAAAAGAATTTATAACATTTTTAGAGTTATAAATATAATCACCGGAAACATTAATGTTGTGGGAGCCATGAAAATATTTATTAGGAAATTTTATAATAGATTCTTGAAATTTATTATATAAGCATACAGCTTTGGTATATGACTCAAGGTTAAAATTTTTAAGTTGTCTCAAATAATCTTCTTGTAAATATGGTTTATTGAAAATATAATACCGTTTATTACGAAGACTTACGCAGCCGAAACAGTCCGAACAACCCCTTAAGTCTTTGGAAAAATAAATGTTATTGGAATTCTCGCATTCGCTTGAAAAAATTGCATAATAGCATTTGGAGCATCTAAAACAACCATAACATAGTTCGCAAGAATCCAAATATAAGTTATCCATACAATCCTTACATCTTTCAATTCCTACGCTGTAATAACAATTTTCATTAGAACCGGCATTAAAGACGAGGTAACAATTTTTTAAATCAGCACAATTCATACAATAATCGCTATTTATTATATTTTTTTGTGTTGAACGACTAAACCATGGCACTTCATGCATCAATTCTCTAAACTGCTCAAAAAACGATCTTGACCAATCGTAATCTCGTCCATAATCCATTGGGTTCCAGTTATCTGACCACCAATAGTCTCTATCATAAACCTTAACTGGCGAATTTTTATGGAACATAGAAAAAATTTCTTTTTCCGTCGCATCACATTTTCTTTTGTATAGGGTTTTTTCGTTTCGCCAAGCAAGTCTTCGCTGGAGCCGGCACTCTGGGCAAAAAGTCGGCGGGGGAACTTTGATTTTGTCGTAAAATTCAAAGTCTTCGGGTTCAATCGTAAACTCTTTTTGACAATTTTGACAAGTTTTTGTTTCTTGATTCATTTTATAAAAGCTCTACAAATTCATTTATAGTTAATTCTGCTTGGAGAATAATTGATTTTAAGGTTTTTGGCGCCAATTCTTTTTTATGAAAAGGCACAACGATATGTAAATGTTTTTTAATCCCATGTCTTAAATTTATATGACTTCCTGTTTGATGATGAATATAAAAACCGACCCTCAAAAGGGCGCTAATAACTTTTTGAGAACGAAGACAAGGCAATTTGGGCATTTTATACCTTAACGGTTAATCTCATCTGAGCCACTTCTGTTTCTTTAGGTATTTCTTGTTTTATTTTCTTTAGCCCCTCAATATAACAGCTGATAGCGTCTATAGCCATCTTTCTTGCTTCCAATAGATTTTTCCCTTCGGTGACTAATCCCGGTAGCGCTGGAATGGTAACCGTGTATCCGCCATCTTCATTAAGTTCAAAAATAGCTGTGTATTGATAGATATTTTGTTTAAATCTTTTCATAACGATATTTTAGCAAAATAAATATAGGAAATCAATTTTATATCACCTCGTTTTGATAACACTTTTCGCAATAAACTACACCATCGGTTCGCCGGTTTTTTCTTCTTTTTTTATTTCTTCGGGTTTGTTTTTCTCTCCGGCGAATATTTTTTCTTTTTCCTCGGCAAGTTCGCGTTTTGCTTCTTCAAGCGGTTTTGCGTAGTTTTGCCGCGACCATTCAATTATTTCTTCGCGGTATGAACGATGCGGAGGGGAAATAACATTCAGGGTTTCGGCTGAAAAAGGATCATAAGCTTCGCCGTCTATCGTCATTTTTATGTAGAATTCCCGCACTCCCAAATTTATCATATCGCTTGCTTTGAATATCGGCGTCATTTCCGGTTCCAGTTTTTTGGCGTCTTCTCCGCCAACCCTAAAAACAACCATTGAGCCGATATTTCCTAAAACCGTCGCTAAAACGGGCGGCAAAAGTTGGGCCATATATTGATGGGCGACGACAATGTTGATTCCGTATTTTCTTGATTCGGCGAATAATTGCTCAAAAGTCGTTGTTACCACATTTTGAAACTCGTCAATATACAGGTAAAAATCCCGTCTTTCGTTTTCCGGCATGCTCGCCCTTGCCATGCCCGCCTGATAAATCTTCGTGATAAACATCGCGCCGAAAAAAGACGAATTTTCCTCGCCTAATTTTCCTTTGGAAAGGGAAATCAAAAGAATTTTTTTGGAGTTCATCGCCGTTTCAAAATCAATTTTGTTTTCCTTTTGCGCGAAGATATTGCGAAGCAGGGGATTTGAAAGAAATTGCCCGAGCTTGTTCACCAGAGGAATAATCGCTTCGGTGTCAAATTTTTCAGACCAATCGGCGAATTCAACCGCCCAGAATTTTTTAACCATTTCGTCTTCAATGTATTCTATGACTCGTTGGCGGTAGTTTCGGTCGGTCAGCATTGAAACCATTCCGCTTAAAGTTGTTTCCGGATAATCAAGTAGAGCCAAAGAGGTAAAGCGGAAAACATGCTCCAGTCGCGGCGTCCAGTTCGCGCCAAATTGTTTTTTCACCACTTCAATCATTGATTGAGTGACTTGATGTTTTAGCTCCGGACTGACATTTTTTAGAGGATTGAAAGAAACCGGCCAGTCCAAATCCGAAGGGTCAATTAAGATGACGTCTTTTATCCGTTCCTGGGGAATA
>Ga0209542_10008317_pt1 | contig 19424 bp, 26 predicted proteins | sample RifCSPhighO2_01_FD_184028 | JGI IMG/M metagenome (GOLD analysis project Ga0209542, IMG submission 184028) | Soil microbial communities from Rifle, Colorado - Rifle CSP2_plank highO2_0.1 (SPAdes) (version 2) | ecosystem: Environmental > Terrestrial > Deep subsurface > Rock core/Sediment ...
TGGAATGAAATCCCGCCTGAATAAACCAGATATGCAGCACAACACAAAAATTCTAGCCGCGTCAGACGCGGCTAGAATTTTTTGGGGACAGCACGCGCGTCAGACGCCAGGCATCTTTTTTAAACGCAATTTACGGACATAGACACATATATAGACGCCGGCAATCGCCGCATAATTGAGAACTAAAAACCAGGGCGTTGCCCAGGATGTCCCATCAATAAAAAATGGCTGGGGCAAGGGCCAGAGAAACGGCGTGGGGAAAAACTCCAGCGAGTGCGTGGGAATATCAATCACAATATGCAAAGCCCAGGCGGTGAATTCCCACGGGATGCGCTGAAAATAGAACCAGCCGATAGAAAAGAGTACAGCCCAAATGAGAACGCTGTGCGTGACGTCATAGAGCGCGTGGACATACGTCGGGACAACCAGATGCCGGGGGATGTCGCCGTACACAATCGCAGGAGAGAAAAGGCGGCCGGATAACAGGCGCCCGACCGTAAAAATCCCAAAAGAAAAAAGGTCGGGCGCGACGCCGAAGAAGACCGCCCACCAAACACGTTTTTTATTATAAATCGCTCCTGACCAGAGAGCGTGCGCCACTATGTCCATAACAACAATCTGTCTCACCCATCATACAAAAAGTGTGACGCCGAATCCACGCAACTCCTCACGTAGCGCCGCGACTAACCTAAAAGAGACCGTTGTCTGCCGAGCCATTGATCCAGCCCCCAGACGCGCCCGGCGCGAATTGCGGCAAAGAAGACGAGGACGAAAAAGTAGATGACGTGCTCGTCAACAATATATGCATGGGGGTTGGGATACGGAAAAGCCAAAATGGGAAGATAATATAGAATCATCAGAAGCGCGCCCAAAATGGAACTTAATCGGACGAATGCCCCCAAAATCAACGACACCCCCAAAAGTGTGAGCCCCCACTCGTTGATCAGATTAACTACAGGCAAAACCGAGGGCTGCAAGAAAAAATTGAAGAGTTCCGGAAATGTTTTCGCATTCTGCAAATAACCCGCGGCCGACCACGCAGGATCCAGCACCTTTGTGATACCGGCGTAAAACATCATCCAGCCAAGCGAGACCCGTAACAGGACTAATGCCAATTTTTCTACCCGTGAGTTCATCATTTGTATTGTACCGCAGACCCCAAAAGAGGCGCAAACGAGCAAATACACAGCTTAACGAAGAAGAAGTACCCGAACTGAAGATATACGCTCCCGCACTGCAACCGAATTAAACTTGCTTCTGCAACTCTTTCTCGGCCTGCTCTGACAAGTGCATAATTTTGCCTATGTCATCCATTGTAAGCTTACGAGGCTTGGTGTCTTTGACGCAAAAAACGCCTATGGCCGTCCCTTGCTTGTCATGCAGAGCCACTCCAGTATAAAAGCGTAGGAAGGGAAAACCAACAACCATAGGGTTATCTTTGAATCGGCTGTCCAGAAGCGTGTCTTCCACGATGAATATTTCTTTCACGAGCATGGCGTGAGCGCAGAATGAAATGGTACGCGGCACTTCTCTCGCCGCCACCCCCTGACATGATTTGTACCATTCACGATCTTTATCAATGAGAGTGATGGTTGAAATCGGAACGCCCAAATCCTTCACGGCGCGTCTTGTGATCGCGTCAAATCTTTCTTCCGGCGGAGTGTCGAGAATCCCCAGCCGCATTACCTTATCCAGACGCTCTTTTTCATCGGGTGGCAACAGCGCACTTTGCATATTCTTTGCTGGTTTTTACATCACCTACAAGCGCGTATTTTATCTAAATATCATATATTATATGATGTCAAGATATTTCTCACAATAAAGATATCCGCACCGAGCCAAAATAGGACGGCGGGCTTCTTCTTTTATTTTTTTATTTTGAAACTCCCGATGTCTCACTTTTGGGCCTTCTGGGGCCATGAACTAGACGTTATTTATCCTGAGCTTGTCGAAGGACTGGAACCCGTACAGACTAAATCAGTTCGCGGTAAGTATATCCTTATTAGCCTCGAGCTGGGCGCGCTTTGGAGCTATAAGTTTCTGCGCTTTTATCCTGGGTAATCGCAATGATGCCCAATCCGTGTCATTACGATTACCGTAGTTCCTTGCCCAATAGAGCTCTTTCGCAAAAGGGTTACGGATCTTTTCATCTGGATTGTCCAACAAAGCTATAGTTTCGGGTAGCGCGTCATCCGATAAATGCGCGAGATAAGCCGTGTCTAATTTGCCAGTATTCTCATAGCGGCGGATATTGTGACGAGCAATAAAGGCTTCTGGATTCAATATATTCATGCCGAAGAGAAAAAGAATCGCCAACAAAAAGACCCGATGAGCAAATGCCTCGTACTTTCCATTGCTTAAAATATGGTAAGCCAGCAACGCCAGTACCAAACCAATCCAAATCATTAGTGCGTGACTGTACAGTCTGATGTCTGTAAATCCGTAGGCATTCTCGTAAAGTACCAGCCGAGTAAATGCCGAAGCTAAAACCAAGACAACCTGCAGAATGAGCACGATGCTCAATATTTTGAACGACCGAGTGTGCGATTCTTCTTTCTTGATCACTCTTTTTTCGGCCGCGGAGATAATAATGAACGAAAGAATTGCCGCTAAGATAAGCTCAAAAAATCCCTTTCTGGCATAATCGGCATACGTTATACCAAGCGCAGCAACGCGTGACTCTCCCCCAAAAAGATACGTCAGCTGTAGGAGAATAAATACTAGGAAGAGCGCATTTACTGCACCCAGCAATATTGTCGTCTCAATTGCGCCAAACTTTCGCTCCTTTGGAATCAGGGGTGACGATGAAGACACGCCCACACTATTAAACATGTACCCAAAGGCGCCGATCAATGCAGCTGTCGTAAAGACCAGGATACAAAAACGATTGACGAGCTCTGCATTGAGTTTAAATTGGAGCAAATCGGGAATAAAGCTCCGAAAGACATCATCCGCAGAGGCAAATAAGAAACTAAATGCAACTATGGCCGCAATTGCTAGTAGACTTCCCCTTAAAACCTCACGCGTCACCGCACTAGCTTCTGCGACTTTCCTAAAGCTAAATATCTTTGGGTATACGTCCAGAAGTGACTTTAAAAACTTTAATGGAAGAATAAAAATCTTCAGATAGTCGGCGGGCAGATAGGTGTGAAAACTCTTCCCCACAAATGAACTAACGAATATCAGAAGAAGCAAGACGCTAGCAAGGATATTAAACAATGTCAGCAGGTCGCTAGATCTCAAAAAGACCATGCTGGAAAAAAGAACGGTGGGCACAAGAAATAGCATCACGCTTCTTCTCTCCAAGTGCCTACCAAACTGATAGAGAAGAACTACCCCTCCTACGATAATTGAAATAGTGAAAATTGGGACATTTAGACCAATTCCCCTCTCATAAAACAAGACATTGTTAATAATCCCCAGACATAAAGCGACGAGGCCTAAATACACGTAAGAATTCGCTGTAGATTGCATCTAGTTGTACAACAACTTACCCACACTAAATGTTTTGGGGCCACTTAGCGGTTGCGACGCGGTGAGCTTGCCGAACTAACCCCAGATAACATCGACATAAGCTCAATATTTAGGAATCAGCTCGAAAGTATCGTGGTCTTTTTAAAATTTAATTCTGTGGAGTTCAAAGAAGTTTTTCTGGCCCAGTAAGGCAACAGTATTCAACCCAGTTACAAAACCGACCTCGGAAAGGAACTTCTTCTCAAGGTGCTTGATCTGCATTTCTACCGTCGTAATTTTCTGGGGAAGCGGGCCACCAGAAATGCCGAGCACCTTCCAATCTCTTGCCTTTGATAAATCTAAACCCAAGTACTCGGCAATTTCCATGTTGAAAAGAGACCGATCAGCTCCTGAATCAACAAGTGCTAACTCCCTAATACTCCCCTTTGGTCCAAAGATTTCTACTTCTACAATTGGTCGTTTTACAAAGCTTGAGTCATGATCCGAGCCACCCGATATAACGGTATATCCATACTTCATATCTCAACGGGCGCTAAATCCATACCAAGGCCGGAAGCGCGGAGGAATACAACGTCCTTTTTCTTTGCTTCTGGCACTTTCTCTGCGGCCGCTTTTAGGGTTTCTCCCGCAGATAAAACTATTGAGTAGTCAGAAGAGAGCGCCACCCATTGATTCTCATATGGTTTTATTATGTCCTTCAGGTTGAGTTGTTCCATAATGATGCACCTATTTTATACCAAGTATGACCATAATACCACAATCCTATTGCATTCAGGGCGACCTACGGGGATCGAACCCGTGAAAACAGCTCCACAAGCTGCTGTGTTACCACTACACCAAGGTCGCCATATTCTTCTTGTTTCTAGGTACTAGCTTCCATCCTCCCATCCGAACCATTTTTACACAACCAAACACTCTTGAAAAGGCTAAATGCAAACTGCTTTGCATTTAGCGGGCAATGCGGACGAGACCTCTGCGAACTTGCAGGCGGCGAAGCGTTCGCATTGCCCCGTGGAGCGAGTCAAAAGCGCGACCCGGCGAAGCCTTGCACAAAAGCCTACATGCCTATTCTTTTATTCTTTTTTACTCCCTAATCAGCAACGCACCTTCGTGGACCTTGTCATCAACTTTGATCGCGACCTCCCCGCCCGCAGGGACACTTGTGACAGGTTTCATATCAACCTGCATGGATGTAATTTCCTGTTCCCATTCGCGATCTTTGTCTTTGACCTTTACATGGTCCCCAACTGCTAAGGGCTGCGAGAGCTTGACGACCGCCACCCCCGCCTTGCCGTAATAGTGCGTTACTTTTGCTATCGGCGTTTCCATATACCTCTATACTAGAATGACGTAAAAAAAGAGCAACCGAAGTATAGACGAAAACTTTGCAAAAATCAACAATTCATGTCATAGTCAGGCCTATGGATACCAAATCCGACAATATAAACAAACTGGTAAAACCCGAGCTCCCGGGCGGCTTTCGTGATGCCTTACCGGAGGACATGATAGCCAAGCAAAAGATGATGGATGTCATTCGCGGAGTTTTTGAGCGATTTGGATTTGACCCGATGGAAACTCCGGCAGTAGAAAAAACAGAAGTTCTGCTCGGGGGAGAAAAAGAATCCGGAAAAATTATATTCAATGTTATTGGCTCTGAAGAGGAAAAGTCAGACTCATCACTTCGTTTTGATTTGACCGTGCCGCTTGCGCGAGTTCTGGCGGCAAACCCCAATATTCCTAAACCGTTCAAGCGTTATCAAATAGGCAAGGCGTGGCGCGGTGAGCGTCAGCAAGCCGGCAGATACCGCGAGTTTTTGCAAATGGATGCTGACATACTAGGCGCAAAATCATTGGACGCTGATGCTGAAGTAATTCAAGTAATCTACGAAATACTAAAAGCACTGGGTGTTTCAAACTTCACTATCCGGCTGAACAACCGAAAAGAAGTTGCCCAGATTCTTGCCAGTGTGGGAGTTGCGGAAAATAACATTGAAAAAACTCTTGTCGAAATTGATAAGGAAGACAAGCGAACGCCCGAGGAATGGGCCAAGGGAGTTAAAGACGCATCCGGGTTGGAAGACGAAGTGGCAGACGACCTAATCCAAAAGATATCCAGCGACAAAAACCCAGGCCCCGAAGTTGATGAGGTACGTAAAAAAGCTGTGGCACTTGGGGTGCCTGAAACGATACTTAAATACGACGCATCTTTAGTCCGCGGATTTAGCTACTACACCGGCTCTGTTTTTGAGGCGTTACTAAATGATTTGCCGCGCTTCGGCTCGGTCTTCGGTGGCGGCCGTTACGACGGGCTGACTCTGCGTTTTTCGCGCGACTCCTGGCCTGCGGTGGGTGCATCTATTGGCGTTGACCGGCTGTTTGCGGCGCTGGAAGAACTTGGCAAGATCAAAAAACAGCAGACGCTGACGCAAGTTTTGATTTTAAACCTATCCGATGATTACGCCGCCGAGTACGCTGAATTTGCGCGCCAGCTACGCGAGGCCGGAGTTAACACAGCAATTTATCTTGGAGATGATCGCGCGTTCTCCGCCCAGCTCGCCTATGCAGTTAAAAAAGAGATTCCCCTTGTTGTAATTTACGGGGAGAAAGAGGCGAACACAGGCAATACGCAAGTTAAAGATTTGCGGACGAAGGAGCAAGCTGAAATTCCTAAAGACGGTCTATCCGAATTCATCAAAAACCGCCTCGTCTGACGAGGCGGTTTTTGATTGTAGATAGCTAGCGGCGTTTTCCGGCAGGAAAATTATACAGATATTTAGAGAGATCCACCCAATAACATTTGTCGCGAAACACAACGCTTATACCTTCTTTTTTTAAGAGACGCGCCTGCTCGGATTGCGACCAGCGCAGGTTTTGAATTGAAATGCGGCCTTGGGAGTTAATCACGCGCTGCCACGGAATACCCGAGTTTTCGGGCAGGGCGCGCAGGGCAAACCCCACGACTTGCGCCGCGCGCGGCGTTGAAATTAAAGAGGCAATCTGGCCGTAGGTTGCAACTTTGCCTTGGGGAATTTTTTTAGTTACACGATAGACTTCTTGGAAAAAATTCATCCCGTTAGAGAATTTATGACAGCTACTGATGTCTGTATGAGAAATTTTTCCTCAATTCAATCTTTATTCCAAAGGCGGCCTCAAAGGTATTCTCTAACGGGATGAATCCGCTACGGCTGCGAGACAAAGTTAAACATAAATGTCCGCGTACTGCTGGCGGTGAGTGTCTGGACGCTATCCGGCGTCACATCGCGAAACACCGCACCCTTCGGACCGCCGGATTTATAAGTGAACGTATATTCTCCGGGAGGCAGGCCGGGATAATTTCCGGTTGCTATCAGAGAACTGTCAGAAAATTCGTTCGGATAGGAGAACGCCACAACAAATGAACCCGACCATGGGGATCCATCCACTGCGGCGCGGATTTTGACCGTGCCTGGCGCGAGTCCGAAAAGTTCCGCCCGGGTGAGCCAATTCTCCGCTGACCAGCCGGTGAGCGAATTGGGATACGTCACATTCCACCAGATATACCCATCACGATAAACCGGGCCGCCGAGAATGCCGCCCGGAGTCCCTGCGGCGACACGCTGAATCACCGCGCCAGAGAGAGAAGGTTCCCGGCGCACATTTAGCGTGCTTTCGGTTTTAACTTCATCATAGAGCGAAAACTTCCCTCGGGCGCCCGGAGCTGATTGAGAAATAAATGGATTTTGCGGCGCGGGAGGAGTGCTGGTTCCAGTCGTTGTTGAGGTCCCAGAGTTATAGAAACCGATCTGTTTCGTCAACTGATCAAGCTGGGCTTGCAAATCAGCAATCTCTTGTAATAACTGGAGGATGGTGTCGGTCGTGGCGTCGGCGAAAACGCCGAAAGGCGTCAGAGCAATCATCAGAAAAAATACCGCAAGGAAGAATTTTTTGTGAGCGCTCATGGAAATAATAATTTTCCTAAAAACTAGTCGATCTTATAAGCGCAGTAAAGACCCCCGTTATTCATGCATGGCCCTCCAGTCCCACAACAAGAGAAAAATCCCTTACCCAGGCAATCTTGGTCGCTTGCTGGCTGAACGTCTGGCCTCCACAGAATAAATTTGCCTGTTACGGCACCCGCAACACAGCCTGGCGGAGTCACACCGTCCAAGTATAGATAACGATCGCCCCAGCCGCGCGTGGGTAGAGGATCGGCCGGTAATGGATTCAGGTAATAAATAAGCGCGTTGAAAAGTATGTCGCTCCCGGGCATATTGCGGTCTCCCCAGCAGGTTTGGCTACTTGGAACTCCGATACAGTAGGTGCCTTGAGCGACTGCCGGATATTTGTCGTTGTTGTTTAAAAGATACAGATTGAAAGAATTTTGAATTTGATGGATTTCGGCAAGTCGTCTGCTATTGCGGGCTTTTGCCCGAGTGCTACTTAAACTTGTAAATACAATGCTCGCCAGAAGCGAAATAATCGCAATGACCACCAAAAGTTCAATGAGGGTGAATCCGTTTTTTTTTTTATTCATACCTTTGGCAAATGCCTCTTTACTCTACCCGTCGCGCGAGGTCTCTAGAGAAAGCTGATTGTGAGCTATCGGCTTACGCGCGGTCGTGATGGCTCTTGCTCCCTCGGAGAGTATTGACGCCCGAGGTCAGCAGCCGGGCGTAATGAGCACAGGACCATATTCATCGCCCGTCCAATTTATTTTATCGGCGCCGGCGGTAAATACATACGAAGCCGAGGAACCAGCATTACAGTCATTGTCATCATAGCCGTAATAATTGCCCCACGGATCGGTGTCTATCCGTCCGCTTAAATATCCGTTATTGACCAAATCATCTATGACTAACTTCCATTCTGCCCCCGGCGGGTTGAAGCAGGCCGAGCAGTTATCGCCTATAGGCGGCAGTTCCCCGCGGTCGTCTTTGTAGACCAACATCGCGGTTCGCAGCTGATAAATGTCTGACTTGGCGCGGGCGTAGCGCGCTTTGTCCCGCGCAGAACTTAAACTGGCCAGCACCATGCTCGCAAGCAAACTGATAAGTGAGATAACCACCAGCAGTTCTATCAGCGTGAATCCTTTTTGATGTCTAGCGGGCATCATTGTTGACTCTTTATTTTTGACGGCAATGTTTTCAGAATTTCCGGTGGAATTTTCGCTCGTACCTCCGGGGCGATATCTTCCAGATATTTTGGCGGCGTTTTCACCGAGCTGCTTCCGCCAAAAAACAAATAGAGCGACACGATAATTGCGAGGACCGCAAATCCAATCAACACATAATTCGCCTGTCTTTCGTTTGTAATAAGTCCCCCCGAATACTTCATTGTCCACTGGATGATGCGAGGGCTCATGGGCTCGTGGTAATACCGCATGGCTCGCCAGCCGGTCTCATCAGTATATTTGACGCCGGAATCGTCTCCTGCTCTGAAGTTTAGATTTTCTTTGTCGTTTCCGGGTTGTTGGTCCATGATGTAAAAGTTTTGGCCTGAATGAATAATTTTTTATACGCATTCATAGAATAGAATGAAACTTATACATCCAGCATATCAACTTATTTATAAGAGGTCTACGGGCATTGACAGATTTGCGCTCCCAAAAAACTGCCGTGTCCCAGAGACGTGAATAGGGTTGCTAAGGAGTGGGAACTCTCTGTGGCATTGGAACTCCTAACGGAGGCGCGGATGCGGGCGCGGTTGTGCTTCCAGCTCTCCAGAGTATCCAGACAGTCAGCGCGACAGCAACTGCCGCGACTCCGATCAGCATGATGTTGGCCGCGTTTTTATTCGTGACAACGCCACTCTTGATAAGTAGTCCAATGATGCCGCCCGGACCAGTCGGCGACAGGCCATAAGTCCGCCGGTATGTAGCGCGGGCAGGCGTCACCTCGGCTGGCGCCACGTCGGGAACCGTCACGATTTCCTGATGCGCCGCCGCCCGTCTGCGCCTCATTTCAGCCAGAAATTCGTCCGCGGTGAGCCCGGCGAGGGAGTCATCTTGAGAAGTTCCTGCAGGAAGCCGCTCCATCATAATAGAGGGGTTAGTCCGCCTGTTTAGCATCCACCGGGAACAGCGCCGGTTCCGGCTCCGATAAAGATTGCATTTGCCCCGCTGGTGCACTGACCATTGCTACCCACGGCTCCGCAACGGAAGGGTGCGATATCCCACAGATTCTGTGAAAAGTTTAGCATATTTTCAGGCGTCCTCCAGAATATAACGCACATGTTGGTTCCGTCACTAAAGTAGTCATACCCTGAATCAGTTCCCAAGTTTTTGGGATCGGTTGGAGGGGTAGGTAAATATTTTACAAGCGCGGCGGCGAGATCCGCCGCATTAGGATTCACAATATCGTTGGCAACGAATTGGGGGGCATCAAACGACGTCCATGCCCCACCCGTGTTGGGATAATGGCCATAATCACTGACATAAAGTTCTAGGGCTAGTTGGATGGTGTGCATGTCGGCGGCCCGTCGCGCATCCCGGGCCTTGATGCGCGCGCTAGTGAGGGACGCAAACACCATTGAAGCGATAAGCCCGATGATGGCAATAACGACGAGGAGCTCAATTAAGGTAAACCCCGTTAGAGAATGCTTGTGGGGCTCTGCGAGAGATAAAGGATGTCGTGGAAAAAGGACTCTCATAAAAATAGGTATGCGTTTTTTAGATTCTCTAACGGGGTAAACCCCGTTAGAGAACGGCTGTGTGGCCGTCCCGGAAACAAAGATTGTATTGAGTGTAAAATCCTCATAAAGATATCAGTGACCATCTGAAATTCTCTAACGGGGTAAATCCCGTTAGAGAACGGCTATGAGACCGCGCGAGAGATAAAGCAGGTTGTGAAAAAAGCACTCTCATAAAAATAGGTATGCGTTTTTTAGATTCTCTAACGGGGTAAATCCCTCCGCTGACTTATTGTGGAATACCCGATGGGGCATAGCGCGGCGCCGGAAGAGTTGTTCTATCCAGCATAGGATATCCTTTGCTGGACGAATAACCTGCTCTAGGCAGTGTTAAGACAAAGATATAAACGGCCGCAAGCATGCATGCTAGAGCAATAGCCAACGTGAATTTGACTGCTGTGGAGCGCTTTTTCACCAGCCCGTGCCGGACAAAGAAACCAATGATATCAAACTTTGAGTTGGAAGATTGTATCTCTATAATCTCGTGCGACTCGGTGTTGGAGTATCTAATGCGGTTCAACATAGTGCATAGTCAGCCGCTGCTGTTGATAATAGTAGCATGGCTTTAACTGTTTTCAAACCGAGATATTAACTGCATATCAAGTTTACCGCCGAATGAACGTGTCCCCTCGCGAGGAATCGAACCTCGATCAAGAGCTTAGAAGTCTCTTGTTCTATCCATTGAACTACGAGGGGGAAGCATATCTCACGGGGCAAGTTCAGCTATGAGGAAATTCTGCTGGCTAGACGACATCGTAAAAACAGATTACCGAAATGCTGGAGGGACCGCAATAGGAGTGGACGAACTTGCGAAAATTATTTCGCGCTCTTCAAGCAACTGCACGAGCGCCTGGAAATCCGACTCGGCAAACTGCTTGGTCACAGACTCCCCCTTGAAATCAGCCGGGGCAGCGCCGGGATACCAATAATAGACAAGACCAGCCGACACCATGACCAAAAAGAAACTGATTCCGAGAACCCAGACGCCGAGCTTGGCCACAACCTCAAACGTCAGGCGCAAAGTACGGAACTTTTTGAATAATTTCGGTATTTTCATAGTGCTTATTGGCTGCTGTAAAGCTTCACTGTCAGCGTCGCGCGCAGTTTTGGCGAAGAGTCCGCGGCTTTGACCGATAGAGCCCCCGGATCGGCGCTGATCGCGGATGATCGTTCAAGCCAATACTGCTGAATCTCAAAATACAGCGGGGCATGCTCCACCAATTCCACAAATTTCATAATCTGGGGATAGGAACCGCCCACCGTCAAACGAAAGCTAATGCTTTTATCATTAGCACTCAAGACGTTATTTTCAACAGTCACTCCCGCCAGACGGCCAACCAACTCCACAACCTCCACCACCCGGAGTGGCTCCTTGGGTAAAAAGAAGTAGTGATTCACATTATCCAATTCCATTTGATGTGACGCGATGACCGCTTCCTCTCGATTTGCCGACTCCAGCCGCTCATCAAAAAGAGCCAGTTTTTGACTTGCCGCCGCAATCTGGAGAGCCGAATCGCCGATCTGCACAATCAGCGTGTAGGGCAAAAAATACATCGCGGCGACCAGGCCAACCGCAATCAGACAAAGAAAAATATAGAACTTAAGAGCGGGAGAAAAACGGACGCCCATGATTATTTGAGGAAAATACTCAAGTTAAATTTGATATTCGTATCATGCACCAGGTTGGTAATCGGCGAATCCACAGACGACACGAAAGAGAGAGCCCGATAATGCGCGATGGTTAGAAGCAAATCCTGGCGCCGTGGCGCAAATCCGTAGATCCCTACTTTTTTGGTTAGGGTATCAATCGTAATGGAGTTAATCTTCACCCCCGCCGTTGTGGTTGCCGCCAACTCTTCGGCCACGCTGGCGATAGATAGAGAACGTGTGAGGTACCCTTTCAGCTTCTTAATAGCTTTATTGGAGCTGTCAATCTGACGTTCAATGTCTGCCACATGGAGAATACGCGGATCTTTTGACAAATTGGCACTGGCAGAAAGAACACTCTGCTCCTGAAACACCGTCAGGAAGTACGAGGGCAACAATAAGATCGTAAAAACGACAGCCACAAAGAAAAACCGAACCCCAAATCTGACGAGAACTCGGCGGGCCCGTTCGTACTTGAAATTCCGTTTTTCCGCCGGCGGCAGAACATTGAGGTCCAACATATCGTCTAGAACCTATTTTAAAAATAATCGCCTCACGCGCCCCTCAAAATCCGAAGCGAGAGCCGAGCGAACGAGGGAGGCGTACCTCTGGTACGCTGACCGAGAGCGCGAAGGCTCGTAGCCGGATTTTGAGGGCTGCAACAGCGAAGTGGATTTTTGGCTTGTGTCCATGGTTATTTTTGAGATAGGTTCTACATAATCCCCCGAAGAGCTAGCCCAACCGCCGTGGTATATTGATGCGCCACATTTGCCGGAACTGGCGGCAACGAGCTTTTCATCCGCGGCAGGACCAGCCCGAATGGATTCCACTTCTCCACGTGCACCTTCACGCCTCTAGCAATAGACGAATCAAGCCCCAGTAAGTTAGAATCTCCCCCCGTGAGAACAATCCGCTCAATGGTGGATGCGGGACCGCCGCGGTCAACCACATGATCGCGATAGAAATCAAGATGCCGCAAAATCTCTTCCATCAAAGATTGTAAGGGCCCCGCGAGAGCATGCGCGACTTTCCCCTCTTCTTTCTCTGTATCAAGCCCGACACTGATTTTCAGTTCACGGGCGCGTTCAGCCGAAACTCCCAGTTCTTCTTCGATCTTACTTTCAAACAGCTGGCCCGAAATAGAAATAGTTGAGGTATGAATAATACTGCCGTTCGTCACCAAAACAAAACTTGTGCGCGTTGTCCCCAAATCAATCACCAGCATCGGCTCGGCATTGGTGCGCAGTACCAGCGCCCGCACGATGGCTTGGGATTCCAATTCCAGAGCCATGGGAATATATCCCGCCTGGGAGAGAACGCTGACATACGAATCCACCAGCGCGCGCGGATAGGCCAGGAGTAAGACGTCAACATGATCCGAGTGCCCCGCGGTAGTCAACACTTCATAGTCAAAATAGATTTCTTCGGCGGGCAACGGCACCACACTTTCTAACTCCCAGCGCACCGCCGCGTCAAGATTATCTGTTTTCAAGCGCGGGATCCGCAGTAACTGAATAAAGCCCTTCTCTTCAGGCAGAGACGCCACCACAAAACGCTCCTTGACCAAACGCCCATCCAGACTTTTTAAATTCCGCAGGGCTGTTACCAGTTCGGCTGGCTTCTCAACCGCGCCGTTTACCATCACGCCGGCGGGAAGTCCTACATTCCCGATACAATGCACACTAATGGATGCTCCGTGCTCGTCGAAGCGGATAAATTTGATGGACAGGTCGGAAAAATCTAGCCCAAGGACCGGGAAGGTCGCGAGCGACTTCGCCCATGATGAAATGATGCTGTGTAAAAACATAGGCGAAAGAAAAATGCTAGATGTGTTCCCAATGTGAGTATATCATCATTTCGGCTTCTTGCGGACTAACTGCGAGAATACGCCTCTAACGCTAGTCACTCAACTTCTCCCCATGACTCAACGGAGTATCCTCCACTCGGACCAGAAGAAAAGTTCACGTTCGCAAGACCCGACTCATAGATTATTGTAGCGTTATTATCAAGGTTTATTCCGTAGGCAGTTGCTTCTTTGGCAACTGCGTTATTGCTGAAACGCAGGCGCCCTTTGCCAGCATAATAAATCACGCCCTCGGAATCGTTGCTGATTGTCATCACATTCGTACTTGGGGAGTCCTTCGCGCTTAAAATCATAATGTAGCTTCCGGGGGCGCCCGACCCCGCAAAGGTGCAGTTATTGGCGACGACAACGTCACCGTCAGCGATAATGACACCTGACGCGCTGTTATACCCCGGCGCCAGCTTCACATCGCAATTATTCGTTAGCGTGACATTGCCCGTCACCCAGACCGTTCCTGACAGGATCAGAGTTCCTGTATTGCTTATGTTCAAATCCCCGGCGATCTTTTTTGGTCCAAGAAATTTTGTGCCGGAGCTGAAGATGAGATTTCCGGAACTGTCGCAGTCCGGCGGAGCGCATGTGCCTCCTCTCACCTCGGCGGCATCCCGGAAATCCTGGATGACGCCATCAGAAATCGGCAGTTCCACGCGCGGGGGATTTTCCTCAAAACAATACGCATTCGGGCAAAGAGAACCGCGAACAGTCGTGTTGACGAAAAGGTTTGCGTGCGCCGCGCCGCTGGTGCTGTCTCCGATAGTCATAGATTCGATTCTCGTAGTAACACCACCAATCCACACGCGGAATGCCAAATCGCCACCGAGGCCGTTCCAAACAGGGTTTCCCGTGCTCCAGCTTGCCGTATATTTAGCTGCGTTACCCGCATATCCGCCGGAGGGATCTTGCCGCCAATTCCAGTAATTTGTTGCGGAGTCGGAGCTATAGTCTAGAATAATCCAATACTTTGAGCCGTTCACAAGAGCGGGAGGGTTTGAAAAAGTCGTGTTGATCCACGATGGGGTAATACCGACAGTTGCGTAACTGATCGCCGCGCTCGCCATGCCGTTGGTTGCGGGCTTCCCGCCGTTGTCCGCCGCGATCCGCAATATGATATCCGATGTCGGGTTTCCGACTTTGCCTAAATACACCGATATTTTCGTGAGTTTTTCAGTGGCATCAGAAACAAAGGACTGGGCAATATCGCGATTGCCGTTTGCTGTCGCAAAAAATTGATCAGATGTTGCAACGTCCCAGGAGACACTAGGATCGGAATTGATGCCGCCGGCAACTATTGCAGTCCCGGTGACAGTAGCCGAATTCGCTCCGATGATATTGCCATTCGAGTAGACGTTGCCAATAACTCGCGAATTATTGGTCATGGACAGCCCGCCATCCCCGACTTGAACTCCGTAGAAGAAACTCGCGCCGGTTGTGTTTTGCAGTAACACAACCTTGACCGTACGGAACACATCAGCGTGCGTTGCCGGAACTGTGATGATTGTTTGTGGACCGGCAGACGCAATTTGGATAGTCCCCGTAGCAGCTCCCGTCGTGATAACTTCACCTGAAGAAATCTGCTTCCCTGCCATAAATCGGTATACTGCGTCTTCAATCCCGCTCTCAGCCGCATAGTAGCTCCTAACAGACGAACTGAAATTTCTGGTGACCTTAACCTCGCGAAGAGATACAAACGCAAATCCTGAAACAATGACTGCAGAAATCGACGTCACGAATATAAGCGCAGTAAGAGCGGCAAAACCGTAACGAGGAATACGCAACATGGAGCATGTGGCATGATATGGTTTTCTTGTTCCTTGTTGTATGCTTTTTTGCCGTGTTCCCTGTTCCATGTTACATGCTATATGCCGCTAGTAATTGTTGCGTGGCGTGAAACTCGCAGTCACGGCAGATTCCGTCTGCAGATTCCCACTTGATTGTGAACGAATTCTCAAAAATATCTGGACCGATTCACGCGAGCCGGCGACAACCCGCTCCGCATGAAACTCCGATACCTCTGTACTTTCCGAATTGAGCGCTATCGCCGCTGCTCCCTCACGTTTCATATATAGACGTTCATTATCAAGATAAAAGTCGGCGTACGTGGATGTCTCGCCCGCGTTGGGATTAACGGCTGACTCGAGCGATAATTGCTTCACGGTCGGAGAAAACACTGTTGTAGGAGTATAGATACCATCTGCTCCTTGAATTTCCCTCCCAAGGATTTCCATGATCGTGCGCATGCCAGAAACGACATCCCGCTCGTCTCGCAGGTGCCGATACGCAACAGTTAAAGTCATAAGCGAGCTGATCAAAAATGCAGAAATCGCGCTGAAGAGCGCAATATATACCAGCATTTCAACCGCAGTGAACCCTCGCGCTTTTTGCCCCGTGTAATTACCCATGCCTCAATTTTGCATAAAGTTCGTTATGTATCCAGAAGAATCAACGGAACTAGTCGCGTTGCGGCTGCTCCAGGAAACTGTCACAGTCAACTTACGGGTTCCGGGGTCTGCGGCGCCTGCTGCGGCAATGCGATCGCTTGCATCGCGATTCACCGCCTGAAACTGTAGAGTGCGGTAATACTTTCCGTTGATGGGAGTCTGTGGCGCCGTTAAAATTACCCAGGTGGATAAACTACTCACCGTGGTCGTGGCTAGAAAATAGGTCGTGTCATTCGCCAGTGTCGAAACATTCGCCGTCCAGCTGGAATCACGTAAGGCACGTACCCCCTCGAAACCCTCCTCGACAAGCAAAGAAGCTTCCATCCGCGCCTTTTCTTCCCGCAGAAGCGCTAGCGATGTTCTCGCAACCGCTCCGAAACCGACGACAGAAATGGCGGCGATCGCTGACACGACAATGACTTCTACCATGCCGAAACCTTGATTTTTCTGAAGTTTGAACATCTTCATAATTTACTCGCCGCTGGGTTACTCACTATATAAGCTTTCTGCGTTCGTCTATTGCACCGTCAGAGTGCCACCAAATGGACCGATAGTGATAACGCCGTCGGATGCGTAGCGAGCAATCTCTTTGCCGTCTATTAATATGATAACAGCTTTATCATTCATCCTGCGATCGCGATGAATCGAGAGTGTCGTATCGGATGCCGACAACGCTGTCGTATGCACACGTATCGTTTGACCTGTCCCATTCACCGTAACTGTCCCTTCCCAATCGAATGCTGTTTGCCCGGATGTGAAGTATGTCAACATCGCAATGTTCTCAACAGTATCCGCACTCGGAGGATCGGAAAACTGGAGAGTGAGTGTTGTCGCGCCCTGGATACTCCAACCTAACTGAAAATTGACATGGCGCGTATCCACGATACGATTATTCCCGGGCGGGAGTGCTCCCGCCCCCAAACTTGCCTGCACTGCTGCATCAACTGTGATTACGCGGAATTTCCCGGAGTCAGATTTAGCTTCTACCCGAATGGTGCCTGTCATGCTCGTTCTCCCCGTCAAACGATCAAAAACAATATCAGTGCCCCCGCCTGCAAGAGTAACATCTGCGACTGTGATAATCGGCCGAAGAAATACCGTTTCTATGGCAGAGACGTCGCTGTAGGTCGCTCCCCGGAAAACCGTCAAGCGATCAGAAAGAATGCGGACGCCGTATTGGGCATTGCTTACTGATGCTAAGGTTTTTGACTGCGCAAGACGCAGAGTGGATAATATCTCGCTTGCTGCTTCATCTACCGCCGTGAAGGTGCGAAAGCTCGAAAATGCCCCATAAACGATCGAAACTATAATCGCCAGGGCCGCCAAGGTAGTGAGAATTTCAATCAAAGTGAAACCATGCGCATGAATATGGCATACCTTCCGCACGGATGCGTTCTCGTCGCTTTCACTATTGGCGATGCTAAGATTCTGCATCATAAATTCGAGAGCGATGAATAAAGCGGCTGAATCATCGAAATCGCAAAGAACCCGACAATGGCCCCGATCACGATCATCATCAACGGCTCGATAATTGACGAGAGGTTCTTGGTCGTATTATTGACATCCTCTTCGTAAAAAAGGGCGATACGCAAAAGCATCCGCGAGAGCGTTCCGGTTTCTTCTCCGACAGAGACCATTTCCACAACCAGCGGCGGGTAGAGCCCCGGCGACTCGCGGAGTATAGCCGAGAACGGCCTCCCTTTTTCGATGCCCTCAACAGCAGTGGCCAGGGACTGGCGATACTTGGAGTTTCCAAGAACCCGCCCCGTAATATCGAGCGCCTTGGTAATTGAGAGGCCAGCCGCAATCAGCGAGGCCATGGTGCGCGCCATCCGCGCAATGTTCATTTTTCTAATCAGCCCGCCGAAAACCGGAACGCGGAGAAACACGCGCCCAAAAAATGTGCGTCCCGCTTGAGATCTAAATAGCAGATATAATAGGTACACGAAAACAGCCAAACCGATCAATGAATAGAGCGCATAATTAACCAAAAAAGTGCTGGCGCCAATGATGAACTTTGTCGTGGGGGGCAATTTGATCCCCAGATCTTTGAAAGTTTGGGTTAGAGTCGGAACGACATACATCAGCATCAGTACCCCGATACCCATGAGCGCAATCAACACAATCACTGGGTACATCATCGCGCCCCGAACTTTCGCCCGCAGATCATGATCCCGTTTCATTTGGCGCGAGAGAAGTTTTAAAGATTGTTCAAGTTTACCGGAGACCTCCCCCGCCTCCACCATGTGAATGAAAAAGTCGCCAAAGACATCGCGATACAGCGCGAGACTCTGGGAAAACGTCACCCCGCTCATAATGCTCTCACGGACTTTCTTGATGATCGCGCTGAAATTCTTTTTCCTGGTTTGCTCTTCCAGAGCTTCCATGGAACGCGTCATTGGCAGCCCCGCGCCGATCATGACGGCTAAGTTCCTCGCAAAAATCATCCGATCAAAAAGTGCCACTCCTCCCACCGACTGATTGGCGACGGCGATAAGCCAATCGAGAGGCGAAGAGCGTGTCCGCGACGCAGTTAAAAGCAGCCCCTCGGCACGTAAATCCTTGGCGAGCGATTTTTCGTCTTCCGCGGCGCGCTCGCCTTTTTGAATGACTCCGGCGCGATCAACGGCGGTGTAGCGATACAACATACGACAAAATCAAAATTTAAAAATCAAAATTAAAAATGACAAAGCAAAATTTAAAATTGTGGTAGCCGCGTCAGACGCGGCTACCGGATTTGCGATAATTCTTTCAGTTTGTATTGTCATTTTAATCTTTGAGACTTACATCCTCCATTTTCCTTACTCGCTTGTAACCCGCAAGACTTCTTCCAGCGAAGTCAGACCCTGGGCGGCTTTGACAAACCCGTCTTCCAGCATCGTGAGCATCCCCTCCTGGCGGGCTTGCACCTCAATTTGATCAGCCGATGAGTTTTTCATAATCAGTTCCCGCAGGGTGGGGCTCATCTCTATGACTTCATGAATGCCCAAGCGCCCTTTATAGCCATCGGGGCTTTGGTCGGTAGGTTTCGGCCGACCGAAGGGAATATTTTCAATTTTAGCTTTGGCGTCAACTACCCGCTCGCGCTTCAAGGCCTCTAAAGTTTTTTCTAGATTCACTTGCTTTGATAAAGTCGCAAGCTCCGCTGGCGTCAGCGGCTTCATCTCTTTTTCTTTAGTCAGCGTCCGCACCAAGCGCTGGGCAATAATGGCGTTGACCGTTGACGCAATTAAAAATGGCTCCACATGCATATCCAGAAGCCGCGGGAGCGAGCCCGCCGCCGAATTGGTGTGAAGGGTGGAAAGCACCAAATGTCCAGTCAGAGCCGCATTAAT
>Ga0209542_10008318_pt1 | contig 19424 bp, 25 predicted proteins | sample RifCSPhighO2_01_FD_184028 | JGI IMG/M metagenome (GOLD analysis project Ga0209542, IMG submission 184028) | Soil microbial communities from Rifle, Colorado - Rifle CSP2_plank highO2_0.1 (SPAdes) (version 2) | ecosystem: Environmental > Terrestrial > Deep subsurface > Rock core/Sediment ...
AAAATGTGAGCTAGTGTTATTAACTCCGCACTTTGTGCGGAGCCATCTCGCATTTTCTAGTATTATAGCTATCCTTCAGCGACCATTTGGCGTCACCATCACTCACTTTTCGGATTGTGCCCAGCCCAAGAAACCTTTATATATCACATTCTCTTCACTTCACCCATCAAGAAAGGGTGATGCGCATGAACAAAGCAGATTCTGATGTTCCACATCAGGTATTAGACAATCTTAAACAAGATATCGATGACCTCAGGAAGAAATTAACTCAGCCCGATACGCGGCTGAATGAACTGTTTCTGGAAATGGAAAGCCTCAAAGAAAACATTCATCAATTAACGGGCATCTTTCAAAGAGTATTAGATGGCCTGAAAACAGACGATCCAAGCAAGAATCTACGTACGGTTATCGAAAAAATCGATGCTGTCGTCAGCCAGAACGAAACAATTGCCCGAGGAATGATTGCCATCTCCGACCGGCTCGGTGATGTGACAGCTCGCCCAAGTGGAGGAAGAGTTTCTCCAAGTCGGAGTGCTCTACCTTACCCCGTGCAGCATACGATGGGAGCGCCAAGCGGTCCAAGCCGGCTTGCGCCACGTCCAGCAATGCCGACAAGTCCGAGCTTTGAGACAAATCTCCCCCCGCCGCCGCCGCCCGAATCAAAGAAGAGGATGGGTGTTTTCTCGTGAAGTCAGTAGATTTGACGAATATTGATCTTTTTCGGGCGCGGCACAGCCTCGTACTCGCCGCACAAGCATATGCCCAGTCGACGCGGCAGATTCCAAAAGAAAAGATTCGCCAGCGCATAGAAGAGCTCAAGTATCTTTCTGCACAAAAAAAAGTGCCCCGCCTCAGCCTGAGGAAAGAGATTCTTCATTTAGAGGAACTTCTGCATTCTGTCCTGAATGTGGAGCACGCCTTGCAGAAGCAAGAGAAACGGGAATCAGATAAGATTACGCTTTTAAAGAAACAGAATGAGTTCCTGCACAAGCGTCTGGCTGCCGCCGAGGATAAAGATCTGCAGCGGAAAGTGGATCGCTTAAGCCATCTGTTGGCAGAAGTAGTTTCTCGTCAGGAAATCAAACAAGATGTAGCACTCAGCCGAGAGATCGCTCGCGTTCTCCCGCGCCAAGCGGTAAAAGATGGGCATTCTTCTCTGGTAGAATTAGAGCTGCGCTTGGGATCTCTTAAAAAATTTCTGGAAAAGAAAAAAGTAGATGGGACTAACGGAGGGATTATTCCACTCCTCGAACAGAGAATAGCTCAAGTTGAAGAGAGGATCCAACAATTAAAAGAAGAGAAGCAAGAACAGCAGCCGGTTAGACATACACTTCTCTTTCAAAGCTCTCCTTCTTCAGATCTGTCGACACCCAGCGTACCTAAAAATAGATAAACGCCCTTAAAGATCTTTGGCCATTACCGTTCTACGGCCATTCTCTTTTGCTCTTTTGGTGGCGGTGAAAACAATCTCTTTTACTTTTTCATCGAGAACATCCATAAAATCGCCGGACATATTTTCTACCCCCATTCCAGAATCTTTGAGGAGGTCTTTTACCTGCGTACGGACGACTAGATTGGTCATTTGAACTAAAATGGGAGGGGGGGTTTAAAAGAGTTTCTGTCGTTCGGACTCTGTAGAAAATCTCGAAAAAGTCAGCCTGGCCGTTGCCTTCGTGCTGCTCTTGCTACTCGGGATACGGCTGAGCAGCACCAATAACTTCAGTTCATTGCAGTTCTCAGGCAACCTCTTGGCCAGGCGGCTGACTTTTTCTACAGAGCCTGTCGTTCACAACACCTTCCCAATCAGCAAAATTACAAAAATCCCGGCCGTGTGCAAGATATAAGCGATGACTAAGAACCGTTTGGTGGTCATCTCTTTTAATGAAGAAAATAGGGCGACGCCAATCTCTGTCGGCAGGGGTGAGGAGATGACAAGGCCGGCAAGGGCGATAAGGAGGGGGTTCTTGAAACGACGAAAAGGTTTTCCTAACGCCGCAACCGTTTTTTCCCGGGCAAGGCGATGGAGTTCTTCCGAGAAAGAACCGCGCATCAACTTAAAGAAGATGAAATCACCGATGATCGCCCCGCTTCCGGCAATCAGGCCGGCAAGCAAAATATTCTGCTCTGGAGCCAAAAGCAGAAGAAGTGCCGTTGCTGGGATGGCCGTGAAACTGTAGGCGTAGAGAAATCCGGCAAGGAATATGCCAAAGAGACCGAAGGAAGAAATAAACCGTTGCAGGGGGGCAACATCCCTTTCGATAATCAGGAAGGTAGCAAGGATGATAGAAAAAAGCAGGAGAAGCAGCTTGGGATATTTCTCTCCCGGAGAGAGTGCACGCCTCTTTTTTGAAGTTATTTTTCTTTTTGCGATAGGTAATGCTAGAAAATCAAGTTTATATAATTACCGCAAAAGCGCAGGTCACCCAAGAACAGACTTAATACGTACACAAAGACGCATTTACTCCATTTCAGAAAATAATATAATCTTCTTCTCTTTTCTCTTCTTTTCCATGATCAGCAAACTCGCCCGCATCTTCGGTTCTAAGACCAAAGCACAGGAGATCCTTCTCCTTGTTGCTGGCCTCAAGCCCGTCGTCCGCCAGGGATTTTATGAGTATGAACTGCCCCAGGTCGAACAGTTCTGCAAAGAAAATGAAATTTATTTGGTTAAGTCCGGATTTAAAGTACATCTCGCTGATGGGAGTAATTATTCCAATAAAGGCATCCGTCTCCCCGTGACCGATCTCCGACCGGGGATGTTCTTTGTCTATCTTTCATTGGATCAGTATAAAGCCTGGCAAGCAAGCCATTTTGAAGCGGCAGGGAAAGATAAAGAATTAGGACTCCTCTTGGGATATCCGGGCTGCTGTGTTGATTTCTTCTGCAAACGCTTTAGCGAGCAGAATCCTAACCTCCAGCTGAAGCCGACAAATATGTTCACCAATCTGACGAAAAGGGCGGCAGACCAAGTTTTGCTTTCTCATTTTCCGTGCAATTCGGACTGCGTGGGAAGTATTGCTTTGGGAAAGAAATATCTGGGACTGATCCGGAAATGGGATCGGGAAAGGGCAGAAGAGTTGGAAAAGGAATTGCTACTCCTACGGATTGCTTAGCTTTTTCCTCATCTCTTTCAATTTCGCAACACGATCGTCTGGTTCTCCTGGAAAAAAAGTACAATAACCTATGCCTTGTTCGGTAAGACCATCAATAATCTCGGAGTAGTGACCATCTCCATAGAGCAAACCAATATGACCAGAAGAAGGTTGTTCCATGCGAAAGATCAGATCAACGGCAAATCTACTTCGTTTATTGACGAAGAAAGGCTCTCCCCTATTCATCAGATATGATGATTCTATTTTCTCTGTATCCGTCAAGCCTTCTTCCACCCATTTACGGCCAAGCTCGTGAATTCTGCTCCTAATTTTTCTATGTTCCGTGAGAAGAAAACTATTTTCTGCACCGGAGATCGAAAATTGTCTAGAGGCAATCGGTTGTCGGCATCTGTAAGCTAACAGTCTCATTTGCTCCCAACGAGAATTTCCTGCTGCTCGTTCTAAAGCGTTTTCAAGATCTCTCGGTAGCTGACCAGGTGCAAATTGTACTGGAAACGTACCAATAATCCCCTCAACCACTATTACAGATAATGAACCGTTACAAGCCAACCGCTCTATTTCACTCAGTAGGGAACGTTGTATTCTCGCTGAAGTATGATCTGTATCTCTAAATAGATAGATGTTTCTCTTTCTTTCCATCCACGATGAATAATCCCAGTCCATAGTCATGGATTTACGAGGAGGATGTTTTTATAAAGGTTTTGTTTATTTACTACTGATTTAGAGTATCAAAATAATTCAATCCCTACCGGACAATGATCTGAACCGAGATAGTGCGGCAAGATAAAAGAATGATTCAGCCGGGAGCGTAATGGTTCCGAGATAAGAAAGTAATCGATCCGCCAGCCAATGTTACGCGCCCGCAGGTTGTTCCACTGCCCCCAATATGAATAATACCCCCCATTTTTTTCAAATTCACGGAACGTATCGATGAATTTCCCTTTGATCAGGCCGCTGAATCCATCTATTTCCACCTGCGTATACCCCGCCGTCTTGTTATAATTCTCTTGGGGATTTGCCAGATCTAATTCTGTGTGAGCAACATTAAGATCACCGCAGATGATCACTGGTTTCTGCTTCTCTAGATTTTGGAGGTAGCTCAAAAAATCATGATCCCAGGTTTCCCGATATTTCAAACGCGGCAGGCCGCGTCCGGAATTGGGAACATAAACATTGACCAGAAAAAAATGATCAAATTCCAGAGTGATCACGCGGCCTTCCTGATCGTGTTCTTCTTTTCCCAGGCCATAGGCGACACTTTTGGGTTTCACTTTACTAAAGATAGCCGTTCCGGAATACCCCGGTCGTTTCGCACTATTCCAATACTGGTACTCATAATCAGAGAGAATTTTGTCAACTTGCTCAGGATGCGCTTTCGTTTCTTGGAGACAGAGGATATCCGGTTTCTCCTTTTCAACGACGGGATTGAGGCAGTCTTTGCGCAGACAGGCGCGGATGCCATTGACATTCCAGGAGATCAGTTTCATGGATTGATAAGAAGCCGATTTCTTTATTAAAGTTCCGGGTTAGAAATAATCACCCTATCTTAAAGAGCAGTATTAGATTAAATATCAAATCTCACCGGGGAGGAAATCAAATGTGTAAGGAGTAACACCGGGGTCAGAATATTCTTTCCTTAGCAATTCTGTTACGTGCTCCGGCAGATCGTCAAGAAGTTTTTCCAATCCTGACGGAATATCTTTCCATTGATGAATTTCGACAAACTGACGCCCAGACGTGCTCAGGTCACGGGTGACGCCGCGTATAATCACATTTTTCACAATATGGCCTCTTGATGATCCTTCTGCTATTTCCTGAGTTCCTAACGCCGGACTTTCGTACTGATTGACCAAAGCTTCTACCAGAACTGCGTGATCATCTAAGTCGTACTTACTTCCATCTTGATGTTCTATGGAATGATGGATGTAGCAAACCCGATAGCCTTTTCCCTCGTGCCGCAAATCGTATGTTTCTGATCTCGTTGTGGTTATTGTTGGCGTAAGCATACCGTTTGGGAGTATGTTGTTGTTTATATGTATTACGCTACTCTTGGCTAATATGAAACCCTAAAGTTACTGCCCTTTGCGGAGTACTCTCGATAGAAATATCAAAGCGACAAGGGGGTTGCCCCCTACGGGGAACGTCGCTGATTGTGTTCTACAGCAAGTGCGGAGCTGGCAGTAACCGAGCAACGCGAGAGGGTTTCATATTAGCCGCTACTCTTCCTCATCCGGATCCCGCTCCAGATCCTCCTCCGGACAGGTATAGCATCTGCCTTTCGGCGTCAGATAAGAACGACAGCAGCTGATCTTATATGTTTTGTTGGAAACGAGTTCGATATCCAGAGAATCATCAAGACCCATCCTATTCACCGGAGGACAGGAGATCTTTTTCGTCACAGCCTTCTTCATAGGTTTCTAGTTCTTCAAGCATCTTGTCCAGCGGATTCTTTTTCTTCTGGGAAAGCTTTTCTTTTTTCAGTTCCCCATAAGGGGATTCGGCTGTTGCTGGTGAATCGTGAGGGGTTATTCCGTGAGTCATAACTTATTTTAGTGAACGCTAGTTTAAAAGGCTTGCGGTTGTCCTCCGATTACCCTATTAATCATCCTGCAATCTCTTTAATTAAGTACACATCTCTTTAAGAATAATGAAAAATCAGGGGCGGTGATGCATCGCAAAATAATCCTCTCACTGTGCCTGGCTTTTCTCAGTCTTGCTCTTGTTTTTGGACAGGCTTACCCAATTGAACAGATAACCATCGAACAGAAATCAGTCTCCTTACAAAGTGGGATAGAGGATAGTGGCTCTCTACGTGTTTTTTTGTGTCCCAGAGATGATTGTGAAGGACACATCCTGCGCCTGCTGGGACAGGCAGAACAATCCATCCACTGTGCTCTCTATGACATCGGACTCACCAGCCTGCAGCAGCTTCTTATCGAGAAAGCAAAATCCATTGATGTCCGTCTGGTCACGGATAATAACTATTTGCAGAAGTTTAACAAAATCTTCGTCAAGCCTGATGCATTTGGAGAGATGCACAACAAATTCTGCATCATTGACCAGCAATGGTTATTTACCGGTTCGACTAATCCGACCGAAAACGGCGTACAGAAGAATAATAATAACCTCCTGATCACTGATCTGCCGACTCTCGTTGGGAACTACGAAGACGAGTTTGCTGAATTATGGAACGGCACATTCAAAAAAGGCCGTGAAGTTAAAAACCAGATCATCTTTGCCGAAAACACGACCATCCAGAATTATTTTTGTCCAGAAGACAATTGCGCTCAGCAGATTAGCAGAGAGCTGGAGAAGGCGAAGCGATCGATCTATTTCATGACTTTTTCGTTCACGCACGAAAAAATTGCCAATATTCTCCTGCTGAAGAATCTCGATGGCGTTAGCGTGGAAGGTGTTATAGAACGACGCCAGGCAACAAAAGACAGCCCGTTTCAACGCTTCAATCAGAATGGCATCAGCACATTAAAAGATGGCAACCCTCAGACGATGCATCATAAAGTCTTTATCATCGATGACCGGACGGTGATCACCGGCTCGATGAATCCGACAAATAATGGCAATGAAAGGAATGACGAAAATGTCCTCATCATTGACAGTGAGGAGATTGCCCAGCAGTTCCTCAACGAGTATCGGCGGGTTCGGGCGGAAGCGGAAAGGGCGGCTAACATCGCGATCGCTGTTATGTGATGAGCCTGCAAGACGAACGAGGGAGCGTAGCGACCGACGGTATGACGCAGGAGCGCTACTCTAATGACCAAGGACTTTGAAGCGAACCGACATAAACGCTAGGACCACCATATTGGTCAGATGTTATATCAACAACAACTGATTCCTCAAGCAAGAGAAATGTGTGATTATTATCTTTATATTTTCCGTTTATAATTTTTCCATCTAGAAGTAATCTCTGCAAATAGACCGTTGCTAATCCACAATTTAAATTTGGAAACATTTCTCTTGCACTTTTCATAAAAGAATAAATATCCTCAAGAGGATTATATTGTTGATATAACTGTTTCAATTCAGCTTCATCAATTCTTCGAGCTTCAAAGTCCGCTCTCGCTTGAGAAGCCATTTTTTTAATATTTGACAAATTCATAAGCATAATGAACGCGAGAGAAAATATAAATGTAGCGCCCGGAGTAATATTGCACATAACACCTCTTAACCAACCATCCCGAACTATCTTCCATAAAGATTTTTAAAGTCACCGCTGTCGAAAGGTGATGGTCACGGTTAGTTCTCTGGAAGAAGCTATCGTCAATCTGTTAGTTAATGCTCCACAACAGAAACTTTCTCAGGAAAAACTGCTTAACACCGTCGTGGGCAGAATCGGAAGCACTGAAAATCCAGTAGAAATGCAAGACTATGAACGTGCTCTTGTCTCGTTGTTAGATCAAAGGATCATTGAACGGACGCAAATAACAACAGAAAGCTATGAACCTTCTTCTACCCAAATTAAACCCGGCTATCGCCTATCCTAACGAATCGAGAATGGCATGAGCGTCCTGTGTCGTAAGATATTCAAGAATATCTTTATTTTCAGAACTGAGCAGAATTCTGGCACTAAGAGCTTTCTGTTCCTGATTACTCACCCGGGCCATTTTATCTGCAAAGACTAAGCCATAAGGATATCCCAGGAAGAGCGCATCAGCGGCATGAGGTAATAAATAGGGTAAGACTTCTCGATTTCCGGCGAAGCGGAAGACATGCTTCGCGTTGGCATGCAATTTCACAAACGCCGTTCGTTCATTCAGCGGATAAAACCAGGGTTGAGTTAGGCCGTACTTCTGCAAAAGGACTGCCGGGCTATTGCCTTTTTGGGTAAGAAGCGAAGATGACTTGGCGATGGCGCAAACAGTACTGGGCAGTTCTGCAAGCACTTTCTCCTCGCCAGGGAATGTTGCTTCCAGCGTTCCATCTAAAACGACAAAATCGGCGTTGATCTTTTTCGCCACTGCCAGTTCGGCAAACCGCCGCGCCATCGACATGATCAAATCGGTACCTGCCCGCTCGGCTCCTCGCCGTAATAACGGATCAGCTGAATCGACAAAGAGCTGTTCTTCGGGGAATAATTTTTCTTTTTCTGTAAAAATAACACTTTTATACCAGATCTTATCGTGATGCCAGTTCGCGGTCGTAACCACAAAAAATTCATGGTGCTGAAAATCTTTCTTTTTCAGGTCGGCAAAGATCTGAGCATGAATTCTAATGAACGAAACGGTAAAATTACCGGCGCGGACGATTTCTGCCTGACCGCCGTCAACGAAAGCAATGGTTCGGGTTTCTGGAAGATCAAAGATTCGTTGATAGCGTTGCTGATCAAAAGCAACTGTGGTATCATCGAGCAAAAATGTATCCTTTTCCGAGAAATTTTGGATAAGATCATGGAGATGGGCTGAAATTGGCGGAAGCATAGACGGGGAAGAGGAGGGACATTCTTATTTATTTGTATTGGGCAGCCAACAGATGTTTCAGAATATTCTTTCTCAGTGATATATCTACTAAAAGGAATTAGCTTTCGAGCCTAATTCATTTGGGATATACCAAAAAGGCTAAACAGATACATATATCGTAATGATTATATTGTAAGTGATAAACACTTATAAGATAGATACCTGCCAAACGACAGATGCGACGGCGGTTCAAGAGTTATGTTCTCAGCGGCTTAAGCGGGATCATTCTCGCCTGTGGCGGAACGGCAGAAACTCCATTGCAAAATTCTCTGACAGATGCGCTCCAGGAAACACGAGAGGGGTCAGAAGAGGTTTCAGCAACGTCATCTTTTCCGGATATTTTTACCTACAGACACACAATGCCCGATGGACTTTCTTTTGTCTTGCCCTTCCCTCATCCAGATACTGCTGGTTCAGGACAGCCCGATGCCGTTGTTCCAGATGCGGAAATCTCTCCGGAGACAAATCAAGAACCCGAAGATGAGCGCTGGGTAAAAGTTGGCAATGACCACCATCAGGAATGGTGCCCGCCAGAAAAGCCGATCTATCTGGCTGGGAAGTGCATCACCTTAGAAGAGGTTGTCTGTAAAGATTCTGATGACACAAAGGTGTTCTTCCAGAAAAGCGTGTTTGGCGATTTCTTTGAGGAGACCATTCCCAACAGTGATCCCTCATTAGGCTGGGGTGGGACGACAACATTCAGCTTTTCTGCCGACCCGGAGATTATGGAATCGTTCCCGGATGTGTGTAAAGGGCCAATGGTCCTGATCGAATCTTATTGTTCAGATGGTCTGCCGAATGGCAAAGGGATGAAATGCCAGGATTATCTTCCCAAATCAACCTGCGCGCTCAATTCCGTGGGAGAAGCCTACTGCCAGCCGGAGGATGTCTGTCTGGATCTGCCCGGCCTGCAAACTAGTTTCCCTTACGATAACGATGGCGATGGATGGGGTGAAAGCTGTGCGGCGGTAGATATTTGTCCTTTTGTGGAAGGCCTCCAGACCGATTTTTTGTATGATACCAATGGTGATGGGACAGCTGATAGCTGCGCTCCTGATTTCTGTCCAGCATTGGCCGGTGTGCAGGAGGAATTTCCGTATGATAACGACAATGATGGCTTTGCGGAGAGTTGTATCCTCGATCTTTGTCCGGAAAATCTACTCGTTGGTATCCAGACGGAATATCCTTATGATCTTGATGGCGATGGGGTTAAGGACAGCTGTGTTCCCGTGGACGAAGATTTCTGCAGTGAACCAGATCCACAGGGGAAATATCCTCTCGCAACACTGTATAGTTATGATAGCGATTGGCATATTGGCTTCTGCTTGGAAAGCGAAGTAGACAAAGTTCTTCACGTCATCTGTAGTGCAGACGGAACATGGCATACCGATGTCACCAACTGCAAGTATGGCATGTCCTGCGTTAATGGTGCCTGCAGTCAGTGTCACGATACCGATGGCAAAGGAAACATGAGTGTAAAAGGTTCAGTTCTCTTACTCGAACTAAATGGTTCAATTACGACCAAAAATGATCAATGCTCAAATTCTAATGAAAGTGAGTTCATCGTTGACTATACTTGTGAGGGGAATAAAGTGAAATCAATCACCGAGCCGTGCCTGGCTGATGAGATTTGCCTCGAAGAGCTGATCGATGGCGAGCCGACGTTAGCCTGCGTGCCGGGATTTATGCCGAGTTGTTTTGATTCTGATGGAACGATGAATTATCCGGTCAAAGGGTATGTTGCCGGAATGTATAAAGATGGAGGGGAATTCAATGAGAATGATGGGTGCACACACAACAGTAGTGGCGATGCGATTCACGATTGGATATGTAGTAACGGAGGATTCCCCATCATCTCCTATTCTTGGTGTAAGATCAATGAGATCTGTGTTGGAGAGGTGACAGTTATCGAAGGAGCGGCAAAGACGACACTGCAATGTATCCCTTCGCCGTATCAGCCAACGTGTAAAGATTCGGATGGCGGGAAAAATTTTCCGCAGAAAGGTAAAGTTGATGGAATAGATCATCATGGCAACCAGTATGTTAAGAGCGATTACTGTTTCTCTCTCGGCCCCGGGAAAGGAATTGTAGATTTTAATTGTCTGGGAACTGTGCCCGTTTCCTCATTTTATTATTGCGCTGGGGGAGAGACCTGTAACATATTCTCCGATCAGGCAGATCCGCAGAGCAAGACTTTTGCCTGTGTCAAAGCCTGTATTGACACTGATCCGGCTAATGAGCCGACAGCTGCGGGCATGGTCTTCGATTTCAATAACGTACCATATCCTGATATCTGTGAAGGAAACGTTCTTTATCAGTATCAATGTGATCCCGATACCAATGAAAAAATCGAGGCCGGTGTTACGGATTGTGGTGTTGAGTATACGGCTTGTGAACAAGGGAAATGTAAATAGGTTTGGTTCTGGAGAAAAAATAAGCCCCCGGCGAGATTTTCAGGATGATGTTTTGGACATCAGCAATTGAACTCGCGACCTTGTCCTGTTTGTTTTCGCATACCAAGGACACGCTCTTTCGTGGAATTTCTTCAACCACTGAGCCACGGGGGCAATAATTTCTGGTGACTAAGCGCAGCGCAGGTCACCTCGTCTTTCAGATGCAAAAAATAGGAACTCTAAACCTATTTTTGCACAAAAATGTGATTTTCTTCACATTTTAGGTGACGTGACATCTGCCACTGAGCCACGGGGGCGATAAGTGCAGGGGAGGAGACTTTCAAAGATACACGCCCTCTTTTGAATTCCTGCGACATCGTGATTGAGATCAGCGATTGTCGCTTCGTCTTTCAGGTGACGTGACATCTATTTGAACTCCCGAATCCACTAAGGAACAGGATATCTTCACGATGAAGCCAATCAATTGATTGGTGTTCCGTTATGGGGCTTAAGTCCTGCGCATTTGACCAGGCTTTGCTACCCCTGCATTCATCAGCAGAGCAGGGAGTTATCTCGTTTAAAAATCTTTCTTTTTTGGACCGGGGAAAAGAGAGAAAAGAAACAGAGAAATGAGAGAGAAAAAAAGTAATCTGAAAGTCACTGTCTAAAAATCGTCATCCCTATCGATCAACACAGCCGCTTTTCGGATGGACAATCGATTGATAAGCACTTTCAAGAGCTGCTTCAACCAGAGAGTGTATATCTCGATTGACTACAGAAGCAGGTCCACGGACATACGCTTCTACCTGTCTTGTCTTATCATAACCATCGAGATTAAAAAATTGAAATCTCATCCGGCCGGTATCAACTGATAGAAAACTATAGCCCCTTGCTTCATGCCACACAATGGATCTGTCGTCCTTATTCGCACGCCCCTCATACTGCCGAGCAACAAGGATCATCCCATTATCAAGAGTTACTTTAGATGATCTAACATCATTGGCGAACACGGGGAGACCATCTTTAACTTCAACACCAATTTCAGCAGTATATTCCATCAGATCACGCGCTTTCTCTTCTAATGGAGAATCATTTTCTAAAAATGTGAATCGCTTCGTCACTTCTTTGCTGATCTCTTCTATTTCATCGACAACAACACGACCAATGCGCTCTTTCTCTTCTTCTTCTTTTCCGTCACAACCAGACAGCAGAAGCGTGGCTAAACTACCGGCTACAACATTGCGTAAACTCATTTTTAATACCCCCCCATCAGAACATCTGAGAATAAAAATTACGCGTACTATTTAAATAACTTACGCTTTTTCTTTAATATCCGACTGATAAATAACCCTGCCTAAGCTATAGATCTCGGTGATGATCGACTTGAGATGATCGACCAGCGGGCCGGCGTTTTCCACTTTCTTGTTGGCTTGGTAGAAAGTTTCACAATCATCAATCAGCTTCTCTTTCATATCCAAAACGGCATGGACCAATTCGACATCTTCAGCATAGAGGCCTTTCAGCACACGCAAATAGGTCTCTTTCGCCGTCGCTAATAATTTCAAGAAGCAGTCACGCTGCTTTGGCTCGAGATGAGTCATCCGCATATAGCGGGCGATGCGCTTGACATCGTCGCCGATTGCTTCCAGATGATACACCGTCCACCAGTGTGTCAGCAATTTCTGACTGGTCAGGTTTTGCTTTTTATAGATAAATGCCGAATTGTTCAGGCCGAAATCCACTGCCCGGAAGATCAGGAACGCCAGACGGTTAATATCACTATCGCGATGAAGGATACTTTCATAATCATCTTTGGCAAACATCTCTTCACAATCTTCCATCATCGCCCGAATGATGACATCGACCTTGCGGAGAAGATTGATGATGGAAATGGTACTCATGTCCAGAAAATCCCGTGCAACCAATCTACGAGAAGTCTGCTCCATCACCTCCAATGCCATCAGATTCTGAATCGTATCCTGGATATCTACCGCTTTATCTTTTAATTCTTCTCCAAAGAGAACAATCGTCTTGTAATCTTTAATGTAGGCAGAGATGATCTCGCGTTTTAAGCGGCGCACACTCTTTCCGTCTACGGGGATCTCCTTTACTTTTTCTACAGTCTCTTGTTTACTCCCCAAACTTAAGAGAAGATTATTCTCTTGTTCTTCCACATAGATCAAAACGCCTTTTTGGAGATTATTCTGGCGCACCCAACTTTTAGGCAAAGAAATGACAAAACTATTTTTTCCGAAAGAAATTAATTTGCGGTATTCCATAAGATCACAGATAACATATATCCAGTTTGATTTTTTGGAGGGGATATATATATTTCAAGAAAAGAAAGGCAGCCTATATAAACATTCTGGTTGGAATGGCTCTGTCAAAAAAGTCAGCCGCCTGGCCTCTCTTGGTCTTACCGCCAGCTAAACAAATACGCGGGAGAGAAAAGTCTTTAAACTATAACGCTAACACTCATTTATGCATTTTGGATCACTGATTAACAAGGCAGGAACAGAAACAGCACAGGCTATCCAGAAACGTAAAGTCTTCTTTGTCATTCTCATTCTTCTTCAGCTCATCTTTTTTGGTGCTTTGGGCAGTGTCACGACGACAAACCTCCAACAGATGCTGGTGGGAACCCAGGGGGTCCTTAATCAAGTAGAACAAGCCAACCTTGATCCCCAAAAAATAAGTGACGGCCAGCCTTTTTTAGAAGACATAACTCCTTTATACCAGAGTTACCAACTTGTCCAGACATATGCGCTGCGCTGGTTATTCTCACTTGCCATTATCGCCGTGACTCTTTATGCCGCCCTCTGGCTGGGCAGTCATTCGTTCTTTGAGAAATATTCCTCATGGAAAGATGTACTCCAGAAACAACGAAAGCGCTGGCTGTACTTTGTTTTATTGGTTATTATTCTAGGATTGTCCTGTTTTATTCTTTTTTCCGTAACTGTCAAGGCATCGCTGTTTGGCGACCCCGATCAGGAACGGCTTTACGCCAGGCTGACCATGCTCGGTTATTTATTCCTAGTGGTTTATTATCTCTTCATTTGCGCCGCAGCCCAGATCGGCGCTTCTAGTTTGAAAAAAATGTTTTGGCAGAGTTTTACGACAGGAATAAAAAAGATTCGTTATTCACTGCCTTTGGCCGTCATTCTTTTTTTGTTCATTATGGGAGCCGGATATCTCGTAAAGCTGGTGATGGAACTCTCCACCTCTTTTGCTCTTCTTGTCTCGTCTACAATCTTCTTCGCCACGGTTATTGTTCTCACCCGGCTTTTCTGGATTAAAGCCCAACAACAGATCATTCTCTTGACCGAAAAAAACGGATGACACCAGGCTGAGAATGTCCAAACATGAAAACAACAAGAACAAAAACGATCATCCTGGACACTAACGCGGTCATGGCGGTAGGAGAACAGAAATTAGACCTATTCTTAGAGATAGAGAAATCCTGTCTTTTTCCCTACAAGCTGGCCGTATTAAGTGGGACTATTGATGAATTAAAGAGAATTCAATTGGAACAGCGCGGGAAATATAAAATTGCGGCGGCGATTGCCCTCAAATTATTGGAGATCAAAAAAGTACAGGTGATCCCTTCCACCGATTTTGTCGATGATGAATTAGTTGGGCATTCACATCAGGGCCGGCTGGTCTTGACTCAGGACAAGGAACTCAAGAAGCATCTGAAGAAGCCTTATCTGACCATCCGCCAAGGGAAGAAAGTGCTGCTGGTGGAATGAAAAGCACCAGGTTGGCCCCTTTAGAAAAAGGCGGGACGACTTACTTTAAGGATTCAAAATAACCCGTATGCTTATTTTTGCGACAGTTGTCATGAGCAAAGTATTGTCCGTTCATAGCGATATACACACCTGCCGGTAAAGTTTGAGCAAAAGCAAGAGCCGCGCCAAGATTGAAAAGACCATCGGAATTTCCGAACTTGTAGGGAATCATTGCACCAACTAAAACAATAATCTTACCTTTGACTTTTTCAGCGAGCACTTGGGCGGTTTCTACCATTGTGTCGGTGCCGTGTGTAATGAGAATTTTATCGGCATCAGTTTTGATTACATTTTGGGCGATTGTTTCACGATCAGCTTCGGTCATATCTAAGCTGTCGATCATCATTAAAGTGCGTGTATCTACCGGAACACGATTCCGCCCAAGTCTGAGCATTTCATGCAGGTGTGTATCTTTGAAAAAGAGAGAGCCGTCTAGCTCGTGATACTCTTTATCGAAAGTCCCCCCCGTTAGGAAAATTTTGATTGCCATCGGTTTATTAATCCTAGGTGTATCTTAATAAATATTTCGCTAGTGAGCTAATCCAGATTTTATTCAACTAAATCTGTACTCAAAAAAATACGTTTAATCTCATTTCTTACGCAGTGTTTTTTCCAGGTCATCAAACCGTTTATGTAAATACTGGATCTCCCGTTCCGCTTTCCGGTTGATCTGGTGATCATACTTTGCATCAATCCGGTCACGCTCCGCCTGGCGATTTTGGCTCATCAAGATGACCGGCGCCTGCACGGCAGCAAGACAGGAGAGGATAAGATTGAGCAGGATGAAAGGATAGGGGTCAAAATAGTCGCTGAGCAGATACCAGGAATTAATTCCAATCCAAAAGGCGAGAAAGATAAAGAAAACAGCAAGGAAAGTCCAGCTTCCGCCGAAGGTTGATATCTTATCGGCTGCTTTCTGTCCGCGGGTCAGATGCTGGCGGAAAATCGGATGGCGTTCATATCTCGCCGGGTTTTTTCCGATATGAACATCTTTCCGCCTCTTTTTCATCTGAACTGCGGGGAAAGCTATTTTTGCTTATATAGTTTTCGAGTGAGAGTGGGTATCTATTTTTGTCTAGGTTCATTGGATTTGTCACCCCAACAAAAAGATTAAATACTCTCTTTGATTCTCTGGATAAGTGGCTGATTTCCAAGCAGAACTCGAGAAAATTATCGCAGAAGAGAAATTGACCTTCAAATATGCCATTAGCGTTCTAAAAAGGGAATTACCTCAATTCAAGAAAATCCATGAGAATTTAGATAAAGTTAGACAAACAATCAAATCTGGAGCGAATACTTTACGACCATCCATTGAACATTGGTGTGAAAAAACAGTTGTGGAAGCATTTCGTTTTCTGTTCCGTCTTCAGGATAAGATCGCCATGGTTGAAGGACATATTGGGACCGAGTACGAACGAATCTTACGCCGGGAAGATTCCATACCCAGCCATATTGCCGAACTTCTGGGAATTGTAATCCATGACCTTCGTTCTTTTGAAAGATACCTGAAATGGCTACATACGACTAGTGATTGGATAGGGGGATGGGCAAGAGCAAAACAGTTAGTGGATCCAACTATTAATATCAGTACATTTGTCCATAAGTCGGAGATGTATTGGGAGAGCATCTATTCACATCTTCATGTTGAAGCTTTAGACTGGCTTCTCGAGAAACAGCAATTGGGGAACAATTATCTGCGCAAGAACAAGGAATATATCCAAAGGACAATCGAGAGACAGCTTCAAGTATTATTGCCCGGAAAAGTGATTGCCGTCAAAGCCATCCCCGAACGGAAGGAAGAGGAATCGGTGAGCTTTGCCCGTGCTTCTTCTCTTCATCTAGCACTTTACCAAGGGGAATGGCATAGAGAGGAATACGAACCAAAAAAATTAATTAAGAAAATACCCATTCTGAAATTTCCATTTCTGATTCGAGCCGTGATCGACGGCGAGAAGAGAGAAAAAGAGATTATCATCTATTTTTACAACACAAAAATTTTTGTCCAGACTCACGGCGAGTTTTATTCAGAGAAAAGACCGGAGCTAGCTATCCGAAAAGCATTAGAACATTTAATAACCTATTTCTTCAGATGATTTCAGCTATCTTCCGGCGCTTTTTCATCTCAATCCCAGCTTCTTCATCTTCCGTGATAAGGTCTCCGGACGCAAGCCGATATCCCGTGCCATCGACAGAAAGGACTGCTTGTTCCTCAGCCACGCTTCGCGGAGGAATTGCCGTTCAAATTCGGCTTCTGCTTCTTTCCAGCTGAACTGAACCGGAGGGAGGAGGCTGGCGATATCCTGGGAGAGGGTCGAGATGTTTTCATAGAGCTTTTCCATCTTCAAAGGATGGAACACATCTTTATACTGATCTAAAGTCTGGCGAATCGTCTCTCCTACTTCTTTCTGCTCCTGCTGCTGCTGCTGCTGCTGTTCGCCATTCTTTCCTCTCTGAGCTTTTCCTCTCTGAACCAGAATCCGGAATTCGTGAATAGTACGATGCAAGCTTCTCCGATTAATCCCCAGCGCCTGGGCAGTGAGTGAAATATTGCCAAAGTGGCGTTCCAATTCGCGCCGCAGAAAATGTTCTTTAAATTTTTGTTTTGCTTCCGTAAAATGAAGATCTCGTTGGATATAGATCGGAAAAGAACCCTGGGCAAGCTTAGCGGTGATATCTGTCTCTAATTGCGGGACAATTATTCCCAGATTCTTGCTCAATGTCTCTTCCAGTAAAGACAGCACTTTCTCTTTGACTGCTTCTTCCAGCGTCGCTCTCTGTCTCATCTTTTCCACCAATGTTCATAAGACAAAACTCCAAAGTTCATGCCCCAGAGAAAGAGGACAACAGCAAGAACCGGCCACAGACTGGGATCAGAAAAGAGAAAAGCGAGCGTCAGGAAAGCACCCGCTCCCAAAATCCAGGCTAAGGGAATCAGATATTTCCGAGCGGGGAGAAGTTCTTCTTCCGCGATCCGGGCAAGGAGGAATCCACAAAAAGGCCCTAAGATCACAACCAGAACAGGAAAAAGGAAAGAGTGGTAGGCCATCTCAGATTGAGGAAGCCGTTACTGCTTCATTAAGATTTCGGAAAAAGATATCCCAATCCTCTTCTTTGATGACGGCACCACAGGCATCGTCATGTCCCCCGCCAGAACCACTTACTCCGACGAGTGCCCGCTGCAGTAGAGACAAGATGTTCTTGCCGCGCAGGCTGCATTTCATCTCGCCGCTTTTTTGGCGAGCGATGACCACATATTTATCAGGATAGAAAGCCATCAATTCATTAGCCAGGTTGACGGTAAATGACCATTCATTTTCAGTGTACTTATAGAGGATGATCTTGCTGCTCGTCACTACTTTTTTGGCTTTAGTCAAAACTGCTTCATATTTCTGGTTGATTGCCGCAAAGCGCTTAAAGAGGAATTTTCCGGCAGCATTCTGTTGCTCAAAAATCTCTTCCGGCGCGTTGATCCTTGTCAGGACTTTGATCGATTTACGCACTTCCGAAGAGGGCCCCTTTTGGATGAAAAAGAAAAATTTCACCAATTTTCCCACCGGCTGCGTGTAGATCATCGTCGCCAAGTCACTTTTTTCTGGAAGCAGCAAAGGATAGCGCTGAACAAATTGGTCCAACAACTCATCAGGAGCATGCCAATCCGCCAAAGAGCCGGCCACGGCAATCCACAGGTCTTCTGGCCGTTCGCTGACCTGCCAGGCCATCCTGCTCGTCGGAATATAGGCCGAAGGTTCTTTGATCCGGGGATTGTAATAATGCACTCCAGTCCGGTCTTGAACGGGATGGTGGTCAATCCAGAAGATCGGTCGTTTTGCCCCATCGATGAATTCCTGGGTTACCAGCGGAATATCAAGAACGAAAATCTTGTCGGGGTTGAATTCCTCCACCTTCCGCAGAAATTGTTCGCCTAAAGTAGAGGTAGTACTGAGGGCAAAGCCTTTGCCTTCCCGATGGAGACGATACAAGAGGAGGAAAGCAGTCAAACCATCGGCATCGCCATCGTAGAAGAACAATGGATTCTTTGCCAGTGCCAGTTCTTCCCGCAGGAAAGCAACTTGTTTGTCGGTAAGCATGACTCTGAAGAATTGCTGTTTCTTTTTAAAGGTTAGGATGATAAGTACGTATTAAGTTAAGTCTGTGCGGGCTTGGTCAAGATGGCCTGCCGAGCGTTGGCTTTGAGCAAGAAATTCAGAGTTTCGCTCATCTTCGAGAATATTTTTGGAGAGAAGTTGATTACCATTTCCGGGCGAGACGAGGCAGGCCGACCTGCCCAAGCACAGACTTAATACGTACGATGATAAATGCTTAGGAGAAAAAGTCGTCTGCCTGGTCTCAAGATTGACCGTGGGAAGCGGTATCCTGGAACAGGTGCAAAAACGATATGCTTGAATGGCGAGTTCTGCAACACTGAACACGACTGGTTTTTGCCATGGTCAATGGCCAAGGGGACTTTTTCTCCGGAGCCAACGGTCAACGACTTCTGTTTTTCAAGATAGATTTGTTAAGCCAAAAAATCATAAAAATGCGTGAAGCCGTCTCACCCCGTACTGAAGTACGGGGTTTGAAAAGAGACGGCTTCTTAACTACGCATTTTTAGGATGCAAAATAGCCAGAGATGCTATGCCATTCGCGCAATGAAGC
>Ga0209542_10008323_pt1 | contig 19419 bp, 25 predicted proteins | sample RifCSPhighO2_01_FD_184028 | JGI IMG/M metagenome (GOLD analysis project Ga0209542, IMG submission 184028) | Soil microbial communities from Rifle, Colorado - Rifle CSP2_plank highO2_0.1 (SPAdes) (version 2) | ecosystem: Environmental > Terrestrial > Deep subsurface > Rock core/Sediment ...
CCTCTTTTTAATATTTTAGCTGTTATTTCGGGCTCAAAATCAAATTTATTAGCTTTCAAATTCATACCATCAATTACTTCTTTTCTAAAAACTTTATATCCTGTTTCCATATCTGTTACTTTACAAGCATAAATTATATTTGTTGCTAATGATAAAAATTTATTTCCGAAAAAATGCAATGAGTACATGTTTATATGATGCCCTAACATTCTTGAACCGTAAACTACTTTAGTTTCATTTTTTAGAATAGGGTCTAATAATTTTTGATAGTCGTTTGGATTATATTCTAAATCAGCATCTTGATTTAAAATAATCTCACCAGAAGCATATTTGTAGCCTGTTGTTAATGCTCCCCCTTTACCTTTATTTTTCTCATGATAAATAATTTTGTATTTTCTTTCTAATTTATTTAAAATATCTCTAGTCCCATCTGTTGAACAATCATCAACAATAATAATTTCTTTTTCAATATCTTTTAATTTTTGATTATCAATTTTTCTTAATATTTCTAAAATTGTATTTTTTTCGTTAAAAACTGGAATTATTATAGATACTTTCATGATTATTTTTTTAATATTTGATAATTTTTATTTAACTCTCCACTCCATCATTACGCCGTAATTTCTACTTTCAATATCATCCATTGTATTAGGACAAACTTTTATTTGTTTTAAACCAAGTCTTTCATAAAATCTTAATTCCATATCTTCTAGCAAGTTATCTTCTCTTCTTAAATTGACATAAGTTTCGATATCAATGTTTTCTTTTGATTTACAATAACTATTATAACCTGGAACTCGAGCACTTAAAACTAAATATTTTAGATTTAGTAATTTAGCTAAACCTTTTTGACTTTCTAGTAATGTAGACCCAACTCCAATACCTTTTTGATTCGGTCTTCCTCTTGGAGAAACGCCTATTGAAACTACATAAAGGGCATTACCATTTCTTTTATGAGTTTCTAATATATGACCATCAGCTGTAATCTCTGTCCATGATGAAGGCGGATTTAAAGGATTATAATTTATTATTTGTGATGTTGTTGTGCCGACAATTTTATTATTTAATAAAGCGACTTTAAAACCAATTGGAAAAACACTAAATCTTTCTATGAATTTATCTCTTGGAGCTCTGGCTTCTATTGGCCAAGCTTCTTCTTCAACTTGCATAATTTCATCTAAATCTTCTCTCATTGCTTCTTTTATTTCAATTTGAGAAGTTTTAGTATCTTGAAAATTTTTCATAATTGTTTATCTTGAGCTGATTTTTTAAATCTTTGTAAAATTTAATTAGAAGAACTAGAAAGGACAGTCTTTATTAGGAGAATGTTCGGGTATAATTTGACCACAATCCCACATTTCTATAATTTTATTATTTTTGAAACGAAATAGGTGTATAGTGATCATTCCTTTATCTTCTGGTTTAAATCTAAGATGTGAATGTACTGCAACAAGATCATTATCGTTTAATATATTTTTTATTTCAAATATTTTATTTGGAAATTGCAAGCCATTATCTTTCATTGCTTTTTGTAATTCTGAAAAACCTGCTAAAAAGAATACATTATGATGTTTTCCCTTCATATCTACGTATTTTTGATAGGCTTCATCAATTTTATCAGCAATTACAAGCTTTAGAAAATCTCTTGCTAATTGTTTTTGATCTTTCATAATTTGTATTTATCTTTAAAATTTATAAATATGTTTAATTTTACTAAAATATATTGAAAAGTAACTTTAGGCTTTGTCTTGAATCTTAGTTTTAAACGTGAATTTTTTAGCAAATTTTAATAAATTTGTTCAAAATCCTATTTTTAAATAAATTCTAAGATTAATAATAATGCTTAACCTAAATTTTCTGACTTTTATGACAGAGCCGCAACTTTAACAAAATTTAAATACTTAATTATAGTTAATTTTGTTATGGGGCTGACATAAAATGAGAGTTGTATTTTTATATATGGGTGCTGAGAATTTGGGAGTACAGTATCTTTCTTCAGTTTTAAAAAAACATGGACATGAAACATTTATGGTTTTTGATCCAGCATTATTTAATGATAAGTATTGGTTAACAGTAAATTCATTAAGTAAGTTTTTTGACCAAAAAAAAGATGTTATTGATAAAGTTGTGAATTTAAATCCTGATTTAATTGCATTTTCTGTTTTTACTGATTGTTATAAATGGGCTTCTTATATTGCAAAAGGTGTAAAACAAAAAATACCTAATGTGGCTACTATTTTTGGCGGAATTCATCCAACCTCTGTACCTGAAGAAGTTATTATGGAAGATTTTGTTGATTATGTAGGTATAGGAGAAGGAGAAGATTCTTTACTTGAGTTTGTAAATAAATTAGAGAAGAAAGAAGATGTAAGACATATTCCAGGAATATGGGCTAAAGATACACAATCCGGGTTAATTTATAGAAATCCAATAAGAGTTTTATCAGACGATATTGATTCAATTCCTTTTCCAGACAAAGAAATGTTTAATCCACATTTACCAATTAAAAATGGTTATATGATTGCAGCTTCTAGAGGCTGCCCTTATTCATGTACTTTTTGTAGCAATAATCTATATAATAAAATTTACAAAGGGAATGGCAAGTGGTTGAGAAGAAGATCAACAAAAAATATAATTGACGAGTTAAAAGCTATGAAGGTAAAGTATAATTTTGATAAAGTTGATTTTGTAGATGATATTTTTACTTGTCATAGAGACTGGTTAAAAGAATTTCTAGAAACTTACAAAAAAGAAATTAATTTACCATTCAAATGTATTACACACCCTCATTTTATGAGTGATGAAATTGCTGTACAATTAAAAGAGGCTGGATGTTATGCAGTTGCTTTAGGAGTACAGAGTACAAATGAAAGTTACAAAATGAAAGTTCTTAAAAGATATGAAAGCAATGATAAAGTTAGAGAAGCAACACAGGCTTTGAAAAAAGCAAATGTTTCTGTTATATTACAACATATTGTTGGATTGCCAGACGAAACTAAACAAGATTTAGTTGAAGCTGCAAATTTCTATATTGATTTAAAACCTACAAGAATTGAATGTTATACTTTGGCTTATTTTCCTGCAACTGAAATTGTTGATATTTCTCTTGCTAAAGGAACTATTAATCAAGATATTTTAAAGAGTATTAATGCTGGTGGAGAAAATATGTATTTTGACGGCGGATCTATAAGAGAAATAAAAAAACAAAGAGAAGCAAGAAGCTTCAGTCACTTATTATCTATGGTTACTTTTTTACCAAGACCAGTTTCAAAATTATTTGTAAAATCTGGATTATGGAGTTATTTTTATTTAATACCTAATGGAGCAATTACTTTAGCAGAAGTTGGTATTGTGTTATTAACTAGAGAACATAGAGCTATTAATTATATGAAATATTATTTCAGAACATGCACTTCTTTAATAGTTAAAATGTTTAGAAAAACTAGTTATGTTGCTACTGGGCTTCAAAAGTAAACTTTTAAAAATACTTATTTTATTTTTATTTTGTATGGATACACAGGAAATTGTTGTTAAAGCTGAAATGGAAGATATGGGCAGCATTTCTAAAGTAATACAAGATCATAAAGGTGATTTTTTATCTATAGACCAAGAAGGAAATTTTCTTATTGTTATAGCAAGGATATTTTCAAAAGATTTTGAGAACGTGCGTAATGGCTTAAAAAGTCTTCTAGGTGATAATTTTAAGTTAGATTTATACAAGAAAAAATAGCTACATTTAAAAAACAAATAAATAATTGAGCTGAAATGGAAGTTAGTAAAAAATTCAAATTGGCTCTTATTTTAAGCAATTTAATGCTGTTTGTTTACTTAGTTTTTAGACTTATTAATCAAGCTAAAATATTAAAATATTTTCCTTTAGACACTACAAATGATATAAGTTCACATATTGCACAATTATATTTTTTAAAAACTTGTGGGTTTCATAATTTATGCGCTTATTGGTATAATGGGTATTCTTTGTTAAAATTTTATCCACCAGGATGGTTTTTCTTTAGTTATCCTTTACTGTTAATTTTTAAAAGGCCAGAAATAGCAGCTTATGTTTCTATAATTTTAATGTTGTTAATAAGTTTTATAGCTATTTACAAGATTATTAAATTAAAAGAAAAATCTTTTTTAAAATCCACTTCGTTTTTTTTATTTTTATTTGGAACTGCAACTTCAGTAAGCGGGTTTTTTAGACTAGGAAGAGTAACAGAGTTATTTGGATGGATGATCTTTTTAATTTTAAGTTATTTTATTTTAAAATATAAAGATAAGAGTTTTGATTATAATTTTATTTATTTTATTCCTTTTTATACAATAATGTTAATTGCCCAGCCTATTGTTACAATTCCTTTTCATTTCTTTTTGCTTTCTTTATTTTTAGTTAAACTTAGAAGTAAAAAAGAATTACTAATTTTAATTGTATTTACTTTACTTGGGATAATATTATCTTCATTTTGGTGGTATCCATTTGTTAATAGTTTGGGTTCAGAAAGCAGAACTTACAGTTATTTACCTGAAATTACACAAAGATTCTTTGATTTAACTGGGCAATGGGTTTCATCTACTATTTTAATAACTATATTGCCAATAATTACTTTAGTTATGTTTTATATTTATTATTTAACAAACAAAGATAAAAAAGAATTGTTATTTTACAGTCCAATTTTATTAATTTCTTTATTAGTTGTTACAAGAATTGCGACAATTATACCTTATCTTAATTTTGTTTATCCAGAACCGTATTTTACATTTTTTATAATTTTTATTTTAATATTTTTATTTAATCTTAATTTTGAGAAATTACCTAGGATTTTACAAAATTTAATACCTTTAGGTATAATTTTAGTTTCAATTTTATCGATTTCGGTATCTGTTTTAACAACTTCTTATTATCAAGGCCATACACAACTAGAAAAAACAACTTTAAATTTATTAAACGAGGCTAAAGGACCTTTTATGATTTTAGAAACTCCTTCAAGTACTTCTTATCCTAAAGCTTATTATTCTTATGCTGCAATTTACTTAAATTTATCTACACCAAGTGGGTGGAGTCCTTCAGAATTAACTGACGAAAGGAATGACTTGCTTAACAAAGTTGGAAGTACATTTCATAATAAAAACTGCAATGATTTTATAGATGTAGCTAACAAATTAAATTTAAAAGAAATAATCACTTATAATGAATTTTGCAATTTAAAAGAAAAATGCAATTTCAGAGAAAGAATAATTAAAGATAATACATGTTTGATTAGACTATGATAAAGAAAATATTTATTGAAGACAAGAATGATGAAAGAACAAATATTTTGAAATTCATTTTTAATTTAGAGAAAATTCCATTTAATTTTGTTAAAGAAGCAACTATTAAAGATTTTGAAACTTCTTTATTTTTATTTACAAATGAAATTAGTGTAAAAGCTAATCATAAAATTATTTTAAACCCTGAATTATTAAACAGACCTTTAAAAGTAAACCAATTAGAACATTTAAAATTAAGAATTCAGACTGAGAAAATTTTAGAAGTTTTAAGAGAGTTTAACTTAAGCAGTGAAGTAGACATACCTAATATTGCTATTTACAAAGAAATTGATTCTTATACTGGTGAGCCATTATCTACAATTTTAGTTGATAAAAATGAATATCCAGCAATATCCATAGATAAAAATACAATCTATTTCTTTTTTGATATATTAAACTTATTTAATGATGTTATTTCAGAAAACTATTTTGAAAAAGAAGCTGAAAAGAATGTTTTATCAAATAAGTATCTTGATAAAATTTACAAATTAATTCCTTATAATCTAAGATTAAAAATTTATAGAAAATATTATAAAAATGTACACAAAGCACTTGAAAAATCTAATGATTTTAAAACTAAATTTCCGGTTGATCCAACTGCTTTTGTTTTGTTAGAATTAATTAAACATGTTATTTTATTACAGACTGATATGGCTACTATCAATAAATGGCCCGGAGATTATTCTTATGCTACTTTATTGACTCATGATACTGAACCCACTGTTTTTAGTTACACAAAAGGTTTGAAAATCTTATTAGACAAGTTAGAGGAGTATAATTTGAAATCTACTATTACTTTAGTCGCAAGTTATGTAAAATATATTAGCCAAGAAGATATTGAACGATTAAAAAATCATTATATTGGGTGCCATGGATTATATCATAACAGGACTTTCTTAATAGTTCCCAATTATGAGAAAAAATTAAAATTAGAACAAGCTAAAAATATTATTGAAAGTGCTTTTAACATTGAAGTTTCTTTTTTTAGAGCCCCTACTTTACAGAGGCCTGGAAATCTATTTGAACTTCTTGAAGAAAAAAATTACAAATATGATTCTTCAATTATTGATGTACAAAGAGAAGAACCTTATTGTGGCAAGGGCAATTCATTTTATTTTCCTTTTTACCCATTAATTAATAATAAAAGATCAAGTATTTTGGAATTTACTGTCAGTGCTCCAGATTGTATTTCGCCTTATTTTTTTGGCAATACAATGGAAGAGACTTTAGAATTATTCAATAAAAAAATTAAATTTATTGAAAAAGTAAATGGATTAGGTACGTTTATAATTCATACTCCTGCGTGGGGTTTAAAAGATGCAGAAAACAGAATAATGCTATTAGATTATTTAATTAAACAAACTAGAAATTCTTGGGTTGCAACTGTTAAAGAAATTGTAAAATGGTGGGAAGATCGTGACAATTTGCTTTTAGAATTTAGCGACAATAAGTTATTTTTAATTAATCTGAATAATTTTGAAATGAACAATGTAAAGATTAAATTAGAGAACAGAAATAATCAAACAAAAGAGTTTTTTATAAATAAAATTTCCCCCAAACAAAAGATAATAGTAAAATGAACTATAAAGAAAATGTAAAAAAGAAGTTTGACGAACTAGCACCTAGTTATTCTAATAATGCTATTGATTTTATAAAGAAAAAAAGACTTGAATTAATTAAGAAAGATATTAATAAAAATGATAAAATCATAGAAATTGGGTGCGGATCTGGAAATTTATTAAAACATCTTGAGTGTGATAATATTTCTGGAGTTGATATCAGTCCATTAATGATTGAAGAATGTAAAAAAATACTGCCTAAAGGAAAATTTCTAACTGGAGATGCAGAGAAATTACAGTTTAAGGATAATGCTTTTGACAAAGTTATTATTAGTGAAGTTTTGTATTATTTGCCAGATCTAAATAAGGCTATTTCAGAAGCATTTAGAGTTTTGAAAAAAGACGGCTTGTTATTAATAACTTCTTTAAATAAAAAATATAATTTTGTAAGGACATTTGTTAAGGTTCTTAAAATAGGTGTACATGATGATATATCTATGTCTTATATATCTCTGAAAAAACTCAAAAAAATATTGACTGAGAAAGGTTTTAAAATAGAAGAAATTAAGCCAATTCCTATAAAAATGATGCCTGCAAATTATTCATTAATATTTTTTATTAAAGCCAAAAAATGAAAACAAAATTAACAGTTTTAATACCAATGTATAATGAAGAAGAAAATGTAGTTTCCACTTTACAAAAAGTTAATGATGTTCTTTATAATTTGAATGTTGATTATGAAATTTTAGTTGTAAATGATGGAAGCAAGGACAGAACTTTAGAATTGTTAAAAGAACAGAATCTGAAAAATAAAAAATTAAGAATTATAACTTATGAGAAAAACAAAAATTTAGGAAATGCTTTAAAAATTGGATTTGACAGAGCTAAAGGAGATTATATTATTACTATTGATTCTGATTTAAGCTATGATGCTAAATATATTGTTGATTTATATAAAGAATTAATAAATACAAATTATGATATAATTCAAGGAAGTCCGTATATGAATGGTGGTGACGCTTTAGGAGTTCCTAGATTAAGATTATTAATTAGCAAGATTTCTAATATGTTTTTTAGTTATGTTATTGGAGCTAAAGTTCATACTGTAACTGGAATGTTAAGAGGTTATAGAAGAGAAGTTATTGATTCTTTAGTTTTAGAATCATCCGGCCCTGAAATTATGTTTGAAATTTTATCAAAAGCTTCCTTATTAGGTTTTAAAACGAAAGAAATACCTGCTATTTTGAAAGGAAGAGAAAAAGGAAAAAGCAAGTTTCAAAGCCAGTTAAGAAAAGTATTTAGCGAGTATTTTTCTTTATTATATTCTGAAAAACCAATTGTATTTTTTAAATTACTTGGTTTAGGATTACTTATAATTGCTTTTTTTTATGGTTTATTTTTAATATATGGTTATGTCAGTGGATTAATTAAATCAAGTGAACCTGTTGTACAACCAGTATTTTCTTTACTTGTTATTTTAGGAGCTTTAATATTATTTTTTTCAATTATAATAAACCAGTTTACGAGATTAAAAAAAGATTTTCTTATAGTACAAAAACAAAATAAACATATACAGAAGTTATTGGAGGAATGTAAATGACAGAACTATTTTGTAGATATAGTAAATGCGGGAAACAAATAACTAGTGATAAATTATGGTATGGTTTAGAAAATTTAGCTGTTTATTGTTTTAATGATACTTGTCCTGAGAATCATGTTAGAGAAATTTGGGAAGAATTAGAACTAACTATGATAAGTAGAAATGATGCTCAAATTTTATTGGAACAAGGAAGAATTAAACAAAATTTAGAAGGAATATTATGAAAATAAATATTTATTGCGGGAATCCTGATTGTCGTAATATTATATTAGAAGAGAAATTTTACTTTCAGGAACTATTTGGAGAATTTTATCATGCTGGTGACTGTGGAACAATTGCTGCTGCTTATCATTCATTTGAAAGTGGAAAAGCATTCTCTGGAATAGAACTAAAACCAATTAACAAAGATGAAGCATTAAAGTTAATAGCTTCTGGAAAAATTAGAAATCTAGAAAGAGATATAGCTTAGTAAACTATTTTAATTACATACTTCTTTTATTATTTATGGTAAAAAAAGAAATTGCAACTTTTGGAGCTGGGTGTTTCTGGGGAGTAGAATCTTTATTTTTAGAATTAAATGGAGTTATTTCAACTTCTGTTGGTTATATGGGTGGGAATGAAAGCTATAAAAATTTAAATTATGAAGAAGTTTGCACAGATGAAACTGGGCATGCTGAAGTTGTTCAAATTATTTATGATTCTGAAAAAATTAACTATAAAAAATTATTAGAAGTTTTCTGGAATAATCATGATCCAACTACTCAAGACAGACAAGGACCTGACGTAGGAAGACAATATAGATCAGTTATATTTTATCATACTGATAAACAAAGAAAAGAAGCTGTTAAATCTAAAAATGATATACAAAGAAAATTTGGAAAAGTTGAAGTTGTCACTGAAATTGTTAAAGCTGGAAAATTTTACAAAGCTGAAGAATATCATCAAAAATATTACAAGAAAAAAGGAATTAAACCTACCTGCCATTACTGAGGCTTGCTGCTAATTCTTTTAATCTTTCAAATGGTAAGTCTAACTCTCTATCTGGAATTTTAAAACTAGCTTTTAAACCGGCTGCTAATAAATCTTTTTTTACATCTTCAAAAGGAATATTGTCTTCATAAGCTTTTCTTGCTAATTCTAAAAATATTGAATTTTCATTATGTAAATCTATAACTTCATAAGGACAATTTAAATATCTTTCAATATTATGAAGTTTACCAATCATAATACTTAAATTAATTGAATTTTTTTCTGATAATTTTTCGAATTTTCTTCTTATTTTTTCTTCTGCTTTCGAAATATTTTGTGCTATGTGAATATCTCTTTGTTTATCTGCAAGACCCTGCATTTTTAATCCATTCCAATAAGCACTTACAAAACCATCAATGTTTCCTTCAAGTAATAATGATCTTGTTTTTGGTGGACTGTATAAACTTTCCAAAAATTTACTTTCTAATTTTGAAAATCTTTCTAAAACTATAATTGGTTTTCTAAATTTATATAATTCAATATCCAATTGTTTTTCAAATTCTATTTCGTCAGGATGAATACTTTTATCAGAATATTTAACTTCTTCAAGTTCTATTTTTAATCTTGCAACACTTTTATTTGTTTGAAGCATATATTCCCAATGTGATTCAATTTCTTCAGCATGTTCTTTGGTTGCACATCCTGATTCCATACCAAATATATCACAATTCTCTATATAAGGAATTAATTTTTTTGCATTATCTTTTCCTGAATGATTTACTTTTAATATTTTAAGTTCTAACATTTTACAAAATATCTCTAAAAGATAGATTTTTATACTTTTTTAATTATATTAAAAACAGATGAAAATGAATTGGCTTACATATGCTTTACTTGGAATGGTTTTTATAGCTATTATGAGCTTAATATTTAAGAAATTAACAATAGAAAAATTACAAGCAGAAGTAATTTTAGTTTTTCTTTTTGGATTTGCTTTTGTTTTTTATTTAACTCAAGTTATAATAACTAAAACTCCTGTAAATGTAAATTATTATTTAATTATATTATTGATATTGGCTGCTTTTTTTAGTTATTTAGGGAATTTATTTCAAGTTAAATCAATAGGTTTAGCTCCAAACCCTGCTTTTTCAATTGCTATAATAAGTTTACAAACAATTTTAGTTGCTGTTGGAAGTTATTTTATTTTTAATTCTAATCTTACATTATTGAATGGAATTGGTATAGTTTTAGGTGTAATTGCTATAGTTTTACTTTCTTTGTAGATATGTAAAAAATCATTCTGAATCAACATTTATTACTATATGTTTTTTATCAGGCATAGAAACATAAACTTCTTCCCCGCCTTTAAGATTTAAACTTCTTGCTATATCTCTATTTATGTACATTCCCAATCTATCATGAGAAAGTTTTATTATTTTTTGTTTAATTTTTAATGGTGATTCCTCTTTTATTTTTATTTCATTTATAGCTTTACTTATAGATTTTTCTTCAAATTCAAAATAACTACATTTGCTACATTGATAACTAATTACAGGACTATCTGCTTCCTGAATTTTTACTTTAATTTTTTTTAATTCTGAATTACATTGAGGACATTCCATATTATTTCTCCTATTTTCTTTTAACATTTATAACATACAATATATTTTCTTTAAGCTCACATAAAATATAAAATTTATCATCCTCTATTTCAAGTTTATTTCCTTTTTTTCTTTTACTTTTTATTTTATAAATTAAAGTTATGACATCGTTCCATGCTAAAGTTCCTTTATGATATTCTTCAAAATGTTCACTTTTTCTAATTTCTTCCCAATACATTTCCCCTCTTCTGAATGCTATACATTAATAGTCTTTTATACTATATAAATATTTTTAATTTTTAAGAAATACATAAAAAGAGCTTAGTTTCTAGAAAATACATGAAAAAAGTAGTAACTATAGCTGGAACAAGGCCTGAGTGGACTAAATTAAGTGCTTTAATTCCAATATTAGATAAAGAATTTATTCATATTTTAGTTCATACTGGGCAGCATTATTCTTATAATATGGACAAGATTTTTTTTGAAGAATTAAAATTAAGACAGCCAAATTATTGTTTAGAAATAGGATCTGGAACGCAGGCAGAACAAGTTGGAAAAGGAATGATTGAATTTGAAAAAGTTTTGTTGGAAGAAAAACCTGATTTAGTTATTGTTTTTGCTGATACTAATAGTCCTTTAATTGGTTCTTTAGTTGCTGCTAAATTGAATATTCCTTTAGCTCATATTGAGGCTGGATGCAGATCTTTTAGAAAAGAAATGCCTGAAGAAATTAATAGAATAATTGCGGATCATTGTTCTGATTTATTTTTTCCACCTGACAAAATAGCTTATAAAAATTTAAGAAAAGAAGGAATAAGTAAAGAAAAAATATTTTTATCAGGGAGAACTATTTGTGATGCCTGCTTGAGAAATAAGGAATTAGCTTTACAAACTGATATTTTAAAGAAATTAAATTTAGAAAAAGGAAATTATGTTCCATTAACAATACATAGAGCTGAAAATACAAATAATTTAGAAGTTCTGAAAGGAATAGTCAATGCAATAAATTCTGTTTCTTCTATGATCAAAATTATATTTCCAATTCATCCTAGAACTAAAAAATTATTACAAGAAAATAATATTAAATTAAGCGAAAATATCTTAATAATAGAACCCTTAGGTTATTTAGAATTTACTAATTTGTTAATTAATGCTAAATATGTAATGTCAGATTCTGGAAGCATACAAGAAGAAGCTGTTATTTATGATGTTCCATGCTTAATTTTGAGAGATGAAACTGAATGGACCGAGTTTGTTGAAGCAGGAAAAAATTTATTAGTTACAACTAACCAAGATGCAATAATTACAATTAATAATGAATTATTAAATAATTCTTCTAAATTAGAAGAAATGAGAAACATTAAAATAAAGCATAAAAAAAATGTATGTAAGAATATTGTAAAAATTTTGAAAAATAAGCTTGAAAAATAAAAGAATTTTAGTAACTGGTGGAGCTGGATTTATAGGCAGTCATTTAGTTGACGCTTTAATAAAAGAAAGCCCTGAAAAAATTACAGTTTTATCAAATTTCTATTTAGGAAAAGAAGAAAATTTAAATGAAGCTAAAAAGAATTTTCCAAATTTAAAACTTTATCATGGAAGTGCTGCTGATTATGATGTAACTAAAAGAATATTTGAAAATGAAAATATAGATATTGTTTATAATTTAGCTGTTATTCCTTTGCCAGCTTCTTTAGAAGATCCTTTAGGAAGTACTTTAGAGAATGTAAAAATTGCTACAAACATTTGTGAATTATTAAGAAAAGGATTATTTAAAAAATTAATTCATTTTTCCTCTTCAGAAGCTTATGGAAGTGCCAAGCAAGTTCCAATGAATGAAAATCATCCTTTGAACCCTGAAACTCCATATGCTGCTGCTAAAGCTGCTGGAGATTTAATTGTTGATTCTTATTACAGGACATTTAAATTAGATACTTCAATTTTAAGACCATTTAATAATTATGGGCCAAGACAAAATTCTGGAAAATTTGCAGCTATAATCCCTTTATTTATTAAAAAAATCATGAACAATGAAACTACTTTAATTATTAATGGTGACGGGGAACAAACCAGAGATTTTATTTTTGTTACTGATACTGCTAGAGCTGCTATTGAATTTGCAAAAAACAATGATGTAATTGGAAAAACAATCAATATTGCAAGCGGAAAAGAATTAAGCATGAATTATTTAACTGAATTAATCTGCAAAGAAATGAATTTTAAAGGAAAAATTGTTCATGGTGCTGACAGACCTGGTGATGTAAGAAGACATTTTGCTGATATTTCTTTAGCTAAAAAATTACTTAATTTTGAAACTAAAGTTAAATTTGAAGAAGGGATTAAATTAACTTGTGATTGGTATAAAAAGAATTTGAAAATTTAAAATGAAAACATCAAAGAAAAACAAATTAGAACATGTTATTTTAATGACTAATATTGATGATCTTAATATTGGTGCTCTTAAACAGATTAGCGAAGCTGTAGCAACAATTCTTAAAATGAAACTAATCTTTAATGATTTAGACTCCTATGTTAAACAGCTAAAGACATTTGATAAAGTTGAGCCAGATTTAAGAGAAATTTGTATTTCTGGAAAATTTCCTGATTTAAATTATAATGTTTGGGATAAAGTTAAAGTTTTTGGTCGAGAAACACCTATTAATTTAGGATATCAAAGATTTAAACATAGTGAAGTTTATAGAAAAAAATAATTTTCTTCGGTAATTGATAGTTAAAACCGAAAACTTTCCGAAAATTTCTCAATCGATTATATTAAAGAGTTTAACTTTTTATTATTTTATGAAATTTGACGAAGTAAATGCAATATCAACAGCAGTTGTTTCTTTTGCAACTATAATTGGTTTAATGGCTGGATTTTATTTTAGTATGATAGATTTAAATATGAGTTTATTTTATGTAGTTTTATTTGAATTTGTTTTTATTAGTATAATGATATTATTTGTTTTATGGATTAAGAGGAAAATAAACAATGAAAGCTTATAAAATAATAATTGAATTTTTAAAAGAAAACTGGATGATAATATTAGCTTTTATTCTTATTTTATTTTTATTGACAAGATTAGATGTGCCTCCAAGTTGGAAATAATTAAAATGAAAGCTTATAAAGAACGAGCAATTAATTGGTTGAAAGAAAATTGGATGATAATAGTAGTTGTAATTTTATTGTTTTTTTTGCTTACAAGATTAGGCACTCCCAAATCTTAGTTTAATTTATATTATTTATATTTTATTTAACCTTTATTGCATCCGTTTTACGGATTAAAAGAAAATAATTAATATTTATGACCAATTACATAAGTTGCTTCTCCAATTCCAGCACCCCAATTAATTCTACTTTGAATTTCAGTTCCTTTTTCTAAAAATTGTTCTAAAAGTTCTAAATCTCTATATACTACTTTTTTATTTCCAATTCCTACTGCAATTAATGTTCCATTATCAATATCTGATTGTTCCAAGAAAAACCTATCTAATGAAACTTTTATTATTTTTGTAGAATTATCTTTATCTAAATTTTTAAATCCTAAAGAAAATCTAGGAAAATAAAGCATAATTGGTTGTTCGTTTTTCCTTGAAGAATAAAGACAATTAATCCCTGGAGAAGACTGCATTATTAATTGATAAGTTGAATTTGACTCTGCTAAAACACTTTTTTCATTTTTTGAGATAGTTTTTTTAACTTCGCCTTTAATTTCTCGTGGTATTCTATTAAAAAACTCTGTAACTTGCTCGTCAGAATAGTTCATAAATTCATCATCTGTTTTTAATGGTAAATCACTAACTCTTTCTACAATTTTTGGCACTAAACCTAAAACAATAGAATCTATTTTTATTTTTTCTAAAGCAACCATTTTTACCTCCAATAAAATTTGAAATACACTAAATTAAAATTTCACTTTTGCAATGCTGGCATTTTATTTTACCTTTAAGATTAGTGTCACCTAATTTCTTCCCGCATTTACAAACATATCCCATATGTTTTGCTGGTGTTCCATATACTAAAGCAAAATTTGGAATATTTTTTGTAACAACGCTGCCTGCTCCAATCATTGCAAATTCCCCGACTGTAATGCCTGGTAAAATTACTGAACCAGCACCAATTGAGGCTCCTTTTTTGATTAAAGTCTTTGAAATAGACCAATCACTTCCTTTTTTTATTGAACCGTCAATATTAATTGCACGAGGAATTAAATCATTTGTGAATGTTACATGTGGACCAACAAAAACTCCATCTTCTATTGAGACTCCGTCATAAATTGAAACATTATTTTGAACTTTAATATTGTTTCCTAATTTTGTGCCTGAATCTATAAATACATTTTTACCTAAAATGCAATTACTTCCTATTATAGAACCTTTTCTTACATGAACATAATGCCAAATATTTGTATTGTCACCTATTTTGGCACCATCTTCAACTTCAGCTGTTTTATGAATCATAAAATCTTGAGAAATTAAAGAGCTTATAAATTAATGTTACCACTTAAATTAACTAAATCTAAAATAGAAACTATTAAATACAATTTGTTTTAATATTAATTAGGTTGAAATTATGATTGATGTTTTGTTAATTAATCCGCCTTATTTTAAAAAAGGAGGAAATATCTGGAAGTCTGTTTCTAGTTGTATGCCTCCTTATGGATTAATGGTTTTAGCTTCATGCATAGAACAAAATGGATTTAAAGTTAAAATTTTAGATACTTATGCTGAAAGATTAGCTGTAGATGATATTGAAGAATATCTTAAAAATAATATAGACGAACCAAGATTTGTAGGTTTAACTGCAAGCACAGTAAATGTAAAACATGCTTATGAAGTCAGTAATATTTGCAAAAAATTATGGCAAAATACAAAAATAATTTTTGGTGGAGTACATGCGACGTCAAAACCAGAAGAGCCTTTAATTAACAATGCTGCTGATTTTGTAATTAGGGGAGAAGCAGAATATACTTTTGTTGATTTAATTAAAGGAAGACCATTAAAAGAAATCAAAGGTTTAACTTATTTTAATTCGAAAAAAGAAATTGTTCATAATAAAGAAGGCGAAAATGTAGAATTAGATAAATTACCTATGCCTGCTTATCATTTATTACCTATGGATAAATATTTTCCAGCTGTCGGCAGTTATAAAAGACTTCCTGCAATGAATGTTGTTACATCAAGAGGATGTCCTGGAAAATGTACTTTTTGCTACCAACCCTTTGGAAATCTTTTGAGACAAAGAAGCCCAAGAAAAATTGCTGATGAAGTTAAAATGCTTGTTGAAGAATATGGAATAAAAGAGATTTGTTTTTATGATGATAATTTTACAACTTTTAAACATAAAATAAAAGAATTTTGTAATACTTTATTAGATGAAAAAATTGACGTTACATGGATTTGTTTTGCAAGAGTTGACTGGATTGATTTGGATTTAATGAAGTTAATGAAAAACGCAGGATGTCATCAGATCTTATTTGGTGCTGAAAGTGCTGACCAGCAAATTTTAGATAATATAAGAAAAAATATTTCTCCTGAGAAAGTCAGAAAAGCTGTAGCTTTATCTAAAGAAGCTGGAATTGACTGCAGAGTTACTTTCTTGTTGGGATGTCCTGGTGAGACTGAAGAAACAATGAAGAAAACCATTGAATTTGCTTTAGAATTAGATCCTGATATTGCTTTATTTAATATTGTAAGTCCTAATCCAGGAACACAAATGTATGATTGGGCTGTTAAAAATAATTATTTATCAACTAAACAATGGGACGAATATGACTGGGGAGAAGTAATTTTAACTTTGCCTACTGTAAGTCCTGAGAAAGTTAAAGAATATTATAAAAAAGCATTTAAGCAATTTTATTTCAGACCAAAATATATATTAAGAACACTTTCAAAAATAAGAACAAAAAATGATATTATAACACTTCTTCATGGTTTTAAAGGAGTTCTTAATGTTATTAAATTAAAAACTACTTAATTTTTAGAAAAGTTTTAAATAGTAATTAAATGTAAAAATCAAAAAATGAGCATTAGTACAATAACTATTCTTGAAAAGAAACCTTCAAAACATGTTTTAAAACAATTAAACATTGCTTTAGTAAATGTTACAAATAACAGCAAGGACTATGCAATGAATAAAGATCTTAACGGCGGCTTTGGAACTGCTGATGATTATGGAAATTCTTTTACATCAAAAATAATTCGAAATATGAAAAAAAAGAATGTAAGACTGCCAATAATAAGTCTAGCTTTTTTACAGGCTTTATTAAAAGAGAAAAATTATAATGTAAAATATTTTGAAGGACATTTGCCAAAAGCAAATGAAAATTATAATATAATTCTTATTTACGGGACTGTTATTGATTATAAAAATGAAAACTGGGCCTGCAGAGTTTTAAAAGACAGATTTCCTTATGCTAAAGTTGGATTTACAGGTCCATTTCCTTCTAGAAATCCTGATGTGTTTAACAGCGGAGATTTTGTTTTATTAGGAGAAGCTGAAGCATTTTTTATGAATGATTTTAAAAATCTTGATCAATTAAACGGAAAAGTAAATGTTTCTGCTTTGACTGATATGGATAAATTACCTATGCCTGATTTTGATGGATTTCCAATGCAAGATTATAGTTATTATCCGGCAATTTCTGTCAAGCCTTTTGTTGCTTTACAAGCAAGCAAGGGATGTCCGTACAGCTGCAGATTTTACTGCACTTATGGTGAATATCAAGGCCCAAAAATAAGACAAAGGTCAGCAAAAAAAGTTGTTGACGATATTGTTCATCTGCAAAAAAAATTTGGAATTAAAGGAGTTCAATTTAGAGATCCTACATTCGGATTAGTGAAACCATTTATTGAAGATTTTTGCAACGAATTAGAAAAAAGAAATGTTAAAATTAAATGGGGTATGGAAACAAGATTGGATTTACTTAATGAAGCAAATATTAAAATGATGTTTGATGTTGGTTTAAGAAATCTTAATGTTGGTGTAGAAACTAACAATGAAGATATTGCAAAAATAAATAAAAGAGGATTAGTTGAAAATAATCATCAAGAGAGAATTATAAAATACTGCGATAAAATAGGAATAAAAGTTTCTGCTTTTTATATTTTAGGCTATGAAGGAGATACAATAGAGACAGTTAGAAATACAATTAAATACGCTATTAAACTAAATACTCCTTTGGCAAGATTTGCAATTTCGACACCTTATCCTGGGACTGGTTTTTATGAACAATTAAAAAAAGAAAACAGGATACTTACTGATGATTATGAAAAATATACACAATTTAATTTAGTGTATAAACATAAAAATTTAACTCAAGAACAGCTTAAAAATTTGTTAGAGGAAGCTTTAAGAAGATATTATTTTAGACCATCTTATTTACTTAATTTTATAAAATGGAGAATAAGAGAGTTCTGGTTATAGGCGGTTTTGGATATATAGGAAAAGAAATCTTACCAAAACTTTTAGAAAATAATTATGATACAACTGTAATTTCAAGAACAAAAATAGACACTAATTATAAAGTTTTATTTGGTGATTTATTAAATAAAAGTTTTCTTTTGGAAAATATTAAAAATTTTGATGTAATTATTTATTTAGCAGCTGTTGTAAGAAGCTACAAGAAATCAAAATATAAAGAAAATCTTATTGGATTGTTTAATTTATTAGATGTTATGAAAATAAATAAAATAAATAAAATAATTTATTTTTCAACACAAAATGTTTATTTAGATAAGACTGGATATTACGGTAATTCTAAAAAAGAATGCGAGAATCTTTTAATAAATAATAATCTGGCTTATACAATTATAAGACCAAATTATGTTTATGGAATTGATAAAGAAAATGATTTTTATAAATTATTTAGATTAATTAAGACTTTTAGAATTTGCCCTATAATTGGCTCTGGAAGTAACAAATTTCAACCAGTTAATAAAAATGATGTTGCTGATATAACTATTTTAGCTTTAAAAAACTTTAAAGACAAGCAAATAATTGATATTTCTGGAAAATATGATGCAACTATAAACAAAATTATTGAGTTTATGTTAAAAGAAGCCAATATAAAATGTTTAAAGATATATATTCCTTTAAAAATCTTGAAATTATTTAAATATTTCATACCTTTTGATATTGATGGGTTTGATAAAGATAGAGTTTCTTTAAGTAGAAACAAAAAAGACATTAAACATGATCTTTTTGAAGACTTAAGGGCGATAATAAAATGAAAAGTAAATTATTTAAAAAAACTGAATTTAAAATATTTATTACGGTTTATCTAGTTTATTTAGTTTTTATGACTAATTATGGTGGTAATTTTATGGCTGATTCTATGTTATCTGGAACTATTTCTTTGGTTGAAGAAAGAACTTTAGTAATTGA
>Ga0209542_10008324_pt1 | contig 19417 bp, 19 predicted proteins | sample RifCSPhighO2_01_FD_184028 | JGI IMG/M metagenome (GOLD analysis project Ga0209542, IMG submission 184028) | Soil microbial communities from Rifle, Colorado - Rifle CSP2_plank highO2_0.1 (SPAdes) (version 2) | ecosystem: Environmental > Terrestrial > Deep subsurface > Rock core/Sediment ...
CTCCAGTTCTCCTTCGGTACGCTGACACCAGGCGCCGGCGGCACCGTCTACACCAACCCGGTAGTCGACCTGTCACTCACGGTCGGTGCGGTGCGCCAGGGGCAAGGCAATGTGCCGGACCAGGTTACCTCCGCCGCATCGACGCAGATTACGCTTGCCTCCGCGGTCGACCTACTTGCCCGCGCGCTGCACTTTACCGGGAGCTTCAGCAACCAAGGCCCCATGCCGCCGCGCGCGGAAAGTTCGACCGCATACACTATAGAGTGGACTGCCAAAAATTCCTCCAACACAATCGCCAACGCGGCTGTATCGGCCGTCCTGCCGACCTATATCACGTTTGTCGCGGCGCGCAGCGGGAGCAATATTACCTACGATGCAGGCAGCCGCACTGTGCGCTGGGACCTCGGCGACCTTAAGGCGGGCATCGGATACAGTTTGGCGGCACGCACCGGCAGCTTCCAGATACAATTTAACCCCAGTTCCTCCCAAGTAGGGAGCACGCCGATGCTTACCGGCGCGGCGATGCTCTCGGGTACTGACCGTTTTGCGCAGGTGCAGGTATCGGCAACGGCAGAGGCTCCAACTACAAGGCTTTTTGAGTCGGGCTTCAGCAATGGTATGGACATTGTTGCGCCAAAACAGTAGAACAAAGCTATGTCTGACAAAGAAAAAGAAGGATTGATGGAAAAAATAGTGTCGCTGTGCAAGCGGCGCGGGTTTGTGTATCCGTCATCGGAGTTGTACGGAGGCTTCGCCGGTTTTTGGAACTACGGCCACTACGGGACGATTTTGAAGGAGAATATAAAGGTCGCATGGAAACAACGTTTTATCTTCGACCGCGAAGATATGTTTGTCACCGATACGACTATCATAAGCAACCCAAAGGTGCTTGAAGCGTCCGGTCACGTTGCCAATTTTGGGAATGAGCTGTTCAAGACACAAGTCGGTACCGGCGAGGATGCCGCCGTCTCGCACCTGCGCGCCGAGACGGCGCAGGGAATTTTCGTCGATTTCAAACAGGTTGTCGACGCGCATCACCCCAAGCTCCCTTTTGGCGTAGGGCAGATAGGCAAGGCGTTCCGCAACGAGATATCGCCACGCGACTTTATCTTCCGCTTGCGCGAGTTCGAGCAAATGGAGGTGGAATATTTTGTAAAGCCGGCGGAGTGGGAGCGGTACTTTGAGTTGTGGCGCACAGTCATGCAGTCATTTGCTAAAGGGCTCGGCATCAGTATCCACGAGTTTGAGGTGCCGGCCGACGACCGAGCGCACTACTCTGAGCGCACCATTGACTTCCAGTTCGACTACCCGTTTGGCAGAGGCGAGCTGTGGGGGCTGGCCTACCGGACCGATTTCGATTTACAGAATCATCGGCTCGATTGTCTGGACGAGGGGACCGGCGAGAGGATGGTCCCGCATGTCATCGAGCCTTCGCTCGGCGTAGATAGGACACTACTTGCGGTACTCGTAAGCGCGTACACCGAAGACGAGCTGGGAGGTGAGAAGCGCGTATATCTGAAGTTTCCTCCGCACCTCGCGCCCATTAAAGCAGCGGTGTTCCCGTTGCTTAAAAACAAGCCCGAACTCGTTGCTAAAGCGCGCGAAATTTATACCGACCTCAAAAAAGAGATTCCGCATATTGTGTGGGACGACAACGGCAATGTCGGCAAGCGCTACCGCCGGCAAGACGAGATAGGTACGCCGTTTTGCATCACGGTCGACTTTGACACGCTGGGCGAAACTCCCGAAATGAAGGATACGGTCACTGTGCGCGACCGGGATACCGGCGAGCAGATGCGCGTTGCTGTCTCCGAGCTCTCGGCGTATCTTTTGGCCAAAATACGGGTATAGTTAGAGCATGGAGAAGCCGCGCGATATAAACGTCCATATCACCTCGGGCAGCACTATAACGGTGCTTATGTTTTTGGCGCTCGCCGCGCTTCTGTGGTTTTTAAAGGACCTTGTTCTTATTCTAGTCACGGCGGTAGTCATCGCCTCCGCGATGGAACCGGCGGTTAACTTTTTGACCAGGCGGCGCATACACCGCATACTCTCGGTCATACTCGTGTATTTGTGCGTGTTTGGCGCCTTCATAAGCGTACTCTTTATTTTTATACCTCCTCTGCTTGGCGATGCCGCGGACTTTCTTTCGCGCCTGCCGCAGACGCTGTCGGCCATCAATATTTCCGATGCGACGCACGGCATACTCCCGTGGGGCAATGTCGGCGACCAAATATCATCGGCAGACCTTTTGCGTAATATTTCTAAAACACTATCCGACACCACAGGCGGAGTGTTTACGACACTGTCGGCGTTCTTCGGCGGACTTACCTCGTTTGTCCTAATCATCGTGTTTTCGTTCTACTTTTCCGTGCAGGAAACCGGCGTCGACGACTTTTTGCGCGTTGTAACGCCTATTAAAGAGCAGGCGTACGTACTCAATCTATGGAAGCGCTCGCAGGAAAAGATAGGCAAATGGATGCAGGGGCAGCTTATACTGGGCATTATCGTGGGCATCCTTTTGTACCTCGGGCTCGTGATACTGGGCATACCAAATGCGCTTATGTTGGCGGTTATCGCGGGACTCTTTGAGCTTATACCGGTTTTCGGGCAGATACTCGCCGCCATACCGGCACTGATGATAGGGTTTGCCGACGGCGGCGTTACCGCGCTCCTGCTGGTGGCGGGCCTCTACCTGGTGGTACAGCAGTTTGAGGCACACCTTATATATCCGGTAGTGGTCAAAAAGGTCGTCGGCGTGCCGCCGCTCTTGGTTATCATCGCGCTTATTGTGGGAGCCAAGCTCGCCGGATTTTTGGGGATTTTGCTCTCGGTCCCGATTGCCGCGGCGATACAGGAGTTTGTCTCCGACGTAGAGCGCAAAAAATCTAAGGCGCTTGCCAATGACGAATAAAAAGTTTTATCTCACGACGCCGATATTCTATCCGAATGCCAAATTGCATTTGGGGCACGCCTACACCACGACCGTAAGCGACATACTTGTGCGCTATCACCGCCTGACAGGGGATAAGACTTACTTCCTGACCGGCTCTGACGAGAACGCGCAGACAATGATTAATGCCGCCCATAAAGCGGGGCAAGAGCCTTTGGTTTTTTTGAACGATACAGTCGCAAAGTTCGCCGTGCTTTTTAAAGAGCTCGACATTTCGTACGATCAGTTTATCCGCACCACAGACCAAAAGGTGCACTGGCCGGGTGCTCAAGCGCTTTGGAAAAAGTTTGTTGAGTCGGGAGATATATACAAAAAAGAATATGAGGGGTTCTATTGTGTCGGACACGAAGCATTTGTGACAGAGAAAGATTTGGTGGGCGGAAAGTGCCCGGACCACGGCACGACACCTGAGTTTCTAAAAGAAGAAAATTATTTTTTTAGACTCTCTAAATACAGCGACAGTATAAAAAACAAGATAGAGTCAGATGAATTGAAAATAGTGCCCGAATCAAAAAAGAAAGAAATCCTTTCTTTTTTGAGCGAGGGGTTGCAAGACATAAGCTTCTCCCGTCCGCGCCGCGGAGACTGGCCCGGAGGCCTCGGTGTCCCTGTGCCCGGCGATGACTTGCAAGTTATGTACGTTTGGTGCGACGCGCTTGCCAACTACATAACCGCGCTCGGTTACGGCCGCGACGATGCTTTGTATCAGGAGTTTTGGCAAAATAACGAGGCCAGAATGCATGTGCTCGGCAAAGACATACTGCGCTTCCACGGCGCCATTTGGCCCGGGATGCTGCTATCGGCCGGCCTGCCTCTCCCAAAAACCCTTTTGGTGCACGGGTTTATTACCTCCGGCGGCAAAAAAATGAGCAAGACGCTCGGTAACGTCATCGACCCGGAGGAACTGCTTGCGGAGTACGGCACCGACGCGGTGCGCTACTATCTTGCGCGCTATATATCGCCGTTTGAAGACGGCGACATCACACGCGAACATTTTAAAGATGTTTACAACGCCGATCTTGCCAACGGCATCGGCAATCTTGCTTCGCGCATTATGCAGTTGGCGGCAACGCACCTAAGTCAAGCCATTAAGCTTGAGTACAAACCGTACCCGAAAGAATTTACAGACGCACTGGATAATTTCGAAATAAACAAAGCCACCGAATATGTCTGGGATAGAATTTCTGCGCTCGACCGCAAAATTACCGAAACGGCTCCGTTTAAGGTGGTTAAGGAGGATGCGGAGAAAGGGAGAGCGATAATTGCCGAACTGGTGACCGAGCTGGCTTTCATAGACCAGATGCTCGAACCGATCCTCCCTGCCACGAGCAAAAAAATAATTGACGCGATTATGGCAAACAAAAAACCCGAAAATCTCTTCCCCCGAAAGGACTAGTATGGAGGAGATGATTAAGAAAATTGAGGACGCTGTCCGTCTTGAGATGAAAAAGCAAGATGGCGCCCACGACTGGTATCACATTGATAGAGTGCGAAACATGGCTCTGCGTATTGCCGAGAAAGAAGGCGGAGACAAAACTCTGATAGAGCTTGCCGCTCTCGTGCATGATATCGGGGATCGCAAAGCTCATGAAAACGAGGAGGCAGGGCATCAAGCAACCTACTCTCTTATGCAAAAATGCGGAGTGCCGCAGGAACTTGCCGATCGTATTGCCGATATTGCCCATCGGGTTTCTTTTAAGGGGGTGGGGGTGCCGGACGACATGCTGACCCTAGAAGGCAAAATTGTACAAGATGCAGATCGGCTTGACGCCATAGGAGCAATAGCTATCGCGCGGGTGTTTACATGGGGAGGTTTAAAAGGAAGACCTATGTACGACCCAAATGTTCCCGTATTTAATGCCAATACGTCTGATGAATATTATGCTAAGGGTGGCAGAACCAGCATAAATCATTTTTATGAAAAATTACTTCACCTAAAGGACCGCATACATACGGCAACGGCGAGAGAAGTGGCTGAACACCGGCATGCATATATGAAAAAGTACGTCCTACAGTTTTTGGATGAGTGGGAAGCAAAAGACCAATGACACTGTTCGACTCGCACTGCCACTTGCACTTTCCGCAGTTTGACGCGGACAGGGAGGAAGTGCTTGCGCGTATGAAAGAAAAAGATATGGGCGCGGTTTTGATCGGGACTGATTTAGAGACAAGTCGCGCGGCACTTGAGCTCGCTAAGAGTCATGATTTTCTGTGGGCATCCGTTGGCTTACACCCAAACGAAAAATACATAGGACTACCCTATGTAGATGAGTTGGAAGAGTTGGCGAAAGATCCGAAAGTGGTGGCGATAGGGGAATGCGGTTTGGATTATTTTAGGTCAAAGCCGGACGGGCAGAAAGAGCGGTTTGAAAAACAGATTACACTTGCACAGAAGCTAAATAAAGCATTGGTGGTACATTGCCGCAATGCGCATGACGATATGCTTGATATACTCTCTAATTCGCCCGAATTAAAGAATAAGAGCGTACCGGTGGTGATGCACTTTTTTACCGGCTCCGGCGAGCTGGCTCAAAAGTATTTGGATTTGGGTTGTTACCTTTCGTTCCCCGGGCCTATAACCTACACCGGCCACCGCAGTATGCGGGGCCCCGATGAAGGCGGTGGCATGTATGACGACTCCATCCGCGTCTGTCCGCTTGAAAAGATGCTCATCGAAACCGACGCGCCCTTTGCCGCGCCCGTCCCGTTCCGCGGCAAGCGCAACGAACCCGCATATGTGGAGCATGTAGCGGCCAAAATCGCCGCAGTTAAGGGTATTTCGGTAGAAGAGGTTGCCGAAATAACAGCCAAAAACGCCAAAAAGGTTTTTGGGTTGCAAAAATAACCAAGTTTTGGTAAGGTACTTTCATGGCAGAAACGTCGCAGGCTGAACAAGCCTCATCCCAAGCGACCATTAGCCCGTCTGCGGCTACGGTCAAAAACGCCACGACCAGCTCGATACCAGTGTATGAGGTCGGCTTTCATATCGTACCTACGGTAGGGGACGAAGGCGTGTCGGCGGTGGTTGAGTCCATCCGCAAGGCGCTCGGAGACGCGGAAATCATCAGCGAAGGCTTCCCTAAAAAAATAACTTTGGCATATCAGGTCGACCTGCCTGCCGGCAGGCAGGGCGCGGATGCGGGCAAGCGCGAGAAGTACACCGAAAGCTATTTCGGGCATATCAAATTCGCCATGCAGCGCGACGGCATTACCGCATTTACCGCGACTATGCGCACGATGAACCCGATACTGCGATTTCTTATTATTGAAACGGTGCGCGAGGATATTGCAACCGCGCCTCGCCGCGCCGTCTTTACCTCCGACCGGCTCGAGGGCAAAATACTTGAGAAGCCGGTTGCGGCGCCGGAAAAGGCGGCCGAAGTATCGGACGCAGAGCTTGATAAGTCTATAGAAGCCTTGACCGGTTAGGTATATACTTTTTATATGTATATCAACAAAGCAATCGTATTCGGCAACCTGACCCGCGACCCGGAGCTCCGCGCGCTCCCGAGCGGCGCGCAAGTGTGCAGTTTTTCTATCGCGACCAACCGCACGTACAAAAAAGCCGACGGCCAGAAGCAGGAGGAGGTTGAGTTCCACAACATAGTCGTCTTTGGCCGCCAAGCGGAGAATTGCGCGCAATATCTCAAAAAGGGGAGCACCGCATATGTTGAGGGCCGCATCAAAACCCGCAGCTGGGAGAAGGACGGGGTCAAGCATTACAAGACCGAAATTAACGCCGACACGGTGCAGTTCGGTCCGCGCTCTAGTTCGACTGGCTCACCACAAGGAGCAGCTCGAGACATATCTGAAGCGCCGCAGGTCGCGCCGAAAGAAGACGGAATAGACTACCCTGCGGAAGATATTAATCCAGACGACATACCGTTTTGAGCAAATCAAAAAGCGTAGCGACTATGATTTGCCAACCCGCCTAATTTTTATCAGATGCATGGCGTTTACGTACTCAAGAGTTTGAAGGACGGCGACTTGTACATCGGGTATAGCCATGATATAAAACAGCGGTTGAAACAACATAATGACGGTAGGGTCCCCGCTACAAGTCGCCGTCGTCCACTGAAGGTTATATATTGCGAATTGTTTGCTAGCCAAAAGGACGCCATGCGACGGGAGATATATCTAAAATCTGGCTGGGGGAGAAGTTATCTAAAGCGAGTATTACAAGACACACTAAATAAAAAATTGGGCGGGTAAGATTTTGTAATCTCGCTTTGCTCGAACAAAATCATTATGAAAGATTTTTACGCACCGCAGTTTGTCCGCATCGACTATAAGGATACGGAGACCATCAAAAAGTTTCTCAATCCGCACGGCAAAATAATGCCGCGCCGCCGCACCAACTTGACCGCTGGCAACCAACGCGCCCTGGCCGAAGCGGTCAAACGCGCCCGCTTCATGGCTCTCCTGCCTTACATTGTTAGGTAGCGAAAAGGGTTTTTTGTTTTTCTACTTCTTGTCCACGCGCTCTACGTATTCTCCTGTCGTGGTGTTTATGCGTACTATGTCTCCCTCGTTGATAAAGAGGGGAGCATTGAGCGTTGTGCCGGTTTCGAGGGTTATGAGTTTTGAGCCGCCCTGCGCGGTGTTGCCGCGCACGGCAGGTGGCGCGTCGGTAACCTTCAGTTCCATTTTGATGGGGATTTTTATACCGATTATTTTTCCTGCCCCGAGCTCGCTCGAGGGGTCGTCAAAAACCAGCGCCTCGACCAACATATTGGGTTTCATAAAATTTCCTCCCGTACCGATGGTCTCCGCAGAAAGCATAAAGCGGTCTGCCGGGTTTTTCTCATCGCAGAACCACTTCTCCCCTTTATTGGTGTAGAGATATTTGACGCTCCTTGTTGAAAGATCTGCCTCAGGAACTTTTTCGGACACATGGAAGGCCTGCTCGGTCACTTTGCCGGTGATAAGGTGGCGCAGCTTGGTCTGATTGACCGGCTTGCGCATCTGCTTGCGGAAGACATGTGCGTCTAATACCTCGTACGGCTCGTCGCCTACCAGAATCACCTTGCCTTTTAAAATTTCATTGTATTCGAGCATTGCCATACAAATTAAAAATGCCTTGCGGCAGTGGCACTATAGTACCGAAAAAGAAAAAGCCGCGCAACTTGCGTTGCGCGGCCTGTGTTAGCAGCCGGTACGTTCAAAGCGGACGTGGCGCTTACGTGCCACGTTCTCGATTGCGGCAACTATAGTAGAGACGCTGCGCGTCCGTATCTCGACCTCGTGCCATCCGGTCGGCATACAAGCGCGGATAAAGACCTTTCCCTCACCGAAGGTCTACCACCTGAATACGGGGAGTACTGCTCCGGTAATCCATATGGCGTCTTGTCATATAACTAACGGGGGAAGGGGCAAAACTCATGACAACCTCAACTACTTCTTCGATCGTTGATACCTTAGACATTACGTTCTCCTTTCGGTTTCAAAGAACTACTCCAGACGAAACCAGCCCTCCATTTGGGTGGAGGGCTGGGGAGTTTTTATGAAATCTATTCCTAAAAACGCGCAAGGCCTCCACCCGCTCTAAGGAGGAGGTTGAGGAGGCCAATGTTTTTGTGCACTGCGAACATATTTTTAGTATACGGATTAGTGGAAAGTGCGCAAGGTATACTGTGGACATGTGGCGCTACTCGCTCCCCCTGCTCTCCGGTATTTTGCTCGCGCTCGTATTTTGGCCGCTCTACGCCTGGCCGCTCGCGCTCATTGGGTTGGCGCCTCTTTTTTATTTTATCGCGCGGCCGGAGCTGTCGCGCGGGCAAGTTTTTTTCGGAGGGTTTATCGCGGGAGCTCTGGCCGTCGCGCCGACGCTCTACACCTCTCTTTTTCAGCTTGTTATGCAGCCCGGGGCGGCCGTACTCACTTACTCGGTACGGGCGAGCAGTGTTTTCTTTTTTGTCTTTATAGGCGCGCTGTTCGGCGGGATGGCGCTGGCATACCGCGCGTTGCGCGGCAGGGGAGCCTTGCTGGACAGCCTTTGCGCCGCTTCGCTCTACACTGTCGTTGAGCTGATACTCTTTACAGTCTTCGGCGGGTACTACTACGCGTCGCTCGCGCACGCACTCGTTCCTTTCCCGCCGGCGCTTATCATAGCGTCGCTCGGCGGCGTGCCACTGCTTGTATTTGCCGCGGCGTGGATAAACGCCGTTGTCGCCCAGCGCTCATGGTGCCTTGCACTCGGCGCGTTTATCTTTCTTTCAATAATCTGCGGAGGAGCTTTTTGGTATGGGCAGTCGCACGCAACTGCCGGTTTGCCGTTGTCAGTCGCCCTTATTCAGCGCAGTCCGCAATCGCTTTTGTACACGACCGCTCCGGCTCCTAAACCGTTCGGCGACTACGGCCTGCAAAAAATAATTTTAAGCGCTTCCGGCGGAGGAAGTGCCAGCTTGGTTGTGTACCCTTTTTCGCCGGTTGAGGCGACTTATATTGGAGTTCGCCCGGCCGTAGAGACGCTCGACAATATAGAACCCGACTCCGTGGTCGGAGAGTGGCTAAAGAGTTTTGTTCCGGCTTCTACTACCGTAGTTCTTTGGAACACGGCGGCAGAGCATGGAAATCTCTACGATGAGATCGAGTTTTGGAATAACGGGCTAAAGCAAACCTACCAAAAACATCTGCTCCACGCGCTCTCGGACTATACTCCCCGATGGCTGCAGAGGTTTGGTCTTGCGCGCATACCATATAGCTTGATGCCCGGCGCCGCAAACAGTGTTTCCATTGACGGCATCCATATTGGTAATTTGGCATGTTCGGAGACCCAGCAAGAAACGTATGCGCGCAGACAAGCGGCAGGAAGCGGTCTTTTGCTTTCGGTCGGGTTTGACAGCTTCTTCCCCGGCTCGCTGGCTCCGTACTGGAGTTTGCAGGCCGCGCGTTTGCGCGCGGCTGAAAACGGCACTCCTCTCATACGCAGTAGCATCTTTGGTCCGTCGGCTCTTATAGCGGCCGACGGCACTATACAAACCGAGTTCGGCTTTGATGAGACAGGAGTACTCCACGGAAGCATAACGATAGAAAAAATTCCGACGCTCTACGCGTATGCAGGTTCACTACCTGTTTACCTATTTATTGCCGCGCTGCTTTTATATCTCCTCGTATTGCGGATTAACAATAACTCTGATGCTCGCCGACGTGGATGAGCCGCCGGAGCCGTTTTCGCAGGTAAGAGTAAATGTAGTTGATTGAGAAATCGCTCCAGTTGATATCGAGCCGCTGGGGTTGAGTGCGGCGCTGGCAAATCCGTTGTCTCCATTTATCACACAGTCTGTCGCGTTCGCGGCATTCCAAGTGAGTGTTGCTGAGCCGTTTGGTCCTACTGTGAAAGGAGTTGCATAAAAGCCGTTTCCAGCGGTGATGTTCGGCGCTGGGCACTGGCTGTTTGGCGGCACCGTTGCATTGCACGAACCCTGGCCGTCGCCGCTGTTGATGACTGTACCCAAGTTAGTTTGGCCGCAGGCGTTCGCAGCCGAGCTGCAAGTTGAGCCGACAGCAACTTGCTGGCCTCCTCCGCCACCACCTCCACCACCTCCTCCACCGCAACCATAAAGCCCGGCCGCGCACTCAGCTCCACCAATCGCGCCGGCGAATACAATATCCGAAATAATAGGACCCAGAAGCGGACCTATTCCGAGAGTTATGGGCGCCAATATCACAAGGACAACTATCGTGAAAATAGCGGTAAATATACTCCCTTTTCCTCTCGGGTTTTTAAAAGTCATAGATGTAGATAACTAAATAGTGTTGCTTCTTTTTAAGTATATACTCTAGATACGCTCTCTTTTGAGTTATACACATGAGCCGGCTCCACTCCATACTTCTCATACTGCTCAGCATTGCTGCAGGGTTTGCCCTCGATGCCGGGGCAACTTATTACGCCGCCACGACTCCGAAAGGGCAGGCACTGCTGCGCGACTTTCTCGTGGCCCAGACGCAAAAGACCGCGGCCGCACTCCCGCCGGCGGTCGCCAGTTCAACCATGGTGTATACACAGCGCACATTGCCCGTCCCCGAGAGTTATGCCAGCTACGACTATTTTATCTCCATCAACAACGTAATAAATGACATCGGGCTGATAAACAACGTCAACGTTATGCTCGGGCCAGTGTTGGTGCAACTTAATCAAAAGACGCTCTCCTGCACATACAACAGTTTTTATGATCTTATGAATCAGGCGAGGACTCTTGCCAACCAAAACCAGGCCCTTGCGGCTCAGTTCATCGTCCATATAAACGCGCTTACGGCCGCCAACACGCAGACCAAAGACGTAATTACCAAAGTCGACACCCAGGCGCTTGTTGCCGCCGGCCAGTCGCTTGGCACTGCGCTACAGACCTATGCCACAGGCGTGCAAAATATTCTCTACGGCGACATGCCAACTAGCGCGCAGGTGGCGGAACTTGAGTCGCAGGTTAATTCCGCTATGGGTGCATCGCAGTCGTTTGCTGATGCACTCAAACCGCTCATCAAACACATAGGCGAGGGAGCACAAGCAGTTATTGATGCCGCCGTAGCAGCCTCTTCCACTAAAAAATAGCGTTTGAAACCCCGCCGCGCGCCGCTCTGTTATAAAGAGCGGTAATGATATACAGTGTGGCCATGAGCGTGTATCTTACTCTGGAGGAAAAAGGGGAGGGGCGCAGCGACGAAGAGCTGCTCGCGCTTTCCGTTTCGCATCCGTCGCTTTTTGCCCTATTAGTGCGCGCCTATGAAGAGCCCTTCCTGCGCAAGGCTATGAGCATCGTGCGCGAGCGCGAGGAGGCCGAAGATATAGTCCAAGAAGCTTTTACCAAAATCTACCTCAACGCCAAAAAGTTTAAAGTGGTGGAAGGGGCCAAGTTTTCATCATGGGGGTATCGCATACTCATCAACACCGCGCTGACGCATTATGCCAAGCGCAAGCGCCGCGGCAACGCGGAGTTCGGGCTCGATGAGGAGATATGGGCGCTTATCCCCGACAAAAACTTAAAGCAGTTCGAAAAGAAGGAGTTGCAGGACTTGGTTGCCTCGGTGCTCAGCCGTATGCCCGCGCCGATGGCCCGCGCGCTATCGCTCTTCTTTATAGAGGGCAAGACCCAGGAAGAAATCGCCCAGTCGGAGGGGCTTTCGGTGGGGGCGGTCAAAACCCGTGTGCATCGGGCCAAAAAAGAGTTCAAGCGCATTTATGAAACTATTACTACTAAGGTCTAGTTAAAAGGTATATGACGAGCAAGATTGAACAACAGGTTATGGCCGGAGTGGGGGTTATATACACTGCCCGACAGCTGGTAAGCGCTACGGCGCTTAAGCTCTATGTCTGCGTACTATCGCTGTATGGCATCGGGCGGCTGGTCTGGGTCTCGCACGTGTTTGAAAACTGGGCCAATGTTGGCCTGCAGGGGAGTCTCCAATTCGCCGCCTCGGCCGTGCTCAACACGCATCTGCCGGTACAAATCGCCCTTCTGGTGCTTGCTATAGCCGGTGTAGGCCTTATCCGTGACCTCGCGCATCTCGCCACCCCTCAAAAAACCCCCGCGTACTAAGCAGATTACAAAGGTCAGACCTTTGCAAGAAAAACCTTTATTTATAGGGCTATTTTACCGACCCTTCGAAAGGCTTGACAAAAGCCTAATTGGGGAGTACCATGTACTTACCGTCCAGCCTATTGGGGGACGGCAGTACGTACATCGAAATTTGCTTAGAATTTCGACGAGGAAGCAAAGAGCTTAGAGTGGCCATTCTACCGGCCATGCGGCTCGGCGAAGAATCGTCTAGGTTTGGATGAAGGCCAAGGGGTTGTGTTCCACCCTAAGGACCAACTTTCATTCTACCGAATCTTGTAGGACACTATTGTCGGCAGAAGGCCGATTCAGAGGTTAAATCCACCCAACGGGTGGCTGTCACCGGGAACAAAACGGAGTTGTCTCTGACGAGAGACAGCTAGTGACAGATTGAGCGCATGCCCACCCGAGGCGGCGCTCTTTCTTTTTGCCTTTTTATTCCGCCTCCGGAGCTTCTTCTTTTTCTGCAACAGCGGCTTTGCCGGTGGCGCTGTTAGCTAGGCCTTTGCGGATTTCTTTGAGGAGTTCGTTGGCTATTTTTTTGTTCTCGCGCAGGTACGTGCGGGAGGCGTCGTAGCCACGGCCGAGCTTCTCCTCGCCGAAGGCGTAGGAGTTACCGGACTTTTGGATGATACCGAGCTTCTCGCCCAGTGCCAACAGCTCACCCTCGGTCGAAATGCCTTCGTTGTACATGAGGTCAAACTCGGTGGTGCGGAAAGGCGCCGCGACTTTGTTTTTGACCACCTTGACCCGGTGGCGGCCGCCCACCACCTCTTCGCCCTTTTTAATCTGCGCAATACGCCGTATGTCGAGCCGCACCGAGGTATAGAACTTCAGCGCCTTGCCGCCCGTCGTGGTTTCGGGGTTGCCGAACATGACGCCGATTTGCATGCGGATTTGGTTGATAAAGATAACGATGGTCTTGGATTTTGAGACGATGGCCGTGAGCTTGCGCAAAGCTTGCGACATAAGCCGAGCGTGCTTGCCGACCTGGTAGGATCCCATATCGCCCTCGATTTCATCTTTCGGCGTGAGCGCGGCGACCGAATCGATGACGATAATGTCCACCTTGCCGCTGCGCACCAGCCCCTCCACAATCTCAAGCGCCTGCTCGCCGGTGTCCGGCTGGCTCACCAGCAGTTCGTCTATTTTGACGCCGATTTTTTTAGCGTACTCCGGGTCGAGCGCGTGCTCGGCATCGATAAAGGCGCAGACGCCGCCTTTTTTTTGCGCTTCGGCGATGGCGTGGAGCGTGAGCGTCGTTTTGCCCGAGGACTCCGGGCCATAAATTTCGAGGATGCGCCCGCGCGGGTAACCGCCGATGCCGAGCGCCCAGTCAAGCCCGATAGAGCCGGAGGGCACCACGTCGACATCAACCCTCGGAGCCGCGCCGAGCATCATAATAGCTTCGTCGCCGAATTTTGTTTTTATCGCGCGTATCGCCGCATCTATCGCGGCGTTGTCCTTGTTTTCGCGCGATGCTACCGTCTTTGCCACAACTTCCTTTTTCTTTTGTTTAAAAGCCATACTTAATTTATACAATAGGTAACTACATTGAACGAAATGCTTTTGCTCGCGCGGCGGCCAAACCGGTCTACTGCCGCCACGGTGACCACAGTATACCCTGCGGGCGGGGAGAAGCGGTACACAAATCTCCCCGCCTCGTCGGTGTAGGAAGGGGCGTCATTTATGGTCAAAAAAGAGATATTTTGAGCCGTTCCGACCACCGTGACCGCTGTGGTTGAGGTCGCCGAGCCGTCGGCGGGGGACTGAATTGTAATCTCCGGCCCCTCCAAGAGCTTGCGCGCCTCAAATAACCCGTACGATAGGACAATAAATACAATAAATACAATCAACGCACGTTTCATACTAGTTGTTGGATAAAACTGCCGGGCGTGAGTATTAAAAGTCCTTTCTTATTTGCGTCAGCAAGTATTGACTCCTCAAAAAATTCTTTGTCGAGCGTAATTAAGTAATCGCAGTACTTTAGTGCTGATGCTAAAATTGGCGCGTCGTTTTTGGAAATGATTTTTGCCGCACGGCGGACTTCAGGTTTGCTTGGATTTGGTATGGTCGATACGTTGGCTAGTCCGAGGAGCAAAAATAAATTCTTTTGCAAGTCCGGCTGGATAGCGAATTTTGTCTTTAACACTTCGCCGACTTCCGCAAAGACGTATTCGTTTATTTGGAATGAAAAGCCGTTTCGCATTTGCGTAAGTATATAAAAACTGCCGCCGCGGGAAGACAGCAGGGCGGCAATGATGACGCTGGAGTCTAAAAAGACTTTCGGTTTATGCATACTGCTCCTTGTAGAGCCTTGCGCGGATTTTCTTTGCAGTACCTTTTACCTTTTGCCAGTTTTTTTTGTCAATAGAAAAGTCGGGCTGTTCAGTCGCAGCCTTCTTAAGAAGCTGTACTTCAGCTTCCAGTTCCTGCACCCTGTTTTTAAACGCTGTATTGGTCACAGGTTGATTATACCACGTCGCCCTCGTTTGAGGGAGTTGGGGAGGATTTTTCCAAAATTTCGCGGGGTTTTGCGCCGTCTCCGGGGCCGATGACACCGCGTTCCTCGAGCATGTCGACCAGCCGCGCCGCGCGCGCGTAGCCGACGCGCAGTTTGCGCTGCAGATAGCTGGTTGAGGCTTTACCGGCTTCGAGTACGGCCATATGCGCGGCGGCGTACAGGTCGTCGTCAATTTCTTCGTCATCGCCGAAGTCGGAAGAAGTCAGACTTCCAAGACCAACTCCATCGTTTCCTTTTTGCGCCAACGACATCTCGACCGGCAGCTCCGGCTCGTTGTGTTTTGCGATAAAGTCGACGACCGCCTTTACCTCCTTTTCGCTGATGAATGCGGTCTGCAGGCGCACCGGCTTGTTCATGTCGGCGGAGAGGTAGAGCATGTCGCCGGCGCCGAGCAAGGTTTCGGCGCCGCCTTGGTCGAGGATAGTGCGCGAGTCAATTTGCGAGGCAACTTGCAGGGCGATGCGCGCCGGCACGTTGGCCTTGATAAGGCCGGTAATAACATTGACCGAGGGGCGCTGGGTGGAGAGCACCAGGTGGATGCCGATTGCCCGGCTCATCTGCGCCAAACGCACGACCGACGCCTCCAACTCGCGCGGAAACGTGTGCATGATATCGGCAATTTCGTCTATCAGGATGACGATGTAGGGCATGGCCTCGGGCACCTCATCGCCTTCTTCCGGCGGGCCGTTCTTTTTTATCTTTTCTAATGCAGGAGCAAGTATGTTTTGGTGATAGGACTCAACGTCGCGCACGCGATGCGCCTCGAGCACGTTGTAGCGGCGCTCCATTTCGCGGCCGGCCCAGCGCAGAGCGGTGATTGCTTTTTTGGCATCGGTAATAACGGGCGTGAGCAGGTGCGGGAGCGAGCGATAGAGCGTAAGCTCCACGCGCTTGGGGTCAATCATGATAAAGCGCAGCTGCTGCGGCCCGCAGCGGTACAGGAGCGAGTTTATAAGGGTGTGTATGGCAACCGATTTGCCCGAGCCGGTGGCGCCGGCGACCAGCGCATGCGGCATTTTGGCGACGTTGGCAAAAACGGCGCCCCCCGCGATGTTGCGGCCGAGCGCCACCAGGAGCGGCTTGTGGGACTCGGCAAACTCCGGTGCCTCCAAAAGCGCACCAAGGCCAACGGTTACCTTGGCGGAGTTGGGGACCTCGATGCCGACGAGGCTCTTGCCCGGTATCGGCGCCTCGATGCGCACTGATGAGGCTGAAAGCGCGAGCTCGAGATTTTTCTGCAGGGTCAGTATTTTCTGCAGGCGCACTCCCTCGGCCGGCTTGACCGCGTAGCGGGTGACCGACGGCCCGATAGAAATCTCGTCGAGCTCAACCGTAATCCCGAAGTTTTGCAATGTGCGCTTGATGATATTGGCGTTGCCTTTGATGTCTCCGACTCCGGGCCGGCCGCGGTCGCGCTCAAGCAGAGAAAGCGGCGGGGGAGTGTACGGCGACAAAAGAGATTTTAAGTTAACCACCGGCTTTGTCGCGCGTATTGGCTCCTGCTTTTGCATAAGTATAGGCATATCTTCCTCATCTGTTTCTTCCTTCTCTTCTGATTCATATTCGTCCTCTTCGTTATCGAGACCAAAACCACCAACCTTTGGTTCTGTATCAACTTTCCGTCCGGTCAGTTTTGTATAGAGTTTTGAGAGCACGCGCCACGCCGCCGCGAGCGGCTCGAACGTGATGCTTCCCTCAAGCAAAAGCAAAAGCGATATAAGCGCAAGCCCGCCGAGCACGACTAGCGCCGCAGTAATGTCGAGATATTTGACCGCGGGGTCGGCTATAACGCCTCCCAGCAATCCGCCGCTCTGCGAGACCACCTGTATAAACCCGAGCCCCGCGACAAAAAAGAGCGCGCTCGCGATGAGTTTGAGCGTCGTGATGCCTCCGCGCTCTGCGCGCAAGGCGTTGCCCGCAAGCACAAAAAACAGCACCGGCAAAAGGAAGTAGCCGACTCCGAGGAGCTTGGCAAAAAGCCGGTAGGCGTCGGAGCCGGCAATGCCCGCCGCATCGAAGGAGGCGAGCGTCAAAAAGAGCCCCGCCACCACCAGCAGTACTACGATAATCGCGCGCTTGGTTTCTTGGGGGACGGAAGACAGGGGACTCCAGCCGTCTTTTTTGCCATTCTTCCGTGCCATATGGCGAAATAATAACATGATTTGCCGGTCTTGCGCGGTTAGTATTACTTGCTACACTCTAGGACATGCATGTCCCTTATTTTTTTCCTTTAGTACGTAAAAGACAATAAAAGACAATTATGTCAGACAATAGTAAAAAATTTCACGAATTCGCCCTGCAATCAATTCTTTTTAAAGGACGCAGCGACTGGTATTTTTGCTATTTAAAGACCGACAGAATAGCCCATGTGCTGGTGGTGCTTGCGCAAGGTTCCGGCGCGGCGGCGGATGATATTACCGAAGCGGCCCGCCGCGCCGCATCTCTTTCTGGCGAGATAGCGCACCTTGCCGCCGGCGAGGTGGACGCGCCAATCGTGCTCGCCGACATCTTTGCGCTCCTTGGCACTGTGCGGATGCTTTCCACCTGCAAAAGCATCTCTTCTGAAGCCGGCGCTCTCTTAATGCGCGAATTGGAGCAGATAGCGGAGCGGCTGGTGCGCGGCTCGCACCCCTCCCCTTTTGTTTCTGCCGAGGACTTCGAGGTTCCTTTAATTCAAGAAAAACAAACACCACTGTTAGGACACGGAATGTCCTACGGGACATCGGATGTCCGGCTCGGCGCTATAAAGGACAAAAGGCCTCAAGGACAAAATAAAAGACAGTCCGATAGAATGTCCTTGATACTTGACCTTGTCCGGAAGCGTAAAAGCCTCTCAATCAAGGAAATAGCCTCGGTAATAAGGGATTGTAGCGAAAAGACCATCCAGCGGGAACTCAATATACTAATAGAGCGAGGCCTTATCCGGCGGGAGGGGGAGCGCCGGTGGAGCCTGTACTTGCCCGCATAGCTCAGCCACTAGCCACTAGGGTTTAGGTATCCCCACTTTAATGGCTAGTGGCTATTGCCTAGTGGCTAGCTTAGGTATATATTTGGCATACCCTTACAACAAGGCTAAAGCTCCCTCGCGGGGGCATTGTGCGTTGTCCACAGGGGGATTCAGGCAGAGTTCAGGCCAAGCTCATATAATGAGTGTTGGCGGTTCGCAAAGCGTCATGTTCGTTGACAACTTCATACTCCCGAACTCCTTGTCCCTTTACGAAAGATTAAGGCTGATATTCCGTCTTCCCCTTTAGCTACCAATTGGCCAAAAGGCCCCGGTAGAAGTTTGTTCGCGTGCGCGTGCTTTTACTCGTCGATTACCAGTAAGTTTATTCGTTCGCAAGTTAATTAGAAATTATTATCGGTATGACTATTACCAACAGTTCACTCCGATTGGTTGCTCTCGTAACCGGCGTTGCGGTTGCTCTCGCTCTCATGGGCGCAGTTGCTATCGCTCCGGCACAGGCCGCAGGCCTTACGCAGACGCAGATCCAGTCGATCACTTCGCTCCTCGCGTCTTTTGGCGCTGATGCAGCGACTATCGCAAACGTCACCGCGGCTCTCAACGGCCAGGCGACTCCGGGCACCGGAGGTTCCGGCACCGGCGGCGCTTGCCCCGCTCTCTCCCGCTCGCTCCAGATGGGCAGCGACGGCGCGGATGTTAAGGCCCTCCAGGTGTTCCTCAACGGTAGCGCGACCACACAGGTTGCGTCTGCAGGCGCAGGTTCTCCTGGCAGTGAGTCCACGTACTTCGGCGGCCTCACCAAGGCGGCTGTCGTCAAGTTCCAGTCTGCTAATGGCGTCAGCGCCATCGGCATCGTCGGTCCTGCTACGCGCGCAGCTATTGCAGCTGTTTGCGGCGGCACGGGCACCGGCACCGGAACTGGCACCGGCACTGGTACGGGCACCGGCACCGGCACCACGGGCGGCCAGATAACGGTCAGCTCAGGTTCGCAGCCGGTCAACTCGCTCGCGGTGGTGAGCGCTTCGCGCGTTCCGTTTACGACCTTTACCGTAACGAACAACAGTTCGGCAGCGGTAACCGTCAACAGCGTAACCATCCAGCGCGTCGGCCTCGGCGTTGACGCCAACTTCAGCGGCGTTGTCCTCTTGGACCAGAACGGTCTCCAGACCGGCACCGCTAAGACGCTCAACTCCAACCACCAGGCTAACCTCGACGGCTTTACGCTGGCGGCAGGAGCCTCGCAGACCTTTACGGTTGCGGGTAACATCCAGACTGACGCGGGCGGCGCGGATTCCGGCCAAGTGGTCGCTCTCCAGGTTGTTGCAATCAACACCAGCGCGACCGTGTCCGGTTCGCTCCCTATCAATGGAGCGTCGCACACCATCAACACAACCTTGACGCTTGGCTCGGTCTCGACGACA
>Ga0209542_10008325_pt1 | contig 19417 bp, 19 predicted proteins | sample RifCSPhighO2_01_FD_184028 | JGI IMG/M metagenome (GOLD analysis project Ga0209542, IMG submission 184028) | Soil microbial communities from Rifle, Colorado - Rifle CSP2_plank highO2_0.1 (SPAdes) (version 2) | ecosystem: Environmental > Terrestrial > Deep subsurface > Rock core/Sediment ...
CGGACGTTGTTTTGCTCCTGTGGCAAAACACATCCTACGCCCTCGCGCTTTCGCGGAATCCCTCACTTTTAATTTCTTAATTAAGAGTGAGGGACCGAAAGCACTCCCTGGAATTGCCGTACCAAAGAAAAAGTAGCTGCTAAGTAAGATGGACAGAATGAATTTTTCGGCGATACCCTCCGCAGAGACATTCCTTGTTTTATCCCGCGTTCTACTTTCTAGATTCCATTTTCTAGCTTCTCGGCGATTCTGGTTATAGTGGGCACGTCCAGATTTTGCGGTCTAAGAGCCGGGTCAATGACCAGTTTTTGAAGTGTTTTGGTTATTTCCGGTTTGCTTTTGCCGAGTCCGCTGCTCAAATTATTTAAAATAGTTTTCCTCGGCTGTTTGAACAGAGTCTTTGCTGTTTTGTAATATTTGCTTCTTATTTTTTTGTATCTTGTATCTTGTATCTTGTTGCTTATCTCCAGTTTTACGATTGCGCTTTCCACTTCCGGCGATGGTAAAAAGTCGTCCGGCTTAAGACGCATGATGATTTGCGGTTTCGCCCAGAATTGAACTATGGCTGCGAGTAGATTCATATCGGGCGGCGCGGCTGACAAACGTTCGGCTACTTCTTTCTGGATGGTGAGCACTGTTATCGCGGGCGGAGCGGGAAGCTCGCTTAGTATCCGCAGAAGCCGCCCGGTTATGTAGTATGGGATGTTGCCGGCTATTTTATAACTGGAATTTCCAATTTTCAATTTCCAATTTTCAACTAAGGTAGGCAGAATTTTTATAATATCCCCTTCAACAATTTTAAATTTTAAATTTGAAATTTTAAATTTCCGCTTTTTTAGCGCGTCAGCCAGAATTTTGTCCTTTTCAACCATAATAAGCCGGGTATTTTTTTTGCTGGCGCACTCTTCCGCCAAAAAAACGGAGAGCTCTCCATGCCCTGTTCCGATTTCAACCACAACGTCACCCGATTTTATATCAAGAGAGGAGGCGATTTTTTTAAGCGCCGACTTATTGATTAAGAAATGTTGTCCAAGTTTCTCGCGCATGTGCCGTTTTTTTATATAAATTTTTTAGCTTTGCGACGAAAATTTATCTATAAAACCGAGCACCACGCACCATTTTTGGCATAGGTTATGATAAAACGTATTCAGAGCCGTAAGGCGGCTTCTGCCTCTAATGATGTAAAAAACAAAATCTATTCTACAAATGGTGCGGGGCAAGGGTTTGATAGTGAAAAATTTTGCGCCTATGGTTTAAATTTTGAACCAAGTCCTTTAAGTACCGCAGCCGCAGGCGAGGGTCACGGGGTCCCAAATTGCCGCTATGCCGCCTTCACCGCAGATGTCCAGACATCCCAGTCCCCTGAAGCATCCCCAGCATAGGCAAAAGCCGGTGAACAGAGAGCGGCCTGGTGGCGGGCCAAAAATCGCTCCCTCCGCGAAACACTCCGGCAGATTTATGCAGCCGCCGCAGGGGATGGCAGCGTTTGCGGTAGGAATTTTTCCTATTTTCTCCAAAATTCCTGTTAAGCCCGAATAAAATACCCCCCCATTTGCCTGATTAAAGTTGGTTGGTTGCGGTACGATATTTTTTCCGTAAAAAGCACTTATAAACTCCGGGGCTTTCGCTATATAGGCGATTATTTTGCGCGGGCTTAAGGCGGCTTCTTTGCGCATGGCAAGATTTGCGAGCTGCATTTCCGGCAGTGTGAACCTTATCGTGGTTATGGCGCCTTCTGCTTTATCCTGCGGCATCATATCCGCCGACACGAAAGCCGAAACCAGTTTTTCCTCAATCCTTCTTACTTCCTGGTCGGTGTTCAGGATTGTGATGGGGGCGTAAGAGGGATCTTGCTCTTTTATAAAATTTTGGCCGGCTCCAATAAGCGCGTTCAGAAAGTTTTGGGGGTAAAGATATTTGAATTCTTCTTGTGTCAGGTTAAGTACGATTTCTTTCTGCGCCGACTGAGGGGAAGACGCTATATTGCCGTTAGTTATTGTGGCCGCGGGCGCGGGGGTCGCCGGTATTTTTAATTCGGAGTTTATTTTTTTTTCTACCTGATCGGCGGCCCTGCTTATGCGTTCAAAGAAGGGGATTGTTTCCTCCGGCAGTTTATTGTTTTGGTGTATGGCGCTAATGTCTGGTTTTGGAAGCGGCAGTTTAGGCAAGCCGGTGCCGCTCTTGAAAGCGAAAAACGTGTTTGGTGTTGACGAGATAGCCGACGCCCCTCCTGCGGTTGAGAGAGGTGCCGTTGGCGCGTCTTCCCGCACGTTAAAGATAATAGTTAACACAAAGATGGCCGAGATTACCGTGCCTGCAGTGATGATAACCGCCAGTCTTTTTTGGGGAAACTTGTCCATATAATAAATTCAGTATACAACACCGGAGTTTATAAATCATCGGTTTTATGTATTGGACAAAAATGGAAAACCGCCCGGAGGGGGCGGTTGGTTGGTGGAGGTGTCACTTGCCGCCGATCGCGAGACGTCTGCCCCGCTCGACTTCCTCGAAGCCGAGAACAATCGATGTCCAACTCAGGCACCACAGTTCCCCGCAACGGCGGAGATGGGCGATGCTTCTGGTCCCGTGCCAGCTGACAGCTACGGTTCCGGGGAAATCGATCTGGAGTTGTCTCAGCCCCGAAAGAGCTTGCTCTATGCGCGGGTCATTTTGGTTTTTCGTGAGCCACGCGGCTTGCTGGTATCCGAGGACTGATTCCTGGGCGATGCGGCGCTCATACTCGGAGCCATTCACGTAGGACTCGTCTGAGCGGAGCACTTGCTTGAGTGTGAGTGTGACGGCGTTCGTTGGGGAACTGTCCCGCTCAATGTTTTTCACCCAGGGAAACTCCGCTCGGAGTTCTCGGGTGGTCGGCCTTTGAGTGGCCGGGACTTGGAGAGAGAACTCTTCCGCCGCAGCCACGATGCTCGTAGCCGCCAAAAACCCCGAGAGCAGGGCGACTGCAAGCGTCGTTCTTTTCATGGCTGTATTCCTTTCGCTCCTTCTCGCGGAGCTAGTGGGGCAGCAGTTCGAGGATGGCTAGAAAAAACGCTATGCCGGTCACGACGGCGACTCCCTCACACTGGTTGGTTTTTATAAGCATAGCCAAGGCAAAGCCCAACAACAAAACACTGGTCATGATTGGCTCCTCCCGCGCACCGCGCTGCATTAAAGTGTTCAAATCTGCCCAGTTTAAACCCGCCGGCTCCATCTAACCAATGGGGAACTTGTTAATTTCACTGCTATAATTATGTACTACTTTGGCTTACTTGTCAAACTACTTGCCGATGCCAGTATTGAACTCTACCCAGTTTATAAGTTTATCGCCATTAGTGTCGAAGCGTTTAATTATTTCATCTGCCCATGTGCCGCGGGTTATAAAGTTACCCACATTCGCGTCCGAGAGCAGATTTTTGAGCTGGTTCACGCCCAGACCGCCATTACTGGCGTAGTGATTGAAAGCGGCCTGGTAGTCGCCGCCGAAACGGCCGGTTACGAGCTTGTCGACGTTGTCATGCAGCAGCTGCTCATCGGGGGTGAGAGCTGTTCCTCCACCGCCACCGCTCCCCGCTTCGCCGAGGTCAACGTTAAATTCTTCGCCCTCGGTTCCGGCTGCGACCGGCGGTCCGCCGCAGCCGCAGGTAAGAGTCAGTGGGTCCCATATGGACGCAAACGGCAAACAGCGGTCTATGCAGCCCTGTCCGTAAAAACAATTTGACGTTCTGCAATCACAGAAGACAGTTGCGCTTTCTACCCCTCTTTTTCCGTCAAAGAGCCCTCCTTCCATAAAACATTCCGGCCGAAATTGGCAGGGAGTGCAAACTATTGCGTTCGCGGTTGGGGCGGTGGTTATTTTTTCAATCATGGCAAGAAGGCCGGAATAAAAAGCGATATTTGGGCTCATATCCGTTTCTTGAGACCGCGGAGTTTTATATCCCTCGCTTATTGTCTTTACAAAATCAGGCATGTGGCCCGCGAAGCGCAAAGCGCGATTCAAAAGACCGAGGGGTCTTGATTGCTCGGCTTCCACTATTTTCCTCGCGGCAAGAGTGCCGAGTTGAAGCTGTGGCAGTGTGTATCTAAGTGTAATTACGGCTCTGCTATATGTATCCGAGTCTATTATCTTAGCTGACAAAAAGTAATTAAACAGTTTTTCTTGCACCAACCTGACTTGGGAGTCGTTTTCTAACGTGTTAAGGGGTGTAAATGATGCGTCGCTTTCTTTTATAAACCGCTGGCTTTTTACGAAGATGTTCAGGATATAGTCCGGGTATAGATAATGGAATTCGTCCGGGGTAAGATTTAACACGATTTCTCCGGATATGGGGCTTGTCGTGGTTTGCGGCGTAGACGTTTTCGGCGCAGTACTTGCCGTCTGCCGTATGGATTCGGCCATGATTTTTTTCTCAACTTGATTTACCGCGGTCCCGACTCTCCCTATAAACGTCATCATATTTTCCGGAACCTTATTACTTTTGTTGATTTCGTTTACGTTGGGCCTCGGAAGCGGCAGTTTAGGCAAGCCGGTGCCGTTCTTGAAAGCGAAAAACGTGTTTGGTGTCGATGAGCCGGCAAGGGGCGGTTCCGTGTTCGCGGGCGAGGGCGCCTCTGAGCCATTCCAGATGTTAAAAATAAAAGTTAATACAAAAAAAGCCGCGACGATAATTATGACAATAACGGACTGCCTTTTTAAAACCTGATCCATGAATATATTATACGATATTCGGTCGGCAACCAGCTATTGGTACCTAGCCACTAGGGACTAGTCGTACGATATATATCTATCCTCATCGTCTTCCAAGCCGGCGGTATTCTCGTCCGTTAAGCTTTTGAATTCAATAAGTTCAGGCGGTATCTCGTAGAGAAATCTGGAGCCGAGGTTGTAAAAGTGGAAACTTAGCTCACTTTTGGCGCGGGTCATGGCGACGTACATAAGCCGCCTTTCTTCCTCTATACCACCGTCTTCTTTGAGCGACATTTGGTGGGGGATAAGCCCTTCATTCGCGCCTACGACGTACACTTTGTCAAATTCCAGCCCTTTGGCGTTGTGGATGGTCATCAAATTTACGGCAGCGAGGGTTTTGCCGCGTACCTTAACTTTGGCTTTTTGGGGAGCGTCGTGTGGCTCAAGCAGAGTCATTTTCTCTATAAATAACCCCAAATCTTCGTAGGTGCTAGCAAATTCAATCAACGATTGGATATTCTCCAGCCGCTCTTGAAAATTAGGGAAATTCGCCGCCAGATGCTCCAGATAGTTTGAAGTTTTTAAAATATAGCCGATGACTTCGTTCGGGGGCAACCCGCCCGTGTTCTTGAGCCCGTCTTTTAACGCCAGGTATGGTTTTTTAAGGAAATTTTGTTTGATTCTGTCGAGACTTATCTCGTCTTTTGGGTTTGAAGCGTACCTTAAACAAGCCACCATGTCTTTTATTTCTTTGCGTTCGTAGAAACGGATGCCGCCAAAAATCTGGTACGGTGTATTCCTTTCTATAAGCGATTGTTCAATGGGCCGCGACTGCGCGTTTGTTCTGTACAAAACCGCTACCGTCCCGGTGTTCGTCCCCTGATTTGTGGTATGTGACTTGTTATTTGTGATTTCTTCCGCTACAAACTCCGCTTCCGATTCCTGGTCGGGGTGTTCTACCACTCTCAAGAGTTCGCCAGGTTCGTTTTTAGTCCACAGACTTTTTGGTTTTTGATTGATATTGTTTGCGATAATGGACGAAGCGGCCTTGATGATGTTGCCGGACGAACGGTAGTTTTCTTCAAGGAGAACCATTTTTGCGCCCTCCCAGTCTCGCTCAAAGTTCAGAAAATTTTTGAAGTCCGCTCCTCTGAAAGCATAAATCGCCTGAGCATCATCTCCAACCGCGCTCACATTGCGGTGCTTCTGGGCTATGAGCCGCATCAGGCGGTATTGGGCGGTATTGATGTCCTGGAATTCGTCGATCAATATGAACTTATACTTTTTTTGGTAGTTTTTGAGGATTTCCGGATGTGCTTCAAGGATCCTCACGGGTTTTTCTATGAGGTCGTCGAAATCAAAGGCGTTCTGATTTTCAAGCTCGCGTTCGTATTCGTGAAACGTTTTTTGGGTGAGCAGGTCTATTTTCTCGTGGCCGGTCTTAATATCCTCTGGTGTGAGGAGGTTGTCTTTCATGCGCGAGGACTTGTACAGAGCCAAAGCGGCGCCGAACTCCCCTTTGGGGATATCCAGTCTTTTGATAATTTGTCTCATAAGACGGAGAGAGTCGTCGTTGTCAAAAATGGTAAACCGTCGGTTGCGGTTCAAGTGCCACCCTTCGTCTCTCAATATCTTGGCGCCGAAAGCGTGAAAAGTGCCGATGAACGGAAGTTTGTAAGTTTGTAAGTTTGTAAGTTTATCTACGGACGACTTATCAACTTTAGAACTTATCAACTTATAAACTCGGTCGGCCATCTCTCTCGCGGCTTTATTGGTGAAGGTTATGGCCAAAATCTCTTCTGGGTCGGCCCCTTCGCCCAAAAAGTAAAGCAAACGACTCGTAAGAGTCTTGGTTTTACCGGAACCAGCCCCGGCGGCTATCAGAAGGGGCCCTTTTGGGCTTTCCACAGCCTCGAGTTGCTTGGGGTTCAGGTTTTGTGGTAGCATGGGTTTATTAGTAACATTTTAGCAATTGTTAATAAAGTGGTTCGTGAAACCCGCCGCGTAGGTGGGTCTCTGTTTGAAAGACTCGGGTGGAAGTATTTTCCTGTGTTTTGCTTGGTTTTTCTCGTTTCCGCCTTAAACGTCCAGTCCATCAAAAACTCCGAAGCAATTGCCGGAGGCGGAATTTTGGGTGGCCCTGGCGACGCTTTTTCGACCGAAAACTCCGATGGCGTGGCGGTGGTTGCTGCCCCCTCCATAGATTTTGAGACTGCCGCAGTTTCCAGAGAATCGATTAATATTGCCTCGGGTGTTTCTTCCGGCGGGGTCTATCTCGCAAACACCGGCAGTGTTTTTGGCGGCATTTTGCGGGTAGGAGACGATGGCTTTTTTGTATATAAGGTTCAGCGGGGCGATACCGTATCGAAGATAGCTGCTAATTTTAACATATCTCTGGAAACGGTGAAAATGGCGAACCCCTCATTAAAAGACGCGCTAAAACCGGATACAGAAATAACTATCTTGCCGGTATCTGGCGCTTTGTATACAACTATCTCCGGCGATACACTTGAGTCGGTGGCGCAGGCTTTCGGCGCTGACCCGTCCAGGATAATGGAAGTGAACAAAATGAATACAGGAGACTATCTTGGGCAAGGCTTGCTGATTGTGATTCCAGATGCCAAGCCGAAACAGAACCTGGATGCGCTCGCGAAAGCCAGTCGGGCGTTGCCGAGCATACCGGGCTACTTTATTTTCCCAATGCCCAAAAACAGTCTTAACTGGGGTAAGTTACATGCCAATAACGCGGTTGACATCGCCAATTCCTGCGGTACGCCCATTTACGCGGCGGCTGACGGTCTTGTAACTGAAACAGGGAGTCCGGATAACTGGAACGGAGGCTATGGCGGGTTTGTTAAAATTGAACACCCCAATGGCACGGAAACGCTTTATGCTCACATACAAAAGATTTTAGCGGATCAGGGGAGTTTTGTTTCCCAAGGAGATACTATTGCGGAAGTTGGAGAAACCGGTAATGTGCACGGTCCGACTGGCTGCCATCTGCATTTTGAAGTTTATAAAGCCAAGAATCCGTTTTTAAAATAAAACACGAAAAGCCACGAATTTACAGAGAAACTAATAAATACGAAAGAAAAATTAGTGCCTATTCGTGTCGATGTTAGTGTTTTGTTGTTATTCCTTCTGCCTCATTCTGTACCCGAACGCCTCCGCGAGGTGCTCTTTTTTTACATCGTCGGATTCACTGAGATCGGCGATGGTGCGAGCGACTTTAAGAGTCCGGTAGTAACCGCGCGCGGAAATAAAAGTTGACTCCAGCGCGGTTTTTAAAAATTCCTCAGATTCATGGTTAAGTTCAATTAAGTTGTCGCATTGCTCTGACGTCATCTCCGAGTTTGTATAAATCGGAATTTTAAATTTCTTGAACCTGTCCGACTGTATCTCGCGTGCGGCGGCCACCTTATGCCTGATTGATGAACTGTCTGCGCCGTCGCGTTTTTTTGCCCGCAGTTCTTGAATGTCCAACCTCGGTACGGTTACCTGTAAATCTATGCGGTCAAGAAGCGGACCGGAAATCTTTTTCTGGTATCTGAATACTTCATTCGCCGTACAGCGGCATTCTCTTTCCGGATCTCCGAAGTATCCGCAGGGGCAGGGATTCATGGCGGCGATTAGGGTGAATTTTGAAGGGAATACGAGCGAGCTTTTGGCTCTTGAGATATAAACCTCGCCGGATTCAAGCGGCTGGCGGAGTGCCTCCAGAATGTCCCGCCGGAATTCCGGTAGTTCGTCAAGAAATAATATCCCTCTGTGGGCCAGACTTATTTCCCCCGGTTTTGGATTTGAGCCGCCGCCCACGACGGCGACAGTGGAGGTGCTGTGGTGCGGCGACCGGAATGGGCGTAGTTTTATAAGTCCGCTTTTCACGAGCCCAGCGGCGCTCCATACTTTTGTTATTTCTATTGATTCCCCGGTTGTTAAATCAGGTAAAATAGAAATTATTGCCTGTGCCATCAAGCTTTTTCCCGCTCCGGGCGGCCCCACGAAAAGCAAATTATGCGAACCGGCCGCCGCTATGCTCAAAGCGCGTTTGGCATTCTCCTGTCCCTTGACGGCTGCAAAATCTACCGGGTATACTTGTTCTCCATCGGCTCGGCTACTTTTATACGGCACAATATTGTCACGGCCCTCCAGGAAGCTGATGACCTGTGCCAAAGAAGCAGCCGGGATTACTTTTATTTTTTCTATCACAGAGGCCTCCGCTGCGTTTTCGCGGGGCAAAAGCAGATACTTAAAACCATTCTTCAAGGCGGCCTCCGCGATGTTCAGGGCGCCCGAGATCGGACGGAGGCTGCCGTCCAACGCCAGTTCGCCCGCGAAAATTTTATCAGCGGAATCGAAGGGACTTATTTGTTTGGTGGCGAGCATATAGCCCGCGGCTATAGCAAGATCATATTGGGAACCGGTTTTTTTAATATCAGCCGGCGCGAGATTGACCGTGATTCTTCTGTTTTCTTTGTTTGGCGGTTTTGCCCCGCTGTTTTTAATCGCGGAGTTCACGCGTTCTTTGGCCTCCGTTAGTGCTTTATCCGCCAGCCCGACTATATTAAAAGAATGGAGGCCGACGTTGATGTCGACCTCCACTTCAATTATCTTCGCGTCAATGCCGTCCAGTTCTCCGGAATAAAGTTTGGCTGGGTTGGACATTACAATGAGTTTGATAGTTCCGCTTTTTTGCAGTTCCGGCAGAGGCGAGACTCCGGGTCCACGTTCAGGAGTTCAATATCAATTTCGCTTCCGCATTTTTCGCAGATGCCGTATTTCCCGTTTGCTATTTTATCCAGCGCGTCCTCGATTTCGCGGAGACGCTCTTTTAGGGCCTCGCTCATGCTTAAGTTCGCGCCGTATTCCTCCGTTTGGTCGGTTTCTTCTTCAAAATGGTCCGTATCCGAGCCGAAATCCGGCATTTTTTCCAATTCTTTGATTTCCAGTCCTACCTGCGTCCGTTCATCTTCCAGTTTTTTCTTAAGTTGGTTTATTGTTTCCGCGTTTAACATGTCTAAAAAGTAACTTATAAGGACAAAAAAATCAACCTCTCACACCAAACAAGGATTATAGCTGAACTGCGCCGGAGGCGCCGGTCTTTGTTTGGTGTGGGAGGTCAATCTTCTTTGACTACTTACACAGACTTATCTATGAGCCTCCTGGGCACTTCAACCACTACTTCGTCATCAGCCACTCTTTTGCCGATGCCCAATTTATCGGCATCTATTTTTTTACCTATTAAAACGTAAGAATTTTCATCCGTTTCAAAAATTGCAGGACATGCCCCAACTCCGCAGTACGTTTCCTTTGGTGTTAATTCTCTTATTATTTTCATATTTTTGATGACTCTGATATAGAATCGACTTTTGCCACAATCATAAACCAAATAGCGGGTACTTGTCAACCCGCCCTTTGTAACCAAATATTTACGTCTTGCGATGACGTAAATTCATTCCCGCAAAAAAAAGGGGGGGGTCAAGAGTGGTGCGCTTTATAAAGGCGAAAGCTAGCGCGGGGCGCTAGCTGGATTTTATCACTTGTCGTGCGAGATGTATGTGGCTTTCGTGATTCTAAAAAACTTCTCCCCGATCAGTTTATAGATTTTATCTTTTTGTTCCTGGGCCAGTTCGGTGTGAGTGTGGACTTCAACGCACAGGGCATCCATTACCTTGGCTCCTTGTTCTTTTCCTGGAAGCTCTAGTATATCTTGAGCTGTGCCAAGAGGGATGCCAAATGCGGCCCCGAACACTTCTGGCATCTCCGTCCTGATTTGTCGAACGACGAAGCTGACTATGTTACCCACGAAAACCTCATAATGGTTTTCCTGATCTTCCGTCTCCATCGCGTCCCTCCTTAAACTAAAAACCGCTATTTGCTTCTGTAATGGTAACCAAACCAAAATACGCGGTCAATCTAGATGCTATTAGCTAGGTACTAGTGGCTAGGCACTAGATCCTACTCTCCCGAGAGCCGTCTGTTGACCGTCTGCATAGCCGGATACGAAGTTGTGATGACCAGGTATCTTCCGACCCAGCCGTAGTTTAGGGATGCGCCGGTTTTCTCAAAAGTAAGATACCTTGTCGGAATGCCGTCGACTTGGCCATTCTTGAAGCCATCGACGTTAGGTACCCCGGGATTTTCCAGGAACAATTTACCCAGGTTTGAATTTTCGGGGTTTTCTGCGGTCCTAAATCCTTCAATTCTGCTTATGATGGGCTGGACGACCACGAGCGGCGCATCGTCCTTAATGCGTGCCACATAGCCTGGCCACGCCCCGTCTTTATCGTAGTAAATGAACGCGGTGAAGTCCGGTTCAAAATAGTTGAGGTCGGACTCGTTGAATTCGGTTATAATTCCGGAGAGATATTTGGGAAATAATGCCGGATTTCCCTGCTCATCATTAAGGATGGCCTCTTTTAAAACCGAAAGAGTTCCCGAAGCAACAGCCTCCGGTGTGATTTGCGATATGTTCGTTGCGGTCTGGGTTTTGTCCGCCTGTATAAAAGACTCGTGGATGACTGCCGGGTTGGGGGTCTCGGCTGTGGTTGTGGCCTGCGGCAAATTTACAACCGGCGGCGCTTCTTGCTGGAAAAATCTCTTATAAACAAAGAAATAACCGCCCAAACCGAAACCTACCGCTATTATGGCAATAATAGCTATGGTTATTACAAGGCGCGCCTTACTTTTTCCTTCTTTAACTATTTGAACTGCCGGGGCGCTACCCAAAGCTGTCGGCAGGGTCTCCGGCGTGAAGATCCTCTCCTCGGGTCCCGCATAACCGGGAACGTTGATTTTAACATCATCCGGCGTTTTCTCGGGCATTCGCGGCTTCATCGGCGCGGGAACGTTAACCACTTCGCCTACAGGCCCGCTGCCGCCGCCCTCCACGATTGATTTTATGTCCGAACCGAGCGTTCGGATTGTTATGCGCGGCGGAGGGGGCGGCGGGACGTTTGATTGATTATTTTTATCACCACCCGAAAGATCATTTTGGTTTTCCATAACCTCTATTATATCATCTCGCTGGAGATTCAACCAAGACGGCTGTGTATAATTAAAATGTAAATAAAAAAAGCCCACCTCATACGTGATAATCGGTACGCTTTCCGCCCCGTTCAATCCATAAGTCTTGCAGGCATAACGCATCCATCGGTTAGTTTAAATTAAGAAAAAATAAAACCGCCGGAGTCCGTACAGAGGACTACACAGCGGTTTGTTGTGCGAGGTTATTGTGTGAGTTTGCCATAGCCAGGCGACTAGCCGCCTGCTCACACTATATAACGTTGCAAAGAGGATTGTAGCATATGGCTTTCTTTTTGTCAAGTACCAAAAAACGCCATATTTATTGGTGTTTTTGGGTATCTAGTTACTACATACTACTTTCTACTCACTATTTACTTCTTCTACATCTGCTTCAATGAAAGGCCGATTTTCCCGTCCTCGTTGCGGATGACTTTTGCTCTCACGAAATCGCCGAGTTTTAAGACGTCTTCCACTCTGTTAACGTATCCGCTTTTGAGTTCCGAGACGTGTATCATGCCGTCCTGGCCGCCGCCCAGGTCCACAATCGCGCCGAACTCGAGAATTTTTATGACATTTCCTTCGATAACGTCACCCACTTTGAATTCGCGGAGTATTAGTTCTATCTGGGCTACGGCTTTTTGCGCGGCTTCTTTTGAGGGCGCGGTGACGAAAACTTTGCCGTCGTCCTCAATATCTATGGATGTTGAGCCGGTTTCTTCTATAATTTTATTTATTATTTTGCCGCCTGACCCGATAACTTCGCCTATGCGCGTCGGGTCTATCGTAAGCGAAATGATTATTGGGGCATATTTTGAGATTTCGGGCCTAGGTGAGGCGAGCGCCGACCTCATATTATCCAATATATGGAGCCGGGCCTTCTCGGCTTGCTTCACGGTCGCTTCAATCATTTCCAGCGTAAGCCCGTCGATTTTTACGTCCATCTGCATCGCGTTAATGCCCGAGTCGGTTCCGGCTACTTTGAAATCCATGTCGCCGTGATGGTCTTCCGGTCCTTGGATATCGGTCAAAACTTTATATTTTGTTCCTTGTTCCTTGTTCCTTGTTCCTTGTTCGACTATAAGTCCCATAGCGATGCCTGCCGCCGGTTTTTTTATCGGTACGCCCGCGTCCATCAGAGATAAACACGTTGCGCAGACTGTCGCCATGGAAGACGAACCGTTGGATGACAAAATTTCGGAAACCACTCTAATCGTATAAGGAAATTCTTCGGCGGGCGGGATAAGCGGACGTACGGCTTTTTCCGCGAGCGCGCCGTGCCCTATTTCTCTCCGGCCCGGCCCCCTAAAAGGACCGATTTCTCCCACCGAGTAGGCCGGAAAATTATAATGAAGTAAAAACCTTCTTTTGCCGGTCGTCTCCATTGTTTCTATGAGCTGGCTCGCACCCGGCTCGCCAAGAGTGGTAACCGCGAGCGACTGCGTGTCTCCGCGCATGAAGATCGCCGAACCGTGAGTGCGCGGCAGGATGCTCACCTGTGAACTAAGAGCTCTCACCTCGTCCAACTTTCTCCCGTCGGGCCGGAGCTCCTCACCCAATATTTTTTTATGTATTAAGTCGTTCACCTCCTCCTCCATAATGCCATCCGCTCCGTTTATTGCATCTTCTTCAAACCCCGCGTCCTTGAGGTGTAGTTTCAAGTTCGCGCCGAGTTCAGAAATTTTATCGTGCATATCGGTTTTCTTTTTGGTGTATACCGCACCTTCCAGTTTGTTCCCGAGATATTTTTTAACCGCGGCCAAAAGTTCGGGGTCAACGTCTTTGAGCTCCATTTTCATTTTCTCTTTGCCTACCGACTTTACTATTTCGTCTTGGAAGTCGGTCAGTTTTTTTATTTCTTTTTGCGCCAAGGCAAATGCCTCCAAAACCTTTGTCGCGCTCGCTTCGTAGCCACCGAGTTCCACCATGTTTATGCGGTCTTCCGTTCCGGCCACGAACGCTTCAAAAACCGGCGGTGTGGCCTTCATGGTGGTTAAAAGCGGATTAACTACGAGTTCGTCGCCAATCTGTGCCACTTTAAGTCCGGCCACGGGGCCGTTCCACGGTATATCTGACACGGAAAGCGCGGTTGAGGCCGCGACCAAAGCGAGTGCGTCAGGATCGTTGTCTTCGTCGTAGGAAATTACGGTTACTACAACCTGAACGTCGCGCCGGATACGGGAATCAAAAAGCGGACGGATGGCTCTGTCTATAAGGCGGCCGGAAAGAATCGCCTCCTCCGAGGGACGGCCTTCTCGCCGGATGAACCGGCTGCCGATAATTTTACCAGCGGCGTAAAATTTTTCTTCGTAATCCACCATCAGAGGAAAATAATCAGTTGATTTATCCTTTTTGCCGATTACGGTTGTGACCAAAACTACAGTGTCGCCGTATCTTGCCATTACCGCGGAGTTAGCTTGATGCGCAAGGTCGGAAAATTCAAGAGAAAGAGTTCTTCCGCCGACTTCAATTGAAAAAGTTTTTTTGTCTGACATATTTTTAAGTTAATTAGGTCAACTGGAATAATTAAAAATTATTTGCTTGAGCCTACTTCTTAATAATGATTCTTGGAATGTTTTCAATATTTATGAAAGAGTCCGTCGCTTCCTTGAGCTTTAAAGAAGTGCTTCTGCCGAACGCGGCGACCTCAACTTGCCGTCCCAAACCCCATTTCAGATACTCAACCAATGGGACGAAATCGCCATCGCCGGTTACGAGTACGATTGTGTCTACGAGCGAAGCTATTCTTATGGCGTCTACTGCCATCCCAACGTCCCAGTCGGCCTTTTTGGCGCCGCCCGCATAAACTTGGATGTCTTTAACGCGAAGCTCTATGCCGGCTTTTTCGAGTGCCTCAAAAAACGCAGCTTCGCTTCCGGACGTTTTCTTTTGCTGTTCCGCCGGGGCGTATTGTTCATACCGCTGGACGCCTTCACTTTTTACCACATAGGCGATCAAACGCACCAGTTTCCTACCGCCCAGAAGATTTTTTACAAGCTCCTGATAGTTTACGTGCCCGTGGTAGAGGTTTTTCGCGGAATGGTAAAGGTTTTGGATATCTATAAAGATACCAACGCGCTGCTCCTTATGCTGAATTGTTTTCATTTTTTTCTGACGCGCGAAGAAGTTGAATACAGGCGAATGATTCTGATAACTACTGGCTAATGGCTAGGTGCTCGTGGCTATCGCAACCATTCGCGTGCATTCACGTTCCCGTGCGCCTTATTTATTAATTTATTATTTTAAGCCAAGTTTTTTTACGACTGAATTATAATTTTTTGGCTCGTGTTTTTCCAGATATTTCAAAAGGCGCCTTCTCTGAGAAACCATGCCCAAAAGGCCCCGGCGTGAATGCTGGTCTTTCGGATTTTTCTTCAAATGCGCCGCAAGTTCCTCTATTTGCCTTGAAAGAAGCCCTATCTGGACATTTGCCGAGCCGGTGTCTTTATCGTGGACGCCCAACTCTTTTATAATTCCCTGCTTTTTGCGGGTTGTTAACATTAAGGGTAATTGTACCATTTATTCGGAAATTTCGCAATAGCTGGGCTGAAAACAAACATTCGTCGCATTGCGGTTATTCGGATGCTCCTACGATTTTTTCCGGCCGTGATTGCCAAACCATTTCAAAAATCTGTTGCGAGGCTTTGAACCTTAGTCAAATGGAGAGCCGCGTGTAAGCAGAGCTGCCCAAGCCCTAGATACGGCCTAAGTCACCGCTTGTCTTTCTGTGTACGCAACAGAAAGCCCATCGCGCCAGCGCGATGGGCTTTGGGGTTAGGGGGTTAGTGTTTGTCGTAGACGCTGATGGCTGAGATGGCCCGCTAGTGGATTGTATTTATAAATAATTGCGCTGATCTCGTCTTTATCCATTCTTGTACTCCTAACTCTATCAGGTGAATTTCGAACAAGAGTCACGACTGTTTCTACCGTGCTTTTTGTTACGACCAAAACGTATCGTACCCGGCTTCTATCCTCCAGGGAGAGTTTACTTAGGGCCTCATTTACTGTTTCGCCACTATAGTTGTTATGGCTACCATCAGAGTATCGGACGCTGTATCCAGAGAGTACTTTCCTTAGGGACTTGCCTTCGCCATCCAAGATGTAAGCCTCCACTTCATTGGCGGTATCTCTTGTTGAAGCATCGTTATCGTAATGGGAGAATGGCCTAAACTCGAGGACTTTTCCACTATCGTCTTTGAATTCGACGATGTACTTCTTTTCCAAAACATCGAGTTTTGGCAGACCCGGTAGCGTGGGCGCTATCTGTTTGACCATGACGTTCACCTATTAGCGGTTTTATATACTAAATCAATTTGTAACACAGACGATTCAACACATCAAGTGTGGCAGGTAGTGCGCAAGGACATATGGGGAAGACGGCTATATATATGCTTATATGCCTAGAACATCGCCTCGGTACGGGGGCGTTACTATGAGCCCCAAATATTGCAAAATATGTTTTATGGCAATGCGAATATATGTGTGCCCAAAACCAGAATGTTTTGCAGTGGTTTATATGCAATTGTCGCACAATATTTGTTATAATTTACGTAATGACGGAAGCAGAAAAATATTTGGAGGACTATCTGGACTATCTGGAAATAGAAAAAAACCGCTCTATCAAAACAAGGGAGAATTATAAGCGTTACCTAGACCTATTTCTTTCGTGGTCAAAACTGAAATCGGTTAAGGACATAGACCGGGACGCTGTCAGGAACTTCCGCCTCTTTTTGGCCAGGCGTGAGATTAAAAAAGTAACGCAAAGCTATTACGTGATAGCCATCAGGAACTTTTTGAAGTATCTGATCAAGAGAAATATAGATGTGATGGCGCCGGACCAGATTGAGCTGCCCAAAATCGGCATGCGGCAGATTGAAATTCCCGATGAACGGGATTTGGAGAGATTGCTTGCCGCGCCCGAATCGTCGTCGCTTCGCGGCTTGCGTGACAAAGCGATTCTGGAGTTGCTTTTTTCAACGGGGCTCCGGCTTTCGGAGCTTTGTGCTTTGAATCGCTATCTGGATTTGGAAAGGGGCGAAATAACGGTGCGGGGCAAGGGGGAAAAGTTGAGGTTGGTTTTTATATCGCCGGATGCCAAGCGCGCCGTAAAAAGTTATCTGGACAAGCGCGATGACGCGGATGAGGCGCTTTTTATAAGTTTCGCTGGTAACCCGAAAATGAAAAGCAAAAAAATTTTGGGGCGTATCACGCCGCGGGCGGTTGAGCGGCTCGTGTCACTCTACGCCCGGAAGGCCGGAATACAAAACAGAGTGACGCCGCACATGCTCCGCCATTTATTCGCTACGGATCTGCTTATAAACGGCGCGGACTTGCGTTCGGTTCAGGAAATGCTTGGCCACGCGAGTATTTCCACAACGCAGGTTTATACACACCTTACGAACAAGGGGCTAAGAGAAGCACACAAAACCTTTCACGCGAAAAGGAGGAACTGAAACCCGGCCGCTAGCACCTAGCCAATAGCCACTAGCAGTCAGAAACTAATGGCTAGCGGCTAGGAACTGGGAGTTACCCAGAGGTGCCTGTTTTCTCAATTTTTAGCGAGTTGTTGTCAAGCAATTTTACGGTAAAGGAGGTATTGGAGGAGTCTCCTGTTAAAATGACGAATTCTTTATCCGAAGGATCTACAACAAAAATAACTTGTTGGTCGGAGGGCTCACTCGGATATATCGTACAACCACCGCTTGTCGAAAAAATATACTGAGTGGTATTTGGGCGCGCGACATCGCCCTCCTCATTCAGGAGGCGACGTATGTTCATTGGAACGCAGGTGCTTGCTACTTGTGAGCGGATGTGCAAATCCATGACCAGTGCGTATATTTTATCACCCACTTTATAGTAAGGGGATGCTGGGTCGGGGTTAGCGCCGGCCTTTTTGACGCTTATTGAGTTTATTGTCATTTCCCCGAGAGATACGCCAGTAAGCGAAAGGCCAGCTCCTGAATCCTGCCACGTTATTGAGTAGGGCTTTTCAAATTTTACTTGTTTTAATAAAGAATTATTATTGTTTTGTCCGGATTGCCCAGTTTGCACGTTAATCAAGTTGTCCAAACAGTCAATTGCCTCTTTTGTACAATTTTGCCCTATTAGGTTGAGATACTCTTTGGTTTTACTGTTCAGTTCCGAATATTTTTCTTCCAATGTGGTTGTGGGACTGCTGGAACCTGCCGCCTGGCTTTGTGTGCCGGATGCCGACTCTGTTAGTGGCTCGTTCCGTATCAGGTTTATTTCGTTCGCGGAGAGATACCGGTAAATATAGATGCCCGCTCCCACGACAATGACTAAAGAAACAACCACTATCCCCGCGAGTATGGCATTGGTGCGCGTTTTAAAAAGGCGTGAAATAAAATTTTGCCGCAGCGTTTCCTCCGGCTTCGAGTAGTCATTGGATGTTTCCATTTTTCAATTATAACATCCCGTTAGAAATTCAACCAAATATGATATGTGCCTAATTCGGAACCTAACGCGCCTTTATTACGGCCCTTCGCTGCGTTATTATCTTCCAAATTTCTAACGGGGCAATATTTTGGTGTTGTTTCGTGTCCCCGAGAGGACTCCGTCGCTTCGCTTCTAGAGCCTTTCTCGCAGCACCCCGACCCCCGGCCTGGGAAACCCTCGGTTTCCCACCCACCGCGCCAAAAACGCGGCTCCTTCCTACTCGGGGTGCTGTTGGGTTCGAGTCCTACTTCTCAAAAACATGAAACAACAATAAACACCCACATGGGTGTTTATTGTTGTTTGTGCAGTATTCTTAAATTAGTCCGAACGCATTTCGCCGCCTGCGGCGGCGAGGAAGTCCCCCCGCGAAAATTCGGCAACCCGCGAACACAGAGAGCGGAGCAGTCGTCGCATGACGGAAAGGCGGCGGAGCCGCACCGCTGACAATTTCAAGTTTTTCTTTGGCGGCAAATTCAGAACGACCATGAAAACCTATAATTTAAGAAAGAAAACAACAGATATCGGCAGAAGCGCGGCAAAAATTTGTAGTGCAAGGATAATGAGTGCCTGTTTTCGTGCGCGCGTCAACCACGCGAAAGCGAAAAATCCAACCATCAGCGGTTCAAGAACTAGCCAGAGCTGGAAGAGGTGCGCACCCGTTCCTTCATCCTCGTTTCTGACAATACCGAAAAAAGTGATGTATATAACGAGGTATGCGAAAAATACGAGTGGAATTACTATAGGAATCCAAGCACTCGGTTCCTTAATTAGAGAACTGATTGTCATGGGTGTGTTGCTTTTGAATGTATCCATATATATGTATTTACTCAATTTACTTGGCAAAGGTTACTTAAGTATGGTTTGTATGATTAAAAAATTTTCTTCCCCCAAAATTAAAAAATGGTTCGAGCCGATGTTTTTCTCCGGGTTCTTTTGCGGTTTTGAGCGGTGTGGCTCCGCTGACTTTCCGAATTTTCGCGGGGGGACTTCCTCGCCGCCTACGGCGGCGAAATGCGTTCGGACTAATTCAAGAATACTGCACCACGTAGGAAAAGTCAAAGAGTTTTGGTTCGCCTCGCTTCGCTCGGCGACTAATTTGTACTGGATTTTGGGGGTAAAAATGAATTGGCGATTCTGCATTTTGGGGGAAGAAAATTTTTTAATCCTTAATTTTTAAATCTATGAAATATATACTTTACGCAAGAAAATCTACGGAGGAAGATGACCGACAGATTTTAAGTATTGAAGCGCAAC
>Ga0209542_10008326_pt1 | contig 19416 bp, 21 predicted proteins | sample RifCSPhighO2_01_FD_184028 | JGI IMG/M metagenome (GOLD analysis project Ga0209542, IMG submission 184028) | Soil microbial communities from Rifle, Colorado - Rifle CSP2_plank highO2_0.1 (SPAdes) (version 2) | ecosystem: Environmental > Terrestrial > Deep subsurface > Rock core/Sediment ...
GAAATCTTTGGCTCGAACCTGTCTCTTGGCGAAAAATTAGTGCGCGCCAGCGCGCCAAAAATTCTGAATTCGTTTGGGAAATTCGGCGGGAATCCTTGGGACGCGCTTCGCGCGTCCCGCATTTTGGTTTCCAAAAAACCGATGAGTTCCCTATTGGTGCGCCCGAGAGGAATCGAACCTCTATTAGAGGCTCCGCAAGCCTCCGTTCTATCCGTTGAACTACGGGCGCATTAAATTCCTAACTTTCTAGATAAGATCTCAACCATTGAATCCTTATGTTCGATCTCAGGCAAAAATTCTAACAGGGCCAGGCGTAATTGTACAGGGTTTTGACCATAAATCGGGATTTTAATATAGGGTGAGTACCATCTTTTAAGCTGCAGGCTCAGCTCCTGAATTCCAAGTTCTTGATCGTACTCTATCCAAAAAGATTTGATTTCTGAATAAATATGCTTCAGGTCATTGATCAAAATTCCGGAAGGATTGATCTCGAATCGTCCAACATCTGGTTTGCGATTAGAATTAAGCAAGATGACGGCACCCACTAAAGCGAAAAAAACCGTGGTAATAATATTTTTTTGAAAAATTTGCACAAGCGCCGCAATCGCAAAAAAAATCATCGCCGCCACGAATATGGCGGCTACATTAGGACGCTGATGAAGCTGGCCTGACCAAGTAATTATTCTATCGGTCGGTGAATTTTTAACGCTAGTTTCGGGGTGATACTCTTTGGGCTCAACATCAAAAGGGCTCTCGTTTTGAGGGGCACTGGCTATCTTTTTATTTTTTAAATCAATTATTCGTTCCATCCCGTTAGAATCAGTAATAGCATTGTATGTGTCAGGCCCGAGAGCGGCTACGTTTTCTTGTAATCCCGTTCAAAGCGGTGAGGGTGAGATTCGAACTCACGATACTCTTTCGAGTATACCGCATTTCGAGTGCGGCGCCTTCAACCACTCGGCCACCTCACCGCTTTATTCAGGACGAGTGCGCTGTTTATCAATAATCAAATCGTGCCAAGTTATTAAACTATCTCATATTTTGACACTCCCGGCAAATTAAAACCCCGCATGGCGGGGTTATTTATATCTAGCCGGGTAGCTTGCTAAGAGCTCTTCCAGACCTTGTTCAATTTCTGGTGGGAAGTCTACCGCCTGCCTGTCTTCGTAAATACGATCAATTATTTTTCTAAATAGCGGTCCGACAACCCAGCCGCCGGATATCTGTAGGTTTGAGGCGCCGCTTACCTTCTTCAGATACTGCGGCAGGGCTATAATTTTATTTGAATCATAACCCATGCGAATGCCCATCGTAATCTCGGGTGTGTAGCAAACCAGTAATAAGTCGCGTGGACCGTTGGACGTGCCAGTTTTGCAGGCTACCTGCTGCTTGATGTCTCTCATTGATATCTTGGCTGTGCCAACCTTGGTTACGGCCCGCATCAGAATCATAATTTTATTGGCTGTTTCTTGAGAAAGAGCGCGCTTTTGTTCCGGTTTTCCGGCGTTGAAAATAGTTTTGCCTTCCGAGTCTTTTATTTGCGTCAGGAGCGTGGGCTTCATATATATGCCGCCTCTGGCGAAAGCCGCGTAAGCGTTTGTAAGTTCAAGTAAATTAACATCTGAAGCTCCGATAGCAGTAGGAAGAAGTGGCACGAGACCACCCTCAAGCTCCTGTCCTGGTTGTTTGAACCAGATGTTTCCGTCGCTATCGCGCACCGTTCTGGTATTGCCCCATATACCCAAGTCGTGGGCGGTATTAATGATGGGCTCCATGCCGATGCTTCTGGCTAGATTCAGCGTGGCTAAATTAACAGACCTAATAAGTCCTATCGGCAGGGGAATGTAGCCCTGAGAAACTGGATTGTCTTCTCTGAAGTTTTGCGGTGCCCATGTCTTGCCGTTAGCTCCACGCATCCTGAAAGGACAATTACATATCTGGTCAGACAAGGTTTTACCGGCGTATTCAAAGGCGGCAGCATAAGTAAGTGGCTTGGCGGCAGAGCCAGGCGAGCGCGATGCAAGCGTACGATTATACTGTGTCTCATCGAAGGAGTGGCCTCCGCTAAGAGCTGATATCCTACCGGTTTTATTGTCTATAATTACGAAAGCACCCTCAAGCCTTTCTTCGTTCTCTGGAATTTCAGAGTTGATTAAGCTCAGATGTTTATTGAATTCTTCGCTGGCTATCATTTGAATACGAGAATCAAAACTCGTGGTAATCTTGAATCCGCCGTAACTGGTCAAATCCTCATCGCGGTAGCCCATAAAAAGAAGCATCTCCTTGACAAGCCTGTTCCCATACCCGAAGTCTTTGTTTTTTAGGGGAGTAATATGTACCGCCTCGGCTTGGATTTCGTCTTTTTTGAAAAGAGCAGATCGCATCTCCGCTTCATTTATGTAATCGTTTTTCCACATTCGTTCTAAAACCCAGTTTGCCCGATCTTTTGCGAGGTGCAATCTTATGCCCTCTTGTATTTTTTGCTTTTCATATTCTTTAAGCGCCTCAGTCATTTTTTCTTCGGTTATTCCGGATTCAAATTGCGGTTTCGCCGGTTCGTGGAAGATCGGACAGTAAACTGAGGCTGATTTGTTCAGGCCGACCAGGATGGCAACGTCTTGCGGCGTTAGTTTGTCTTTTCGTATGTCCTTACCGAGATAATAGCGTGCTGCTTCCGAAATTCCATTAATACCGTGACCGAAATAAACACGATTCATTAGAGATTCAAGCAGTTTGGTCTTGGGGTATCTTTTGACTAGCTGGATGGCAACTTGAGCCTCGAATATTTTACGCCAATATGTGGGCGTTCTGTTCCTGAAAAGCTTAACTTCATCAGCGAAAAGCGTACGCGCTAATTGTTGTGGCACACCGCTTGCCCCCTGTTTTTTGCCGTAGTTAAGGCCGAAGGCATGGATGATTGCTATGCCAGCGGCCCGGGAGGTTGCTAGCGGGTCGATGCCATATTGTATCCAAGAATTAAATCTTTGATCTTCAGCGGCGATGAAAGCATTTTTTAGTAGATCGGGGATTTCTTCATATTTGATCGGGTCCCTAATTTCATAGAAAAATCGTCCGATTGGCTGGTCGCTATCGTAAGGATAAATGTAAGAAGATTGTCGATAGTCTCGAGAATCAAGTTTGGAAAAATCCAATGGGCGGCCGCTGTCATCAGTAAGGTTGCCAGTGTAATAATAAACAAAGGCAGAAAACCCAAAAAATGAAGTAATGAGTAGGGTTATGATCGCAAGACTGAATTTAAAAGCCCAGACAAACCAGACAAGCCAAAGACTTTTTCTAATAATCCAGAAGTCTTTGTTATGCAGAGGGCCCGACAGGTCTTTCAAAAGCTCTCTCGGATCAGGAATTCTCTTGGTAATTCTTCTCATTTTCAATCCTGGTTGTAAATGTTCTGTTTGGCCCTAGACTATCAGATGCTAGACCTAAATTCAAACTTGAAAATTGGGCACATAACTAAACGGCTCAACGACAATTGTCGTTGAGCCGTTTGAGTCATTGTGTGCTGGGAGCCCCAGTTTTTCTTCTTGACCTGAGCTTGTCGAAGGTTGGCGGTAATTCGGACTAAAACTTTGGCGGCTGAATAATGAACGGGTTGAAATTAGTATCCATATCGTAGTAGTCCTCGCCCTCTAACCGCTTCAATTTTCCAACCGCAAGATAAGTTAGTGGAGTAAAGATAACTTCAATTGCAACTTTTATGAGCCAACCGAAAATAATGGACGTGAACAATAAATTATTTGGTAATACCGCATACAATGCAATCGTATAAAACAAAACCGTATTCGCAAACTCACCAACGACAGTTGAACCGATCGTTCGCGTCCAAAGATATTTTCCGTTGGTCCACACTTTCATTTTTGCGAGGACATAGTCGTTTAATATGCCACCAGCCCATACTGCTATCCAGCCACCAAGCAAAATGCGTGGGACAGAGCCGAGAACACGCACATAGGCATCATTTGCATCAAAGCCAGCGATTGGCGGCAGATAAACGACTAATTGATAAATTAAACCAGCTATGATTGAACTAAAGAAAACAGTCCACACAACACTTCGCGAACGAGCATAACCATATACTTCCGTAAGGAGGTCAGCAAAAATGTATGTGATTGGAAAAAACAAAACCGATACTGAAGCCGGAAATCCAAGGAATGAAATTATTTTTCCTGCGCTTATGTCAGAGACAAGTTGGAAAGTTATGTATAGCGCAAGAAGAAGGCCGAGATATTTATATTGTTTCATAAAAATAATTAAAAATTTTCTTCTCGCAAAATTAAAATATAGCTCCCTCCTTCGCTAAAGCTACGGACAGGCAAGCGTGCCGATGCTTTTAACTGATTTTTGTGCAGTATTTTAAAGATAGTCCGAACGCATTTCGCCGCCTGCGGCGGTGAGGAAATCCCCCCGCGAAAATTCGGAAAGGCGGCGGATTTTGAGTCATGCGGGTAAATACAGTTGGTGCCGCCGGTCGGAGTCGAACCGACATGCCTTGCGGCACACGATTTTGATTTTTTGTAAATGGATACAAATGGTGCCGCTGGTCGGAGTCGAACCGACATGCCTTGCGGCACACGATTTTGAGTCGTGCGTGTCTGCCAATTCCACCACAGCGGCACCATCTGTATCCAGTCTGCCTAAGGGCATCTTTACGCTTTACCGTCCCTTAATAACGCGACAAGTCTCAGCTAAAATGTCCGTTATGCGCAAAGCAGTTTGCTCATAACGCCACCACAGCGGCAACTATGAAATAATATCAATTTTTTGCAATTTTTCAAGTAGAAGGATAAAATAAGATGTATATGGCGCGAATCATAGGAATCATAAACGCCAAGGGTGGAGTCGGAAAGACGACTACTGCGAATAATCTCGGGGCATATCTTGCGGCAATGGGCAAGTATGTTTTGATGGTTGACCTTGATCCGCAGGCTAATGCCACCTCCGGCATGGGTATTAAGCTAGAAGATGACCACGTTAATCTATACCATGCCATCGTGGCCAACAAAGAGCCGGGCGCGATCATCAGGAAGACTTCACTTTTTGGTTTTGACGTTTTGCCGTCTGCTCCCAGTCTTGCTGGGGCCACCGTTGAGCTCGTGGACATGGAAGAGCGCGAATTTAAGTTAAAACAAGCCCTGAACAAAATCCGCACCGATTACGACTTCATATTAATAGATAGTCCGCCCTCGCTGGGTCTGCTTACAATTAACGGGTTAGCCGCTGCGGAGCAGGTAATAATACCGGTCCAGTGCGAGTACTACGCGCTCGAAGGGCTTACCCAGTTGTTTAAAACAATTGAAATGGTGCGCGGTTCGCTCAATCCACAATTGCGAATTCTTGGCGTATTGCTTACAATGTATGACAAGAGGAATAAGTTGGCCAATGAGATAGTGGCCGAAGTAAAAAAGAATTTTCCCGGCCATGTTTTTGAAACAATAATTCCACGCGCGGTATCATTGGCTGAAGCTCCAGGATTTGGCAAAACAATACTGCAATTCGACGAAAAATCCGCCGGTGCGCAGGCGTACAAAAAGTTGGCAGAAGAAATTTTAAGGCTACCATGAATCCCGTTAGAGACATAGCAAACGATTATTTTAAGAAATAACGGTGGCTAAAATATCCTAGCGGGAACAAACAACAAGATAATCGGGTACGGTTGCGACAAAGTCGCAACCTGCCTCTAACGGGATGAAAAAACTATTCGGGCTGGGCAGGGGACTGGAGTCTCTGATACCAGCCAAGACAAATAAGATTAGTCCTAAAATCCAAGACAACGTCTTTTATATTGAGGTAAACAAGGTTAGGCCGAATGTTAATCAGCCCAGGCGTGATTTTGATCAGGACGGACTTAAGGAGTTAGCCAGCTCAATAAAAAAATACGGCATATTGCAGCCGCTTTTGGTTTCTAAAATAGAACAGGAAACGGACAGGGGATTAGATGTGGTTTACGAAATTATTGCCGGTGAGCGAAGGTGGCGGGCGGCTAAATTAGCTGGTCTGCCGCATGTGCCGGCAATAGTAAAAGATAATTTTGACGAGAGCCGACTCAAACTGGAAGTGGCTTTGGTTGAAAATCTACAAAGAGAGAATTTAAATCCGCTAGAAGAAGCCGAAGCGTATGCGCGGTTAGCCGTTGAGTTCAAGTTGACCCAAAAAGATATTGCCGGCAAGGTGGGCAAGAGTCGCGAGGTTGTGGCTAACGCAGTCAGGCTCCTCGATCTGCCTGCTGATATAAAAATGGCTTTGAGAGCCGGTAAAATAAGCCGGACTCACGCGCGAGCCCTCCTGTCTTTCAAAGAAGAAGCCAAGCAAAGAGAAATGTACAAGCAGATCCTGGTAGGTAATTTTGCCGTTCGGGCTCTTGAGGGAGCCGCTAAAGATTACAGGGCCGCCAAATCGGCGGGAACTGTGGCATCGGTATCGGCCAGCCCACGCTTTAACGATCTTCAGAATAATCTATCCAAGAACCTTGGCGCCCCGGTGCTTATTAAAAGTGGTGCCAGCGGCGGCAATATCGTCATCAGATTCTCTACTCTTGAAGAACTCAACAAAATAGCGAAGACGATTTTGGATTAAGGTTACTCCTAAAACTTAAAACGGCGCATAGCCGTTTGTTAAAATGCTGTAATGCTATCTGAAGGAAAGACAGTCTTTACGTTCTAGTTTTTGGAAACCTTCTTAGGAGCTCATCACGTATAGCCAGTATCTGTTCTTCGTCGACGGCCTCGTGTAGGTAATGACAGAGCAATTCGGCGTTTTTTGATGGATTAGTTTCAGTTAACCCTTCTGCTGGAAGTGTTTGGAGTAATATGAAGCTCACCCTAGAGCCAGGTCTCTCGGGTAATTTAAGTGAATGAGTGTAAACCCCCGGTCTTATTTCCTTAGGTTGCGGCATTGTCACGCTTTCTTCAGTCAAAATAACCTCCTACCTGAACACAAAAAAAGAACCTTTTTAATTTTAACAAATTTTTTATGATTAAACAAGCCCATTAGTTTTTCTGTTTAATCTACCTCTGGCAAAAACAAAACCGATAACTTGCCTGGCGCCTGCGTCTTTGAGGGCGCGAGCACAATCGTTCAGGGTTGAGCCGGTGGCAGAGACGTCATCTATTAGCAGAATAGCCTTGTTGATTAATGAGTCCGAACTTGTACATTTAAAAGCTTTGTGCATATTTTTAATACGCGAAAGTCGGTCTGGCATATCTGCTTGCGGTTTTTGATTACAGATGCGCTTAATCGCATCTGTCGCTAATTGCCAATCAAATGATTTGGCAATGTTGCTTCCGATAATCTCGGCCTGATTGAATCCTCGCCAATTAAGCCGGCTGTAATGGAGAGGTACAGGAACTACAATTATCCCCTTAGTATCTACCAGCCAAGCCGCTTTCTTTTTCAGATATCTTGCCATTAGTCCTGCCATATCTTCAGCTAGCGATGCGACAAAGCGGTACTTAAGAGTTTTTACGATTTTTTCTACCAGTGGGTTTTCGTAAGAAGAGGTAACGAGCAGGTGGTCTAGGCTATGATTACGGACACAATATGGGCAAGTTTTTCCGGCCCTGACCGGTGAATTACAAAATGCGCAGGCGAAGCCAGCGGCTAAGGGAATTTTTTTGAGGCATTGGGCGCAGACGTAAGATAGGGCTTCTTCCCTAAGCAGAGAGGCGCAACCAAGGCATTTGCGCGGGAAAAAAATATCCAAAACCCACTTCCTAATTGTTTTCATGTGCATAATTAAAATCTTTAGTAGTGCTATAATAACAGTAGAGCATATCTTCGCAAGTCATAATCTTTAAACAAATTGTCATTTTTTAATTTTAAATCCAAAAATAAGGTAGGCATTGATATAGGCACTTCCTCTATTAAGATTGTTGAGCTATCAAAGGATGGCGGCCGTTTTAAGCTTGAGAACTATGGTTTTTTTGAATTGGAGTCAATTGAGGAGGCTCTTAGCGTCGCCGGGTCCTTGGTTAAAAGTCATGTTGCCAGACTTTCTGATAACGATCTAGCTTGGGGCATCAAGGAGATATTTAAGAGAAGCAAGATGTCTGCCAGAGATGCCGTTGCCTCACTGCCGTCTTTTTCAACATTTGCGACGACGGTAACGATGCCATATCTTTCAGAGAAAGACATGGCTAAGACCATCGGTTTTGAGGCGCGTAAATACGTACCGCTTCCTTTGGATGACGTGGTTCTTGACTGGTCCATCATTAATATCGCCGCCAACGGCAATCCTCAGCCTGGGGATTCCGGTTTACAGCCGGTCTCTGCGAAACCTCCCACGGTTGAGGTTTTTCTTGTTGCCGTGCCTAAACAAGAAACCGAAAGATATAAGAGTATTATGAAAAACGCCAGTCTTAATCTGAGGGCACTTGAGCTGGAGAACGCGGCACTTATCCGCGCCCTGGTGGGTAACGATCTCAGTTCGTTGGCGATAATTAATATCGGCGGACGCAGCACATCTATACTTATAGTTGATACCGGATTTGAAAGAGTAAGTCATAATTATGAAATAGGCGGATTTGAAATAACCAGGTCAATATCTAAGTCTCTGAATGTCAGCCTGAAGAGGGCGGAAGAATTAAAAAGAAGTTTTGGATTAAAAGATGCCGAGAATAATGTTATCCATCAGGCCATGAGTTCGCTGATAGATATGATGGCTTTTGAGACCAAGAAGACCATTCACAGTTACGAGGAATTGAAAAAAACCAAAATAGGCAGGGTGCTTTTGGTCGGTGGGTTGGCTAATATGCCAAACTTTGCGGATTATTTTGGTGCCAAGCTGGGCATGCCTCTGACTTTGGGAAATTCTTTGGCCAGAGTAGTGATTCCTAAGGAACTTGAGGGATTGCAGGGCGAGCTTAATTCCACGTTTGCAATTGCCATTGGCCTAGCAATGAGAGAAATATAGACGTCATAAGCATTTGTGCATAACTGCCGAGTGCCTTTAGGAGTATAATAAAGTTTAATGGCTGACATGGGAGGGCTACAACTTCTTCCTGAGACCAGGAAGAAAATAGAAGTTAGCGTTCCTGGGCAGAATAAGCCTGTTGTTTTGGCTTTAATAGTTATTGCGCTGGTTTTGGCGTTGTATTTTGGTTTGGCAACATATAATCAGGGCCTGACGTCTTCGATAGCCGCCATTGATAATCAATTGGCAGATCTGGAAAGATCACGAGATAAAAACGCGGAAACCGCAATTATAGATTTACGCCGCCAGCTAGCCGTGGTTAATCCTTTGATTACCGCTCATCTTTTTTGGTCTGAAGCCTTTACTCAAATACAGAGCATAGCTCAGCCACAAGTGCAGTTCCAGGCGATAAACGCCGATGTCCCGGGCAAAAAAGTTGTTTTAAAAATGCTAGCTGCAAATTATACGATTGTTGCCAGACAAATTGCCGCGCTTTATACATTGCCTTCGGTCACCGACGTTATATTGAATAAGGTACAAAGCCAGCCTAATAACAAGTTGGACGTAACAATGCAGATAAATTTTGATACAGCCAAATTTTTGAAAAAGATCAATTTAAAATAGTTTCTAGTTTCTAGCTCTCGGTTTCTAGTAAAAACTCTTGAAGCCGGTTGCCAGTTAATAGATTCAGGCTTGCAGAAGACTTTCTTAGCCGCCGCAATCTTAGCCCTTGGTATCCTTTTGTTTTTTGTTTTTGTTTTGCCGCAATATGATCAGTCCAAGATGTCTAAAGAAGCGCTGGCTATACGCAGATCCATGTTGGATGAGGGAAGGCTGGGGCTTCAGAGGGTCAATGAGCTGAACGAGCAGATTACGACAAGGCAGGGGGATATAAAAAAGATACACTCTTTTTTGCCGGAGCGTAAGCAGATTGATGAAATAATTTCCAGCTTGAAAGATATTTCCGAAAATTCTGGGCTACAATTATCCGGCATGACTACTTCTGAGCTCCCGTCATTTGGCGAGACCGGATACCAGAGGATGCTTATTAATGCTGATTTGCTTGGTCAATATCCGGCGTTTGTTAACTTTTTGAAATTATTAGAGCAGAGCTTGCGGCTTTATGATGTAACTGAAATTACTGCTGCGGCTTCAACTACCGCTATTGGCAATATCAATTTTGCAATTAAAATTAATGCATACTATTTGAAATAATTATGGCAGTCACTCCAACAAAAAACTCAACCAGCCCGGTGTTGTTATTCGCAGTGGTCATATTGGGTTTTATTATCGGCTATTTTTATTACGAGGGCGTATTAAAGGATCAGGCCGTTCAAATTCTTCTTCCGCAGACTGCCACGGGCGATACTCTTGCTAAGTTTAAGGATCTAACTATTGATTTCGGCCCGCTCGATGATCTAAAGTTTAAAACTCTCAGAATTTTTGGCGAGTCGCCCGTCCAGCCCGGCGCTACCGGCAAGATTGATTTATTCTCTCCTTTCTAAGCTAGGTGTTAGGAATTAGTTTTTAGGCATTAGAGAAAATTAACCTAAAACCTAAAACCTAAAACCTAAAACCTAGTTTTTGGCCTACCAGCTCCCACAACTTTTGATAGAAGAACTTATTAGACAAGGATTTTTAAGTCCTGAAGTTGTTGGCGAGGTTAGTCAGGAGGCCCTTGCCGGTGAAAATGATTTTGGCTCCGTGTTGGTCAAGAAGGGATTAGTAAAGGATGCTGACCTTCTGAAGATTAAATCTGAGATATATCAATTGCCGATAGCCGAGATTTCCGGAATAGAGATAGATAGGGAAATAACAAAAGACATTCCAGAAAATATTATCAGTTTTTATCTGATTCTGCCTTTCGCAAAAGACGGGAGCGTGTTGAAGGTTGGTATAATCAATCCCGAAAACATTGATGCCCTGGAGGCAGTAAAGTTTATCGCTTCCGATCGTGGTTTGAGTCTGGAGAAGTATCTTATAAGCTATAAGGATTTTGACAGCATGAGCAGGAATTTGCGAACGCTGACTACGGAAGTAGGAAAGGCGCTTGAGGCGTTGCCTGGCGAAGCGGCCCAGAAAGAACTAAGGATCTCTGAAAAAATAGGCGGTCTTGAAGAAATAACTGCTGAGGCGCCCGTAACCAGAATAGTTGCGGTCATAGTGAAGCATGCCGTGGAGACGCGCGCGTCGGACATTCACATCGAGCCGTTTGAGGATAGGGTTCGACTGCGATTCCGCATAGACGGAGTTTTACAGAATATGCTTTCTTTGCCGACCGCACTGCTTTCCGCTCTGGTTACCAGGATCAAGATTTTATCAGACTTGAAAATTGATGAGTCCAGGCTTGCTCAGGACGGAAGATTTTCAACCAAGGTAGTTGATAGGCGGGTTGATTTCCGTGTTTCAACATTTCCGACAAGAAATGGAGAGAAGGTGGTACTGAGGATTCTTGATCCGCTGGTGGGCGATATTAAATTAACCGATCTTGGTCTCGAGGGTAGGTCGCTTGATCTTGTCAGGCAGAATATGCTTGAGCCTTTCGGTGAAATTCTGATAACCGGCCCAACCGGATCTGGTAAATCAACCACATTGGCCGCGATTCTCAGAGAAATAAATGACGATGAAGTGAACATTGTTACTTTGGAGGACCCGATAGAGTACTATATTAATGGTGTTAATCAGTCGCAGACACATGAGGAAATCGGATATACCTTCGCAAGCGGTCTAAGACATATTTTGCGTCAAGACCCGGATATTATAATGGTTGGTGAGATCAGAGACGGCGAAACCGCTAGCTTGGCCACACAAGCCTCGCTTACAGGCCATGTGGTTTTATCTACATTGCACACTAATGATACTATCGGGGTTATTCCCAGATTGATAGATATGGGCGTTGAGAAATATTTGATTGCGCCGACTCTTAATCTGGCTGTTGCTCAACGGCTTACTCGTAAGTTGTGCAAGACATGCAAGATAAAAACAAAGGCAAATACAGGCGAAGAGTTTACGATAAAAAAGGCCATGGACAAGATGCCCGCTGACGCAAAAAAGGACTTGCCCAAGAGCGACTTTGAAATTTATAAACCCGGCGAAGGTTGTAAGGATTGCAACGGTAAGGCGTACAAGGGCCGCATAGCGGTATTTGAGACGCTGGCAATGACCAATGAACTTGAAAGAATCGTGCTTACGAATATTTCTGAGGAAGAATTGCGCAAGGAAGCCCAGAGGCAGGGTATGTTAACCATGTTCCAAGATGGTATAATAAAAGTATTGGCAGGCAAGACGTCGTTGGAAGAATTACTAACGGTGGCTCAGGAAGCCGAGGCAGACTAGGCGCTACTAGGTTACAGGTGTTAGGTGTTAGCCAATTTTCTAAAACCTAAAACCTAAAACCTAAAACCTACACAAGTGGATACTCAACAAAAAATACAAGAAGCGATTGCTAAAAATATGGCGCCTGTTGGCGCCAGTGAGGATGTTGTCGCTCAGCCAAGAGCAGCGAGAGTTTCATCATCGCACTCCGGCCAGGCCCAAGACCATAAGAAGCAAATTGCTGAATTTCTAGTTGTTATGGCGCAAAAGGGGGGCTCAGACTTGCATTTGTCGCCGGGTCATTACCCAACCATCAGGATTGATAGTCGCCTTGTTCCTCTTACCGAGTATAAAATTCTTGATAAGCAACAACTAGAAGGCCTGATCTTGTCTATGCTTACGGACGGGCCTAAGCAAAAGTTTCTGGCCGAGAAAGAGCTGGATTTTGCTTATGAGTTGAGTAACAAGCTCAGATTCAGGGTAAACATATATCAGACTCGTGGCAGTTTTGCCGGCGCCTGGCGTCTTATCCCTGAGGAAATAAAGACCATTGAAGAACTTAGTCTTCCTCCGATAGTTAAAATCTTTAGTAAACTTTCCCAGGGCTTTGTTTTAATAGTCGGACCGAACGGTCATGGCAAATCAACAACAGTGGCCTCAATAATAGATCTGATTAACCATGAGCGCGCCGAGAAAATTATTACAATTGAAGACCCGATCGAATATATATTTACTCCCGATAAGAGCATAATTGATCAAAGAGAGGTGCATTTTGATACGGTTTCTTTCAGTAGGGCGCTGCGCTCAACATTCCGTGAGAATGTTAACGTAATTATGGTGGGTGAAATGCGCGATTACGACACTGTCAGTACCGCCGTTACGGCAGCCGAGACTGGCCACCTGGTATTTGCATCTTTGCACACCAATAATGCCGCTCAAAGTATAGAGCGCATTATAGATATCTTTCCACCGGATCAACAGCGTCAGATTATCTCGCAGCTTGCTAACACTATTTCCGGCGTTGTTTCTATGAGGCTAATCCCAAGAATAAAAGGCGGATTGGTGCCGGCAGTGGAGGTCATGATTGCAAATGCCGCAGTTCGAAATTTGATAAGAGATGGCAGGGTGCAGCAGTTGAATTTAGCGATAGATACAGGATCCGAATCCGGCATGATATCACTTAACCGCTCTCTGGCTGACCTGGTTCATCGCGGTGAGATTTCTATGGAACAGGCCGAGTTTTATTCGCTTAACCCAGTAGAATTGAGGTCGCTTATTAGTTAAATTATGGAGTTTTTATATCGTGCCAAAACACAATCAGGAGAGCTGTTAGAGGGCAAGGTTGATGCGCCGTCTGAAGACCAGGCGGTTAATGTTTTACATCAAAAAAATCTTGTTATTTTGAGTCTAGAAGAGGCAAGGAGGGGTTTATTTTCAAATGATTTAAGCGCCGCATTCAGCAAGCCCTCTCAAAAAGACACCGTACTTTTTACCAGACAGATGGCGACTCTTGTTGACGCTGACGTACCTCTAGTGGAGGGGCTGCACGCAATTATCAGGCAGGTTGATAAGGAGTCATTTCGCAAGGTGATAGCTGCAATAGCCTCCTCAATTGAGGGCGGAGCGTCTCTTTCCGCGGCGCTTGGCGAGCATAAAAAGGTTTTCAGTAAATTTTATGTCAGCTTGGTCAGGGCGGGAGAGGTTTCAGGCAAGATGCAGACCACGCTAACTTATCTTGCCGACTACTTAGAAAGAAGCGCGTCCTTAAACTCTAAGATTCGCGGCGCCCTATCTTATCCGGCCTTCGTGTTATTTGCCCTTGTTGCCGTATCCATCATTATGATGACCACAGTTCTGCCGCAGCTGCTTTCGATTATTAAGGATGCCGGGGTGCAAGATATACCGATGACAACAAAAATATTGATAGCGGTCACTAATTTTGTAAATAAATACATCGCATTGCTTGCGGTGTTATTTGGCGGCGCGATATTTGCAGCCGTCTACTATGTCAAAACGCCGGAGGGTATAAATAAGTTTGATAATTTTAAAATAAAAATGCCGCAATTCGGTGCCGTAGTAAGAGCTCTTTATCTTGCCAGGATTGCCGAGACGCTGTCTACCCTGATCAAGTCAGGCGTTCCGATTCTCGAAGGCTTAGATATAACTTCTGAAGTTGTTGGCAACAGTGTTTATAGGGAGATACTTATTAGGGCGAAGGAAAACGTGCGTGGCGGGGGCACCATATCGGAGGTATTTGAGCAATATAAAGAGTTTCCTCCTCTTGTATCTTCTATGCTTGCCATAGGCGAGAAAACCGGCAGAACTGATTTTATGCTTGAAAATATTTTTAATTTTTATAAAAATGAATCGGAGACGAGCATACAGAATCTATCACAGCTTATTGAACCGATTTTAATACTGGTACTTGGACTGGGAGTAGGGTTATTGGTGGCGGCGGTATTGTTACCTATTTACAGTCTAGTCGGAAGCGGCTAGGCCGCTGCTTGTGTATAACTCAGTTTGCCCTTATTTTTCAGGGGATTTATAATTAATTTAAGATCTTATCTACTAATTTCAGCGCATAGCATGCAGTGCCAAGCATTTAGTACCTACTAAACGCTAAGTGCTAAAAGCTAAGCGTTAACTAAAAAGTGTCAACGCTATTAGGATTGTTAGGTTTTGGAGATCATTTCGTCGGTTTGGGATCGCCCAAAACAAGAAATGCTCGTGGTTTTACCTTGGTCGAGTTGCTAGTTGTTATCGCTATTATTTCAATTTTGGCCACGCTGCTTTTGTTGCAGTTGGGTGTAGCACGCGCAAAGGCAAGGGATGCCAAGCGTATTGCCGATGTTAACCAGGTTCGTTCCGGGCTGGAGCTTTATTTTGACGACAATGGTTCCTATTTAGGTACTAATGTTATGACGGCTTTGGAGCCTACTTATTTGATAAATGTTCCTCAGGATCCCTTGGCTGCTGGTTGTACCGATACATATTCCGGACTCGCAGTTGCAGCTCTCAACTGTTACGGCTATGCATATACTCCTGCTGCAAACCCTGCCAGTATGCAGGTTTGGGCAGAGCTAGAGCAAAGGAATACGAATGCTCTAAGAAACGATACTGACATTAATTCAACTGGATGGTCTGGTGCTGTGGTTGTCGGTAGCACCGAAGCCTGTGTCGCTACGACAGCGACTGATTGTATTTACGACTCCGGCCAACCATAGACCATTTGCTAGCAAATGGTCGGGTGACCAATTCGATATTATTAAATATCGAATTGGTTTAGCCACAGGCCAATTCTAGCCAGATATTTTTTGCTGTACTTTTATATTTTTCTTTCTGGTCTGATTATTGGCAGTTTTGTTAACGTTGTTATTTATAGGGTCCCAAGGGGGGAGTCCGTGGCCGGCGGCCGTTCGAAATGTCCTAAGTGCGGCAAAACCATACCTTGGTACGATCTAATACCTCTCGTAAGTTTTTTTTGGCTAAAATTACGCTGTCGCCAGTGTAAGACTAGGATTTCTTGGGTATATCCTTTAATTGAGTTAAGCTCTGGAGTGATTTTTATTATCTCGTATGTTTTATTCGCTGATGTCGGGGTCGCTTACGTTCTCTTACAAATTTTTATTCTTGAGTTGTTTTTAATCTTGGCCGTTATCGATTTAAAACATCTGATATTACCCGATTCAATTTTAATTTTTTTGATCGCTGGAGGCCTGGCAACATTTGCCATTGAACCAGGAATAAATTTTCTGGTCGGAGCCGCATCCCTGTTTGCCTTGTTACTTTTGGTTTGGTGGCTATCGGGTGGCCGAGGTCTTGGATTCGGAGATGTTAAACTTGCGGGCGTAATCGGATTAATTTTTGGTTTTTGGGGTGGACTGGTTGTGTTGTATCTTGCGGTTATTCTGGGTGCATTGATCGGCATCTTTCTTCTTATGACTGGACGTGCGAATCTTAAAACCAAATTGCCGTTTGGCACCATCATTTCTCTTAGCGCGATGTTTTATATTCTGGGCGGCAATTTAATTTTAGGAAGATTAGGCGGTCTTTTTTACACGATACCGGCAGTGTTAAAATGAAATATAATTTAATGGCCAAAAAATCTCATAAACAATATTGGGTTCCGCTTGCTGCAATTGTGGTTTTATCCGCCGTTCTTTTCTTTTTTAAATTTGATTTACCGTCTGCTGGAACGGGCCAGTCATATGTTTCGGTTAGTTTTGGCGATAATTTAACGAGGAAATTTGAGGGTGAGGTATCGCGGGACATGACGATCCTTGGGGCGGTTTACGCAGCTTCTTTAACTGGAGATTTTGAGTTCCGTTATTCCATTGATAAGAATGGAGAAGTACATATTGCTAAGATAGGCGATACAATTAATTCACCCGATATGCCCAACTGGCTCTTTTATCTGAATGGTAAACTGGTCAGATCTGGTGATATAGATCAAGTAAAAATTAGGGCCGGGGATTTAATTGAGGCACGTTATGAATCCATATGAATAAGGGATTTTCCGTGATAGAACTTGTAGTAATCTGTGCCATAATTGCCACTTTCTCGGTGGTTTTAATTTTAAATTTTAAATCTTCTCCGAAGACCAAAATCGCCCGCAATCAAATAGCCGCAGTTATTGTATCCGACATAAGACGCATGCAGTCTTCGGCGCTTGCCGGAAGCCGCTACCAGGGAGGCGCCGTGTGCGGTTACGGGATTCATTATATTAATAAAACCAGCTATCTTTTATATGCTGGTGTTTTAGATGGAGGGATAACTAGTTGTATAAATACGAACCACAACTATCAGGCCGGTACTGATTATTTGGTTGAGACCAAAAATATAACAAACCTAAATATGGAAATAAGATCGGCGTTTTCTGATGTATTTTTTGAGTCGCCGGATCCAAAAACTTATATAAACAACAATTCCTTGCTAAGCGGATCGCCGATTACGATATCAGTTCAATTAAAGAATCAACAAAACTGCGCCCAACAGTCTTGTACGCAGATAACCGTTTACCCGTCAGGTAAAATAGACCTGGCAAATTAATTTGAAACCCAAAACCGCAAACTATAGGCCACTAACCAACGCAGGTTTTACCTTAATCGAAATCCTGGTTACGATTTTTATTTTTAGTATAGCTTTTACGGCGACATCTTTTTTGTTGTCTAGCAACCTAAGAGCGGCCACTGCCGTAAAAAACGATTTTATTGCCAGTGGTTTGACACAGGAGGGGATGGAAGTGGTCAGGAATATTCGCGATAGAGATTGGTTTTTAGGCAACTCTTTTGGTTCTTCTATACCCGACGGTAATTATCGGGTTCAGTGGAATTCGTCAGTCCTGATTGTCTTGGGCGGCAATCCAAACCTAAAAAGAGACAGCGGTAATGGGATTGTCAGCTACGACAGCGGTAATGATATAATTTTTAGAAGAACCGTGGACATAAGTACAGTTGTACCCGGCACAGAGAAGAAGGTTGTGGTTACGGTAAGTTGGACAGAAAGAAGTGGCAGTACCAAGTCTTTGAGCGCAGAGGAACATTTGTTTAATTGGAGATAGAGATGGTTAGTAATTGGTAGCGAGTGGTTTGTAGTAAATAGATAGCCAAGCGCTTATTATTTGTGACCAAAGATGATCTAGCTTTGATTGAAAATATTTTATCTGAAATTATGAAGATGATAAATAAGTTGAGTAATAGTATGAACGCATGAATATTTTTAAAAAACTACCAACTACCAACTACCAACTAGCAACTAGTGCGGGGTTTACCCTAGTTGAAACGCTGGTGGTTATTTTGATTTTTTCGGTAATAGCAGTATTGATGGGCGGGGTTTTTTTGGGCTCGCTGGAGATTCAGAGGAGGGCGTTTAATTTTCAACAGGCCGAAGAAAACGCTGGCCTCATCTTAGAGGCTATGGCCAAAGAAATAAGGGTAAGCCAGATTAACGGGCCGGACACTAATTGTCCGGCGACCCCTGCGGCAACCCTGAGCATGACTCATCCTGTTAATGGCAGCATAATTTATTCTCTGTCCGGTAGCGTGATACACCGCAATGCCGGCGGTGTTGATACCTCAATAAGTTCGAATACGGTACAATTTACCAGACTGCAATTTTGTATTTCAGGCAGTTCAATAGACGATCAGCGGCAGCCGAGAGTTACCATTGTTGGCAGTCTTAGAAGCACCAAGACTAAACAGCAGGCAACCATTGATTTTCAAACTACGCTTTCGCAGCGATTCCTCTCAAACTAGGTTTTAGTTTTTAGGTGTTAGGTTTTAGATATAATAAATTATGATAATTTCTTATAAAAATCTGGTGGTTTGGCAGAAATCGGTGGACTTAGTTCAGGAACTTTATTTATTGACTAGCGAATTTCCAAAAGAAGAAACATACGGTTTAATATCCCAGATGAGAAGAGCGGCAGTATCAATACCATCCAACATAGCAGAGGGATCAAGGCGAAAAGATTTACCAGAATATCTTCAGTTTTTCAGGATGGCAGACGCATCTTCCGCAGAATTAGAAACCCAGATTATAATATCCAAAAGGCTATACCCTAAACCCGGCTATTCGAAAGTTGATAAGCTACTAGAAGAAATTCAAAAAATGCTCAATGTTTTGCTAAAAAGATTAGAGGAAAAAAGAAATTTTCTAAAACCTAAAACCCAAAACCAAAAACCTAGCTCCCAATCAGGCGTTGCCGTTATTTTCGCCGTACTTTTAGTCGGGGCCATACTTTCCATAGTTTTTACTCTTACAAGTATTTTTTTACCTCAGCTTAAGTCGGCCGGTAGCGTTAAAAGGTCAGTTAGCGCCGCCTATGCCGCCGAGAGCGCCCTGGAGTGGTGCTTGTATGTTAACAGGATCGGTTCTGCCGCCCAGCCGATAATGAGCAACGGTGCCACCCTAACAAATGGCACGACTGGAGGGGTATTCGTGCCGGGGGACTGTTTAGCTTCGCCTGTCAGGGCCGTAGGTACGTATGAGGGCGTTGTCAGGTCATTTGAGGTCAGTTTCTAGGAAACAGTGCGTTTAGGCGTTTAGGCGTCTTGAGCTCATAAGCTTTGCAACACTTCGGCCGGAGTTTTACAGTCCAGACCTAAGTGTAGTCTCTCAGTATTGTAATATCTTAAGTACTGTTGGATTTCCAAATTAAGTAAAGGAATATTGGT
>Ga0209542_10008327_pt1 | contig 19413 bp, 14 predicted proteins | sample RifCSPhighO2_01_FD_184028 | JGI IMG/M metagenome (GOLD analysis project Ga0209542, IMG submission 184028) | Soil microbial communities from Rifle, Colorado - Rifle CSP2_plank highO2_0.1 (SPAdes) (version 2) | ecosystem: Environmental > Terrestrial > Deep subsurface > Rock core/Sediment ...
CCCAAACAACCCTCATCCAACCCCTACCCACCCTTCCCATTCTCGACCTAGATCACCCTGGAGCACAAGACCAAGACTACCGTAAACGACGTGAACTAATCACAACCGCCGCAGTAGAATTCCACGCACAATCAACATTAACACAATCCCTTTCAATCCCCCTCATTCAATACACTAAAGAAGAACACCACGTCTGGCAGCACGTCTACAAAAAACTAAAACCATTGCACGACAAACACGCCTGCTCCCTCTACAACCAAGGCCGCACACTCCTCAACCTCCCAACAGATCACATCCCTCAATTAGCAAACCTCAGTGAGCAACTCCAACAAATCAGCAATTTTCATCTTGAACCAATCCACGGCTTAGTTGATGCAAGAATCTTCCTCGCAAAACTTGCACACAACACCATGCTCTGCACCCAATACATCCGCCATCCTTCTAAACCCGAATTCACCCCTGAACCAGATATCATTCACGAAGTCCTCGGCCACGTTCCTCTATTCACCAATCCGCAACTCAATCATATCTCCCAATTAATCGGCCGTGCCGCAATCACCGCAACAGAAACACAACTCACCGCCCTCACAAGATTATACTGGTACACCATAGAATACGGATTAATAAACGAACATAACGAAATCAAAGCCCTAGGTGCCGGTCTTCTCGGCGGCCTTCACGACCTCCAAAACGCTTTTAGCGGCAACGCCATACTCAAACCATTCAACATGCAAGAAATAATTAATACTGACTTCAACTACTCATTTGAACAACCCCATTTCTTTGTTATACCATCGTTAGACGTATTGCAGAAAGAGACGGAAATATTGATTGAAAGTTTTTAAGAAATTTTCTCACACTAAAAACATCCCTCCCCCTCACCTTCTCAAAAACATCTCTAAAATCTCTCGGGGCGTCTTCACATGATACGTTGGCTGTGCACAATACTTTTCCCGCTCACCATCATGCACTAAAATCGTTTTCATACCCAGTGAATTACCTGCAATAATATCATCCACTTGCTTATCACCCACATACATCGCTCGATTGGCATCTACTCCCAATCGTTCTAACGCCGTCACAATCGGTTGCGGATGCGGCTTCACCTCTGTACAATCATCCCGATTAACCACAACATGGAAATAATGCCTAATCCCATGCCGCTCTAATAGACGTGGCAGCGAGTTTGAACCACGCGTCGTCACAAGCCCAATTTTATACTCTTGTGTATGTAAATACTCTAATAATTCTTTTGCTCCATCAGCTAAATAAAATTTATCATCAAACGTTCCTGATACTCTTTTATTCACTAAATCAAACTCCGCCTCTGTAATTTTCCTCTCTCCACGTCGATTATATCCTTCAACCATTAGCCGTCGCATTTCTTTGTAATCACTCCTACAACCAAACTGCATAATCTCTACTAGAATATATCCCATTTGCATCTGTTCTGATATCGCATTCAAACGCGTGTACAATTCTTCTTTATCTCCTCGTTGCAGCGTATTATCAAAATCAAATAACACCGCATCCATTTTTAATAAATCATCTAACATTCCTCTCCTAACACCATCACGAACAGAACGATAGTGAGCAACACTCTCCCGTGCAATTGCGGCAGCCTTCCCTGTATATCCTTCCGGCGTAAGCCTCAACAATTGTTCTTTTTCTGCAGAATCAGGCAACACCTCTTTAATTATCTGCTCTAACCCCTCTTTATCCAATTTTTTTCCGCGTGTCAACATCTTAATCTTTGTGTACACATCAGAAACACCTAATAATCTCCCCGCAATCTGCACCGCTTCACTCAACACCTCAGGCGTCGTTTGTAATTCTCGCAGTGCCCCTTCTTCATTAACCCGCAGCGTTTGTAAACCCTCTGCAATATATGAAAATCCAACCACACTTCCCGCAATTATTTCTCCATACATTCTCTCCCACGGATGATCGGTGAGGTCACGTTCAAATGCACTCATCAGCAATCCCTCTCGCATCCCTTCAATCAATCTATTTGTAATTTCAAAATATCCCTGCCCCACTTCAAAAAACCACGGATTAATCTTATGCGGCATAACTGACGAACCCACGTGCGTTTTCTTCCCCTCCTGATATAACCATCCTAACATCACATTCTGTCGAATATTATCACACAGATCCGCTCCAAACGTATTCAGTATCGCCATTTCATTAAATAACCGCACAATCCGCTGATGTGAAATGCGTTGATTCTCAATTCCCGCATACTCAAAACCAAACTTCTCAACAAACTTTCGCGCATAACTATCGATATCAAACTCTCCTGCAATTGCCATCATCGCATTATGATTTCCCACAGGACCAGAAAACTTCGCATTAAGCCGTATCTGTTCAAGCGCAGTTAAACTATCCACCATTTTATCTAACGTATATCCAAATCGTTTCCCAATCGTTGTAGGCGACGCATTCATCCCATGCGTTTTTCCAAGCACCGGCACATCTGCATACTGCTGCGCCATCTCCGCTAACCTATCTCCCACGTCTAATACTTTTGGCAGCCACACCGAATTGATCGCCTCACGTAGCATCAAATTATACGCAATATTATTTACATCCTCTGACGTCATCGGAAAATGCACAAACTCATTCAACCGGCCTAACCCCTCATCAGTTAACCGCTCACGCAAATACATCTCAACTGCTTTCACATCATGTTCAAGTGGTCCAATCCCCAAGCGTCCAAAATGGTCATATTCTGCAACTGCTCTGGAATCAAATTTCTCAGCTGCAACAATCCCACGCAGCACTTCTCTTTCTGTAATTGAAATTTCCGGCTTGCGCGCTAAATTTGAATCCGCAAGACTAATCAACGCCTCAATCTCCACAACCGCCCTATAGCGATGCAACGCTCCCTCTGAAAGGATATTTTTCAGTCCTTGCACAAACAACACTTCCCGTCCATCAAACGGACTAATAGAATGTAATCCTTGTAGATATAATCTTTGATCTTCTGCTGAATGTATATCTTGTTTCATAATTAATGCCTCATTTTGTATTTAAATTACTCAATTTTAATAATCTAAACATAACTTCAACCCCAATTGAAGTTATCCAAATTGCATTTAACATCATCCTGATTGCATGTAACATAAATGCGTTTAACACTTGATTGCATTTAACAATAATTTTTCTCAACTGACAAGCACCTACCTCTCCCACAACCTCTCGTATACTCTATGTCCTACTTCTGAAAAATTCCTAAAATAGCCGGTATACCACTGATTCAACAAAACACCAATTCGCTGCGACTCCTCAACATCCTTCCACGTCTCCACCCCGCCAGTTCGTATAACATTAAACTCTTGCGTTGGCCCGCTTTTCTTAAGATACTCCACCGCTCGCGCACATAACTCTAATGATGATTCACGTAACGGCTGCCCACTCACTCCGCCCCCAAACGTCTGTGTAAAATAATCATACAACTTCTGCTCTCGTCGTAAAATCTTCTCCCTCTGTTTCTCATACTGCGTTGACGTATTCCCAAAATTTACCCCATCATACCCAAGAGAACACAATACCTCAACCAACATCGGCACATCCGATAACATAGTATCATTTGAAAACTTTACAACCACCGGAATCACTCGTTTTCTCTCTCCATCTAAGACCCGCTCATCCAAAAAATGTGTCTTCACATACGTCAATCGCTCAACCAATCCATTATCCTGCACTTTTCCTTCACCTGTATTCGGACAACTTTCATTTATCTCTAAAAAATCCACACCCGCATTTTCATACAACCTCATACTGCTCACCAAATATTTCAATTTATCCTCACCTGAAAAATCGGGTGAACCCATCACACTCCAGCCTACCGGACAACCCAACATCCGCCCCATTGTATGCGCTCGAATCGAATTCTCTGAATCTCCATCGTTAGGCAATCCTAAAAAATTAGACGCCGCATTCGATTTCCCATACTTCACAAACGGCAAATACACTTTTTCTTTCGTATTTCCCGCCCTCTGATTCCACGTCCCCGTGCCGCCTAAATACCCACCGGCTCCTTGCATTGCTACCATCTCATAACATTCCCCATTCTTAAACATCCCCGCCGCATTCATCAAAGGAGTTCGAAATCGTATCCCCCATAACGTCCGTGCCATCTCCACGGGCGGCTCATATACTTCAGCTGGAATTTCTTTTTTCAATTGCGCTAAGAAATCCAATCTTCCTTGAGAATATTTTTCAACCACAATAGGTGCAGGCAATGTTCCCAAAAACGGCTGTAATCCTTTTTCCCATTTTGCGAGTGTTAATATATCCATGTGTACTACTTCTCCTCTGCAACATATTTTCTTTCAATTAGATGCTCAAGTTGTGCATACGGATCAAACGCATACTCTTGTCGTCTATCTCGTATTCTCCGTACACTTCGTGAAACATCCACTCCTAATCGTTCTTGTGCGTTAGTAAACGTCAACTTCTCAATCAAGTTGTCCGAAAAATTCTGTGAACGTAAATATTCTTCAAATAACGGCCACCACGCAAGTCCTGGAACACCAGACATAAACGGATGGCTCATCTTATCTGGCAGCGTATGCGGCGCATGATCTGTTTCAATCCAATCAATCTTCCCTTCACGTAAATACTCAAGCACTTTCGCCCGTGACTTGGGACTGCGCAGCGGTGGATTCATCTTCCACAGTAATCCTCTATCCTCTATTCTTTCTCCATCAACAACTTTTCTCCCAACCCCTTCATACTCTCTCCCCTGTACATTCATCTGCTGCCAATCATAGATAAAATGATGCGGACAAATTGCAGACGATACATTCATCCCTTCTTCTTTTGCAAGCGTAACCAATTCCACAGCTTTTGGCGAAGAAATATGCGCAATATGTAGTTTGCCTCTAAATCCTGTTTCGCGTACAAATCGCAGCTGATCTTTCACCGACTCAACTTCCGCTTCTTCCGGTCGCGCCAAACAATGTGTGAGTGCATGTAACGGATTCCACAACCGCGAATCCAACGCCGATTCTTTTTCGCAATGCACCGCTAATAATCCCGTATATCCTTCACATGCAAGAGTTTGATATACATTAAATTGATCTCGCTCGCTCACCACACCTAAATTCCCAACCGAATGTCCCGCATACAATTTTATCCCAACCACACGTGGAAAAAAATACCTATAGGTCTCAACCGCCAATTTCAATTGCTCTCTATCTTTTGTCGCACCTATATATACCCCATAAAACACTTCAGGTACACCTGCCTCATCCGCTTTACGCAACCGTCCTTCCACAACCTCTCGCGTCAATATCGGTGGATCTGTATTTGGCATATCAAATACCGCATCCACTCCAGAATCCCGCGCAACTTCTAACCCATGCTTAATAGTTTCTTTATATTGCTGATTAAAATCCCGTAAATGCACATGTGTATCTATATAAGCCATCATTAAAAAGAAAAAAAATCTATTTAAAACAATTGTGGTAATTCATATACCAATTTGGGTTATACGTATTCGAGTATATATTCTTCTGCGTATAAATCTTTATAAAAGAGTCATCATTCGAAAATTACAATCGTATCGAATCAATCTATGGTTTAATACTAAAAACGGAGGGGTTTTACTATGAAAAAAGCAATGGTGGGAATATCTATATTATTATTAGCGTTAGTGATTGTCGGTTGCGTCGATTATAAAGCATACGACGTAGCAACAGGAGATGCAGTTGCCGATACTGCAAAAGACGACGCATCTCTAATCAACGAGATTGCGCAAATCGAGCAAGAAGTTAAAAACGAAGACGCTGCATCAGCTGACGTAAAGACTCCTGATACCACCTCTGATGAAAAAGTTCAAGAAACACCGCTTACGGGCGCAGCAGTTACTGTTGATGCAAAAGAAACTACCTCTACTGAAACTCCAAAAGAAGAAACTCCACCAGTTGAAGAAACCGTTCTTCCTGAATTAAAAGAAGAAAAGTCATCTACAGTCATAGTTGCCGAAAAAACAAGCGATACAGAAAAAATCGTAACCGAAGTAATGGTTGAAAGCAACGAAACTGTAATTAAAGTAAAAGAAAACGACCTTTTAAAACTTCGTGTAAATGTAACCGACCCTGATAAAGACGTTGTCACATTTACCTATGGCAAACCTTTAGATAAAGCGGGTGAATGGAAAACTAACTACGGTGACGCCGGTGAATATAGTATCACTTTAACCGCAACTGATGGTAAACTCACTACGACAGAAAAAATAAAAATCCTTGTGCAGCGTGTCAACGTTCCACCTGTTGTCTCTGATTTAATTGATCTTAAAGTAAAAGAAGGCGAATTAGTTAAAATTGAACCAAAAGTAACTGATCCAAATGGTGACGCCGTAACCGTAAAAGTATCTGCTCCACTAGACACAAACAAATGGCAGACCGATCACACCAGTGCTGGTGAATATTTAATCAAATTGCTTGCCAGTGACGGAGAATTAAAGACAGAAAAAACCTTCCGCTTAACCGTTGAGAATGTAAATATGGCACCATCAATTGAAGGCCTACCAAAAGAGCTTCGTGTCAAAGAAGGTGAAACAGTGACATTAAAACCACTTGTCAAAGATTTAGATGAAGATGATGTGAAAGTAACCATCTCAAGTCCAGTTGGAGATAAAGGCATCTGGAAAACAAGCTACACCGATCATGGCGACTACACAGTTATTGTGACCGCAGATGATGGCAAGACACAAGTCAAAAAAGAAGTCAAAGTGATTGTTGAAGACGTCAACGTGCCGCCAATCATCAAAGACATAATTGTGCAGAAAAATTAGTTTTTTATTTTTTTTATTTTTTTAATAATATTAATTAAGTCATAATAATCATTTAATAATCATAAGGGTGATAGTGTTTATAGATAACTATTCCCATGAAAAAAAAAATCAAATTCATTTCGTTCACTGTACTTCTCCTAATTATATCTATTCTCTCTAGTTATTCTTTTGTTGCCGCGTCAGAAATGACCGTAAAAGAAGGCGACTTAGTTCGTCTCAAAGTAAGCGCAACCGACCAAGACAACGACAAATTAACTTATTATTTCCCGCAACCCTTCAACTCTCAAGGTGAATGGCAGACAACCTACGGCGACGCCGGGGAATATGACATTGAAGTTCTCGTTTCCGACGGAAAAAACGAAGTGCTTCAGCACGTCCGTCTTCTTGTTGAGAAACGTAACCAGCCTCCTATTTTAACTAAAACAGAAGTAACTGTAAAAGAAGGTGAAACAATTGACTTAAAACAATTTGTCAACGATCCCGATAAAGACCCTTTAACATATTCTTTCCCCTCACCCTTCTCCAAAAGTGGCACCTGGAAAACATCATTTGGCGACGCAGGCTACAAAATAATTCATTTCTACTTCACCGATGACGAATTCAATCAGAGCGGAAAAATTGCCATCAATATAATCCATTCCAATCAACCACCACAAATCAACTCTGTATTTGATGAAAAAGCGTTAATTGAACTCTCTGAAGGCAAAGAATACGATTTTTTTGTCAAAGCAAAAGACCCTGAATCAGATTCTCTCGAATACCTCTGGCAGTTAGACAACCAAACCATCAGCAACGAACAAAAATTCAAATACACTTTTTCCTACGCAAGTGAAGGCGACCATTATCTAACTCTTGAAGTAACCGACGGTCTTGAAACCATTCGCCGCACCTGGACTTTACTTGTCAAAGACAGTAATCGTCCTCCTACAATCACTCTTCCTAGTCTGAGCGCCAATGAAAATGAACGTATCACGCTTCAACTTCCTCCTCAAGATCAAGACGGTGACGATTTGATGTATACCTTGCCTCCTCCTTTTAAAGAAGACGGCACCTGGCAGACAACGTATGGTGATGCCGGCATCCATTTTTTCCCAATAACTGTATCAGATGGCAAAACAACTTTGATTTCAAATGTAACTATTACTATTGGCAAAGTCAATCGTCCTCCTCAATTCAATCTTCCTCCAAAAGCGTATCTTAGTGAAGGCCAGCAATGGGTTTTTCCTCTTGAAATCACTGATCCTGACAACGATCAATTCACTCTCACAATCGACGGCCTACCAAGTGATGCTGCACTCTCTCAACCCTTGCAACCTTCTGAAAAAAAACAAATTTCCTGGCAACCTAGCTACGATTACATTCAACGCAAAGGCGGTATGATCAGTAATGTTCTAAATACGTTACGTGTAGAACAACTCTTACTGCGCGAAAAGAAAATCCCTCTCACTATTCACGCCTGTGACCCACAGCAATGTAGCAACAGTACACTCACTCTTGTCGTCTACAACGTCAACCGTCCAGCTATTCTTCTTCCATTACAAGACGTCATCGTAAAAGAAACTGAAACTGTACAGATTACTCCGACAGCTCAAGACCCTGATGAAGACATCCTTCACTTTTCATTAACCCCTCCAGTAGGCAAACGCACAGGAAAATGGAAAACTACATTTGAAGACCAAGGTGAATACACTACCTACGTCACTGCCACCGACGGTAAAAATCCAGACACAAAACCAGTTAAGATCACCGTGCTTAAAACCAATCGCCCTCCTACAATCACCATCAAAAATGATGATGTCACCGTCAATGAAAACCAACAATTCCAAATCACGGCTAAAGCAACAGATCCAGATAACGACAACATCACTCTATCACTTGAAAATCCCCCCGCCGACGCTACATTCACCAATGGTGCATTTGTCTGGTCTCCTTCATTTGAAACTGTCCAAAATAAAACAGCTACACTTGTCAACGACCTCTCCAGTTCTTCACAATTTTTGAATAAAAAATTCAATTCCGAAGAAACCGTTTTATGGCTTACATTCAAAGCCTCAGATGGCGAACTAGAAACTATTCATCCAGTAAAGATTACCATCAAAAATATCAACCGTGCTCCCCAAATAGCAGGCTACACCCCTGACAGTTTAGCCACTGCCAAAGTCGAACAACCCGTTCGCTTCACCATTAACGCTGCAGATGAAGATGCTGATACCCTCTCCTATTACTGGACTTTTGGCATCGCCGAAACAACCGTCGAAGGCACAAACATCATCGATCGTACCTTCACCTATCCTGGCACAAAACAAGTCACCGTAAAAGTATCTGACGGCCGTGATAGTATGGAAAAAACCTGGGAAATTAATGTAGTTGAAGAAGAATCATCAATTCCTATTACTGTTCCCGCTCCCGAACAATCCTCACCTATCACGGGAAGTGCAACAAGCGATCTTCCTTCTGAAGAAATATACAAAGTGTACGTAATTGAACACAATTAGGTGACTATGACTTATTTTTTATCTTCTCAAATTGCTCTCAAACAATCTTTACAAAACATAAACCTTTTTAAACTCCTCTTCTCTCCCTCCTGCCTATGAAGAGCGTAAATCAAGAGATAGCAGAAATTCTTCAGAAAGATCTCGCGCTTCAAAAATGTTTGAAACGCGATTTGATTAATACCCGTTCTCTTGCCCGCACTCTCATTGAAGATCATAACCTCTCCTACTCAATAGACGCCGTGATTAGCGCTATTCGCCGCTATGACCTTGAAACCATCTCTCTTCTCTCATCTCAAGCTCAAAACGCATTTAAAAAGATGAGCATCACAACAAAAGACAACGTCACTCGTCTTACTCTCCATGACCGCGCTTTTACCACAATCGCTCAAGACACCATCGCCAAAAAAATCCTCAAAGAAAATATCCGTTTAATTAAATCCAAAGAAACAATCACTCTTCTTGTCAGCCAAAAAGATATTGAAAAAAAGATTGCGTTATTTGAAAAAAGCGACATCATCAACATCCAAAAGAACTTAACAGAAATTCGTCTGCAATTCGCTCAAGACATCACCGCAATCAAAGGCATCGTTGCCAGAGTAGCGTCTGAACTTGCGTTATGCGACATAAATATAGAAGAAATCATCTACAGCATGCCTGATCTTCTGATTTATGTTCGTGAAGAAGATTTGGTTTCCGCCCATAAAGCTCTGCTTGAGATAAAAAATCATAACCTCTCAAAATAAATATTGGCAACTTTTACGCTAGAATCCGTATCTCCTGTCACTCTTTTTAATCCATCAACTGATATTTCTCGTACACCTAACGTTCTCATCCAATCATTATATATCCCTTTTGGAGATATCTCAAATGGGAATGTGATATACTGAACATGATGTTTATCTAAAAGCGAAAATAAAATATCAGCTTTCAACTGTGGTTCATTCACTTCATCAACATCCCACACTAATCCTGAAACGTCTTCCCCAATATATCTACGGAAATGTTCGGTAACCATATCTTCCTCATAATAAGGCAGTCCACTAAGAACTACCGCAGATAAAGCTTGAAATTTCTCTTTAAACGCTTTAAATGAAGAATATGCCCCCTCCAGAAGTGCTACATCATGTTCATACCTTAAATTCATATTTTCTACTCGTTGTACTTTCACTGCTCTCTCTTCAAAAGAACCAACATACATCCTTCCTCCACTATTTGTATCTGTCTCATAATTTCCTGCACTTTCAGGAGTATCAATTTGTATCTGAATCGGACCTCCTCTTTCTGCCTCTAATTTTCTGACTAATGCCTCTATCTCTAATTGTAATGTCATAGAACACAAATATTTTATAGTTATAAAAACATTTAGATAGTACAGAATAAGAGTACAATATGGTATTTCCCAACCATCACTTTAATAAAATACTCTCTTTCTAAGACCGAATAATGGATGAAACACAAAAAGTAGCACTCGAAACCATCAAAATGAACAAACAAGCGCTCATCTTTGTCGCTTCTCGCCCCAGTGCTGAAAAAACCGCAGAAGAAATCGCTTCCTTAACCTCATTCAACTACCCCGAATTAGAACAAGAAATTCTTCACAAAATATCCACACCAACAAAACAATGCCGCAGACTATCTCATTGCGTAAAAAAAGGCATTGCGTTCCATCACTCCGGCCTAACGAGTCAGCAACGCGAATTAATCGAAGATGAATTCCGCAAAGGTACAATAAAAATAATTTGCGCAACCCCCACTTTAGCCGCTGGTGTCAATATGCCTGCATTTCGTGTCATCATTAAATCATTAAAACGTTTCAGCGAAAAATGGGGCAACGATTGGATTCCCGTCTTAGAATATTTGCAGATGGCTGGACGCGCCGGCCGACCCCAATACGAATCACATGGTGAAGCCATTTCTATTGCTAAAAACGACGCCGAAAAAGAAGAAATCTACGAACGCTACATTCTTGGCGTTCCCGAAGAGATATATTCCAAATTAGCTGCCGAACCGATTCTTAGAACCTCCCTCTTATCGTTAATCTCCTCTGGCATCATCAAAGATACGGAATCATTGCACAACTTCTATTCAAAAACATTCTGGGCGCACCAATACCAAGAATATCACAAATTAGCAGAAAAAATAGAAAAGATGGTCGCCCTGCTTAAAGAATGTCAATTTATTACTCTCGAAAATCAAGAGAATGCAACCACCTCTGATTCTGATATTTCAACTGAGTTTGTAAGCGCATCTTCTCTCTCAAAAAAACAAAAAAAAATAAAAGATAATACTCAAACTCAATCCACCCAAAAAATGCGCCCAACACTATTAGGCAAACGCATCTCTGAATTATACCTTGATCCCCTCACCGCTCGCCATCTCTTAGATTGCCTTGAAAACTTCACCGAAAAAAAACCTCTCTTCGCGTTATTACAAATGATTGCTCATACGTTAGAAATGCGTCCATTACTCAACATCAAAGTCAAAGAACGTGACGAAATCTTCGACCAGCTCAACAAACACTGCGACGATTTACTCAAACCAGAACCCAGCGCCTTCGATTTGGAATACGACCAATTCCTCAACTCCATCAAAACCGCATTATTCTTTGACGAATGGATTCAAGAAAAAGACGAAGAATATTTATTAGAAAAATACGACATCAGACCAGGCGAAATCCACGTCAAACTCGACCTCGCCGAATGGCTGCTCTACGCCAGTGAAGAATTTTCAAAAATAACCTCCAATCATCACGCCCAAAAAGAAATCCATAAACTCCGCTTACGGTTGCAATACGGCGTCAAAGAAGAACTCTTAACCCTGCTCAAACTCAAAGGCATCGGCAGAGTCAGAGCAAGAAAATTATATGCTAATGGCATCAAAGACCTCGGTGCAATTAAAACAATCGACATAACCACCCTCACCCAAATCCTAGGCTCCGCTCTCGCCCAAGACATCAAAATCCAAGTTGGTGAAGAAGTCATAGAAGAAATATCAGAAAGAAAAAGAAAAGGCCAGATGAGTTTGGGAAAGTATAATTGAACAAATAAAAATAATATAGTCTTAATCAAATATAATTTTTTCACAAATACTACCGAAAAAAAGGAATAACTCCTCTCTTTTCCTCAATCACAAAATCTAGTTTAGTCACTCCTAATTGTGATTTAAATATCCCTCCTAATGTATGCACAAACAACGGCAACATTTTCTTTAATTCAGAAAGTAAAGTCTTATCCCATACCCACACAATAAGTATCCCCTTATTTTCATACACTTTACTAAAATCTAACTTCATAATTGCTAATTTATGTGAAAGTAAAATAGAACTGCTCCAGATCTCAATAAACATACAATCAAATTCCTCATACCTTGGCTTTGGAAACCAAACATCCAGAAAATTACCATCATTTAATTCTGCCACACCAAACTTCAGTCTAAATTTCCGAGAAGTACGTAGTTCTAATCGCGTAACAAAATTCTGCGATTTTAATTCACACTCAATATACACTCTTTTTACATTCTCCTTATTTCGAATAACCGTCATTAGAACCATAACACTTGTCAAGTACTTAAATTTTCCTAAAATATGATTTTTCCACCAGTGTATAGTTCCACTGGTGGCGTACCACATCGGTCTTCACATAGATTGGAAAAATCATGGTCGAAAAATCGCCCCGAGCGAAGCGAACATGCCACTGGTGTTGAGCCCGCAGGCGATCACCAGTGGTGGGCGATTTTTCTGACTCTCAAAACTCCCTTGCCACATCACTCACCCTAACTTCATCAATAGTTCCTTTAAACCCATTCTCATACGCATTCAACCCAATAAAAAAACTTTTATTCGTTTTATAGACAATCGTTCCTTGCGCCAATTCTTCTGCAACAAGTTTTCGCTCAACATACAGCTTCATCTTTGCCCCATCATACGTAAACGCCAAATGTGTAAACGTATCCACCGGCAACACATACACTGAAGACACCGTATGAATCTTCCCATCACTTAACATCGCCCCGCCCGTTACTTTCCCCTCCTCAATTTTCAAAAAATACCCCTCATAAAAATCCTCTTTAGTAACAACCGTTCCATATTTTCCTTCATAACTCTTACCCATTATCTGCGGTTTCACCATTGCTTCTAACGTCAACCCACTCTTCACTTTCAACAGCGCCGCATCAGGCAATTCAAGATACGCTTTCCCATCAAACATTCTCGCCTTCCCAAACTCTTTTAACGACCCCGCTTCACTCGTATTATAATTATTTAACTTCAACCCATTACAAGAATCATCAAATTCATTTCCTGACTCAAAATGAAATAACGCCACACAATGCTCATCTTTCACATACGGTTTTATTGGATTTACCACACTATCAAAAGCTTCACTATCTGCTTGTATATCTGCAGTCACCTCAGGAATAATATCTTGGGTAATCTCTGGATTAATATCTTGAGTAATATCTTGCGCACGCAGGGTATCCACAACAGGTACTACTTCTTCTTTGATTCCCCTCACTTCTGCCTCAAATAATACATCACCTTGTTGGGTTTGCCCTTCAACCAAATCATACAACACCCCATCTCCTCTTTCTCGATTTATCTTTGTCTCTAAGACATCTGTCGAAGAAAATGCTTCCGGTGGCAATACCTCTTGCGGACACCCTTGAAGTAGCATTGGCATAGCTAGACCTATTGCTCTATATAATCGACTCCTATTAAAAACGATTTCATCCAACATAAGCTAATTTTTAGCCGTACGCTTCTTAAAGATTTATATACTAAAATAGGCATTTAATTTTTCAGCATCATCCAAAAAATATATAACCTCTGACCTAATCATTCCAATATGTCTAATTCATTCCTCCACATCGGTCACCGCGGCGCCCCCGCATTAGAACCAGAAAATACTCTTCGTTCATTCAAACGCGCAATAGAGTACAAAGTCGACATGATCGAATGTGACGCTCACCTCACCAAAGAAAATAAAGCCATCATCATGCACGACGACACACTAAATCGCACAACAAACGGGAGAGGCAACGTCTCAGACTACACCCTCAAACAACTTCAAGCATTTCGCACAACAGTAAAAAACGAACCCATTCCCACAGTTGAACAAGTCATAAAACTCACCAAAAACCACTGCCAGCTCAACATCGAAATCAAAAGCATCAATCCCGCAGCACAAGTCACTAAACTCATAACCAAACATAAAGCAGAATCCTACGTCATCGTCTCTGGCAACTCTGTAAAAGCCCTAAATCAAGTAAAAAAAATCAACCCCAAAATAAAAACCACTTTAATCTTCTGGGCCACTAAAACGGATATTGGCCAATACCTCTTTGACTTTCTCGCAAGAATCTTCCTCCCTATTACCAGACAAATCATCCTCAATCGCTCAACCAAAGCCAACGTCCAATCCATCAGCCTAGGTAAACCCTTAGCAACCAAACGAACAATTCAATTTCTTCACCAACATAATCTAAAAGTCTACGTTTGGACTGTCTACAAACGCTCAGAAATAACACTCCTCAAACAACGCGGTGCAGATGGCGTTTTTTGTAATGATCCACGAGAGTTTTGAGAAAAAAAAATCACTCACCCACCATTCACTATCCCCAAAATCTCTCTCCCATACCGTTTAATCTTCGCGTCGCCCATCCCATGAACTTCATTTAAATCCTCACTAGTGATAGGCATCTTCTGTGCAATATCAATAATCGTTGCATCATGTAACACCATATACGCTGGCACTCCTTGAATACTGCTCTTCTGCGTCCGCCATTGTTTTAACATCGTTATAAGCTCCGCAGACGCACTATTCTTCAAAGCAGACGACGCAGGATTCGCTTTGAAGACCTCAGTCATAACACGAGTTCTCTCAACCACAGGCAGCGGCATATTCATACTCTTCAAAAAATTCTCTTGTTCTGATTTATCCAAAAATCCCCGCATCGCCGGCGTAATATAAGAAGTGTGCTTCGACCCAAAATAACTCAAATACAATATTCTCTTTGCACGACTCATCGCCACATAAAACAACCGTTTCTCCTCCTCCTCTTTATCATATTCTTCCAATTTCACCATCTCAACTACGGGATGCTCTGTTCCTCTGCAAGGAAAATTATTCTGCGTGCACCCAATCACAAACACCATCTCCGCTTCCAACCCTTTAATTGCATGAATCGTTGCAAGTGTAATATCTTGCTCTTGTGCCTCAATCGTTTTTCTCAATTCATCACTGCGCAACACATGCGAAATCCGTCGCGCCTGCAATAACGCAGATAATTCCACCAGCTGCTTATTTGTTCGCGCCAGCACAAATATCTCTTTTCGTGGTATATTTGAAGAAATAATTTTCTGTATCACAAATTCAAATTCCTGTGCCTCCGTCGTAAATTGCAACAACTGCACTTCCCCCATCTTTCCACTTTCAACTACTGCAGATTTCAGATCAAATAACCCCATCTCTTTAATCGATTCATTAATCAATGCGACAATAGCTGGTGAAGACCTATAATTATCCGCAAGCATCAACAATTGACTGCCCGGATATTTCTCACGAAAACCAAGTAGGTATCGTATATCAGACCCTCTCCAGCCATAAATCGATTGCCTCGGATCCCCCACAGCAAAAATATTAGCAGAACCTAACACATCAACCAGTTGTATTTGAGTTGAATTCACATCTTGATACTCATCAATTAAAATGTGATCATATTTTGGAATCAACGAAGGAAATTTTGTAAATAACGCCAGCGTATCCGTTAATTGGTCCGCAAAATCACGCAGTCCATGCTCTGCCATGTACAAATCAATGAACGCACAAATATCAAACACTAATCTTGCCGAAGGACTACTCTTCCCCAAACTCGCAATATCACACGATTTCAATTTCAAATAATCGCGGATAAAAAAACAATCATTCATAAAAATATTTGCCAGCTGCTCTTTGGTCTTCAATCTTCTCTGCGTTGACGTAAAATAAATAGTAATTGCCCGCTCCATACCAACACCAATTCTTGCCAACGCTTTACTCATCACCCCGAATTTTTCAGGATACGTAATTACCCTTACCTCTCGATCATATACCTCATGTGTATGTTTTTTTAACAACTGCTCACAAAATGAATTAAACGTCTCAACTTGCACTCGTGATGTACCAGGCATTCGTTCCAATCGATGCATCATCTCCATTCTCGCTTTTCGCGTAAATGTGATTGCTAAAATGCGTGCCGGATCAACTGATTTATAATTAATCAAAAACTCTATGCGTTTCGTCAAAACCGTCGTCTTTCCCGATCCCGCTCCCGCAATACATAATATCTGCTGATTATTTGAAACAATCGCTTTCTTCTGCTCATCCGTAAACCCCTCCATCACTTTCCCAAGCGCCGCAAACATCGCCACATCTTGCGCACTCACCACATCAATTTGTGTTTGAAGACCAGCCGCAAAGTTAACTTTCTCTTTCACCTCAATAGTTAAAGTGGGGTGACTCAATTCCGTTCTTCCTTTTGGTGTAATCTCTAACACTTTCCAAAATTTTTTGCCTGGAACCGTCGTATAGCGCACTAAATCATGCGAAATAAGAATCTCAAGCAACTCTCCAATCTCCTCTTCCGTATATGCCAGCGACCCAAAAGAACTATTCAACGATAAATTATTACGTTCAATTGACTCATTCCCCTCATTTCCTTGCAGATAATCAATTAGTAGTCTCTTACCTACCGAAAACGGCAAATCCACAAACGCCCTCAAAATAGTTAGATAATCAGTTTTTACATCCACAATATGAAGCACAAAATATCTTATTTAAGAATGTTTGCAAGAAAAAAGCTTAGTAGAAAAATATATATATCTCCAAAAAGAAAAGAGTAAATGACCAAAGAAAAAAGAAAAAAATTTAGCCATAAAACACTCCTATGCGTTCTTTAGGGCTATAATTAATCCCAACTTTATTCTCCCGTGGCGTGTAGTCAATTCGCTGTGCAAAAGTAAGATGGCTCTCAAGCAAACGTGCTAACGCAGTTCGCTCTTCTTTGCACATATTTTCAATCGTTTTATATTCTGTCATTGTCTCACCCCCGTAAATAAATTTTTCCCATTTGTGTTGAGTGGTAGAAATCCTTGTTGTTCCATTTGTGCACATAATTCTTCTAACGTCGTACAGCCTCGTTTTTTCTTCTCTTTATCAATAACCAGCGCCACAAGCATTTCCATCCGCTCTTGTATCACGTTCGAATTAACTTTATTCTCAAAATGGAATGAATCAGTTCCTTCAAAAGGCGTATAACCCCAAACACCCAAAGGATTGAAATTATATTTATCAACAACTTCAAATGTATGTTTAAAATCAGTATCTGTCTCGCCTGGAAATCCCACAATTACTTCAGAGGATAAACCAAGAGAGGGAATTTTTTCAAGCAACGTATCCAAAACACCCTCAAATTGCAAACGTGAATAAAGCCTCTTCATCGACTTCAAAATCGTATCCGAACCCGACTGCAACGGCACACCAACATACGGCACAATACGATTCGCGCTAACCCCCTCTGCCATGGAATCAATGAGATGAGGATATCGCAAAAACCACCACGGATTTACAACATCTATTCGCACGTTAAAATCGCCCTCTAAATCCTTCACCTTATCAAGTAATGTGAGTATAGTTGTCCCATCTTTTCGATCAAGACCATAAAACCCAATATCTTCTCCCACAAATTTAACCGTTGTCCCTGGATGTTCACCTACATAATTCTGAATAGTAGACATAATCAAATCTAACGGATAACTATACCTGCGACCAACACCATTAGGTATCGCACAAAATGTACATTTCCCTCCGCACCCATCTTCAATTTTTAACTTCAACACGCCCTCTGCATCAACATAGCCTGGAACAATCGGTGTAGCAAGCGTGTTGCCAGAAAACGTACGCATTTGTTCTTTAGTCATATACCTAACCCTTGGCACAACCGCCTCTACACTTCCCGGATTGATTCCAAGATAGCAGCCGGTTACAATAACTTCAGACGTCGGTTTACGCTGCGATTCAATTGATTTGAGCCATCCCACAGAATCCGATTTGGCTTGATGTGTAAACGAACACAAATCCGCAACAATAACATCTGCATCTTCGACTCGTGCCGTAAGTAGATACCCTTTTCTACTGAACGTCTCCGCATACTGTCGTACCTGCGTCTCAGATCCATGGCAGCCATTGGTTGCCACATATGCTTTTTTAATATTCATTTCATTTGACATCGTAATATTCCTCATTTGTATTAACTAGTTTCAATCCAATAGGTTATATCCTAGTTATTACTTTATAGTAAATTAATCACAAAGAACTTATTAAACATTTATATTAAAAAGTTGTACAAATACGAAAAATTTATAAACAAATATACTCATTCATACAAAAATGAGCCTAATTTCAGAAACAGACAAGAAAATGCTCTATGAACTAGGTAAAAATGCCCGTCTCTCCTACAAAGAACTCGCGCAAAAGATAAATTCCAAGAAAACCATTGTATCCTACCATTTTCAAAATTTAACCGAACAAAAAATATTCTGGAAATTTGTTCCTGTGTTTTCTTTAAGTCGTTTAGGGATTTATGGCTATAAAATTTATCTGCGCTTTCAAGGACTCGATAAGCAGAAAAAACAAGCTTTATTAGAAGAGCTAGAAAACGACAACTATGTCATTTGGATTGCTGAAAGTACCGGAGCATGGGATTTATTGATTGGATTCTATTGTCAAAATTTAATTGAATTTGCTGCCAAGAAAAATGAACTATTCCATAAACATGGGCATTACATTGAAGAATATGCCATAACTCTTATAGAAGACGCTTTGGTATTCAATCGAGATTACTTGATAAAACACAAAATAGACTACCGCAAAGAATTCATCTACGGAGGTAAACCCCATCTTGAAACAATTGATAAAGACCAAAAAGATATTTTAAGATTGATTCGCAATGATGGAAGATATCAAGTGACAGATCTTGCCAAAAAATTACATCTCAATAGCAAAACTATCTTAACAAAAATAAAAGATCTCGAACAACGCAAAATTATCCAAGGCTATACAACTTTTCTGCATATCAATA